>Ga0075428_100006577_pt1 | contig 12926 bp, 11 predicted proteins | sample RhiMetdeltSRZDD2_FD_75291 | JGI IMG/M metagenome (GOLD analysis project Ga0075428, IMG submission 75291) | Populus rhizosphere microbial communities from Tennessee, USA - Rhizosphere MetaG P. deltoides SRZDD2 | ecosystem: Host-associated > Plants > Roots > Rhizosphere > Soil | place: USA...
GAGGCCCCCGACCGCACCCTCGACGGTCTTGCTCGGGCTGATCCGCGGCGCGAGCTTGCGCCGCCCGAAGCGCCGCCCGGCGAAGTAGGCGCCGGCGTCGCAGAGCACGACCGCCGTGAGGCAGAAGATCACCAGGAAGATCCCCGTCCCGGGCACGATCCCGAGCAGGTCGGCCTCGGCTGCGCCGAAGTGCGAGACCACCGCCCGGTGGAAGTTGCGCAGCACGATCGCGTGCGAGAGGAGCCAGCCGACGTACACGACGCCGAAGAAGGTGCCGGAGATGCTGACCAGCGCCTCCGCGATCTGCTCCTTCCCGACCTGGCGGATCATCACCGCGAGCAGCGTCGCCGTCATCACGATCGTCGCGTGGGTCTCGCTCCCGAGGTAGGCGACGAGCGGCAGTGCCGCGCCGCCGGCGAGCCCGTAGCTCACGAGCGGGTGTGCGCCCTTCTCCTCGATCAGCCGGTAGAGCTCGCGCTGCCCGAGCAGCACGAAGGCGATCACCGCCGCGAGGTAGGGCAGGCCTCCGACGACGACGAGCCAGAGCACCAGCGGGACGAGCACGCCCGCGGTGAGGAGCCGCGCCGGCAGATCGCCGCGCACGCGCCGCTGCGTCGGCTCGACGGGCGTCGCCGGCGGCGGGTGCAGCGGCTCGCGCGCCTCGGGCGGCGCCGGGGTCACCTCGCTCACGCGCCGGCTCCCGCGCCGCCGCTGTGCCCGAAGCCGCCGCCGCCGCGCCGCGTCGGCTCGAGCTCGGCGCGCTCCTCCCACTCGGCGGAGGCGACGGCCGCGATCACGAGCTGCGCGATGCGATCGCCCCGCCGGATCGTGAACGGGGCCTCTCCCAGGTTCAGGAGGATCACCTTGACCTCACCCCGATAGTCCGAGTCTATCGTACCCGGTGCGTTCGGGAGCACGATCCCGTGGCGCAGCGCGAGCCCGCTGCGCGGGCGCACCTGCGCCTCGAAGCCCTCGGGCACCGCGATCGCGATCCCGGTCGGGACGAGCGCGCGCGCACCCGGCGCGAGCTCGACCGCCGCCGCGACCGCCGCGCAGAGGTCGTAGCCCGCGGAGCCCGGCGTCGCGCGCGCGGGCAGCGGGAGGTCCTCCGCGCCGGGCAGGCGCCGGATCGCGACCCGCACGCCGCGGGGGCTCGTCATGCGCGCCGAGGCGGGGCCGGCCCCCGGGCTCAGGAGCCCTGGGCCTGCGCGTCGGCCAGCGCCTCCTTGCGCGAGAGCCGGATCCTGCCCGACGGGTCGATGTCGATGCACTTGCAGAGCACCTCGTCGCCCTCGGTGACGACGTCGGTGACCTTCTCGACGCGGCCCTCGGCGAGGTGGCTGATGTGGATCAGGCCGTCGGTGCCGGGGAAGATCTCGACGAAGGCGCCGAAATCGGTGATCCGCTTCACCTTGCCGAGGTAGATGCGGTCGAGCTCGGCCTCCTGCGTCAGCTCCTGCACCATCTGCTGCGCCCGCTCGAGCGCCTCGCTGTCGGGCGAGAAGATCGTGACGCGTCCCGAGTCGTCGATGTCGATCTTCGTGCTCGTCGTCTCCTGGATCGCGCGGATCACCTTGCCGCCGGGCCCGATCACGTCGCGGATGCGGTCGGGCTTGATCAGGATCACCTGCACCCGCGGCGCGTAGCGCGAGAGCTGCGGACGCGGCCGGAAGCCGTGCAGCTCCGACTCGGTCTCGCGGGCCATGCACTCGAGGATGTGGAGCCGACCCTCGCGCGCCTGCTCGAGCGCGTCGCGCATCACCGCCCAGTCGACGCTCAGGGTCTTGATGTCCATCTGCACCGCGGTGATGCCGTTCGTGGTGCCGGCGACCTTGAAGTCCATGTCGCCGAGGTGGTCCTCGTCGCCGAGGATGTCGGAGAGCACCGCGACGCGGCCCTGGTGCTGGATCAGGCCCATCGCGATGCCCGCGACCGGCGCGCGCAACGGGACGCCCGCGTCCATCAACGCGAGGCTCCCGCCGCAGACGCTCGCCATCGAGGAGGAGCCGTTCGACTCCAGGGTCTCGGCGACGACGCGGATCGTGTACGGGAACTCCTCGAGCGGCGGCAGCACCGACTGGAGCGCGCGCTCGGCGAGGTTGCCGTGCCCGACCTCGCGCCGGCCCGGCCCGCGCTGCATGCGCGCCTCGCCCACCGAGAAGGGCGGGAAGTTGTAGTGCAGGTAGAAGTGCTTGGACGCGCGCATCGTCGGAGTGTCGAGCGTCTGCGAGTCGGACTGGCCGCCGAGCGTCGCGATCACGAGCGCCTGCGTCTCGCCGCGCGTGAAGAGCGCGACGCCGTGCGGCCGCGGCAGCGCCCGCACCTCGCAGGCGATCGGGCGCACGTCGCGGGTGCCGCGGCCGTCGATGCGCACGCCCTCGTCGAGGATGCGCGCGCGCACCAGGTCGTAGCGCAGGTCGTGGAGCAGCTCCTTCACCTGCGCCGCGAGCTTCGCCGCGCCGGCGCGCCGCGCCTCGAGCGCCTCGAGGCTGTCGAAGCCCACGCGCTCGTTGCGGTAGGCGCTGACGAGGGCGTCGACGACCTCCTTCTCGACCAGGGCGATCGCCGTGTAGCGCGCCTCCTTCTCGCGGATGCGCACCGCCTCGGCGAGGCGCGATTCCGCGCGCTGCCGCACCTCGGCCTCGAGGCTCTTGCGGTCCTCGGGCGCCGCGACCGCGAGCTTCGGCTTGCCGACGCGCCGCACGAGCTCCTGCTGCGCCTCGATCGCGGGGCGCAGCGCGCGGTGCGCGAGCTCGAGCGCCGCGAGCATCTGCGCCTCGGGGAGCTCCTTCGCGGAGCCCTCGACCATCACGAGCGCCTGCGCGCTGCCGGCGACCACCAGCTCGAGGTCGCTCTTCGCGAAGTCCCCCGGCGCGGGATTGAGGACGAACTCGCCCTCGATGCGGCCGAGCCGCACCGCCGAGATCGGCCCCAGGAAGGGCATCTCGGACAGCGAGAGCGCCGCCGAGGCGCCGACGAAGGCGCAGAGGTCCGGCGGGTTCTCGCCGTCGGCGGAGAGCACCGTCGCGATGATCTGCGTCTCGTCGCGGTAGCTCTCCGGGAAGAGCGGCCGGATCGAGCGGTCGATGAAGCGCGAGACGAGCACCTCGCGGTCGGAGAGCCGGCCCTCGCGCTTGAAGAAGCCGCCGGGGATCTTCCCCGCCGCCGAGAACTTCTCGACGTAGTCGACGACGAGCGGAAAGAAGTCGATGCCCTCGCGCGGCTTCGCGCGGGTGGCGGTGACCAGCACGACCGTCTCGCCGCAGCTGACGACCACCGCGCCGGCGGCCTGCTTCGCCATGCGACCCGTCTCGAGGGTCACCGTGCGTCCGCCCACGTCGAAGGTGACGGACGTCGAATCGAACCAGTAGGAAGCCATGAATCAAGATCCTCCACCCCGGCCATCGTGGACCGGGGAATCGCGTGCGCAGCGCTCGGGGGAGGAGGATCGAGACGCGAGGAATGCGGAATCTGCGCTGCGCGAAGCTCGCGGCTTCGCGAAGGGCGGACTTCCGCATTCCAGGACGGCGCGATCGGCGCCGCGCAACCTTGGGTTGAGCTCCGCCGGTCCCGTACCCGCGCCCCTGCGACGCGGCGCGGGGATCAGCGGCGCAGGCCCAGTCGCTCGATGAGCGACTGGTACCGCTCGGGACCGGTCCTCCGTAGATAGTCGAGAAGCCGCCGGCGCTGGCTCACCAGCGCCAGCAGGCCGCGTCGGGAGTGATGATCCTTCCCGTGCACCTTGAAGTGCTCCGAGAGATCGTTGATCCGCTGCGTGAGCAGCGCCACCTGCACCTCGCTGGAGCCGGTGTCCTTCTCGTGGAGCCGGTTCCCGTCGATGGTCTGGCGCTTCGCCTGGCTCGTGATCAACCCGCTCTCCTCGGCAGCCTGGGATCGCAGGGCACCGCTCCCCTCCGGGGGCCCCCTGCTGGGCGCGAAGTGTGACAGACCTAGGGTCGCGGGGCAACCGGGGCGAGCACCCGCAGCGGACGCAGCGCGCGCCCGGGTCGGACCTCGAGGATCGCGACGAGCTCGCCCGCGGGGTCGAGCGCAGCGAGCTGGCTGCCGGGCACCAGCGGCGGCTCGGGCGCCCGCAGATCGCCCCCGTGCCGGATCCGCTGCGTCTCCTCGGCCGAGAGCCGCAGCGCCGGCAGCCCGAGCACGTTCACCGCCGGCACGACGAGCGGCTCGAGCTCGCCGCGCTCGGCCGCCGCCGCGAGCTCGGCCTCGGCGTGCGCCTGCTCGATCGTGAAGGGGCCGCTCGCCGTGCGCCGCAGCCCGCGCAGGTGCGCGCCGCAGCCGAGCACGCGCCCGAGGTCCTGCGCGAGCACGCGCACGTAGGTGCCGGCCGAGCACTCGACCTCGACGTCGAAGTCCGGCGGCTCGTAGCGGCACAGCTCGAGGCGGTCGATGCGCACGCTCTTCGCCGCGCGCTCGACGACGCGCCCCTGGCGCGCGAGCCGGTGCAGCGGCACGCCGTGGTGCTTCACGGCGCTGAACATCGGGGGCTCCTGGAGGATCTCGCCGCGGAAGCGCGCCAGCGCGGCGAAGAGCTCCGCCTCCGTCGGCAGCGCGCCCGGGTGGCGGCGCAGCGTCGTGCCCTCGGCGTCGAGCGTGTCGGTCTCCTCGCCGAGGCGGATCGTACCGGCGTAGCGCTTCGCGCCGCCCTGGAGGAAGGGCGCGAGCTTCGTCGCCTCGCGCACCGCGAGCGGCAGCACGCCGGTCGCGAGCGGGTCGAGCGTGCCGAGGTGGCCCACGCGCGGCGTGCCGAGCCAGCGCCGCGCCGCCTCGACGACGTCGTGCGAGGTCCAGCCCCGCGGCTTGTCGACGACGAGGAAGCCCGCGGGTCCGGGTCGCTCGTGCGCGCGCCTACGCGTCCTTCTGCTCATCCTCGATCTCGTGCAGGAGCGCGAGCGTGCGCGCCCCGAGCGCCAGGGAGGGATCGTGGCGGAACTCGAAGCGCGGCATGCGCCGCAGCCGCAGCTCGGCCGCGAGCCGCCGGCGCAGGAAGGACGCCGCGCTCTCGAGGCCCGCCTGCACCGCGTCGACGCCGGCCGCGCCCGACGCCTCCATCACGCTCCAGAACACGAGCGCCTGCGACAGGTCGGGCGCGACGTCGACGCGCGTCAATGTGACCAGCCGCAGCCGCGGGTCGGTCGCGTCCTCGCGCAGCACGCGCGCGAGCTCCTCGCGGATCTGGTCGCCGACGCGCTCCGTCCGGCGCGTCACCGCTCGCCCTCGCCCCAGGGCAGGTCGTCGGGCTCTTCCGCCTCCGAGGGCTCGTAGGGCAGGCGCAGGATCTCCACCGACGAGTGCAGCACGTTGGCGAGGTGCAGCTCCTCGACGAAGGCGACCGCGCGGTCGAGCACCGAGCGCACGAGCGCCGCGTCGCCGCCCGCCGCGGCGAGGCCGATCACCGAGCGCTGCCAGACGTCCTGCTGCCCCACCTCGGCGACGGCGAGGTTGAAGCGGTTGCGCACGCGCCGGCAGATGGACTGCACCACGCCGCGCTTCTCCTTGAGGGAACGGGAGCCTTCGATCTCGATCTCGATCGCCGCGGCCCCGACGATCATCCGAGCGTGGCCGGCTTCTCCTCGACGACGAAGGCCTCGATGACGTCGCCGATCTTGACGTCGTTGTAGCCCTCGATGCCGATCCCGCACTCGAAGCCGGTCTGCACCTCGCGGACGTCGTCCTTGAAGCGCTTGAGCGAGCTGATGCGGCCCTCGGTGATCTGCACGCCGTCGCGCAGCAGCCGCACGCTGGCGTTGCGCCGCATCTGGCCCTCGGCGACGTAGCAGCCCGCGATCGTGCCGATGCGCGGCACGCTGAAGGTCTGGCGCACCTCGGCACGGCCGAGGAAGTTCTCGCTGATGGTCGGCGGCAGCAGGCCCACCATCGCCTTCTGCACGTCGTCGGTGGCCTCGTAGATCACCTGGTAGGTGCGCACGTCGACGCCCTGCCCCTCGGCGGCCTTGCGCGCCGCCGGCTCGGGGCGCACGTGGAAGCCGATCACGATCGCGCCGCTCGCGCGCGCGAGCATCACGTCGCTCTCGGTGATCGCGCCGACTCCGGCGTGGATCACGCTCACCTTGACCTCGTCGGCCGAGAGCTTGGTGAGCGAGTCGCGCAGCGTCTCCACCGAGCCCTGCACGTCGGCCTTCACCACCAGGCGCAGCTCGCGCACGCCGCCGCCCTGCGCCTCGGCGAAGAACTCGTCGAGCGAGACCGCGGGGCGGGCCTCGCCGGGCTGCGCGCGCAGCGAAGCCTCGCGGTGGGAGACGATCTCCTTGGCGATGCGCTCGTTCTCGACGGCGTTCACCGCCTCGCCGGCCCCGGGCACGCCGCCGAGCCCGATCACCTGCACCGGCACCGAGGGGGTGGCCTCCTTCACGCGCCGGCCGTGCTCGTCCTCCATCGCGCGGACGCGGCCGTAGAAGGTTCCCGCCACCACCACGTCGCCGGCGTGCAGCGTGCCGTCCTGCACCAGCACCGTCGCCACCGGCCCGCGGCCCTTGTCGAGGCGCGCCTCGAGCACGATCCCGACGGCGCGGCGCTGCGGATCGGCCTGGAGCTCGAGCACGTCGGACTGCAGGGCGATCATCTCGAGCAGCTGCTCGAGGCCCGTGCCCTTGGTCGCGGAGACGTCGACGCAGATCGTCTCGCCGCCGAACTCCTCCGAGACCAGCCCGTGCTCCATCAGTCGCTGGCGGATCTGCTTCGAGTTGGCGCCGGGGAGGTCGATCTTGTTCGCGGCGACGATGATCGGCACCTCGGCCGCGCGCGCGTGGTCGATCGCCTCGATCGTCTGCGGCATGATGCCCTCGGTCGCCGCGACGACGAGCACGACGAGGTCCGTCACGCGTGCGCCGCGCGCGCGCATCTCGGTGAAGGCCGCGTGGCCGGGCGTGTCGATGAAGGTGATCCAGCGCTCGCCCGCCTGCACGCGATAGGCGCCGATGTGCTGCGTGATCCCGCCGGCCTCGCCGGCGACGACGTTGGTGCGGCGGATCGCGTCGAGCAGCGAGGTCTTGCCGTGGTCGACGTGCCCCATCACCGTGACGATCGGGGGCCGCGCGGCGAGCTGACCCTCGCCCTCGCCCGGCGCCGCGGCGAGGAAGATCTCCTCGCGGAAGCCCACGTCCTCGACCTCGGCGCCGAAGTGCTCGGCGACGCGGCGCACGGTGTCGATGTCGATCGCCTGGTTGATCGAGACCATGGTGCCGAGCGCCATCAGCCGGCTCTGCACGGTCGCCGCCTTCTCGCCGAGCATGCGCGCGAGGTCCCCGACGGCGGTCGCGCCCTCGATGCGCAGCACGCGCTTCTCGGGCTTCGCCACCCGCGCCGCGACGGGGCGCGCGGCGGGCGCGTCGCGGCGGCGCCGCCGCGGCGAGAGCAGCGCGCGCGGCTCGACGGTGACCTGGCGGCGCACCGGCGCGCGGTTGGTCGCCTGGCGCGCGAGGTTCTCCTGCTCGCGCACGTTCACGAACTCGCGAACCCGCTTGCGCTCCTTCGCCGCGCGCTCGGCGTCGACGCCGGGCCCGCTGTCGCCCTCGCCGCGGCGGCGCGTGCGATCGCCCTCGTCGCCGGCCGCGGCCGCACCCGGCGCGGCGGCCTGGGCTCCGATCGGGGCGGGCGCCGGCGCGAGCTGGGGCGGCGCGGCGATCTCGGGCTCCGGCTCGGGCTCGACGGCCTCGGTCTCCGGCTCGAGCTCCGACGCGACCTCCATCGGCTCGGGCTCGAGCGCACTCGGCGGCGCGACGACCGGGGACGGCTCGGGCGTCGGCGGCGCCGCCTTCTTGCGCCGGCGGATCACCGCCGCGCCGCTCTCGGCCTCGACGCGCTGCTCGGTGACGAGCTGGTCCTTGGGCGCGGCGCGGCCGAGCTTGCGGCGCAGCAGCTCGGCCTCGTCCACCTCGATCGAGGCCATGGCGCTCTTCAGCGCCACGCCGAGCTCGTTCGCACGGGCGACGAACTCCGCCTTCTCGATCCCGAGCTCCTCGGCCAGCTTGTATGCCCTGATCGCCATGGGGTCTCGCCGCGGCCTCTAGCCCTGGCCGCCGCCCGCCTCCGTACCGGTTTCGCCGCCCGGAGCCGCCGCCGCCGCGGCGGCGGCGGCCGCCGCCTCCTGCGCCGCGCGCTCCGCCGCGAGCCTCGCCTCCTCGGCCTCCTGCGCCGCGCGCTCGATCGCGAGCTTCGCGTCCTCGGCCTCCTGGCGCCGGCGCTCCTCGGCGAGCTCCGCCGCGCGCGTCTTGATCGCGCGCGCGCCGGCCTCGTCGATGCCCGGCAGCACCGTCAGCATCTCCGACGGCAGGTTCGCGAGATCCTCGAGCGAGGTCACGCCCTGCTGGAGCAGGAGCTCCGCGTCGGCGTCGCCGCAGCCCTCGACGACCGAGAGTGCCTCGGCGAGCCAGCCGGCGAGCTCGCGCATCTTCGACTCGCTCTTGATGTCGATCTTCCAGCCGGTGAGCTGCACCGCGAGGCGCACGTTCTGCCCCTTGCGGCCGATCGCGAGCGAGAGCTGGTCGTCGGGCACGATCACGTCCATCGACTTCGCGCCGTCGTCGATGATCACCTTCGAGACCTGCGCCGGAGACAGCGCGGAGCAGACGTAGCGCGCCGGGTCGGGGCTCCAGGGCACGATGTCGATGCGCTCGCCGCGCAGCTCCTGCACCACCGCCTGCACGCGGCTGCCCTTCATGCCGACGCAGGCGCCGACCGGGTCGACGTCGCTGTCGCGCGAGGCGACCGCGATCTTCGAGCGCGCGCCGGGCTCGCGCGCCGCGGCCTTGATCGTGACGATGCCCTCGTACATCTCGGGCACCTCCTGCTCGAAGAGCTTCGTCAGCATCTCCATGCAGGTGCGCGAGAGCACGATCTGCGAGCCCTTGGTGTTCTTGTTGACGTCGAACACGTAGGCGCGGACGCGGTCGCCGGGGCGGTAGGTCTCCCTCGGCACCTGCTCGCGCAGCGGGAGCACGGCCTCCGCACGGCCGAGGTCGACGATGATCGCGCCCTTCTCGAAGCGGCGCACGATCCCGTTCACGATCTCGCCCTTGCGGTCCTTGTACTCCTCGAAGACGTTGTCGCGCTCCGCCTCGCGGATCATCTGGATGATCACCTGCTTGGCGGTCTGCGCGAGGATGCGCCCGAAGCCCGTGGTGTCGATCTTGACGCCGATCTCGTCGCCGACCTCGGCGCCGGCGTCGTAGTTGTGCGCCTCGGCGATCGCGACCTGCGTCGTCGCGTCCTGGACCTCCTCGACCACCTCGCGGAACTCGAAGAGCTCGATCTCGCCCAGCTCCTCGTTGTAGCGGGCCTCGATCTCCTTCTCCTGGCCCTTGGCGCGGCGCGCCGCCTGCTTCATCGCCTCTTCGACCGCGCGGATGATCTCGCTGCGGTCGAGGCCCTTGTCCTTGGCGATCTGGTCGATCTCCCGTTTGAGATTCAGCATCGCTTGGCTTGCTCCGTGGCGAAGTCCGCGCGGGTGAAACGATAGATCGTGTGGGCCTTCGCGACCGCGTCGAAGGCGATCTCGACCGGCGCGCCATCGACCTGCAGGCGCAGCACGCCGCCCTCGAACGCGAGCAGCGTGCCGCGGAAGCGCCGGCGCCCGTCCTGCGGCCGGCGCGTCTCGAGCGCGACCTCGGCGCCGCAGGCCGCCGCGAAGTCCTTCTCGCGCGCGAGCATGCGGTCGAGCCCCGGCGAGGAGACCTCGAGCCGGTAGGGGGCCGCGATCGCATCCGCCGCATCGAGGTGGGTCGAGAGCTCGCGCGAGACCTGGGCACAGCGGTCGACCGGCACGCGCCCGTCGCCGTTCGCGTTGTCCACCGTCACGCGCAGGGACCACGGCGGGCGACCGCGCGTGAGCACCGCATCGACGAGCTCGAGGCTCGCCGCATCGACGATCGGCTCGACCAAGCGACGCAGCTCCTCCGGAATGTCGCGATACATCGCACACGAGACCCACGACCAGGCCACACGCAAAGCCACAGACAAAAAAGCGCCTTCACCCCACCCCCGGGGGGAGCAGGCAGGCGCGGGGACAGGGCCTGAGGATGCGCAAAGTACCGAGGGGCGGAAGCGAGCGCAAATATGGAGACGGCGAAGGGTTTGGGGCCGTCGCCTACCTTCGGGGCGGCGGCTCCAGCGCGCCGACGAGATCGCGGACCCGGGCGAAGCCGTGCCGGGCGGCGTACTCCGCCACGCCGTCCGCCACCGTGGCCGCGGCCGCGGGGTCGAGGTAGTTCTGGGTGCCGACCTGGACGGCGGTCGCGCCGCAGAGCAGGAACTTCACGGCGTCCTCGGCGCTGGCGATGCCGCCGACCCCGCAGATCGGGAGCCGGACGGCGCGGGCGGCCTGCCAGACCATGCGCAGGGCGATCGGCCGGATCGCCGGGCCCGAGAGCCCGCCGAGGCCATTCGAGAGCACGGGGCGGCGGCGCTCGACGTCGACCTCGAGCGCCTGCACCGAGTTGATCAGCGTGATCCCGTCGGCTCCCTCGGCCTCGCAGACGCGCGCCATCTCGGCGATGTGGGTCACGTTGGGCGAGAGCTTCACCAGGAGCGGCGCGCTCGTCGCGCGACGCGCGGCGCGCACGAGCGTCGCGAGCACCCCCGGGTCCTGCCCGAACTCGATCCCGCCGCTCTTCACGTGAGGACACGAGGCGTTGATCTCGAGCCCCGCGACGCGCGGCACGCCGCCGAGCCGCTTGCACACCTCCGCATAGCGCTCGATCTCCGTCTCGAAGACGCTCGCGACGACCGTCACCCCCTCGGGCAGCGCCGGCAGCTTCTCCGCTACGAAGGCGTCGACGCCGACGTTCTCGAGGCTGATCGCGTTCAGCATCCCCGACGGCGCCTCGGCGATGCGCGGCGGCGGGTTGCCCCAGCGCGGCTCGAGCGTGAGGCTCTTGGTGACGATCCCGCCGAGCCGGCGCAGGTCGACGAAGGGCGCGAGCTCGAGGCCGTAGCCGAAGGTGCCCGAGGCCGTCAGCACCGGATTGCGCAGCGCGATCCCGGCGAGCTCGACGCTGGTATCGACCTCCGCGGCGGCGACGCTCACGCCAGGCCCTCCCAGGCGACGTCGCTGGCGGCGAAGACCGGGCCGTCCCGACACACGAGCGCGTAGCCCCCGGCGCGCACCGGCACCGCGCAGCCGAGGCAGACGCCATAGCCGCAGGCCATGTGGTTCTCGAGCGACACGATCGCGGCGGCGCCCGCCCCGGCGGCGAGCTCCGCGCAGCGCCGCATCATCGGCGTGGGCCCGCAGGCGTAGACGCGCGCCGGCCCGCCGCGGGCGAGCTCGCGCTCGAGGAGCTCCGTCACGAGGCCGCGCAGCCCGGCGCTGCCGTCCTCGGTCGCGATCGCGAGCGCCGCGCCGAGCGCCTCGAAGTCCTCGCGCCCCATCAGGTCGACGGCGCTGCGCGCGCCGAGCAGCACGGTCGCCCCGCCCCCGAGCGCGGCCGCGAGCCCGTAGAGCGAGGCGATCCCGGTCCCGCCGCCGACGAGCAGCGCGCGCTCGCCCGGCGCCGGCAGCGCGAAGGGCCGACCGAGCGGGCCGACGAGGCCGACGCGCTCGCCCGCGCGCGCCTCGGCGAGCAGCGCCGTGCCGCGCCCGCTGCGCCGGTAGAGGATCTCGATGCGCTCGCCCGCGCCGCGGTAGACCGCCATCGGCCTCGGCAGCAGCGGGTCGGTGCGCGGCACCGCCGCCAGCGCCCCCGGCGAGAGCATCACGAACTGTCCCGGCGCCGAGCCGGGCCAGCCCGGGACCCGCAGAACGAGGCGCTGGTTCATGCCGGACTGAGGGATATTCACCTCGATCTCGGCCTCGGCGCGCAGCGGAACGGGAAGGGAGGCACCCACCGGGCAGACCATAGTCGGCCGCGCCAGCCGTTCCCAGCGGCCGCGCGGCGGCCCCCGCCGGCGCCTTCCCCGCCAAGCCCCTGCCAGGAAAAGGAAAAGCTCTCCGCGCTGCGCAGGGCAGCGGGGGTCAAGACCGCGCCGCAAGTGGACGATGGAAGACCGCGTCTCCTCGCGCTTTGGAGCCCTCGCGCCCTTGTCTTCCCTGCACGACGAAATCGAGCGCTTCCGGCAGCAGCCGGACGACGCGGCCGCGTTCGGCAAGCTCGAGGAGGCGCTCTTCGTCTCCGGGGCCTGGCAGGCGCTCGTCGGCCTCTACGAGGCGCGGCTCGGCGCCGCCGCGCTCGCCACGGCGCCCGCGGAGCGCGCGCGTGTGCTCGTGCGACAGGGGCGCACCTTCGCCGACCACCTCGCCGACCCGGCGCGCGCCGAGGCGTGCTTCCGCTCCGCGCTCGCCGCCGACGCGCGGCACCGGGCGGCGCTCGCCGGGCTGCGCCGCCTCTGCGCCGCACGGGCGCAGTGGGACGTGGCGCTGCAGATCGCCGAGCTCGAGCTCGCGCTCGAGATGCCGGCGGACGAGCGCGCGCCGCTGCTCTGCGAGGTCGGCGAGCTCTGGCTCCTGCGCGACGCCGAGCTCGCGCTGCGACACTTTCGCGAGGCGGCCGCTGCGCGGCCCCAGCACGGCGGCGCCCACGCGGGCGGCGCGCGCGCCCTCGAGGCGCTCGGCCGCCCGGCCGAGGCGGCGGAGGCGTGGGAGCGAGCCGCCAGCGCGCTGCGCGGACCCGCGCGCGCCGACGCGCTCGCCGCGCAGGCGCGACTGCTGCACGGCCAGGGCGACCGGGAGCGCCCGGGCGAGCTCTGCCGGCGCGCGCTCACCGAGGAGCCGCGCTGCGCGGCGGCGCTCGCACTGCTCGCCGAGCTCGCGGCCGAGGCCGGCCAGTGGCCGCTCTGCGCCGACCTGCTCGAGCGCCGCTTCGAGCTCGCGGGCGAGCCCGCGGCGCGCGGCGAGGTCGCCCTGCGGCTCGCGCGCCTGCACCTCGAGCACCTCGGCGGCGCGACGCCGG
>Ga0075428_100006583_pt1 | contig 12923 bp, 8 predicted proteins | sample RhiMetdeltSRZDD2_FD_75291 | JGI IMG/M metagenome (GOLD analysis project Ga0075428, IMG submission 75291) | Populus rhizosphere microbial communities from Tennessee, USA - Rhizosphere MetaG P. deltoides SRZDD2 | ecosystem: Host-associated > Plants > Roots > Rhizosphere > Soil | place: USA...
CATCATCGTCGCCGCCGGCAACGATCGGCTCTTCGGCAAGTTCGCGAAGGTGCTCGGCCGGCCGGAGTGGGCGAGCGATCCGAAGTATGCGACGAACGCCGCGCGCGTCGCCAACAAGCCGGCGCTGCTGGCGGAGATCGCGCGGCTATTCGCCACGTCGAGCAAGGACGGGTGGATCGCGCGCCTCGAGGCCGAGGGTGTGCCGTGCGCGGTGATCAACACGCTGCCCGACGCCGCGAGCACCAAACAGGCGGATGCGCTCGGCATCGTGCAGACGCCTCCCGGCGGAGACTACACGCTTATCGGGCTGCCGCTGTCGTTCGACGGCGCGCGGCCCCGGATCCGCCGGGCGCCGCCACGCGCCGGCGAGCACACCGAGGAGGTGCGCCGCGAGCGTGGCGCGGGAGGCACGGGTCCGCGCTGACCGCCCTGACACAACGGGCGGGCGCGTGATGCAGCCCACACCGGCAACGAAGGCCGATGCGCCCGACGTCCTCGCGCTGCTCGCGCGGATCTGGCGGGAGTACGGCTTCGTCTGGGCCCCCGAGATCGAGTTCCCCGACTTGTTCGCATTCGACGACTACTACGCGGCTCCGCGCGGCGCGTTCTGGGTCGTGCGCGACGACGCCGGAGGCGTGGTCGGCTGCGTCGGCGTCGATCGCGTGGACGCGCGCACCGCCGAGATCCATCGCCTCTACCTCGACGCGCACCTGCGCGGCCGCGGCATGGGGCGCGCGCTCGTGGAGACGGCGCTGGCGTGGGCGCGCGAGCACGCGCTCGCGCGCATGGTCCTCTGGTCGGACACGCGCTTCACGCAGAGCCATCGACTCTACGAGCGCATGGGCTTCGTACAGCTGGGAGAGCGCACGGTGCCGAACGACCCCAACGACTCGCGCGAGTATCGGTTCGAGCGCGACGTTTAGGCGGGCGGCCGGCGCGGATCGGGCTTCTGGCTGGCGGCGCGCGCGACATCGTCCAGGCGGCGCCCGAGCTTGACGGCGAGGGCGTTGACGTAGAGGAGCACGTCGCCGAGCTCGTGCACGAGGACGTCGCGCGTTTTCTGCGGCACGCGCGAGAGGTCGCCACCGGCGTCGCGGTACATGTTCTTCACCTTGTCGGCGATCTCGCCGGCGTCGCCCACGAGGCCGAGCGCGTAGTGCCATGCCTCGAACGGATAGACGCTGCCGTGAATCCGCATCTCTCGCTTCGCCGCCACCTCCGCCAGCTCGTCGAACGTCATCACGCATCCTCCACGGCCATCGGGATCCGGACAGTCTAAGCGGATCTCGCCGGCCCGACGAAGCGCCGTCGAGCCGACAGCGCCCAGTACAGCGCAATCAGCACGGCGAGGAGCACCATCGTCCACAGCACCAGCTCGTTGGGCGGCAGCGCGAAGACGACGCTGATCACGAGCACCCAGACGATGGCGATCGCATTGATGGCCGGGCCCAGGCGTCCCAGACTCCACGGCGCCGTCGTGCGGGTCGTGTACTCGCCACGCCGCCGGCGCCGGTTGCGCCAGTTGAGCCAGACCGGGATCACATACGCCAGATACAGGGTGATCGTGCTGATCGACGTCACGACCGAGTACGCCGCGGCATACACGGTGATGAGCACCGCGAGCGCGCTGGTGACCACGATCGCCCAGACGGGCGTGCGCAGCGACGGGTGCACGCGCTTGAGCAGACGCGCGCCGGGCATGCCGTCGTCGCGCGCGAACGCGTACCACATCCGTGCCATCGACGTGATCGACGCGAGCCCGCACAGCCACATCGCGACGCCGATGATGACGGCGACGACGTGGCCGAGCATGGCCGGCAAGTTGCCGTAGGCGATCTGCAGCACCGGGTAGGTATCGTTGGCGGTGGCCCCAACATCGCCGTTCGGTATCGACCAGGTCAGCACCAGCAGCAGCGCGTAGCCGACGACGGCCGAGACGGCCACCGATAGGAACACGCCCCACGCGGAGTTGAGCCGGGCCATGATCGTCTCTTCCGCGACGTGCGCGGACGCATCGTAGCCGGTGTAGGTCCACTGCGCCTGCAGCAGCCCGAGCACGAACACCAGCGCCAGCGGGGCCGCCGCATAGAGGCTGCTCAGCCCGGGCAGCAGCGCGAACAGCGGCGAGGGGATCTTGGAGTCGGCCATCACGAGCGCGGGCGCCGTGCGCCCCCCGCCGAGATCCGCCGAGGCCGCCTCCAGCGGAGTCGTCGTCGTCACGTGGCGCAGGAGGAACTTCGCGTCGTTGTGGTGTGCGCCCAGCAGCGCCAGCGTGAGCACGATCACGAGCACGCCGCCCACGTGCCACCACACGCTGAAGTCGCTCAGCCGGGCCGTGAGGCGGATGCCGAACACGTTGATGACCACCTGCGGGATCATGATCAGAACCATCACCGCCAGCTGGAAGTACCAGCTCGTGGCCGAGCCGAAGAGAGGCACGGCGACGTCGGCGGGGAGGCCGGCGATGCGCGTGCCCGCACCGATCAGGTAGGTGGCCGCCGCGACGTTGATCCCGGCGGTGATCGTCACCTGACCGACCATGTTCAACCACGCGGTGAGCCACGCCCAGCCGCGACCGCCCAGGCGGAACGCCCAGAAGTAGAGGCCGCCCGCGGTCGGATAGGCGGACGCGAGCTCGGCCATCGAGGCCGCGACGCAGAGCGTGAAGAGGCTGACCACCGGCCAGCCGACCGTGTTGATGATCGGCCCGGCGAGCTTGAGGCCGTAGCCGTAGAGGAGCACGGCGCCCGTGAGGACGGAGATGATCGAGAACGAGATGGCGAAGTTCGAGAATCCGCCCATCTCGCGGAAGAGCTGCTGGGCGTAGCCCAGCCGCGCGAGATCGCGCGCATCCTGCTCGAGCAGCTGCTGTCGCGTCCGCCCCGGCACGGGCATTGTTGGTGTCCGGAGCCGAGGCTACGCTACGATGCTGACGACCGCCATGGGCTATCGCCTCGTGCGAGGCGTCATCCGGCTATTGTTGCGGTTGTTCTATCGGCGCGTGGACGTCGTGGGCGCCGAGCGCATCCCGTCGCACGGCCCGCTGATCATCGCCGCCAATCACCACAACTCGCTCGTGGATCCGATGCTCGTCATGGGCACGCTCCCGCGCCGCATCACCGTGCTCGCCAACGCGCCGCTGTTCCGGCATCCGCTCATCGGGCCGTTCCTGCGCGCCGTCGGCGCGCTGCCGGTGAACCGCCGCGCCGAGGCGGGCGACGATCCGCGAAAAAACGAGGCGATGTTCGCGGCGGCCATCGCGCACCTGCGCGCGGGCGGCGCGATCCTGATTTTTCCCGAGGGCCGCACTCAGCCAGTTCCAACACTCTTGCCGCTGCGCACGGGTGCCGCCCGCCTGCTGCTCGGCGCTGAGGCCGACGGCGGGCGTCACGGCGTGAGCCTTCTCCCCGTCGGTCTCGTCTATGAGACGCCCGGGACGTTCCGCGTGGCCGCGGCGCTCGTCGCCGTCGGCGCGCCGGTGCCGGTCGACGACGCCGTCGCGGGCTACGCGGCCGAGCCGGAGGCGGCGGCGCGGAGGCTGACCGAGCGTCTTACCCACGCCATTCGCGCGCAGATCGTCGAGGCGGAGGACCAGCACACGCTCGAGCTCGCCGCCGCGCTGGAGCGCGCGTGGCGCGAGGAGCACGGCGGCGCCCGCGCCGACGCCGAGGCGTCGCTGACGTGGCGGCGTGAGGTGATGCGCGCGGCGCGCACGCTGCGTGAGCGCGCGCCCGAGCGTGTCGCGGAGTTTCGGGGGCGGCTCGAGGGCTACTGCGCACGCCTGCACGAGAGCGGGCTGTCAGACGCCGAGCTGGGCCGGCCGTACACCACGGCGATCGTCGTGCGCTGGATCGTCGTCAACGGCACCAAGCTGGCCGTCACGCTGCCGCTGGCGCTCTGGGGCATGGCCGCGCACGCGCTGCCGTATGCGCTCACGCGGCTCGCCGTCGCCGCCATGCGCCGCACGGAAGAGGAGGAGGCCACCGACAAGATGGCGGCGGGCCTCGTGCTCTATCCACTCTGCTGGGCCGCGGAGGCGTGGCTCGTCGAGCGCGTGGCCGGCGGCGCCGGGCTCACGGTATTCCTGCTGCTGCTGGCGCCCTCGGGGCTCATCGCGCTGGCGTGGCGCGAGCGGCTGGAGCGCGTGGTGCGCCAGACGCGCGCCTTCGCGCGGTTCGTCGTCGATCGGCGGCTGCACGCCGACCTGCTCGCGGAGCGTCGCGCGCTCGTCGCCGAGGCGGTGGCGCTCGCCGAGATGGCTCGCGCGTGAGCCGGCGCGATTCGCCGACCGCGATCCTGGCCGCCCTCACAGGCCTGAACGCGCTCAACTATCTCGACCGTTATGTCGGCGCCGCCACGCTGCCGCTCATGCTTGCCTCGCTGAGCATCTCCGACGCGGCCGGTGGCCTGCTTCAGTCGGCGTTCATCCTCACGTACGCAATCGTGTGTCCGTTCATCGGCTGGGCGGGCGACCGCAGTCCGCGCATGCGCCTGGCGGCGGCCGGCGTGTTCGTCTGGAGCGCGGCCACCGTGGCCTCGGGCCTGGCGCCGACATACGCGGTGCTGCTCGCGGCGCGCGCCATCGTCGGCGTCGGCGAGGCCTCGTACGCCGTCGTCACGCCCTCGCTGCTGTCCGATTGTTATCCGCCCGAGCGGCGCGCGCGCGTGCTCGGGATCTTCTACGCGGCCATTCCGGTCGGCAGCGCCCTCGGCTACGTCGTCGGCGGTCTCGTCGGCGAGCACTTCGGCTGGCGCGCGGCGTTCTTCGTCGCGGGCGCGCCCGGCGTGATTCTCGCGTTCGTGCTGCTGCTGCTCGCCGAGCCCCAGCGCGGCGCGCGCGATGCGGCCGCCGCCGCGGCCACGCCGCTGTCGCTCTCCGCCTCGCTGCGGGCGCTCGCCGCGCGGCGCTCCTGGGTGTCGAACACCGTGGCGCAGGTGATCTACACCTTCGCGATGGGCGGGCTCGCGACGTGGATGCCGACGTATTTCGTCCGTGAGCGCGGCATCCCGCTGGCCACGGCGGCCTCGACGTTCGGCCTGATCCTCGTCGCCGCTGGTTTCCTCGGCACGCTGATCGGCGGCCGGCTCAGCGATGCCCTCGCGCGCCGCGTGCCGGGTGCCCATTTCGTGCTGTCCGGATGGTCGCTCGTCGCGTCCATCGTCTTCACGCTGCCGGCTGTGCTCGCGCCGTCGCCGGCGATCTTCTGGCCGGCGACCTTCATCACGCTGCTGCTGCTGTTCATGAACATCGGGCCGCTGAACGCCGCGATGGCCAACGTGCTGCCCGCGGACCTGCGCGCCCGCGGGTTCGCCGTGACCACGGGCGTGATGCACCTGCTGGGCGACGCGGCATCGCCGTGGCTCATCGGCGTCGCGTCCGACGCCGTCGGCCTGACGCTGCCGGTGCTGGCCACCGGCTCGCTGCTGGTTCTGGCCGGCGTCGTCCTGCTCGTCGACCGCGCCTCGCTCGTCCGCGATCTGCGGGCGCTGAGCGGAACCCGCGCGCCGGTGCCGCCGCATGGCTGACATCGCGCTCTGGAGCGCCCGCGCCGCGCTGGTCGCCATCGGCCTCGGCCTGTGGTTCTGGACACAGCGGCTGATCGGCCAGCGCCCGTTTCCGGCGCGCGGAATCGGCGACGCCGTGCATGACTGGACGGCCTCGTGGAATCGTTGGCTCAGTGCAAAACCGCGAGCCGCCGATGTCCTGCTCGTCGCGTCGTCGGCCGTCATCGATGCCCTCGGCGTGTTCCTGCTCGGCGCCGCGATCTTCGGCCCCACGTTCCGCCCGTTCGTCGGCCTGCTGCTGCTCTATGCGCTGCGCCAGCTCTGTCAGGGACTCTGCGCCTTCGCGCCGCCCGAGGGCATGATCTGGCGCGCACCGGGATTTCCGTCGCTCCTCGTCACGTACGGCACGGCCACCGATCTGTTCTTCTCGGGCCACACGGCGATCGCCGTGTACGGCGCGCTCGAGCTTGCCCGGCTGGGCGGCGGATGGTTCGTGCTTCTCGGGGTGGCGATCGTGCTCTTCGAGGCCGGCGCCGTGCTCGTCTTGCGCGCGCACTACACGGCGGATGTATTCGCGGCCATTGTCACGGCGCTCTGGGCGGCGGGCGCCGCCGAGGGTTTCGGGCCCGTCGTCGATCGCGCGCTCGCGTTGTTGCTGCGCAATTTCTGATCAGCGCCTCTGCAGCGCGGAGGTCAGAGACCCACCACTCTGCTTCAGCGTCGTGCTGCGTAAGGCGGTGATTTTCCGTGCGTCCTGATTCGGTACCGAATTTGCCCCCAGAGGGTCCCGATGCAAGGCGCAAATCTGCGCACCCTGATTGGCGTTGCGGTGGCGACCGCCGTCATGAGCGGAGCGTCCGCTCATGCCGAGATATCTCGGGCGGCGACGGCGAAGTCATCACCGCGACAGGCGCGGTCCAACGATCGCGAGTACTCGCGTGTCATCGCCGAGGCGTCCACGCGCTACGCGGTGCCGGAGCGGCTCATCTGGGCGGTCATCCGCGTGGAGTCCGGGTTCGACAAGCGCGCGGTCTCGCCCAAGGGCGCGCGCGGTCTCATGCAGCTGATGCCGAGCACCGCCAAGCTGCTCGGCGTCCGGAACGTCTTCGATCCCCGCGAGAACATCCACGGAGGCACGCGGCATCTGCGCGCGATGATGGAGCGGTTCCCGTACGACCTGCCGCTCGCGATCGCCGCGTACAACGCCGGCGAAAAAGCCGTGCTGGACTTCCGCGGCGTTCCTCCGTACCCGGAGACGAGGGACTACGTGGTCCGCGTGCTGCAGCTGTACGCGGCGCCGATGGACTGCTGCCGGTCGCGGGGCATTGCCATCCAACGCATCGCGGACATCCAGCCGGTCGCCGACCTTGGGCTGAGCGGCGAAGTTCAGCGGTTCGTCGCCGTCGACGGCACGATCACGTATACGAACATGCCCGTCGTGCGCCTCAGCACCGCGCGCTAGTCACCTCTAGTCGCCGCCCTGCGGCACCGGCCGCGGCCTGAATGCTCCCGTCACGCGGCGGCGTGTGCGCACGACCGCCAGCCTCCAGCGCTCCATGTAGAGATAGACGACCGGCGTCGTGTAGAGCGTCAGGAGCTGGCTCAGCAGCAACCCGCCGACGATCGTGATGCCGAGCGGCCGGCGGAGCTCGGCGCCGGTACCCACGCCGACGGCCAGCGGCAGCGCGCCGAGCAGCGCGGCCAGCGTCGTCATCATGATCGGCCGGAAGCGCCGCAGGCACGCCTCGTGAACGGCCTCCTGCGGCGTCTTGCCATCACGCCGCTCGAGCTCGAGCGCGACGTCGATGACCATGATCGCGTTCTTCTTCACGATGCCGATCAGCAGAATGATGCCGATGACCGCGATGATCGTCAGCTCGATACCCATTGCGAGCAGCGCGAGCAGCGCGCCCACGCCGGCCGACGGCAGAGTGGACAGGATCGTGAACGGATGGACCAGGCTCTCGTACAGAATGCCGAGCACGATGTACACGGCCACGAGGGCGGCCAGGATCAGCAGCGGCTGATTCGCCAGCGCGGCCTGGAACGCCTGCGCCGTACCGGTGAAGGTGCCGCGAATCCCCGCCGGCAGGCCGATACGGTTGGCCTCGTCGAGGATCGCGGTCACCGCATCACCCAGCGCCACGTCCGGCGCCAGATTGAAGAAGACGGTGACGGCGGGGAAGAGGCCCTGGTGGTTCACCTGCAGCGGCGCCCGGCTCGTGCCGGACTTCGTGACGGCGGTGAGCGGGACCATGTCGCCGCCGGCGGCGCGCACGTAGATCTGCGCAAGCGCGTCGGGGCTCTGCCAGTACTCGGGCGCCACCTCCATCACCACGTGGTACTGGTTGAGGGCCGTGTAGATGGTCGACACCTGACGCTGGCCGAAGGCGTCGTAGAGCGTCTCGTCGATCATCTGCGTGGTCACGCCCAGCCGCGAGGCCGTGGCTCGGTCGATCGTCAGCGGCACCTCGAGCCCGCGGTCCTGCTGGTCGCTGGAGATGTCACGCAGCTGGGGCATCTTCCGCATGGTGGCGACCAGCCGTGGCGCCCAGTTGTTGAGCTCGTCCAGGTTGTCGCTGACGAGCGTGTACTGGTACTGCGCCTGGCTGATGCGACCGCCCAGGCGCACGTCCTGCACCGCCTGCATGAACAGCGTAGCTCCCGGCACCTGCGCGAGCTTGGGCCGCAACCGCGTGATGATTTCGTCCGCCGTCAGCTTGCGCTCCCGATGCGGCTTGAGCGCCACGAACATCCGCGCGGTGTTGTTCGTCGTCCCGCGGCCGCCGCCGCCTCCCGTGAACGCCGTCGCGGCGTCGACGCCGGGATCGGCTTTCACGATGTCGACGAAGCGCGCCATCTTTTCGCGGATGGCCTGGAACGAGACGTCCTGGGCGGCGACGAGGACACCGGCGAGCCGGCCGTTGTCCTGCTGGGGGAAGAATCCCTTCGGGATGACCACGAAGAGGTAGACGTTGACGGCAAACGTGACGACGGCGATGAGCATCACCGTGGCCGGATGGCGCAGCGTCCACGTCAGCGTGGTGTCGTAGAAGCGCAGGATCCACCCGCGACGCTGATGGCCGGCCGTGCGCTTGGCGCGCAGGAGGATCGCGCACATCATCGGCGTGGTCGTGAGCGACACGAGCAGCGAGATGATGATGGCGATCGACATCACGGCCGCGAACTCGCGGAAGAGGCGTCCCACGAGCCCGCCCATCAGGAAGATCGGAATGAAGACGGCGATCAGCGAGACGCTGATCGACAGCACCGTGAAGCCGATCTCCTGCGCGCCCAGCAGCGCCGCCTGGCCGACGGGCATGCCCTCCTCGAGATGGCGGATCACGTTCTCCACGACCACGATGGCATCGTCCACCACGAAGCCGGTGGCGATGGTGAGCGCCATCAGCGACAGGTTGTCGATCGAATAGCCGATGAACCACATGACGCCGAACGTGCCGACGAGCGAGACCGGCACCACGACGCCGGGAATGAGCGTCGCGCGCCAGTCGCGCAGGAAGAGGAAGACGACCAGGATCACCAGACCGATGGAGATCATGAGCGCCACCTCGACGTCGTGCACGGAGGCGCGGATCGTGATGGTCTGATTCAGCACGGTCGACAGCTGCACGTCACCGGGCACGCTCGCCTGGAGGATCGGCATCTCCGCCTGGATGCGATCGACGGTGTCGATCACGTTCGCGCCGGGCTGGCGAAACACCACGAGCAGGATGGCCGGCTTGCCGTTGGACAGGCCGAGCGCCCGCAGATCCTCGACCTCGTCGCGGACGTAGCCGACGTCGCTCAGACGCACGCCAGCGCCGTTGCGCCAGGCCACGACGAGCGGCGCGTACTCGGCGGCGTAGCGCAGCTGGTCGGTGGTGCGAATCTCCCACGAGCGCTCGGGGCCGTGCAGCTGGCCCTTCGGCCGGTTGATGTTCGCGTTGGCGAGCATGTTCCGGACCGTCTCGAGGCCGAGGTTGTAGTGGGCGAGCGCGGTCGGGTTCAGCTCCACGCGCACGGAGGGCAGGGAGCCGCCGCCCACGAAGACCTGACCGACGCCCTCGAGCTGCGCGAGCTTCTGCTGCAGGACGGTGGAGGCGACGTCGTACATCGCCGCGCGGGCCACGGTGTCCGACGTGAGCGCGATGATGAGGATCGGCGCGTCGGCCGGGTTGACCTTGCGGTAGGTCGGATTGGACGGCATGTTCGGCGGCAGCTGGCCGGCCGCGGCCGCAATGGCCGCCTGCACGTCGCGCGCGGCGCCGTTGATGTCGCGCGCGAGGTCGAACTGCAGCGTGATCGTGGTGGCGCCGAGGAACGATGTCGACGTCATCTCGGTGACGCCCGCGATGCGCCCGAACTGCCGCTCGAGCGGCGTGGCCACGGCCGAGGCCATGGTCTCGGGGCTGGCGCCCGGCAGCCCCGCCACGACTTGAATGGTCGGGAAATCTACCTGCGGCAGCGGTGCCACCGGCAGCAGGCGAAATCCCAGGATCCCGCCGAGCACGAGCGCCGCGGTCAGCAGCGTGGTGCCGACGGGCCGGCGAATGAACGGCGCCGAGATGCTCATTGCTGCGCTTCCTCGGCGTACAGCGAGGCTTGCGCCGTACGCCGTGCCGCACGCCAGCGAGCGGCCCGCTGGCTGAGCCGGTCGAAGGCCAGATAGATCACCGGTGTCGTGTAGAGCGTCAGCAGCTGGCTGACGATGAGGCCGCCGACGATGGCGATGCCGAGCGGCTGCCGCAGCTCGGCGCCGACGCCGCCGCCGAACGCCAGCGGCACGCCGCCGAGCAGCGCGGCCATCGTGGTCATGAGAATCGGTCGGAAGCGCAGTCGGCACGCCTCCTCGATGGCCTCGCGCGCGGGGCGTCCCTGCGTGCGCTGCATGTCGAGCGCGAAGTCGATCATCATGATCGCGTTCTTCATCACGATGCCGATCAGCAAGATGATCCCGATCAGCGCGATCACCGACAGCTCCAGGCGCATCAGGATCAGCGCGAGCAGCGCGCCGAGACCGGCCGAGGGCAGCGTGGAGAGAATCGTGACCGGGTGCACCCAGCTCTCATAGAGGACGCCGAGCACGATGTACACGGTGATGACGGCGGCGAGGATGAGGATCGGCTCGTTGGCGAGCGAGGCCTGGAACGCGCGCGCGGCGCCGAGGAAGCCCGTCTGGATGGACGGCGGCAAGCCGATCTCTCGCGCGGCGTTGTTGATCGCGTCGACGGCGTCGCCGAGCGAGGCGCCGGGCGCGACGTTGAACGAGATCGTCACCGCCGGGAACTGTCCCTGGTGCGCGATCATCAGCGGCGTCGCCCGCTCCTGCACGCTCGCCAGCGTGGCCAGCGGCACTTGCGCCGAGCCCGCCGGCGCTCCGGAGGCGGCGGGATTGGACCGCAGATAAATGCGGCCGAGCGCGTCGGGAGCGCTGCGGAACTCCTCCTTCACCTCGAGCACGACGCGGTACTGGTTGAGCTGCGTGAACACGGTCGAGATCTGCCGCTGGCCGAACGCGTTGTAAAGCGCGTCGTCGATCATCTGCGGCGTGATCCCGAGCCGCGAGGCGGTGGAGCGGTCCATGGTGACGATGGCCTCCAGGCCGGAGTCTTGCTGATCGCTCGCGACGTCGCGCAACACGCTTTGCTCCCGCAGCCGCGCGAGCAGCCGCGGCGCCCAGAGCCGAAGCTCCTTCTCGTCCGCGTCCTCGAGGCCGTACTGAAACTGCGTGCGGCTCACGCGATCCTCGACGGTGAGGTCCTGCACGGGCTGCAGGTAGAGCGCGATGCCGCCCACCTGCGCGAGCGCCGGACGCAGACGATCGATGACGTCGGTGACGCCATCACGCTCGGCCAGCGGCTTGAGCGTGATCAGGATCCGGCCGCTGTTGAGCGTGACGTTCGTGCCGTCGATGCCGATGAACGACGACAGGGTCGCCACCGCCGGATCTTTGAGGATGACGCGCGCCAGCGCCCGCTGACGCTCGGCCATGGCCGGGAACGAGATGTTCTGCGGCGCCTCGGAGATCCCGAGGATCACGGCCGTGTCCTGCACGGGAAACAGGCCCTTGGGGATGAAGACGTAGAGCGCGATCGTGAGCACGAGCGTCACGCCGGCGACGACGAGCACCGCCGGCTGATGGCGGAGGATGCGCCCCAGCGACGACATGTACGCGCTGACGACGTGCTCGAACGCGCGCTCGGCGGCGCGGGCGAAGCGCCCTTCCTTGCGCTCCTCCGGCCGCTTCAGCAGCTTCGCGCACATCATCGGCGTGAGCGTGAGCGAGACGACCGCGGATACCAGAATGGCCGCGGCGAGCGTCATGGCGAACTCGCGGAACAGCCGTCCGACGATGTCGCCCATGAACAGCAGCGGGATCAGCACCGCGATCAGCGAGACGGTCAGCGACAGGATCGTGAAGCCGATCTGGCCGGAGCCGGTGAAGGCGGCCGTCAGCGGCTTCTCGCCTTCCTCGATGTAGCGGGCGATGTTCTCGATCATGACCACGGCGTCGTCGACGACGAAGCCGGTGGCGATCGTCAGCGCCATGAGCGTGAGGTTGTTGAGCGAGTAGCCGAGCGCGTACATGACGGCGAACGTGCCCACGATCGACACGGGGACGGTCACGCCTGGAATGAACGTCGCCGCCGCGCTCCGGAGGAAGACGAAGATCACGAGCACGACCAGCACGACGGCGAGGATCAGCTCGAACTGCACGTCGTGCACGGAGGCGCGGATCGTCGTCGTGCGGTCCGTCAGCACCTCGATCTTGACCGAAGCCGGCAGCCCCGCGGCCAGCTGCGGCAGCAGGCGCTTCACGCGGTCCACGACCTCGATGATGTTGGCGCCCGGCTGGCGCTGGATGTTGACCACGATCGCCGGCCGGTCGTTCATCCACGCCGCCTGGCGCACGTTCTCGGCGCCGTCGATGACGTCCGCGACGTCGGCGAGCTGCACCGGCGCGTTGTTCCGGTACGCGATCACGAGCGTGCGGTACTGCACGCTCTGGTGCAGCTGGTCGTTGGCGCCGATGGTGTACGCCTGGTATGGACCGTCGAGGCTGCCCTTGGCCTGGTTCACATTCGCCGTGGCCACCGCGTTGCGGACATCGTCGAGCGTCAGACCGTAGCCGGCGAGCAGCGCGGGGTTGACCTGGATACGAACGGCGGGCTTCTGGCCGCCGGACAGCGTGACGAGGCCCACGCCCGGCAGCTGCGCGATCTTCTGCACCAGGCGCGTGTCGGCGAGATCCTGCACGGCCGTGAGCGGCAGCGCGTCGGAGGTCAGCGCGAGCGTGAGCACCGGCGCGTCGGCGGGATTCACCTTGCTGTAGACGGGCGGGTTCGGCAGGTCTCTGGGCAGGAACGACGCCGCGGCGTTGATCGCCGCCTGCACCTGCTGCTCGGCGATGTCCAGCG
>Ga0075428_100006586_pt1 | contig 12918 bp, 8 predicted proteins | sample RhiMetdeltSRZDD2_FD_75291 | JGI IMG/M metagenome (GOLD analysis project Ga0075428, IMG submission 75291) | Populus rhizosphere microbial communities from Tennessee, USA - Rhizosphere MetaG P. deltoides SRZDD2 | ecosystem: Host-associated > Plants > Roots > Rhizosphere > Soil | place: USA...
CAGCTTGTTGCGGCGAACCGGGCCGCCGGCCGTGCCGCCCATGATCGACGTACTCGAATCGACCTTGGCCGGGTCGAAGTATCCGCGGCGCGCATTCAGCTCGTCCTGCTGACGGAAGAAAAAGGCCGAGCCCTTGAACGTGTTGGTCCCCGACTTCGTCTGGACCACCGCCGCCGCTCCACCGGTCATGCCCTGGGCAGAATCGAAGCTGTTGGTCGAGATGTTGACGTTCTCAATCGTTTCTACCGGCGCAACATAGCCGGCATGATGCGGCAGCCACACGTTGATGCTCGCAGCGCCGTCGATTCGCGTGACGTTGTTGTTGCGATTCGTGCCATTGACGTTGACCGACAGCGAACGCGCGGGCGTGTCCGTCTGCGCGTTCTGGAACTCGGGCGGCGTCGCGCCAGGAACGAGGTTCATCAGGTACTGATAATTTCGGTACTGATTCAGCGGCAGGTTCGTCACGTCCTCCGGCCGAAGGTCGGTGCTGATGTCAGCTTTGTCGGTCTTGAGGATGACCGCTTCGGTGGTCACCGTTACCGATTCGCTGAGTGTGCCAACCTCGAGCTTGCCGTTGATGCGGACGATCGATCCAGCGGTAATCGGGATGCCGGTCTGCACGAACTCCTTGAAGCCCTGCAGCACGGCTTTCATCGTATAGGTTCCGCCAGTAATGTTTCGAATCGTATAGGTGCCGGTTTCGTCCGTGACACCGTTCAGTTCGAGGCCGGTGTTTTCGTCTTTGATCGTGACGGTCGCGCCGGGGACGCCGCCGCCTGACGTGTCGGAGATGGTTCCCGTCAGGCTTCCATAGAGGGCCTGCGCGTCAGCAGGAGAAGGCAGCCATGCGATCGCGGCGACAACCGCCACGATCACCACGGCGGGGAGGAGCGGACGACCACGCACACGCATACACGCAACGGACTCGGTCACAATGTCCTCCTTCGAGCGAACCGGAGCCTCGACCCGGCAGGGGAGCCGCCGGGGACCGTCTGGTTGGGCCGGGTGTTTTTACGCACCCCTCCGTGAGCACGGATAAATCACGCGAGGGGCTGCGATGTCAAGGCAGGAGTGGACCATGCAAGGCACTTCGAGGCGCTGGTTGATCGGGGCGGCATGCCTGGCCGGGTTGGTCGGGGCTCTGCTGTCGCATGCTGTCCGCGCTCAAACACAGCCGTTCAGCCCGGAAGTCGACGAGTTCGTCCGGATCTATCTGAAGAATGGCGGGGACAAGCTCACCAACTGGGTTCAAAGGGACGCCACCTCGTCGCCGGACGCGGCACTCCGCGCGTTCAAGCCGATCGCCGGGCTGAGCATCGACCTGGTCGCGTCGGAGCCCGTGATCCGCCAGCCAATCGACCTCCACTTTGACGATCGCGGACGCCTGTGGGTCGTGCAGTACCTTCAATACCCGTTCCCCGCCGGTCTGACCATCACCTCGTACGATCAATATTTGCGCGCGCGTTACAGCGCGGTCCCTGCGGCACCACCGAATCACCTGCGCGGCGCCGACAAGATCACCGTGCTCGAGGACACGAACGCCGACGGCACGTTCGACTCGCACAGGGACGTCATCACCGGTCTCAACATCACGACGAGCGTCGTGACGGGGCGCGGCGGAATCTGGGTCATGAACCCGCCGTACCTGCTGTTCTATCGCGACCGCGACAGCGATGGATCGCCCGAGGGCGATCCGGAGGTTCGGCTGGCCGGGTTCGGCCTCGAGGATACGCACTCGCTCGCCAACAGCCTGACGTGGGGTCCCGATGGCTGGCTCTATGGCGTGCACGGAAGCACCAGCACCGCGCGGGTCAGGGGCATCTCGTTCCTCGGGCAGGCCGTCTGGCGCTACCACCCCGAGGCGGACAGGTTCGAACTGTTCGCGCAAGGCGGCGGAAATCCGTGGACGCTCTCGTTCGACAGCAAGGGCCGCGCCTTCTCTGGAGACAATGGCGGCAACAGCCGCGGATTCCACTGGGTCGAAGGCGGACGCTACGAGAAGAACTGGCCGAAGCACGGGCCATTCACCCGGCCGTTCTCGTTCGGCTTCATCCCGCACATGGACCATGCCGGGTACGCCGCGCGGTTCGCGATGACCGGCGTGATCTACGAGGACGGAAAGCTGCCGGGGTACGAAGGACAGCTCATTTCCGGCATGGCGCTCACCAGCCGCATGCAGGCCACGCGCCTGATGGCTGAGGGATCGACGTTCAGGACCGTCGATACCGATGCGCTCCTGACGACCGCGGACCGGAGCTTCCGTCCGGTCGATACGGCCGTCGGGCCCGACGGCGCGTTGTACATCGCCGACTGGTGCGACATCCGGATGGATCACACCGATCCGCGCGACACCTGGGACAAGTCCTGCGGCCGGATCTGGCGGCTGCGCGCCAGGGACTCGCGGCCGGCGCCTCGCGTCAACCTGGCCGGGTTGAGCAGCCAGGAGCTCGTGCAGCTGCTGGGCGACGGAAGAAAGTGGTACCGCGAACACGCGCGACGGCTGCTCGGCGAACGTCAGGACCGTTCGCTCGTTCCGCAGTTGCGGCAGCTCGTACGCGACCGGCGAGGCGCCTCCGCACTCGAGGCCTTGTGGGCGGCGAACCTGATTGCGCCGATCGATCCCGCCTGGACCTCCGAGCTCCTGGCGCATCCCGACGCCGCCGTTCGCGCCTGGGCCCTGCGGCTGTTCAGGCCCGAGTCGATCGTTCCCTCGATGCGCGACAGACTGGTGAGACTCGCCCGCACCGAACCCGACGCTGAAGTAAGGAGCGAGCTCGCGAACATGACGGCGCGTCTCACACCGGACGCGGCGCTTGCGGTGCTCGGGGCACTCGCCGAGCGGGAAGAAGACGTGTCCGACAGGCACATCCCGTTGCGAATCTGGTGGGCGCTCGAACAACACTTCAGCAGTCAACCGGATGCCGTCCTGAGCTGGGTCGAGAAGTCGGGCGTGTGGCAGGCTCCGGTTTTCACCCAGCACATTGCCGGCCGTTTGGCGCGACGGCTGGCAGCGGAGCGCGGGGACCAGCAGTCGTTCACGCGCATCGACCCCGACGAGAACTGGAAGGCCTACGCAGAACACCCGCGCACGCTCATGCCGGGCGGGAAGGGCGACTACACGGATTGGCAGGGTAACGAGACCCCGGAGGTCCGCGAAAGGAACCTGAGGCGCCTTGCGCGGTTGATGCAGAGTGCCCCCACCCCTGCGGATCGTGATCGGTTGCTCGCCGCTGCCGGAGCGGCCGACACGACTCGACCGGCCGGTCCGATCGACAGTGGGTCAGGCAGAGAGGCGTTTCTCACGTATTGCGCCCCTTGCCATCAGCCGGACGGCAGCGGCATGGCGCGCCTGGCCGCACCGCTGCGCAATTCGCCGTGGGTGCTGGGCCGCGAGGACCTGTTGGCCCGGATAGTGCTGAACGGCCTCAAAGGCGACCTGCTGATGCCGCCGATGGGGACGCTCGATGATCGCCAGCTCGCGGGAATACTGACCTACATCCGCAGTGCGTGGGGGCACGACGCGGCGCCGGTTTCGCCTCAGACGATGGCGCAGGTTCGCGCGGCCTCCGCAGCGCGTCAGACGCCGTGGACCGCGGCGGAGCTTTCGGCGCTGGGGCGGTAGCCGAACGCCGGCCACAGCCTTCCGGCTAAAGCCGGAAGCCACACTAATCTAAGATCACACAATCGTATTGGAGAGAGGTACGACATGCGCACTCCGCTCAGAGCGCTCGTGACGGTCGCGGTCGTCAGCGGCCTCACCCTCCCCTCGCTCGCGCAGGACGACCCGCACTCCGAGACGCGGAGCGGCCGGACAATGAAGCCGGTGATCACGGGACGACAGTACGCCGTCACGTCGATGAAGCATCAGGCAACGGAAGCGGCGGTCAGGATCCTCGAGAAGGGGGGCAACGCGTTCGATGCCGCCGTCGCCGGTCAGGCCGTGCTCGCGCTCGTCGATCCCGCCAACAACGGCTACGGCAGCGATGCCGTCGTACTCCTGTACGACGCCGCGGCCCGGAAGGTGTGGTCGATCAACGCGGAAGGGCCCGCGCCCAGGCTGGCGACAATCGAGTGGTACCAGCAGCACAACGACGGGAAGCTCCCGGACAGCGACGGCCTCCTCTCGGCCACCGTTCCCGGCGTGGTGGACGCCTGGTGCACCATGCTCGATCGCTGGGGCACCATGAGCTTCGCGCAGGTGCTGCAGCCCGCGCTCGAGATTCTCGAAGAGGGCCTTGTGCTCACTCCCGGACTCGCGCGGTCGATGGGCGCGAACAAACTGAAGAAGTATCCGTCGAGCGTGAATCTCTACATGCCCGGCGGCAAGCCTCCGGCGGCGGGCTCCGTCTTCAGAAACCTCGATGCCGCGCGGATGCTCCGAAAACTGCACGACGCGGAAAAGGCCGCCGGCCCGGACCGCCGCGCCGGCCTGCGCGCCGCGCGCGATCGCTTTTACAAGGGCGACATCGCCCGGTCGATGGCGGAGTTCTCCGAGAAAAGCGGCGGCTTGTTCCGCTACGACGATTTCGCCTCCTACACCGCGCTCGTCGAAGCGCCGGTGTCCACAAACTATCGCGGCTACGATGTCTACAAGAACCCGTCGGCCAGCCAGGGGCCGGCGGAGCTCTTCGCCCTGAACATGCTCGAGGGCTACAACCTGAAGCAGCTCGGGCACAACAGCGCCGCCTTCATTCACACGAGCGCCGAGGCGCTCAAGCTGGCCCTCGGCGATCGCGAGAAGTATCTCGGCGACACGGCGTTCATCACGATCCCCTACGAGGGCCTGCTCTCCAAGGAGTACGCCGCCGAGCGCCGGACGCTGCTCGATCCCGACAAGGCGTCGCTCGAGCTCCGCCCCGGCGATCCGGCGAAGTTCATGAAGAAGACCGATGCGCTGGTCCGGCCCTTTCATGTCACGACCACCGGTGCGGCCGATCACGTCGGCGACACCAGCTACATCGCCGTCGTGGACAAGGATCGGAACATGGTCAGCTTCGAGCCGAGCCTGCACAGCGGCTGGGGCACGGGAGTCGTGATGGGCGATCTCGGGTTCATCCTCAATTGCCGGGGGGACTACTACTCCCTCGTGCCCGGCGAGGCGAATGCGCTCGAGCCGGGCAAGCGCCCCCGCAGCACGCTTCAGAGCACGCTCGTGATGAAAGACGGCCGGCCCTACATGATCCTGGGCAGCCCCGGCGGCGACGATCAGATCATGCGGACGATGCAGACCCTCATCAACGTGATCGACTTCGGCATGAACATCCAGCAGGCGATCGAGGCGCCGCGCTGGTCCACGCGCAGCTTCCCGGCGTCGCCATTTCCACACACGATGTACCCGGGCGATCTCTCCGTCGAGGACCGCGTCCCGGTCGCGGTGCAGAAGGCGCTTTCCGCGAAAGGACACAAGTTGACGGTGTCGGGCCCGTGGTCGCTCGGCGCGAACGCGGCGATTGTCGTGGACGTCGAGCGCGGCGTGCTGGGCGCCGGCGCCGACGTCCGGAACGACGCCTACGCCTGGGCGCGATAAACGCGCGGGCTGCCCGATCCGGCGCCGCGCTCCGTACGGAGTGACACATGCTTCCTCTTCAACGTCGACTCGCGATCCTGGCGGGTGTGCTGTTGGTGGTCGTCGGCTGCGTCCCCGTGTCGTCGGCCCAGGTCCGGCAGCCCAACATCGTGATGATCGTCGGTGACGACATGGGGTACGCCGACATCGGCGTGCACGGAAGCAAGGACATTCCCACGCCACACATCGACGCGCTGGCGAAAGGCGGCGTTCGGTTCACCGATGCCTACGTCACTGGCCCGCACTGCAGCCCGACCCGGGCCGGACTGCTGACCGGCCGCTATCAGCAGCGCTTCGGGCACGAGGTCAACATGGGCGCCGATGCCGGCCCGAACGGCGGGCTCCCGCCGAGCGAGAGGACCATGGCCGATCGGCTGAAAGCCGCGGGATATCGAACCGCGCTGTTCGGTAAGTGGCATCTCGGATCCGCCGCGCATCTTCACCCGATGTCCCGCGGCTTCGACGAGTTCTACGGGTTTCTCGGAGGAGACCACTCCTACTTCGAGTCGACGGAGAACGGTACGAATCCGTTGTACGACGGCAGAGATCGTGTCGAAGCGAGCGGATATCTGACCGACGTCCTGACCGATCGCGCGGTCACCTTCATCAAACTCGAGAAGTCCCGGCCGTTCTTCCTCTATCTCGCGTACAACGCCGTGCACACGCCGATGCACGCGCCCGAGAAGTACCTGGCCCGATTCAGCGGGATTGGGGACGAGCAGCGCCGCACCTACGCGGCGATGATGTCCGCCATGGATGACGGCATTGGCCGAGTGGTCGCCGCGCTCCGTGACGAAGGCCTGGAGGAGAACACCCTGATCTTCTTCTTCAGCGATAACGGTGGCCCAATCATGCCCGGAACGACGATCAACGGATCGACCAACACGCCGCTGCGCGGATCCAAGCGTCAGACATGGGAGGGCGGCATCCGCGTGCCCTTCATGATTCGCTGGAGGGGAAGGCTTCCGGAAGGAAAGATCGACTCGCGTCCGATCATCCAGCTCGATGTGCTCCCGACCGTGCTGGCCGCCGCAGGCGTCGAGCCTAAGGTCGAATGGAAGCTCGACGGCGTCAACCTTCTTCCGTATTTGAGTGGCAAACGTCAGGACGCGCCGCACGAAGCGTTGTACTGGCGGCTGTTCGGGCACATGGCCATCCGCAAGGGTCCGTGGAAGCTGGTGAAGACGATGGAAGGTCCGTTACTGGTGGCGGACACGACGAGTCCGGATCTGTCAGGGGCGCAGCTCTTCAACCTGGCGAACGACGTCGGCGAGCAACACGATCTCGCAGCGACGAATACCGGGAAAGTCAAGGAGCTGACCGACGACTGGCTGCGCTGGAACAAGGAGATGGCGAAGCCACTCTGGGGGCCCGGTGCTGGTGGAAGGGGACGGGGAGGAGAATGACACAGAGATCCGTAGTTCTGCTCGGGCTGCTGCTCGCTTCCGCCTGCGCGCGCCCGGTGGCGCAACAGCCCTACGACGTCCTGATCACCGGCGGCTCGGTGCTGAACGGCGAAGGGGCTCCCGCCGTCCGAGCCGACGTGGGGATTCGCGGCGGGCGCATCGCGGCCATCGGCGACCTCGGGACCGCGGCGGCGGCGCGTCGAATCGAGGCCACCGGTTTGACCGTCGCCCCAGGCTTCATCGACATCCACAACCACTCGGACTACACGATCCTCGCAGAACCGAAATCCGAGAGCATGATCCGCCAGGGCGTGAGCACGATGGTGCTGGGCGAGTCGCGATCGGCGGGACCGATCAAGGCGGGAGCCGAGGAAGCGCGTGCCCGCGCCGACGGCGTGACCGCCGACTGGACGACACTCGGCGGGTACTTCGCGAAGCTCGAACAGCAGCACATGTCGACGAACATCGCGTCGTACGTCGGCGAGGAGCAGGTATGGACGTACGTGAAGGGCTACGGCCAGTCCACGGCGACGCCGCAGGAGCTCGACGAGATGAAGCGCCTGATCGCCGCGGCAATGGAGGAGGGAGCGATGGGCCTCTCGACCGCGCTGCTGCAGCCTCCCTCGAGCTTCGCGACGACCGCCAATCTGATCGAGCTCGCCAGGACCGCGAAGCAGTACGGCGGCATCTACTCCTCCCATATCCGTGATGAGGGCGAGGGTGTCTTCCGCGCAATAGACGAGGCGATCCAGGTGGGCAAGGGGGCCAGGATTCCCGTCGACATCATTCACATGAAGATCGCGCACAAGAAACTGTGGGGCCGCGCCAACGAGATCATCGCGATGGTGCAGAAGGCGAGAGACGAGGGGTTCGACATCCGCGCCAACGTCTACCCCTACACCGCAGGTCAGAACAATCTGTCTTCGATCGTTCCCCCGTGGGCGCACGACGGCGGCCGCGAGAAGCTGCTCGAGCGGCTCAAGGATCCATCAGCGCGGAAGCGGATGCGCGAGGAGGTCATGAACGGCCTGCCGAACTGGTACAACCACTACCTCGCGACCGGGGACGGCTGGGCCGGGATGATCCTCGTGATGCTCAAGCACGAGCGCAACAAGCCGTTCCAGGGCAAGCGCATGAGCGAGCTCATCGCCGCTCGCGGAGGTCATCCGGCCGACGTCCTCTTCGATGTGCTGCTCGAGGAAGGCGGGAGCGTGCCGACCGTGTTCTTCCATCATTCCGAGCCCGACATGCAGCTGATCATGCAGCAGCCGTGGACGTCGATCGGCTCGGACGGCAGCGCGGTGAGCCCGGACGGCCCGACCGGCCGCACCCATCCGCACCCGCGCTACTACGGCACCTTCCCGCGGGTGCTCGGACGCTACGTGCGCGAGTCGAAGGTGATCACGCTGCCTGAGGCGGTGAAGAAGATGACGAGCATGAACGCCGACAAGCTTGGCATCGCCGATCGCGGCCGCTTGAAGGAAGGGCTCGCCGCCGACGTGACGGTCTTCGATCAGGATCGCGTGCTCGATCGCGCCACCTTCGAACAGCCGCACCAGTTCCCGGTGGGCATCAAGTACGTCCTCGTCAACGGCGTCGTCACCGTCGACAACGAGCAGCACACGGGCGCCCTCGCAGGACGGGTGCTCTATGGGCCGGGGAAGCAGCGCGCCGGGGCAACTCGAGGAGGCGCTCCATCCCGGTTGCCAGGTGGGAATTGAGTACGGCAGTCGCGCCAGATGCTCGCGGGGAGCTGCAATGACGTTGCGCTCGCTCTGCAAAAAATGGCATCGGTCGGGCGGCGCAGTCGTACTGGTGGCCTGCATGCTTGTCGGCGGGGCCTGCCGGCAGCAGGCAGGATGATGAAGGGTCACAATTTGAGGGCCCGATTGCTCTCGACCGACAATCGTCGCAAGATCGGGTTGTGGCTCCGAATTTCCAGCAGGCCGCCGGGCTCCTGGCCGAGGTCGGCGAACGCTTCGACGCACGCAACTGGGTCCTCGGAACAAGCGGGAACTTCAGCGTCGTCCTCGGCCGCGACCCGCTCAGGTTGGCCATGACACGCAGTGGCATGGCGAAAGGTCGTCTCGATCTCGATGCGATCGTCGAAATCGACGGTGATGGCACCGTGGTGCGCCCAGCCGGCGCAAGGCCGTCGGCGGAAGCGCTGCTGCACGTCGAGATCGTCCGTGCCCGCGGGGCGGGCGCCGTACTTCATACCCACTCAATCTGGTGCACAATCCTTTCGAATCGCCATGCCTCTGCCGGCGGGCTCGGCATTGCCGGCTACGAGATGTTGAAGGGCCTCGAGGGGATTTCCACCCATGAGCACGAGGAGTGGATTCCAATCCTCGAGAACGATCAGGACATGACCCGCCTCGCCGGGCGGCTCCGTCAGGTGCTTGCGGAACACGCGGCCTGTCACGCGTTCCTCCTTCGTCGTCATGGCATGTACACCTGGGGACAGACGTTGCCCCAGGCCGTTCGCCACGTCGAAATCGTGGAGTTTCTTCTGGAGACCGTCGGGCGGACAGAAGCAATGGAGTCACCATCATGGCAATCGTGAGAATTCCCGCCGAGGACGTCACGCTGAGGGAGCCGGCCGAGGTCGGATCATTCCTCGCGCGGTTTGGCATCGAGTACGAACAATGGACGCCCGATCGCCCGCTGCCGGCTGACGCGCCGCCGGACGTCGTCCTTGCCGCCTACGGCCGCGAGGTCGAGGCCTTGAAGGCGCGCGGCGGCTACGTGACGGCCGACGTGATTGACGTGAAGCCCGAGACGCCGAACCTCGATGCGATGCTCGCGAAGTTCAGCCGCGAGCACTGGCACGACGAAGACGAAGTGCGGTTCATCGTCGAGGGTCGCGGCCTGTTCCACGTGCATCCGGCGGAGAGCGCGGTCTTCGCGATCGAAGTCGAAGCCGGTGACCTGATCCGGGTCCCGCGCGGCACTCACCACTGGTTCGATCTCTGCGCCGATCGGCGGATCCGCGCGATCAGGCTGTTCCAGGATCCCTCGGGCTGGACACCGCACTACACGGATACCGGTGTCGACCAGGGATTCCAGCCGGTGTGCTTCGGCCGTTCCTACGTCGCGCCGATTCAGCCGATTCGCGTGTGAACCCCAATCCGGCCGCGGCCGGGATCGGCGCAGTCCTCCTGGATATCGAAGGCACGACCACGCCGATTGCCTTTGTCACGCAGGTGCTGTTCCCGCACGCGCGAACACACCTGCGTTCCCACCTCGAACGGCACGCGCGTTCGCCGGCGTACGAGACGCTGTTCGCTGCCTTCCGCGAAGAGCATGCCGCCGATTCGCTGCGCGGCGAGCCCGTACCCTCCTGGGCCGACGAGCCGGCATCCGCCCGGCTCATGGCGGTCGTTGCCTACGCCGAATGGCTCATGGATCGCGATCGCAAGTCGCCACCACTCAAGGATCTGCAGGGCAGGATCTGGGACGACGGCTATCGGCGTGGCGAGCTGGTTGGCGAGGTGTTTCCGGATGTGCCTGGTGCGTTTCGCCGCTGGCAGGAACGCCAGGTGCCGGTCGGCATCTTCTCCTCCGGAAGCGTGTTGGCCCAACAGCTGCTGTTCGGCCATTCATCCGCCGGCGACCTGACGCCGTTTCTTCGCTGGTACTTCGACACCCGCGTGGGAGCGAAGGTCGAGGCGGACAGCTATCGCGCGATTGCCCACACGATCGGCCTGCCGGCCGGTTCCATCCTGTTCGTTTCGGATGTCACCGGGGAATTGATCGCGGCACGTGCCGCTGGAATGCAGGTCCGACTCTCAATCCGGCCGGGCAACGCGCCACAGCCCGAGGCGGCCGCGTTCGAAGTGCTGACCAGTCTCGCCGAACTCTGAGGCGACTGGTAACTGGTTCACAGTTCGGCGGTCTCGGCCAACGCGCCCTGTGTCTCCACTCGCAGCCGGGGATGGAGGTTGACCGTTCCCCCCAGGTCCGGGTCGTTGACATGGATGACCGCATGCGGTCCGCGGCAGCGATCCCGGCGCTCCACGCTGTCCCAGACAACGGTCTCGACCGTGAGATAACCATGCCCTGTATTCGCTTGCAGGTCCATCGTCGCGACGAACTGGCCGGGTTCCGACAGCCTCGGCTCGCGCGCCGATAGATCCAGTACGAAGACGTCTTTGACAGTCTGAAGTGCCCGCACGCGGACCGCAAGCCGCAGGTTCGCGGGGGGTGTGCCGCGCACCTCGCCGCGAAGCGTAATCGTGACCCACTCGCCCGAGCGCACGGGACGCCTCGGCTCGACGGTGAGGGAGGTGAACGCAAAGGGAATGCTCTCGTCGGTCTCCTGCTCGGTGTGCAGGCCGTTCATGATGTAGTGCGAGATGCACTCGTCCGGGGAGCCCCGCTTGACGATCCGCCCATGGTCGAGCAGCACACAGTGCGTGCAGAGCGAAGCGATGCGATCGAGCTGGTGCGACACGATGACCACCGGCAGGCCCCGGCGCATCTGGCTGAGACGATCGAAGGCCTTGCGCTGGAACCGGAAATCGCCGACGGCGAGCACTTCGTCGACGATGAGAACATCGGGGCTCATGTGCGCCGCGATCGCGAACCCCAGGCGCGCGTTCATGCCGCTCGAATAGCGCTTCACCGGCGTGTTGATGAAGTCACCGAGCTCCGAGAACGCGACGATGTCGTCGAAGCGCGAGGCAATTTCACGCCGCGTCATGCCCATGATCGCACCCTGGAGAAAGACGTTCTCTCCGCCGGTCAAATCCTGGTGGAAGCCGCCGGCGATCTCGATCAGCGCCCCGACGCGGCCGCGAACGCCGCATCGGCCCGACGTCGGCTGCAGGATGCGCGTCAGCAGCTTGAGGATGGTCGATTTCCCGGCGCCGTTCGGCCCGATGATGCCGAGGGCCTGGCCGGGCCCCACCGAGAACGAGACGTCCTGGATGGCCCAGAACTCTCGCGCGCCAAGCGCGTCGCGCTGGCGGCGCCGCCGGAACAGGCGTGAGGCCGCCGCCGGAATCAGGTCGCGCAGGCTGTCGTGGAATTCACCACGCCGGAATTTTTTCCAGACCTGCTGGAACGCGACACGTCCTTCAGCCACAGAGGGTCCTCTCATACGTACTCAGCGAACTTGGGCTCGGTGCGATGGAAGATCAGCAGGCCGCCCGTGAGCATCACGATCGACCAGCCGGCGCTGTAGGCGAGATACCAGGGACTCCAGGCGAGCACGGCTCCCTTCCGCGCCATCTCGATCACCGGCGACAACAGGTTGTGGTCGTACACGATGCTCAAGCGCAGACCCTCGAGGATCGGCGCCAGCGGGTTCAGCATCATCACCCGGGCCCCGGTCGGACCGAACATCTGCGGCTCGAAGAAGACCGGCGTGAAAAAGATGCCGAACGACAACAGCACCTGGACGATGTACTTGACGTCCCGAAAGAACAGGTTGGCGCAGCCGACGAGGAGCGCGAAGCCCGCGGTGAAGGCGACGAGGATCGCAAGCAGCGGAATGGCCCACCAGGCGGCCAGACCGAAGTCCACCCCGACGACGAGGCACACGAGCAGCAGGGCTCCGAGTCCAATGGACGAGTCGAACATCTGAGCGAGCGTCGAGGCCAGTGGCAGGACCTCCCGAGGAAAGTAGATCTTCGTGACGAGGTTGGAATTCCCGGTCAGACTGTTGATGCTGAACCCGAGGGCCCCGACGAAAAACGCCCACGGGACGGCCTTGATCGCGATGCCGACGACTTCCTCCGGCACCAGCGGCCGGCCTCCCACGAATGCCATCGCGACGCGCACCAGCGCACCAGCGGCCACGATCAGGACCGGCATCAGGACGGCCCACACCAACCCCATGACCGCCTGCTTATAGCGCACCCGGATGTCGCGGCGCGTGAGCTCATAGAGCAGGCCGCGATGAGTCCATAACTCGCGACGCAGGATGAAGCGCAGATC
>Ga0075428_100006587_pt1 | contig 12917 bp, 14 predicted proteins | sample RhiMetdeltSRZDD2_FD_75291 | JGI IMG/M metagenome (GOLD analysis project Ga0075428, IMG submission 75291) | Populus rhizosphere microbial communities from Tennessee, USA - Rhizosphere MetaG P. deltoides SRZDD2 | ecosystem: Host-associated > Plants > Roots > Rhizosphere > Soil | place: USA...
CCGGAGTGGGCGCGGTCCCGAGCGAGTCCGGCGCTCCCGACAAGAGCCGCGAGCCGATCAAGGCCGGGAGCCTCCCCCGGCGCCGGCCAGACCGCATGTGGGCCGGCCTGAGCGCCGGTGGCCGCTGCGCGATCTGCGGGACGGTAGTAAAGCTCGATGAGATGGAATACGAGCTCGAGTTCGCACGGAACGACCACAGTTCCGGCGTGGACCGGCACCGTGTCCACATCCAGTGCTTCAGCACGTTCATCTCGAGTGTCCATGAAGACGACGCGGGCCCGTCGACGCCTCCCTCCCTTCACCAGACCTAGAAGTACGAATCGATCGAGCCACGAGGCGTATTGACAGCCGCGCTGGTGGACCGCATCATGAGAAACGGTGGGCGAGCCGCGATTTCCGGCCGAGGGCGCGAGTGGATCGGAGGCCCGAACACTCGGTGACGTGCTCTATTCCGGCAAGGCCACGCCGGTGCCCGAAGAGGAATGGGTCGGGCTCGTGCAGTCCATCGCCGCCGGAGACCAACGGGCGCTGCACGCGCTGTTCACGCGGACCCATCGCATCGCCTTCACGTTGATCATGCGGATCACCAGGAACCCGCAGACGGCGGAAGAAGTCACGCTCGACGTGTTCCACGACGTGTGGCGCAGGGCGGCGACCTACGATCCCGCCGGGGGCTCCGTCGTCGGCTGGATCATGAACCAGGCGCGCTCGCGCGCGATCGACCGCGTGCGGTACGAGCAGCGGAAGAAGCGCGTCGGCGTCCCGGCGGAAGGCCTGCCGCCGCCCGCCGCGGCCGCCGGGCCCTACGAGACACTCGACGTGGCGGAGCAGGGCCGCCTGCTGCACGAGGCCCTGCAGACCCTCCGCTCCGAGGAGCGGCGGGCCATCGAGGCCGCCTTCTTCTCGGAGCTGAGCTACGTGGAGGTGGCGGACCGGTTGAACCTGCCCGTCGGAACCGTCAAGACGCGAATCCGCTCCGGGTTGCGCAAGCTGCGCGGGGTGCTGGCCGAAACGTTGGGGAGCTCATGAGCTCGGAACCGAGCGACCACCAGCGCGACCACGGGGACTCTGTCTGCCTGTACGCCCTCCAGGCCCTTCCCGCCGGCGAGGTTGCCGCGATGGAGGCCCAGATCGCGGCGTGCCCGAAGTGCCGTCAGGAGATCGATGCGCTCCGTCCGATCGTCGGCGCCTTCGTCTCCTGGCCCACCGACGTGGTGCGGCCGGCACGCTCGCTGTGGGACCGCCTGGCGAGCCGGATCGCCGCGGAGACGGGCCAGCCGGTGATGCCCGAGCCGCCACGGCCGGCGCAGCCGGAATGGGAAGAACCCGCGCCCGGCATCTCCTGCAAGCTGCTGGCGACGGACGTTCAGAAGAGCCGGGTCAGCATGCTGGTCCGTCTGGCGCCGGGAGCGGACTATCCATCTCATACCCACGCGGGAGTGGAAGAGGTGTACATGCTCCAGGGGGTGCTGATCGTCGACGACAAGAAGCTCCAACCCGGAGACTATCTGCGCTCCGAGCCCGGCACGTCCGATCATCGCGTCTGGAGCGAGACCGGCTGCACCTGCGTGCTCCTCACCTCCACCCGCGACGTCCTTCGCTGACCTCTCCTACTGGCAGGCCTTCCGCGGAAGGTCGAACGTGATGTCGAAGGCGTACGGGATCTCGTTGGGGCTCGTCTTCACCGTGCCGCCCGTGGCGAGCTTTCCCGCGATGCGGTCGTCGTCCACCACCTTCTTCTCGAAGGTGTAGGGCGGCGGCTCGGCCAGGATCGGCTCCACGCCGGGGTTGGTCTTCGACGCCGGGTCGGAGATCCCGGCCATCAGATAGATGGGACCGCCTTCGGCGAACTTGACCGCGAGGTCGATCCGCGCAGCGCCCTTCGCATGCAGGAAGTCGTGCTTTGCGGTCTCGTTGCCCAGGACGTCCGGCGGGATCGGAGTGGTGGTGAAGGTCATGCGCACGAGCGGCCAGCTGGTGCTGGCGCAGGCCAGGTGGGTCAGCTTGATCGACCGCCCTTCATAGGTGAGGGTGCCGCTGACCGTGGCCGCACCCTGATCCGCCCCGGCCGCTCCACCCGTGGAGAGCAACGCCAGGGCGAGCGCTACCGATTCGATTGCACGCATCGAGCCTCCTCGTCGTTGGTGAAGGATCGCTCGTCGGATCTCGGCGAGCGATCAGCGACGCGCAGCCTAATTCCCGGCGGGCGGTCCGTCAACGGGAAGAGGTCGGCTAGGTCCCGCTGCCGATGGCGAACAGGTGCCGCTCGCCGCGGATGTAGATCCGGCCCGGGGCCACCGCCGCCGAGGCGGCGATGGGCTCGCCCAGCGGGTTGGTGCGCAGGAACTCGTGCGTCGGGCCCGCCTTGATGACGTGCGTGTCGCCGTCCATGCTCATGAGGAGGATGCGCCCTCCGACCACGACCGGCGAGGCCATGTACGAAGACGCGACCGGGGACCGGCCACCCTCGTACTTCACCGCGCCTGTCGCGGCATCGAGGCAGGTAAGGAGCCCCTTGTCCGTCATCAGATACACCAGGCCGTTGAAGGCCAACGGCGAGGGAACGTAGGCCGTGCCCCTGTCGTAGCGCCACAGGACGCGCGAGCCGCCGACGTCGCCCGACCCGCCGGCGCGCACGGCCATGACGAGCTTGTTCGGGTAGCCCCCGCTCACGACCACGATGTCGCCCGCCACCACGGCCGAGGGCACCGCGACGGTCTCCAGGCCCTTGAGCCGCCAGAGCTCCTCGCCGGTGGTGGGGTTGTACGCGATCACGTGCTCCAGCCCCACCGCCACCAGCTCGTCGCGCCCGGCGGCGCGCACGAGGACGGGGGTGGTCCAGTTCGCCTGCACCTTGCGCGACGCGCGCCAGACCTCCCTCCCCGTCGCCTTGACGATCGCGACGATGAACGAGCGCCTGCCCTCGTCCTCGTCGCACTGCAGGATCACCAGGTCCCTGTACAACACGGGCGACGTCCCCACGCCCACGCCGAAAGCGCCGATCCCGCCCGGCCACCACTTCCAGACCAGGTTGCCGGCGAAGTCGTACGCGTACAGGCCCTCCGCCCCGAAATACGCGTACACGCGCTCGCCGTCGGTCGCGGGCGTGGGCGCCGCATAGCTCCCGCTCCGGTGCCGCGTGTCGAAGGGCAGGCCCTCCCAGGCCGTGCGCTCCCAGAGGATCTTCCCCGTCCGCGCGTCCAGCGCCAGGACCTTCAATGTCTGTTTGTGGTCGGCGCCCACGCCGTCGGGATGGTTGAACTCGTCCAGGCCCTGGAAATGTTTGGTGGGCTTTGCGCCCGCGACGAGCTCGCCCTCGACGGCCGTCGTCAGGAACACCTTCTGGCCCCAGACGATGGGCGACGAGTAGCCGCGTCCCGGGATGGGCGTCTTCCAGGCCACGTTCTGGCCTTCAGCCCACTCGAGGGGGACGCCCGTCTCGTGGGAGATGCCTTGGCCGTTGGGTCCGCGCCACTGCGACCACCAGGGTGGCGCCGCCGTCGCCGCGGACGCGGTGAGAAGCAAGAGGGAAAGGACCGCCCAGCCGTTTGTACGCATGACCACTCCCGCGGGGCCGCGGCCCATGCTGGTTTCTACGTCCCGCTCCCGATGGCGAACAGGTGCCGCTCGCCGCGGATGTAGATCCGGCCCGGCGCCACGGCCGCCGAGGCGGCGATGGGCTCACCGAGCGAATTGGTGCGCAGGACTTCGTGCGCCGGTCCCGCCTTGATGACGTGCGTGTCGCCGTCCATGCTCATGAGCAGGATCCGTCCTCCCACCACGACCGGCGACGCCATGTACGACGAAGCGCCGGGGGGGCGGCCACCCTCGTACTTCACCTCTCCCGTGGAGGCGTCGAGGCACGTCAGCAGGCCCTTGTCGGTCATGAGGTAGACGAGCCCGTCCACCGCCACCGGTGACGGCACGTAGGCCGTGCCCTTGGTGTAGCGCCACAGGACGCGCGAGTCGGTGACGTCGCCCGAGCCGCCGGCGCGCACGGCCATCGCGATCTTGTTCGGGTAGCCCGCGCTCACGACCACGATGTCGCCCACCACCACGGGCGAGGGCACCGCGTTGCTCTCCAGGCCCTTGACCCGCCAGAGCTCCGCCCCGGTGGCGGGGTCGTACGCGATCACGTGCTCCGTCCCCGCCGTCACCAGCTCGTCGCGGCCGCCGGCGCGCACGAGGACCGGAGTGGCCCAGCTGAGCTGCACCTTGCGCGACGCGCGCCAGACCTCCTTGCCCGTCACCTTGTTGAGCGCGACGATGAACGAGGCCTTGCCCTCGTCCTCGTCGCATTGGAGGATCACCACGTCCTTGTAGAAGACGGGCGAGGTGCCCACGCCCACGCCGAACGTCGCGATCCCGCCCGGCCACCACTTCCAGGCCAGGTTCCCGTTGAAGTCGTAGGCGTAGACGCCCTCGGCCCCGAAGTACGCGTAGACGCGCTCGCCGTCGGTCACGGGCGTAGGGGACGCGTAGCTGCCCCGCTTGTGGCGCGTGTCGTAGGGCGTACCTTCCCAGGCCACCCGCTCCCAGAGGATCTGGCCCGTGCTCGCGTCGAGCGCCAGCACCTTCAGCGTCTGCTTGTGGTCGGCGCCCACGCCGTCGGGATGGGTGAACTCCTGGCCGCTCTCGAAGTGCTTCACGGGCTTCGCCCCCGGCACCACGTCACCCTCGACGGCGGTGGTCAGGAAGAGCCGGTCTCCCCACACGATGGGCGACGAGTGGCCGCGTCCCGGGACGGCCGTCTTCCACGCGATGTTCGTGCCTTCGCCCCATTCCAGGGGCACGCCGGCCTGATGCGAGACGCCCTGGCCGTCCGGGCCGCGCCACTGCGACCAGTGCGGATCGGCGGCCAGCCTCCCCGCGGACATCGAGAAAAGGAAGAGAACGAGGACCGTCCAGCCGTTTGTACGCATGGCCACCCCGGGAAGGATTATTCCGGATTGCGGCCGCGAGGTCGAGGCGGACCGTCTGCGCCGGGCTCGACCTCGGCGAGGATCACGCCCTCTTCCCGGGCGCGCTGGACGAGCTCCCGGGCCGGGCCCGGGATGGGGACGCCCACCCGGGCCAGGGCGGCCATCTCGTGCTTCATGGCGCGTCGCGCGTCGTGGGCGCCGCATCGGGCCGCGAGCTGGTTGTGCTCGTTGACCAGCTCCCAGGCGAACTCCCAGACCTCGTCGGACGTCAGGCCGTCCAGGAGGCGGCCGCGGCGCGCCGACTCCCAGGCCTGCTCGAGCCGCTTGGGGTCCATGCCTGACCCCTAGCCGGCCACGCCGGACCGACACGAAACCGCGGGCCGGGCCGTGGAGGGCACGGGCACCTCCCATCTTGAAATTGGCTACCTTATGAGAACGGGTATACGCCCTTCAGTGGCGCGAGTCAACTCTCATGACGTGGATTGTGAACGCCGGCCTCAACGCACGGCCGTCAGGTCCATCTTGATCTTCGCCTCGTCGCCGTCGCTGTAGATCACGTGGATCTCGCCGCCGGGGCGCGCGCCGGACAGCGGGAAGACCGCGGTCATGCCCAGGGCGGGATACTTGAAACCGAACCTGTCCCGGTACAGCTCGTGCGAGACCTCCGTGGCCAGGGCGGGCACCGCGCGGTCGCCGGCCACCAGCGCGATGGTGCGCACGTCGGAAGCGCCCTCGTTGCTGCGCGTGATGGGGGAGCAGACCACCCATAGCTCCTGACCGAGCAGGTTCGGGTCCACCTTCTCCGGGGTGAGGGCCCGGTTCTCGTTGAAGGCCAGGTGGGAGGCGAACACCACGCGGCTGTAGGGCGTCATCAGGAAGCACGACTTCTTGCGGCCGCCCTGCGGGTACTGTCCGGGCAGGAAGGTCTTGCCGAAGAGGCCGCCGAGGAGGCCGGACTTGGCCTTGACCCGGCCCTCCTGGAGCGCCTGCTCCATGAGGGCCGGCGTCATTTCCGTCACGATCGCGGCGGGCGCGCCGCCGAGGGCCAGGGCCAGGGTGGCGATGGCGAGCATCGTCGTGGCCTACTTCGCGTCCACGACGAAGGCCTCGCACTGCAGCGCGTGTTCGGGCCGCTGGTCCCACACGCACATGTTCGCGCTGTAGCGTCCCTTCTTGTACGTGTTCTGCTGCCGGCACGGCGGGCCCTGGGCGGTGGTCCCGTCGCCGTAATCGAAGAAGAAGAGGATCTTGTCACCGTCGGGATCGGGCGTGGGGCACATGTTGAAGTTCACGTCGAGCGGGGCCGGCCCCGTGCCCGATCGAGGCGTGACCTTCAACTCCAGCACCGGCGGTTGATTTCCCGTCGGGCCGCCGCTCGGCCCCGGGAGAGTCGGCACCGGGTTGGGCGCGGCCAGCGGCGGCGGCGCGGAACCACCTCCGGAACCGCCCGTCGGCGTATCCGGCGAGTCGTTGTCGTCGCAATGGACCAGGAATGTCGCCAGGAAGAGGAGACCCAGGAAAGCGGGCGTTCGACGCTTCATCACGTCCTCCGTTCGGAATTCGAGGCCCCAAGTCTACGTCCGAGTCCACCGTGAAGACGAACACCGTGCGGTGGTCCTGGGCCGCCGTAGCCGTATTTCAGGAGCAGCGATTCCACGGTCCGGGAGCGCGCCCCTTTCGCGGGACGTAACCCGTTACCAATCCCGTAAGGTCGCCCGTGGTCCTCGCCTCCTAAAGTCCTGGTGGCGCGGGATCCCCGCGGGCACGGCGCTTGCTGAAACTCGAAGCGGCATGGATCACCCGATCGGGCCGAGGAGGATGAAGACGATGACTGGTTCCCGTGTCCTGCGTACCGGCCTTCTGGCAGTCCTGGCCGCCGCCGCGCTGCCCTTCGTGTCGTGCGGCGGCGGTGGCGGGGGCGGCGTGACGAATCCCCCTCCGCCCTCCGGCGGGGGCGGCGGCACCGGCGGCGGCACGCCCGACGTCGTCGTCACCATCGTCGCAGAGAACGGCAGCATGTCGTTCTCGCCGAACCCCGTCACCGTGAGCGTCGGCCAGCGCGTGGCCTGGCTCAACAGCGCCGGCCAGGTGCACACCGCGACTCAGAACAACGGGGCGTTCGACACCGGCAACATCAGCAGCGGAAACCAGAGCAGCGCCCTCCAGATGGGAACGGCCGGGAGCTTCGGCTACCACTGCGCCGTCCACCCGGCGATGGTGGGCACGGTGATCGTCCAGTAGGCTCAGTCCGCCACGGCGGCGGGCCGCTCGGCGAGGCTGGCCACGACCGTGATCAGCTCGGCGGGGTGCACCGGCTTCGCGACGTAGAGCTGGAAGCCCTCCCGCAGGGCGCGGATGCGGTCCTCGCTGCGGCCGTAGGTCATGACCGCGACGGCGGGCACCCGGCCTCCGCGCTCCGCGGGGAGCGTCCGCACCTGCCGCAATAGCGCGTAGCCGTCGCCGCCGGCGGCGTCCACTTCGCTCAGCAGCACCTGGGCCGGGTTCTGCGCCATCGTCCGCAGGGCCTCGTCGGGCGAGCCGACGGCGGCCACCTCGGCCCCGCTCTTCTTCAGTATCCCGGCCATCGCCTCGCGGTCGTCGCCGTCGCTCACGCAGACGAGCACGCGCACGCCGTGCAGGCGCGGGGCGTCGGCGAAGGCGTCCTCGCCGTGGGGAAGCTCGGCCAGCGCCTGGGGAGGGGCGCCCGCGCCCTCGCGCGCGCCCGGGGTGGCCACGGGCAGGGTCACCGTGAACGCGGCGCCCTTGCCCGTGCCGGGGCTGCTGACGGAGACGCTGCCTCCGTGCATCTCCACCAGGTAGCGCACGACGGCCAGGCCCAGACCCATGCCGCCGTGGGCGCGGGTGCTCGTCTCGTCGCCCTGGCGGAAGCGCTCGAAGACGTGCGGAAGGAAGTCCGCGCGGATCCCCGTCCCCGTGTCCTCCACCATGATGGCGGCGTGGGAGTCGCGTCGGGCCAGCCTCACCTGGACCGTGCCTCCGGGCGGCGTGAATTTGACCGCGTTGGAGAGGAGGTTCCACACGACCTGCTGCAGCCGGTCCGGATCTCCCCACACCGGACCGGCGGTGGGGTCGAGCACCGTCTGCACGCGGATGCCCTTGGCGTTGGCCGCGGGCATCGCGGCGTCCACCGCGGCCACGATCGCCACGGGCAGGTCCATGGCCCGGAGGTTCAGCCTCAGCTTCCCGGTGGCGATCTTGCTGACGTCCAGGATGTCCGAGATCTTCTGGGCCTGGGCCTTGGCGTTGCGCTCGATGGTGTCCAGGGCCCGGCGGGCGGTGGGCTCGTCGAGGCCGCCCATGCGGAGCAGGTAGGCCCAGCCCACGATGGCGGTGAGGGGAGTGCGCAGCTCGTGGGAGAGCGTCGAGAGCAGCTCCAGGTTGTGGCTCGTCTCCACCAGCAGGCGCGAGTTCTCCTCGCCCTTCTTCCGCTCGGAGACGTCGCGGATGAAGGCGGTGAAGCTGTGGTGCCCCGCCTTCTTCACCACCGTCACCGCCAGCTCCACGGGCACCTCGCGGCCGTCGCGCCGGAGGGCCATCACCTCGACCACGCGCCCGAGCAGCAGCCCCTCGCCGGTGGCGAGGTAGTGCTCGAGGCCGCGGGCGTGCGCGTCGCGCAACGAGTGGGGGATGATCAGCTCGGACAGGAGCCGCCCCATGGCCTCGTCGCGCGACCAGCCGAAGAGGCGCTCCGCCTGCGGGTTCCAGAAGATGATGCGGCCGCGGGCGTCCATGCCCACGACGGCATCCAGGGCTCCGTCGAGGATCGCGCGAAGCTGAGCTTCACCGCTCCGGCGCTCGCCCGCGTGCCTGCGCTCGTGCATTTCTCTGGACCGACGCCGCGCTCGCGCGGCGATGAGCCCACCGGAGGGTGGCTCAGGGCACGCGGAAAATCGAATCTACCGCCGCGTTTCCGCGGAAGTCAAACGGGCGAGGTCAGAAGCGCGGGGGCAGGACGAGGCCGGCGGCCCGCGCCAGCCGCCGCAAGCGGCTCGTGCCCTGGCCCGTGGGCGGGCGCCAGCGCAGAACGGCTTCGGGGGCCGGCGGCCGGACGGGCCCCTGCACGGCGGGCGCCGATGACCCCAGCCGTGGCCAGGACGCCGCCGGCTCGAGGTCGGTCAGCGGGTTGAAGACGTGCTCGCCGGTCGAGCCGGCCTCACGCGCGCGCCGGAGCGCCGCCTCGGCGTCGTGGAGGATGTCCTCGACCCGGGCACGCGCGTCCTCGCTCACCGCGATTCCCACGCTGGCCGTGGCCGGCCGCGGGAACCCCGCCACCACGAAGGGGCGGCCCAGGTTCTCGCGGACGCGCCGCGCCACCCGGAGGGCGTCGGCCTCCTGCTCGACGTCCTGGAGGAGCACCGCGAAGGTGTCCCCGTCGAAGCGGGCCAGGGTGTCGGCGGCGCGCAGCCGCTCCTCGATGCGGCGGGCCACGTCCGCCAGGAGGCGGTCGCCCGCGTCGTGCCCGAGCTGGTGGTTCACGGCGCGGAACCCGTCGAGGTCGAGGAGCAGGATCGCCACGCGAGACGGCCCGCGCTGTCGCGCCCGCCCCAGGGCCTGGCGCAGCCTTTCCAGGAACAGGGTTCGATTGGGCAGGCCGGTGAGCGGGTCGTGGAGCACGGCGTGGACGAGGCGCGTGCCCGCCCGGCGCCGCTCGGTCACGTCGAAGGCGATCCCGACGGTGCCTTCGATCGCGCCCGCGGTGTCGCGCAAGGGCTCGACGTGCACCTCGAAGGTCCGCCCGTCGCCGGGGACGTCGAACTCGACCGCCTCGCCACGCAGCGCGGTCCGGTGGGCCGTGAGCGCCGGGTGCTCGGCCTCGGCCGGCCGCAGGCGATCGGACAGCCGCAGCTCGGGCTTGGGGCCCTGGGCCTCGGGCAGCGGGAGGTTGGCCGGCCGCTCGCCGAGCGAGGACGTGACCCGAAGGGCGCTATCGGTGGACCACACGAACAGCGGGAGCCGCGACGCCAGCACGCCCAGGATCCCTTGCGCGTGGCGCCGCATGGGCGGAGGCGGCGTCGCGGCGGGGCGCGGCGCGGCCGCCGGCTCGTCGTCGACCGCAGTCACTGAACCGGAGGGCTTGGGCGTCGGCGGCGCGAGCGAGCGCGAGAGCGAGGCCATGGGCTTGGGGATGTGCCACGTCGTCTTCACCGCGACCTCCAGCCGATGCGGGGGCGACAAGACCCCCCCGGCTGCCCGAGGACGCTTGCGCTCCGCGGCACCAGGTCGATGGCAGGGAGGGAGTCCCGTCGCCGTGGGCCATGGCCCCGCGTGGTTCGCGGGAGGCCAGGACCCGCATTCGCCCGTCTGGACGCGAGGCTAGGCCCCTGCGGATCATCCTGTCTGTGAGGCGCATCACGTTCACAGCGGTCGCAAGGCCTTTTCCAGGAATTGTTTGGCCCGCCTGCCCACCCCTGGGCACTCGCTTTCCCGGGGCCCGGCCACGTTCAGGACGCGCATTTCGCCGCTCGCGATCCACTCCGCGACCACCCGCGGATCCGGGCTCTGGTCGAGATCGATGCTCAGCACCGGCTTGCGCTGTCGGCCCAGCAGCCGGAGGGTGAGGGCCGTCCCTCCGCGCGGGCGGCCCGCATGGAGGACGAGCGTGCCGTCTGAGTCGCGCAAGTTCCATTCGGTCCGCTGCGGATAGCGCGCGGTCGGGGTCTCCACGAGCGGGTACCGCGAGGGGATCATCCCGTCCTCGGCGCGGCGGCCCCGCGGGCACCATCCGCCGCAGGGGATCCCGAGGCTCAGGGCCGCGTCGAGGGCGGCGCGGTCCACTCCCGTCTGGCCGCCGGAGATGATCTTCGACAGCGCCGGCCGCAGACCCACGCCCGATGCTCTCACGGGCGGCGGGTATATCCTCCGGGCGATGGGGGCCGACAGGGATCATGAACGCCTCATGGGACGCGCCCTCGAACAGGCGCGCCTCGCGCGCGACGCGGGCGAGGTGCCCATCGGCGCCGTGCTCGTCCTCGAGGGGCGCGTGGCCGGCGAAGGCTTCAACCAGCCGATCGCCACCGGCGACCCGACGGCCCACGCAGAGATCGTGGCCCTGCGGCGGGCGGCGGAGGCCGCCGGCAACTACCGGCTCGTGGGCGCCACGGCCTACGTCACCGTCGAGCCCTGCCTGATGTGCGTGGGCGCGCTCATCAACGCGCGGGTGGCGACGGTCGTCTACGGCGCCGCGGAGCCGAAGTGGGGCGCGCTCGTCTCGCTGCTCGACGTCTCCGGCCTGCGCGCCAACCACCGCCTCGAGGTCGTCGGCGGGGTGCGGGAGGCCGAGTGCCGGCAGCTCATGGTCGACTTCTTCAAGTTACGGCGAGGTCCGCGCCTGACGTAAAATGGCGCGTTGGGCCGAACGGAGAGGTACGCAAGTGGTTGAAGCGGACGGTCTCGAAAACCGTTATACCCGCAAGGGTATCGTGGGTTCGAATCCCACCCTCTCCGCCATCTGGAAACCGTAGCGGCGAGCGCAGCGGGATTCGTTCCCGCGAAGCGAGCTCGAACGAAGGAGAGATGCGAGAGCCAGGCTGAATCGGCATGACTGGAAATCATGTGAGGGGGCAACTCCTCCGAGGGTTCGAATCCCTCTCTCTCCGCCACCCCCGAAGGTCCGGATGGGCCCCCGCCGATCCACGGCCGGCGGGCGGGGCTACTTCGTCGAGCCGCCCGGCCAGCGGCGGCTCAGCCGGTGCTGGAAGCCGAACGACACGCCCGCGGCCGCGGTGAATGACGACGCGTTGGCGTCCACGCGCGAGACCGTCCGGCCCACGCTCGCGTAGAGGGTGGCCCGCGGGGTGAAGAAATACGCCGCGCCTCCGCTCAGGTCGGAGCGCGTACGCGAGAGGCCCTGCGCGTCGCTCAACGGATCGTCCTCCAGCGAGCGGGAGTGGCTGAGCACGCCGGTGAGGGTCAGCCGGCCGGTGACGGGCACCTCCACCGCCGCGGAGCCGTAGATCGCTCCACGCGAGAAATAGCCGATGGTCCCGTACGTGCGGCACTTCTCGAAGCGCTTCTCGAGCGCCAGGGGAAGGGCCCAGTGCACGCGGCCGTCGCCTTCCGGCACCGAGCCCGAGCTCAAGAACTCCACCACCGGCGCCACCGCGATGCCGAAGGAGCGTCCTTCCGCCGTCGGATCGAGGATCCCGACCTTGGCCGCCAGGTAGACGTCGCCCAATCCCCGGTTGGTGGTGCCGTCCGTGTAGCTGACCTTCGTGAAGGGCGCGGTGACCGCGAACTGCACGCGCGGCAAGAGGCCGAGGCCCGCGTCCACGCTCGGCGCATCCCACTGGTGGCCGAAGGGCGCATCGGTGTAACCGATCCCGAAGCTGGCCCATCCCTGGCCGGTCGGAGACACCGTTGCGTCCTCGAGCCAGATGCCGAACTGCCGGACGCCGGTCCCGGGGATGGCGGGGTCCGGCGCGCCGTGGCCCACCGTCGTGCCCAGGCCGCGGTGGCCCTGCGCCAGGAGCGGGCTCGCGAAGATGAAGAACAGGAGCGCCGCCGCCGCGGCGCCCCTGTCGAGAGTGCGACGCACCCGCCGCTAGCTCTTGCCCTTGACCTTCTTGGCGGAGGTGACGCTGACCAGCGACGTTGCGGCGATCTCATCGTCGGCCTGGCGGAGAGCGGTGTTGGCCAGGCTGGTGGCCCGCCGCGCCTCGATGGCCTTCGCCTGCTGGATGGCCTGGCCGAGGCTCATGCCGCGGTTGACCATCAGGCCCTTGAGCATGTTGAAGTCGAGGCCGAGGTTGTTCGCCACGTTCACCGTCGCCACGAACTGGCCCAGGTTCTTGAAGCCGGACGCGGCGATCATGGGGTCGGTCCCCAGTCGCGCACGCATCTTGTTGCGGAGGTTTTCGTTCGCCATCAGCTTCTGCTGCGCCTTGCTCAGCGGCTGCGACGGCGCCGCGAAGTCCTGGAGGCTCGCCGCCGGCGTACCGTCGCCGCTCCTGTCCGCCTTGCTGGACGATCCCTTCG
>Ga0075428_100006589_pt1 | contig 12916 bp, 10 predicted proteins | sample RhiMetdeltSRZDD2_FD_75291 | JGI IMG/M metagenome (GOLD analysis project Ga0075428, IMG submission 75291) | Populus rhizosphere microbial communities from Tennessee, USA - Rhizosphere MetaG P. deltoides SRZDD2 | ecosystem: Host-associated > Plants > Roots > Rhizosphere > Soil | place: USA...
GAGGAGAAGCGGCGCGCCGAGGCGGCAGCCCGCGGCGAGAAGACTCCCGAGGCCGCCGAGCCGGCGCGTGGTCGCGGGACCGGGGCGGGCGGTGGTGGCGGGCGCGGCGGGCGCGGCGGCGGTCAGAACTAGCATCCGATTGACTGCGGGCGTCTGACGTTCGCATCCCTCCTGAGTGCCGGCGCGCTGTGTGCGCGCCGGTACTCCCATCACGCCGAATCTGACACACCTGGACTCTCTGTGAGGTCAACTCGGGCGGTGATTCATCGCCGCGAACGGCGTCTGGGAGACACCGCCTTGATGACGGTGTATCCGCGGCCGCGCCGCGGCAGCGCTGTCTCGCCCTCCGCGATCGCCGCGGTCAGCAGCGCATCGATCTCGGGCCGCTCGAGCATCGCGGCCGACTCGAGCCGAACGAACCGTCCCTGGTTGCCGTTCCCGAGCAGGATGTGGTGCGGATCTGAAAGGGCGATGCCGTAGATGAAATAGAGGTTGACGCCGCGCGCGTACACGGCAAGTGAAACGATGGTGTCCGACCCTCGCTCCGACGAGGCGAAGCCGATGGCCAGCGCGTTGGCGTTGTCGTAGACGAGCTCGATTGCCGTCGGCAGGCGCCGGCGCAGCCTGGCGCGGGCGTCACGCACGAGCCTCCGGATCGCTGGATCGAACCTGCTCAGGAGGGCGTTCAATTGCCTGACAGGAGAGCCCTCGGCCGCGAGCGTGCGTGGCTTCATCGATGTGCCCGACAGCCGTGACGTCACTTCATGGGCTGGAGCGACCGCTCTTTTTCCAGTCAGACTTCATCGATCAATTCGGTTCGGACTGTACGATCGCCGCGATGAGCGTGGACCAGCGTGGGTGCGGTGCGCTGCGCAGAATCCGCCGCGCCTGTACGAGGGTGGCGGGTGTGACGCTCGAGAGGGTCACCGAACCGGTGGCGGCGTACGCGAGAAGTTGCTCGGTGATCGTCGTCCGGAATGCGTCTGGGCGTTGGAGCAACGCCTGCCGGAGCTCGACCACGCCGTTGGTCGGCGTGCCATCCACGAATGTGCCAGACGTGTCCACGGGGCCGGCCTGATCGTGCGTTCGCCAGCGGCCCAGCGGATCGAAGTTTTCCAACGCGTATCCGAGCGGGAAAAAGTTGCGGTGGCAGTTTTCGCAGGGTTCAGCGGGCAGCACGCGCGTCTGTGGACTGATCGGCAACTCGGGCTTCACCGGTTGGGCGCCGGGAAACCCATTCGGCAGCGGCGCTCCCAGGAAGTGCAGGCGAAGCCACTTCGCACGCGTCGCGGGCGTGGTGTACGCGGCGTCGACGCCGTGCTGGTGCCGCGACGTGACCATCAGGATGCTGCCCTGGCCGAGCAGTCCGGCGCGTTCCGGGTTGGGAAGGGCAACGCGGCGGAACTGCGGGCCGGTGACGCCAGGGATGGCGTAATGCCGTGCGAGCTGCTCGTTGAGGAACGTGTAGTCTGCGCTCCAGAGGTCGACCGGGTCGCGGTCGTCACGGAGTTGGCTGAGCAGGAACAGCTCGGTTTCTTTCGCGAGGGAATCGCGCAGCGTGACGTCATAGTCGGGAAAGTACTTCTTGTCCGGATCGGACTCCCCGAGCTTGTCGAGCTGCAGCCACGGGAAGAAGAACCGCGAGACGAAGCCCTGGGCACGATCGTCGGCGAGCATTCGCTGGACCTGACGTTCCAGAGCGGCGGGGTCGTGCAGGCGATTACGCTGCGCCTCCTGAAGGAGCGTGGCGTCCGGGGCGCCGTTCCACAGAATGGTGGCGAGGCGCGTCGCGACGTCGGTGCCGCCGGCGGCGGCTGGTGGCTTCGCGTGTGCTCCGCCGAGGGCACGCTCGATCGCGGCAAGCGTTGCGTCGATCGTCGCGCGATCGGGTCTTGGCGCCGCAACGGGTGGCATCGCGCCTGCCTGAAGCTGGCGGTAGGCTCGCGACCACAGCTCCGGGCTGTCGGCGATCCGCGCCGGGTCGAGCTTGTCCAGCAGCACTCCGGAGGTCGATCGCATCCGGCCGGTGTGGCAGCTGGAACAGTAGCTGTCGATCACGTTCGACACGTCGGGACCGGCCTTTGCCGATGGGGTGGAAGGACGCGCGCCGCCCTGGGCCGACATCGGCGAGCGAAACCACACCAGCGTTCCCAGGATGAAGAGGCCGGCGACTACGCCATTCGACAGCTGACGCATGCGGGTACGTCCCATCTCGAGCCAGTATCTCAAACCTGGGTGCAAGTGGCGAGAAATGAGCACCCTGAATCGATGGATCGGCGATCGATGAACTTTGGAACGATCGCTCGATCGATCCTCGAATCATCGATCATAGATCCGCCGATTCATCGCCGCGCCGAGCTGGCAGGAGCGAGTCCTCGGTCCTCGTTGCTACACTCCTCGCGAAGGGACGGCCATGCAGGGAGTCGGGTTGACCAAGGCGGGTGAGTCGTTTCTGTCGGTCCGCAACCTCGTGCTTCGCCATCGCCTCGATCGCGACGCCGCGTTGCGGGAGTTTCGCTGGCCGGCGCTCGACGAGTTCAACTGGGCGCTCGACTACTTCGACGCGATCGCGTTCGGAAACGACACACCAGCCCTCCACATCGTCGACGAGAACGGCGCCGAGCGCGTGCGGTCATACGCCGTGATGTCGCGGCGCTCGAACCAGGTCGCCAACTTCCTCCGCAAGCGCGGCGTGCGCCGGGGCGATTGCATACTGCTCATGCTCGGCAACGAGGTAGCGCTCTGGGAAACGCTTCTCGCTGCGATGAAGCTCGGCGCCATCGTCAGCCCGGCGAGCAGCCTGCTCACATCTGGGGATCTGCAGGACCGCGTGGATCGCGGCAAGGTCTGCCACGTGATCGCCGGGTCAGCGCCGGCGCACAAGTTCGATCAGGTAAGGGGCGCGTTCACCAGGACCGCTGTTGGCGACGATGTTCCCGGCTGGACGTCGTACGATCTGAGCGAATCGTCACCCCCGTTGTTCGAACCCGACGGTGCGACGCGGGCGACGGATCCCCTGCTGCTGTACTTCACGTCCGGCACCACCGCCAAGCCGAAGATGGTCCTGCACACACACCAGAGTTATCCAGTAGGACATCTGTCGACGCTCTTTTTCGCCGGCCTGCTGCCTGGCGATCGACACTGGAACATCAGCTCGCCGGGCTGGGCGAAGCACGCCTGGAGCAGCTTCTTCGCGCCATGGAACGCCGAGGCCACGGTGTTCATGTACAACTACGAACGGTTTCAGGCGACGCAGGTGCTGCGAGCGCTCGTCGCGCACCGCGTCACGACGATCTGCGCGCCTCCGACCGTGTGGCGGATGCTCGTACAGGAGCCGCTCGCCAACCATCATGTCGCGATCCGCGAGGCGATGAGCGCTGGCGAGCCTCTGAATCCCGAAGTCATCGACCAGGTACAGCAGGCCTGGGGTGTCACCGTCCGCGACGGCTACGGGCAGACGGAAACGACTGCCCTGATCGGCAATCCCCCTGGGCAGGCGATCAAGGCCGGCTCGATGGGCCGGGCGCTGGTGGGTTGTCCCATCGTTCTGCTGGATCCCGACGACAACCCGGCCGACGAAGGCGAGGTCTGCATTGAGCTCTCGCAGAACCCGGTCAACCTCACCGTCGGCTATTACGGCGACGACGAACGGACGGCGGGCGCCATGCGCGACGGCTACTACCGTACCGGCGACGTGGCGACGCGCGACGCGGAGGGCTACCTGACGTTCGTCGGGCGTGCCGACGATGTGTTCAAGGCGGCTGACTATCGCATCAGTCCATTCGAAATCGAGAGCGCACTGATCGAGCATCCCGCCATCGTCGAAGCGGCGGTGATTCCCAGCCCCGATCCGGTGCGCCACATGGTGCCCAAGGCGGTGGTCATCGTCGCCGCCGGTTATGAGCCCTGTCGCGAACTCGCGTTCGAGATTTTCACCTTTGCACGAAGCGCGCTCGCGCCTTACAAACGCATCCGGCGGCTCGAGTTCGCGCCGCTGCCCAAGACGATCTCGGGCAAGATCCGCCGCGTGGAGTTGCGTGCCGTCGAGCAAGAGCGTCGTGCGCGCGGCGAGCGCGGCCCGCTGGAGTTCTTCGAGGAGGATTTCCCTTAGCCTCGACGTCTGGAGCCTGACGCTCGGAGCCGCCTGTGTCATTCCTGCTGCCATTCACGCAGGCTCCTGGACGTCGCCCAGAGAACCGCTACCACCACGATCGTCGCGACGCCTCCGAACACGACCGACGGAACCGTGCCGAACCACTGGGCGGTCAGGCCGCTCTCGACCGCGCCCCACTGATTCGAACAGGCGATGAACAGGCCGTTCACGGCGGCCACGCGACCGCGCAAGCCATCGGGCGTGCGCGTCTGGACCAGCGAGATGCGCAGCACCACGCTGACGGCATCGAACACGCCGGTCAGGAACAGCATCACGAACGACAGCCACGCCGCGGTCGCCAGGCCGAAGCCGATCGTCGCGACGCCGAACAACGCCACCGACACGAGCAACACGATGCCGCCGTGCCTGATGTGCGACTGGTGCGCCAGCCAGAGCGACATCAGCCCGGCGCCGAGCGCCGGCGCGGCGCGCAGCCAGCCGAGCCCTGACGCGCCCACGTGCAGGATGTCGGTCGCGAAGATCGGCAGCAGGGCGACCGCGCCGCCGAAGAACACGGCGAGCAGGTCCAGGGTCATGGCGCTCAGGATGATCTTCTCGCGCCAGACGAAGCGCAGGCCTTCGAGTGTCGTCCGCCAGCCGCTCGCCGCCGCATGCTCCATGGGCGTTGGCGGCGGCACCTTCATTGCGGCGAAACAGCCCACGGCGAGCACCGAGCAGACGGCCTGCGCCAGGTACACGCTCTCGCTGCCGAAGGCCGTCAGGAGCGCGCCGCCGACGGCCGGGCCGCCGACGGTGGAGAACTCACGGCCGGTACCGGACCACGAGATGGCGTTGGTCAACGCCGCCGGCGGAACCGTTTGCGGCAGGAGCGCCGAGTTGGCGGGCCACTGGAACGCGCGCGCCGACGCGGTGACGAAGAGGGCGGAGTAGATCGCCCAGACGCCGCGGCGCGCGCCCGCGGCCGCCAGCGCGAATCCCGCCACGGCCACGGCCACCTGCATGACGATCGAGATGGTCCGCCGGTTGTGGCGGTCGGCCAGGTGTCCGGCGGTGAACGTGAACAGGAAGACCGGGATGATCTGCACCAGCCCGACGTTGCCCAGCACGATGGGCGATCGGGTGGCGAGATACAGGTCCCACCCCACCACGACGCTCAACATCTGCGCGGCGAGGTTCGACAACGTCGTGCCGGCGAGGAGATAGCGGTAGTTCCGGGACGCGAAGGCGGTATAGGCGGCCAGACGTTTATTTTCTCCCGGTTTCCCAGCCCTTCGCGCGCTCGAGGGCCTGCGCCCACCGCGCGCGCAGCTCGCGGGCTCGCGACACCGGCATCATCGGCTCGAAGCGGCGCTCCGTGCGCCACTGGCTGGCGATCTCGTCGCCGCTCTTCCAGAACCCGACCGCCAGTCCCGCCAGATACGCCGCCCCTGCTGCCGTCGTCTCCGTGATCTGCGGCCGGACGACCGGCGCGCCGATCAAATCCGACTGGAACTGCATCAGCAGGTCATTGCGCGCGGCGCCGCCATCCACGCGCAGCTCGGCTAGGCGCATGCCGGCGTCGGCCTGCATCGCCTCAGCAAGATCGGCCGATTGAAAAGCAATCGATTCAACGGCGGCGCGGGCGATGTGCGCGGCGGTGGTGCCGCGCGTCAACCCGACGATCGCCCCGCGCGCGTACTGGTCCCAGTGCGGCGCCCCGAGCCCGGCGAACGCGGGCACGAGATAGACGTCGCCGTTGTCGGGAACCGAGAGCGCCAGGGCCTCGACGTCGCTGGAGGCGCGAATGATGCCGAGGCCGTCGCGAAGCCACTGCACGACGGCGCCGCCGATGAAGACGCTGCCTTCGAGCGCGTATTCCGCGACGCCGTTGCGCATCCAGGCGACGGTCGTCACCAGCTTGTGCTGAGACAGCGGCGCCTTCGCGCCGGTGTTCTGCAGCATGAAGCAGCCGGTGCCGTACGTGTTCTTGGTCAAGCCAGGTGAGGTGCACATCTGTCCGAACAGCGCCGCCTGCTGATCCCCGGCGACGCCGCCGAGGGACACCGACTCGAGGCCCAGCGCTGTCGTCACCTCGCCGTAGACTTCGCTCGAGCTGCGCACGTCCGGCAGCACGCTGCGCGGCACGCGCAGAGCGCGCAGCAGATCGTCGTCCCATTGGAGCGTGTGAATGTTGAAGAGCAGCGTGCGCGACGCGTTGCTCGCGTCTGTGACGTGCAGGTGGCCGTCCGTGAGCTTCCAGAGAAGCCACGAATCGACGGTTCCGAACGCGAGCTCGCCTCTCTCGGCGCGCGTCCTGGCGCCGTCGATGTGGTCGAGGATCCAGGCGAGCTTCGTGCCCGAGAAATACGCGTCGAGCACCAGTCCGGTTCGCTCGCGGAACAGCGTTTCGGTGCCCTCGGAGCGCAGGCGATCGCAGGCATCCGAGGTGCGCCGGTCCTGCCAGACGATGGCGTTGGCGATCGGCTCGCCGGTCCAGCGATCCCACACGATCGTCGTCTCGCGCTGGTTCGTGATCCCGATCGCCGCCACGTCGCGCGCCCGGACGCCGGCGCCGGCGAGCACTTCCACGGCGACGCCGGCCTGCGATGTCCAGATCTCGAGCGGGTCGTGCTCGACCCATCCTGGCTGCGGAAAAATCTGCCGGAATTCGCGCTGCGCGACTCCCTTGATTCCGCCCTCCCGATCGAACAGGATGGCGCGCGAGCTCGTGGTGCCCTGATCCAGGGCAAGGATGTACGACACGTAACCCTCCAGATACAGGTGTGCCCAGAGCGAAGGGAGGAGCGCCCGATGCGGGAATCGCTGCGTGAGATGCTAGCCGAGTTCCTCGGCACGTTCGTGCTCATCGTGTTCGGAACGGCGGTCGTCGCGCAGGTGGTGTTGTCGCGTCAGGCGAACGGATCCTATCTCTCCATCAATCTTGGCTGGGGGCTGGCCGTGGCCATGGGGGTGTACGTGGCCGGCGGCGTCACCGGCGCGCACCTGAATCCGGCCGTCACGTTGACGCTCGCGGTGCGCCGCGGCTTCCCGTGGGGCAAGGTACTGCCGTACTGGGCGGCACAGATCGCGGGCGCCTTCACGGGAGCCCTGATCACATTCATCACCTACCGCGAGGCGTTCCGCGCCTTCGACGGCGGGGTGCGGCAGGTCGTGGGGCCGCAGGCGACGGCAGGCATCTTCGCCACCTACCCGCAGGCGTTCCTCAGCACGTTTCCCGGCGGGCTCGTCGATCAGATCGTCGGCACCGCGCTCCTGCTGCTGATGATCTTCGCCATCAGCGACGCGAAGAACCTGGCGCCCGATCCCAAGATCGCCCCCCTCGTGGTCGGACTTCTGGTCACCGTCATCGGGATGACCTTCGGCTACAACGCCGGGTACGCGATCAATCCGGCGCGCGACCTCGGCCCCCGCCTCTTCACGGCGGTCGCCGGGTGGGGCGGCGAGGTCTTTCGCGCCGGCAACGGCTGGTGGTGGGTCCCGATTGCCGGACCGCTGATCGGCGGTGTGCTCGGCGGACTCGTCTACGACGTGTTCGTAAGGAATCCGCGACGAGCCTGAGCCTTTGCCTGTCGGGCGCCGACCCGGCGTTACAAGCGCGACAGCCGGATGAAGTAGTCCTCCAGCGTCGACCGTGAAATCGTGGTGAGCGCAAAGAGCAGCGAAAGCAACTCTCGTTCAGTTGCCACCGAGAACGTGCGTCCGTTCGTGGTGATGGTCATCTGGCGGTCGCCCCTGTGGGGTGGATGCGAGCGATGGATTCCCTGATCTCGAGTGGGAGGGACGCGATGTCCGCAGACCACATGAGACGGCATACCGGGCATCGGAACGTCACGGTCGAGGGCGTGAGGATTCGGATACCCGCCGAGGCTGACGAGCACGCAGGATTCTGGCAAGGGACGGCGACTTCGTTGATCGAGGGTTTTCGTCGAGCCGACTCAGCCATTGCCGCGGGATGATGCACGATCGATCAGGAAAAGTCAGTACATCCAGTCAGGTGTAGCCCGGCGCAATTCAAGCGTTCTCAGCGACTCCCTGATGCTTCGAACCCAGCCGTGGCGACGACGGTCGACGAGGCTGACGCCATGGACGTGTAGTAGGCGACGAACCGCTTCGGTTCCGGGCTGTCGTACGGCTCGAGATTGTGCGCCCAACGAAAACCGATCGACTGGTACCGAAGCTCCACGCTCACGCTGAACGGACCGTCGGTCGCAACGTCAACCGCATACCGCACCCGATCGCCGGCGCTCGTGAAATCGATATCGCGCGCCGCGTCACCGTAGACGCCGATCATCGGGTCGGCCGTCGTCTTGTCGAAGCCCCGAGGCAGCAGCCGGTTGTCCTTCAGATACTGTGTCGCCGTGAGCAATCCGGTCGTCGGCCGTCCGTTGCGATCGCCGAGCACCGGTTCGTAGATCTGGACCTGGTCGGGCCGGGTCACGCGCTCGTAGTGCGGCTCGTATCGCAGCGGGTCGGCGTCGTTGTCATTCCCACGGATGGCGCCGGTCTCGTCGATCGCGCCCGATTCGAACACGGTGGTGCCACGGCTATCCCGCACCGTCACGTGCAGCCAGGTGCGGCGCGACGGATAGCCGGTCGGAAACTTGTGGCCCGACAGGTTGCGGACGTCCACGTCGAAGCTGAGCGTGCGTCCCGACAGCTGCGGAGTGGACAGCGACACGGTAGCGGTCTCTTCCCGAAGCTGACGCTCCGTGGCGCGCGCCGTGGCCTCGAGCTCCGCCGGCAGCGCCTCGACGCCGAGCTCGTTCCGGTAGCGATTGAGAAGCCGGACCATGAACGCGTTGCCGCCGACGAAGAGGTGTCGCGAGAGGCGATCGCGAACGTCACCGAGCACCGAGGCGGTGCGCACGGGCCCGGCTGCAGTCGGCATGTGGCAGGACTGGCAGCTCCGCTGCTCCTTGCTGAAGTCGCTGTGCTGCCATTCCTGATAGTTCATTTGCTCGGGCAGCGAGCCGATGACCTCGCCGTTGGGCCCGAATGCCTGGGTGATGAGCGTGTGGCACGTCGCGCACAGCTCCGACTCGGTGACGTGCGGGCCCTCCGCCTGGGCGAAGCCGCTGACCGAGTGCATGATCGTCGTCCGCCCCTGGTCGATCGTATAGCGGCCGAAGATGGGGCGCTTCCCGTCGGGCGGTGTTGGCCGCAGCACGAACTCGCCGTTGAAGCTCTCGCGGGTGCCGAGTCGCTCGTTCGAGATCTGATGGCAGACTGTGCACGAGACGCTGTCGGCAGCGAGACGGCTGAGCGGCGAGCTGTCCTCACCGATCGGCAGATGCGCGAACACGTCGCCCTTGCCGCCGGCGGCCCGTGAGATGCGCGTCGCCATCGGCATGTGGCAGCCGGCGCACTCGTCCTGGATGGCCTCCGAGTGCTTCGGGTGATCGGTGACTTCGCGACGGACCCCCGCCTGCCAGTACGGATCCCTTCCAGAGTTCGCCATCATCGTCGAGCGCCAGCTGGCGCCGATCGAGACGTCTTCGCCGGCGGTCGTCGACAGGTTGTTGTGACACGCAGCGCAGTTCTCCGAGTGCGTGAAGAGCGACAGGTTGGCATGGATGGCCGTACGCGTCGGCCGCCGCTCGACGCCACTCTGCGCGGAAGGAAGGATCAGAAACACCGTGAGCATCCAGCCGCTGCAGAGGAGAAGGAAACGCGGCGCGCGCATGAGTCGATCCCGCATGTCATCACTTCCAGAATTGGAAGAGTCCACCATCGAACCAGTCCCACAGGAAATAGGTGAGGAACTGCGGCCTGCGTTCCTCGCGCTCGTTGATCGGTATCCGCACGCCGACGCTCAAGAGGACGTGCTGCAGCCTGCTCAGTGAGATCTGCATCTGGGGCACGACGTCCCATTCGGCGCCGCCGCCGTCAGGCTTGGCCACCAGAAGCTCCGCCATCGGCGTCCACGCGCGGCCGAACCCCTGGTCCTCCGCAAAGGTGTAGCCGAGCGCGGTGCGGAGAAACGCCTCGTTGTCTGCCGCGTCCTGGTCGGAGGGGATCTCGTAGCCCGCGTGGAGCTGCAGGAATCCACTCGGTCCGAGCAGCTGTCCCCACATCGCAAACGGTTCGTACACCCGGTAGCCGTTGCCAAGACCTTCGGTCTCCTTGCCGGTTGGCAGGGTCAGGGCGCCACCGGCCGCGAAGATGCTGCCGCGGCTCTCGCTCGCGTAGAAGGTCCGCCGGAACGCGAGCTCGATGTCGCCGAGGCCCCGCGCCCAGGGCCCGCCTGCCGCGTTCTGCTGCACCGCAAATGGCACGGTGATCTCGTATTGGTTGCGCGCGCCGATCCGGTGCTCGTAGACGAGCTGATTGACCACAGCCTTCGCGTCGGAGCCGGTGACGCCCGTCGTCCAGACCGTCTCGTTCTCGGGAAACGCTTTCTCGGTGAAGAAGGCGCGAGGCAGGTTGAGATCGCCGCGCGGCCAGGCCTTGTCGCGGCAGAACGACCCGAGATACCGAACGGTCCGCTCGATCTGTTCGGCTGTCAGGGCGTCGCCGAAAGCCGGCATATGTCGATCGAGCGCGCGGATCGGACCGCCGCGCGTCACCACTGCAATCCAGTCGGCGAACGGTTCGACGGTGTTGGTGGGGCAGTCGTTGAAGTCTGGAAACGTGTGCCCGTTGGGGAGTGGAAGTGCGAATCCGACGACCGACTGCGGCGAGCCGCTACCGTCGACCGCATGGCAGGTCGCGCACGCCAGCCTGAAGATTTCTTCGCCGGTCGATTCAGCCGTCACCCCGCTCGAGCTCGCCCCCGCAGGCGTTGTCTGCTGCCGGGCCGCCACGACCGTCGGTGAGGTTACGGCTGTGTACAAAAGCGCCAGGGCCAGCAGCCAGCAGACCTTGTGCATCCGTCTCCTTCTCTTAGGGCTCAACGCGGCAGGCTACCGCATCGCGATCGAGACCGGAAAGGTGACAGCGAGTCTGAGATTCAGTCTTAAGAACAGGGCTTGCCTCGCCGAAGCCGCGACGCGGCGAAGGCCGAGGGTGCGAGGTGCGAAGGTGCGAAGGTGCGAAGGTGCGAAGGTGCGAGGGGCACCGGTACCGTCAGACTCCTGCTGTTCGTTATCATGAACGTCGTGAGGGTTCTTCTCGTCGAGGACGATGCGACGATTGCCGAGTTCGTCGGCCGTGGGCTGCGCGAGGCCGGCTTCGCCGTCGATCACGAGTCGGACGGAGAAGGCGGATTGCACGCGGCGCTGACCACTCCCTATGACGTGGCGATCCTCGACGTGATGCTGCCGAAGCGCGACGGGCTCGCCATCATCGACGAGATGCGCCGGCGGAAGATTCTGACGCCGGTCCTGATTCTCAGCGCCCGGCGATCGGTCGACGACCGCGTGCGCGGCCTTCAGGCGGGAGGCGACGACTACCTCACCAAGCCGTTTGCGTTCACCGAGCTGCTGGCGCGTGTCCAGGCGCTGCTGAGGAGGTCTACGCAGACGCCGGGGCCCACGACGCTCACGGTGGACGATCTCGAAGTCGATCTGCTGTCACGCCGCGTCCGGCGCGCCGGGCGTCCGATCGACCTGCGCCCGCGCGAGTTCAGCCTGCTCGAGTACCTGATGCGCAACGCCGGCCGGGTGGTCTCGAAAACGATGATCCTGTCGCACGTCTGGGAATACAACTTCGATCCGCAGACCAACGTGGTGGACGTGCTGGTCAGCCGGTTGCGCGACCGCATCGACCGCCCGTTCGAGCGCAAAATGCTGCACACCGTGCGCGGCGTCGGATATGTCCTCCGCGCGTAGCACCTTCGCTCTTCGCCTGGGGCTCTGGTACGCCATCTGGTTCGTCCTCGGCGCCATGTCCATCGTCTTTCTCACCTACTACCTGACGTCTGCGTCGCTGGCGATGCGCGACCGTCAGATCCTCCGCAGCAAGGTGGGTGAATACGCGGCGGCGTACGTGCGCGGCGGGTTCGGCTCCCTGACCCGGACGGTTCAGGCCGAGCAGGCGGCAGCGCCGGAGAGGCTCTATGTCCGCGTCGTGGATCGCGGCATCGAGATCAAGGTCCTCAGCAATCCAGAGGGCTGGAATCCGTCGCGGCTCGAGCTCGAGTCCGCGCGTCTCAGCGACGGAACGCTGGTCGAGGTGGGAAAGAGCAGCGAAGAGCGGGAGGCGCTGCTCGCGCGGTTCCGCGCGACCCTAGGAGTCGTCACACTGCTCATCATCGCGGTTGCGCTCGGGGGCGGCTGGCTGGCCACGCAGTCTGCCTTGTCGCCGATCCGCCGCCTCACGCAGACGGTGCGACAGATCATCCGCACGGGCCGCACCGATGCGCGGGTGCCGCTGGCGGAGTCGCCGGGCGACGGCGACGCGATCGACGAGCTGACGGTCCTCTTCAACACGATGCTCGACCGGATCGCGCGCCTGGTCGATGCCATGCGTGCGTCGCTCGACAACGTCTCGCACGATCTGCGGACGCCGCTGGCGCGGCTGCGCGGCACCGCTGAACTGGCGCTGGCCGCGCCGGCGGACGTCGAGCGATACCGTGAAGCCCTCGCCGACTGCGTCGAGGAGAGCGACCGCATGCTGGCGATGTTGAACGCGCTGATGGACATCTCCGAGGCCGAGAGCGGAACGTTGCAGCTGCAGCGGCAACCGGTCGATCTGAACGAGGTCCTGGAGCGCGCTGTGGCCCTTTATGCGGATGCGGCGGATGCGAAGGGGTTGACGCTGGAGCATCCGAAAGCAGATGGGCCGGTCGTCGTATCCGGGGATCGTCCACGGCTCGAGCAGGTCGCTGCAAACCTGCTCGACAACGCGGTGAAGTACACGCCC
>Ga0075428_100006590_pt1 | contig 12916 bp, 7 predicted proteins | sample RhiMetdeltSRZDD2_FD_75291 | JGI IMG/M metagenome (GOLD analysis project Ga0075428, IMG submission 75291) | Populus rhizosphere microbial communities from Tennessee, USA - Rhizosphere MetaG P. deltoides SRZDD2 | ecosystem: Host-associated > Plants > Roots > Rhizosphere > Soil | place: USA...
CGTTGACCGTCGTCTTCAGAATGGTGACACCATAAAATTAGGAGACATGAGACTGGTTATGTTACATCATCCCGGTCATACGAAAGGATCGTGCAGCTATTTGTTTGATGTGAAGGATGGACATAAGACTTATCGGGTGCTTATTGTAAATATGCCATCAATCATCACGGACAGAAAATTTTCTGAAATTTCCGCCTATCCCGACATTTCAAAAGATTATGCGTATACATTAGAGTCGCTGAAAAAATTAACATTTGATCTTTGGCTGTCTTCGCATGGGAGCCAGTTTGGATTGCATAGCAAACATAAGCCAGGCGATGCGTATAATCCGGAGGCGTTTGCAGATAAAGCGGGATACGATAAGTCAGTTAAGGACCATGAGGATCAGTACCGAAAGAAAATGGAAGTTGAATAGTGGCAGCATTAGGATGACGGATGTGCGTTCGGTGTGGGTGTGAGTGTGAGTTTGTTAACCGCGAAGGCGCAAAGACGCAATGGTTGCGCAAGGGGAATTCTAGTTAAAGTTTACTGCGCATCATTCTGTAATAAAGAAGAGGTATTACCAGCAATGTGAGGAACGTGGATGTAATGGTTCCCCCCATGAGCGATATGGCCAACCCTTGAAATATTGGATCAAATAGGATGATCATAGCTCCAAAAGCGACTGCGCCCGCCGTTAATAAGATTGGAGTAATTCGAATAGCCCCTGCTTGAACGATGGCTTCCTTCAATGGCACACCTTCTGCCAGGCGAAGGTTAATAAAGTCGATAAGTAAAACGGAGTTGCGAACCATTACGCCTGCAAGCGCGATAAAACCTATCATTGACGTTGCAGTAAAATAGGCGTTGAACAACCAATGACCGAGTACGATGCCAATTAAGGATAACGGAATGGCTGCAAGCATGACAAATGGCACTTTAAAATCCTGGAACCATCCAACGATCAGCATATAAATAATTACCAATACAGCAACGAAAGCAATTCCTAAGTCACGGAACATAGCGTAAGTGATGTTCCATTCACCATCCCATTTTAGTGTGTAATTGTCCTCTAATTCTGGTTGAGCATTGTAAGACTCTTTGAGCTCATAACCTTTGGGTATTTTAATTTCGTTCAGCTTCTTGGAAATATCCATCATGGCATAGAAGGGTCCTTCCAGTCGCCCAGCAATGTCTGCCATTACATATACAACTCGTCTTTGGTCCTTTCTATGGATGGATTTTTCCTTAATTCCTTTTGTGATCTGAACGATATCCCCTACATGTATCGAATTTCCTCCGGAATTGAGCACATTCAGATTCTTTACATCGTTGTTGTCTCCTTTGTCAGCGTCATCCAAGCGTAGGACGACGCTCACCGGATCAAAAGAGGTTGGGTCGTGCAGAATACTCACAGGCATATTGGACAAAGCGGAATTAATGGTTGCAGTCACCTGCGCCGGAGCGACACCAAGTCGCATCGCTTTATCCTTATCCACCTCATACCTGTATTCAACCTGATCTGCTTCCATCATCCAGTCTACATCCACCACACCTTCGGATTTGCCAATCAGCTTTTTGAGTTGACGTGCGATTTTAATCTGCTCGTCATAATCTGGTCCATAAACCTCAGCTACAATAGTGGACAACACTGGAGGCCCCGGGGGAATTTCCGCAATCTTTACATCGGCGCCGTATTTCCTGGCAATTGTTTGTATTCCAGGTCGAAGTTGCTTAGCTATTTCGTGGCTTTGAAGGTCCCTCTCTTTCTTGTCAATAAGATTCACTTGTATATCGGCGACGTTATCGCCGTTCCTTAAGTCATAATGACGCACCAGACCGTTAAAGCTGATCGGGCTGGCCGTTCCCACGTAGCCCTGATAATTTCTGACAACTGATTGCTTGGATAGTAATAATGCAATTTCCTCAGTGACGGCGTGAGTCCTTTCAAGAGTTGTACCTTCGGGCATATCAATCACAACCTGGAACTCGCTCTTATTATCAAAAGGAAGCATTTTTAACGTTACCCATTTCTGATAAAAGAATAATAGCGATCCTAGCAATAGAACACCTATCCCCATCATAAAGGCCCAGCGCTTCCATCGTTTTTCGAGCAATGGATAAATGATTCCACTATATAACCCGTAGATTTTTGAATGCTCCACTCTTGATGATCCTTTTTCCTCGCGACTGTCTTTGGCCTTCAAAAAGATATAGCCCAAATACGGAGTTAATGTGAGTGCAACTATTAGCGAAAGCATCATTGCAATTGAGGCGCCTGTAGGCATCGGACTCAAATACGGCCCTGACATGCCGGAGACAAAAGCCATTGGCAACACCGCAGCAATAACTGTGAACGTTGCAAGGATCGTTGGATTTCCCACTTCATTAATTGCAAAGATGGCGGCCTGCAGAAACGGCAACCGTTTCATTCTAAAATGCCGGTGCATGTTCTCAGCGATGATGATTGAGTCATCCACAACAATTCCTGTAATGAATACCAAAGCAAAAAGCGTGATCCGGTTCAGGGTATAATCCATTAGGTAATAACTGAACAAGGTCAATGCAAATGTTACAGGCACTGATAGCAAGACAACCAATCCCCCGCGCCAACCCATTGCCAGCATGACAAAACCCGTGACGGCAAGGATCGCGACGACGAGATGAAGCAGGAGTTCTGAAACTTTTTCGGAAGCTGTTTCGCCATAGTTTCGGGTAACTGTGATTTGCACTTCTGCCGGAACCAGTTCCTTTTTTAAACTTTCAATTTTCGCAAGGACACGACTGGAAAGAGTCATGGCATCTGCTCCCTTCTTCTTAGCTATCGACAACGTAACAGCTGGATAGTTGGAAGGAAATTCTTTTGATGCATCATTATCATTCCCATTTCCGAAAAACACATATTGTAAAGGTCGTTCAGCGCCGTCATCAATGTAGGCGACCTGGCTTAAATAAACAGGATGTCCCTGATTCGTTCCAACAATTAAACGTTCAAGTTGTTGGGCATCGGTAATAAAATTTCCAGCCTCGACAAAAAATACGGAATCGAGGCGCGCAATAGTTCCTGCCTGCAGTTGGGAATTGTTCGCGTGTATTTGGTTCGCAATAGAAAGAAAGTCAACATGGTGTTGCTCCATTTTATCTTTATCCAACGTCACGCTTACCTGACGACTTCTTCCGCCAATAATTGAAACAGAGGCTACATCCGGTATCTTTTTGATCTCATTGGTAAGGACTTGTCCGATCTGTTTCAAGTTGTAGTCGCTGTATTTTTCGCTCCATAATGTGAGGCCGAGAACCGGCACATCGTCAATCGTTCTGGTTTTCACCAGTGGCATAGACACGCCAGGAGGCATCTTGTCCATGTTCTTCATCATTTCATTGTAAAGTTTAACCAGCGATCGTTCGACGTCTTCGCCTACGTAGAATTGAACTATGATCATCGCCTGACCTTTCATCGAAGTTGAATAAACATGCTCCACGCCTGTTATGTTGGACATGATTTTCTCCAGTGGCTGCGCGACGCGCGCTTCGACTTCTTTTGGTGACGCCCCCGGGAAGCGAACAAAAACATCGGCCGTTGGGACCTCAATTTGAGGTTCTTCTTCACGCGGAATTAAAAGCACACTATAACCTCCGATCAATAGAGAAGCTATCATCAACAGCAATGTGAGCTTTGATTGGATAAATGTCTTAGCAATATTTCCTGACAATCCTTCTTTCATTGGTGGTTATATTTAATTTGGTCATTCCACTGATACAGGCATTCCGCTGTATAACCGGCCGTCACTTTGTGTTATGAACTTCTCTCCAGGACTAAGTCCGGAAAGGACTTCCACATCATCGTCAAGTTGGCGCCCAACTTTGAGCCATCGCAATTGTGCAGTATGATCGTTTCCTATCGTATACAATCCGGCTAGTTGATCCTTGTGAATTATTGCAGATGCAGGCACGTACAACCTCGGAGTTCCGGAAGTATTTGTGGTCGGAATGCTGACATTAACATACATACCCGAAGACAACTCTGAACTTTCAGCCGCAGCTATAATCACTTTTATCTGGAACTGTCCTCCCGTGAATTGTGAAGAAGGACTGATCTCGACAACTTTTCCCCTCACCTTCTTTCCCGTTGATTTGACGGTGATGTTGGCGTCCATTCCATATTTGAGCTTACTTAAATCATTTTCCGAAACATAAGCCTTTACGTAATCGCTACCAGTCTTTTCGAGAGTAACGATTGGCATTCCTGGATTGGCCAGGCTACCTGCGTCAACATGTTTTTGCGTGATGACGCCACTAAATGGAGCAACGAGATTGGTGTAGGCAAGTATTGCCTCCGATTCAATTTTCATTTGACGGGCTGCTTCAACCCTTGCCCTTGCTGAAGTGTACCGCATTGTCACGGTCTCAAATTCCTTAGTTGTAGCACTTTGCTGTTGATACAATATTTCAAATCGCTCATAATCCTTTTGAGCATCTTTCAAATTTGCTTCAGCCTCCGAAATCATCGCTTGAGCCTGCGCGCGTTTGGCTAATATGTCTGCATTGCTTATAGCTGCCAGCAGTTGTCCCTTTTGAACTTTGTCCCCGGGCCTAACTTTAATTTCTGAAATGAATCCCATCACGCGTGTGCTGATGATGGCGGTTGTTTGAGATTCGATCTGGCCGCTAACGACAATGTTTTCAGCTGAATGTTGACTCGGAGTTTGAACTTTGACTGACACCGGATCTTCGGTTTCTGGTTTATCACCTATTTTGTCTTCTGAGCAGGAGGTCAAAAGCAGGTTAAATATTATAACTGCTATTATAGGTGACCTTTTAAGATGGTTGATCATATCTAATTAAAGTTGTTGTCTGAATTTGATGTAAGAAATTGCAAATAGGCGATCGTCGTGTTGTATTTAAAGACCGTTTCAGCCAGCAACAGCTTCTGCTCAGAAAGAGTAGATTGTGATCTCAAGACATCATCGACGGATGCCAACCCCTGATGAAACCGGTTTTGAAGTATCCTCAATGCTTCTGCCGCCTGAATTACTGATGTCTCGTAATGCCTTAGAGAGAATTCTTCATCCGTTAGTTGACGAATTGTTTTGTTTAACTCGAGTTGGCTCTGCTCCTTTTGATAACGAATCTGTTGTTGAATCCGGGAATATGCAATCTTTTGTTCGGCTGTCCGGTAGTGAGTAGCTGTACCATTAAAGATAGTCCAGGAGAATTGCGCGCCAACCAGGTACGAATTGGATCCGAAGCCAAAAGCAGTCTTATCGTTAATCATATAATCAGCGAATGCATTTAGCTTGGGCAAGCGCGACATTTTTGATGAATTGATCATTATCTCCTGGGCTCGTAATGTGGAGTTCAGCGCTTTAAAGTCAGCTCGATTTTCAGGGATTTGTGTCTCTATGTTTTCCGGTTGCCTGACTATTTGTAGTTGGTCAACGGAATATATTATTCCGCTTTTGACTCCCATGAGGAATCCGACATAATCAGATGCATTACGAATGTTACTTTTTGCTTCTGTTAATTTGGTTTCGGTAGACGCGACCTGTACTTGGACAGCCAGCAGATCCGATTTTTGTAAGTAACCCTGTTCAAAGTAATTTTTTGAATTTTCTAAAATAGAGTTAACCGTTCTGAGGGATTCTTGCATCACTTCACTAGCCTGGTGGCTTAGCTGAAGTTGAGCGTATGCTTTCTGTACTTCAAATAGCACATATTCTTTTGTCCGCTCTATGTTGTAATAGCTTACATCCAATTGTTGATCAGCGGCACGGCGTTGATAGAGCATGTCGAGATTGAGAAGAGGTTGCTTCCACTCCACCTTGGTCATAAAATTTTGCGTTGATGTGGGATTGTTTAGCATACGCGGGTCAAAGTCATTGGGAGAAATTGATTCCTGTTGAAGCTTGAAGCCAAAAGCGTTTAATGGATTGTTAGTGGCAGCTGCGGTGTAGCTCAGGTTTATTTGAGGAAGAAATACGGCTTTAGTTTGATTGAATTGGGCAGAAGCACTTTTTTCATCAAGCTTGGAGATGACAATTTCTTTATTGTTCTTCATTGCGGAATCAAGGGCATCCTGAAGTTTAAGCGTCAGTGTATCCTGAGCGCTACTGTTTCCAAGACTAACGAATGAAATAAGTGAGAGTAGTATCCATTTCATGTGACTTTGCTCATCAGGCCGTTTGTGGTATTTGGGTAGCAAATGCCTATGAATAATGCATTGAAATGATTGATCATTTGACCAACTCTCAAACATTACTTTAGGTTGTACCTGTAAACACTAACGAAAAAGTCTGAACGACGACGGCCGAGCTTCTTTGCAAATCAGTCCAAAGACTTGATGCTTTAGATCAATTTTTTTCTCGGAACTTAGAAGGTGAGATTTTGTATTTCTTATTGAACATCCTGGTAAAGTGCGCGGGATTCTCAAATCCGATTTCGTATGCTATCTCCTGGATTGATTTTGCGCTTTTCTTTAACAGAAGAGATGCAATAGTTAGTTTTCGATCCAACATGTACTGTCCAGGAGAGTCTCCAAATATTTGTTTGAAATAGCGTTTGAAACTAGATACGCTCATGCCAGCCATCCTCGCATATTCTTCAAGGCCCAGGTTGAACTGAATGTTGTTTTCGATGAGTTGCCTGAATTTCCTTTCCGGGGGCGACGTCATAGAATTGAAGAAACTAAACAATGCTGCATTTTTCTGAAAGTTGAGGAGTTGTAAAACCAGTTCCTTGAATTTAAGACTAACCAATTGTCTCGAAGGGCTGGGAGTCTGAGCGAAGAACGACGTCATTGATTGAAAGAATATCTTCAAGGGTTCGTTGACATCAATGGGGATGAACTTTGGAGCTTCTTCCGATGTGCTCTTCTTATGGTAGTCGGCGGCTTCCAGAACTTCTTCAAGGAATTCATCCGGAAAAAAGAATATCAAAACGCAGACTTCTTCAGCCTTTAATTGTTCGATATAGTGAGCTCCTTTTGCGACAAAGAGGGAATCTCCTTCTTTCAGTTCATAGGTAACAGCTCCTGACGACCAGTTTTTCTTGCCGCTTAAAACATAAACCAAATAATTATCTTTTGACCAGGCTGCTTCTTTACTTTCCATGATCGGGCACTTGTATTCAGCAAACAGCAGGTCATCAACTGCGAGTTTAAAAAAAGTTGCATTGGCTTGTATGTGTTCCGTAAAATTCTTCATGCTATGAGATGAACCTCAGTGCTAAACGCATTTTGGAATTTAGGAGTTTTAATTGAAAAAGAGTGAGAGTGAGGGTGTGGGCGTGTTAACCGCGGAGGCGCAGAGGCGCAAAGGTTGCGCAGGGGCATTCATTTACCCGAAGTGAACTTCGGTAACTTCATGATCTTACCTCCTTGTTTTGCGGATTCGTGGGCAAGTATACCGACGCAAGTGATGTTTGCAGATTGCACGGCGTTTGGATATGGTTGTCTCCGTTTCTGTAGGGCGCTAACAAATTCATGGACCAGGTGTGGATGCGATCCGCCGTGGCCAGCTCCTTGTGTGAAGGAAAGATGCTGATGCTCATCCGCATCGTAGACACCTTTAGTGGTGAATCGCTGGATTGGTTCCGGTAATAACTTCGCGAAGTCGGGAGACTCTACTTCTTGAGGGATCTCTGGTTCAGGCTTCTTCGCGGTGTGAACAACCAGCGGACGTCCCTCGATCAACGGCCACTCTACGGATTTCTTGGAACCATATACTTCAAAACTTTCTCGATACTGCCGGGCTACATCAAACAATGAACGATACACATGCGCACTGAGATCAGTGCCCTTTAGCTTAATGTGTGTGGTCTCAACAGCATAGGGTGACTTGTAGTGTTTGTGCAGCTCTTTGCGGATAGTCCCTGAACCGAAACAAGAAACGTACTCCGCTTCTTTCCTCAGCAAACCCAAGACTGGTCCAACACAGTGCGTGGCATAATACATGGGCGGAAGACCGGGCCAGTAATTTGGCCATCCATCCATATCCTGCTGGTGGCTTGCCTTGATGAATTGAACTTTACCCAACTCTCCTTTTTCATACAGTTCTTTCATGAAGAGGAATTCGCGAGCGTACACCACGGTTTCCATCATCATGTAGGTAAGCTTCTTCTTTTTCGTAAGGTTCACGATCTGCCTGCACTCTTCAACAGTGGTAGCCATGGGCACCGTACACGCTACGTGCTTTCCGGCTTTTAATGCTTTAATAGATTGAGTGGCGTGATCAGGTATTGGTGTATTGATGTGAACAGCATGGATCTCAGGATCTTTCAACAATTCGTCATAATCAGTGAACCGTTTTTCAATGTTGAACGCATTCCCAATTTCATCGAGCTTGGACTTCGTCCGTTGACAGATAGCCATCAGATTCACACCAGGGTATTTCTGATATATAGGTATGAATTCGGAACCGAAACCTAGTCCGATGATAGCGATGTTGATTGTCCCCTTGCTCATATTGTTTTTTATTTAAATAGTCGTTTCAGAAAGTTAACTCCATTCTGTGCAAAGCCGTCTTGTGTTGGGGCCAGCGTTTTCCAAATACAGACCGCACCCGCGAGCTCTTTTATATCCGGTGTAAAGCTTTCTATTGATATCACTCCTTTATAATTGATGTTCTTGAGGCCTTTCTTGAATGAATCCCATGGAGTTTGTCCAGTGCCGGGTGTTCCGCGGTAATTTTCTGAGACCTGCACATGGATGAGCTTATCTCCCACCGAAGTGATGGCATGTTCAATGTTTCGTTCTTCGATTGCCATGTGAAATCCGTCAAGCAAAACTTTAGCTGCGGGATGATTGATATCCTTAATCAATCTAAGCACATCTTCGGCTGTATTCACCATGTCGGATTCAAAACGGTTAAGTGGCTCGAGGGCAATTTCGAGTTTTCGGTCCTGCGCCATCTTGCATACTTTGTGCAGGTTCGTCACGGCTCTCTCCCACTCTATCTTCCTTAGTTCGGATGAAAGCATTCTTGCTTTTCCGACGGCGGAATACATTGGTCCCGCCAGGAATGTCGCGTCCCATTCATTACAAAGATCAAGACCTTGTCTGATATATTGAAAGCAGTTTTCGTGGACTGCGGGATCGTCATGTGTCAGGTCTCGGGAAGGCCCAAACGCTCCACACACTATAGGCTCAAGCTCGTTGGCTTCCAGGGCTGCCTTTACTTTTTTTGCGTCTATCTTTTCTGGATACTCAATAGGAATTTCAACAGCGTCAAATCCCATCAATTTGATTTTTGGAAAAAGTGCTATCGATTCTGTTGTGAACGGCGACGTCCACAGCCACGTACTCACGCCATATTTTATATTCCAGCTCACGTTATACTTTATTTCCTTATTTCTCTATTTCCCTATCTCCTCACTACAAAGGTTTCACTGCGACCACTTTCATGATTCCATTCATAATGGACCAATGTCCGGGGAACGTGCAAACATATGGATAGTCTCCCTCTTTGGCGGGTGCCGTAAAGTTTAGCGTCACAGTCTGCTGCGGATTGACAAGCTTGGTTGAAAACAACACTTCGGGAAGATCAGGCACATAGTTCTTCTCTGCTCCTTTAGGATCCGCCGCCAGCTTGTCGGCTGCTTTACCAACTGTTTCCAACGCGCCAGTTTGAACAATCAATAAGTTGTGCTGCATGAAATCGGGATTTTCAAAAATGATCTGTACAGGTTTTCCGGCTTCAACAGTAAATGATTTCAAGTCATATTTCATTTCGTTTTGGATCACCTTAAGCCGTATAACGGTTGCGTTGCCAAGTGGGGCTGTGGTGTCCTCAACTTTGGATTTGCCCAGGTTATTGTCGGCAAACATTTTTCCTATAGTCGTTCCTTCGAACATGCTCAACCGTGAATCGAAAACCCGTTCTACGTCATACTTCCAACCTCCTACTAATGAGATCTTCTTCCCGCCTACCTGGAGAAATAGTTCTTCAGGTTTGCCATACAATCCTCCTCTTACTGCATTGTCTTCGACTCTGATAGCAATGATATTCTTTCCGGGTCTAAGCACGCCGGGCAAGACTTCATAAATTCTCTTCACGTTATTTCTTCGGGTCATCCCCCCGACCTGCAACCCATTGATGTAGGTAACATCAGAATCATCGATAGGTCCCAATGAAAGCGTTGCTTTACCCCCGCTGGGAACGTTGATCTCTTTTCTAAACCAAACAACGCCATCTATGTTCAGTCCTGCGTATTCTATGTACTGAGGTAATTCCATTTGCTTCCAGGCGCTATCATCGAATTCCGAAAGCTCACGTTTCGTTTCGATATCCTTTGGAGCAGAATAGTTCGGATTGGCTGCAAGGAATGCATCGAGAAATCCTTTGCTGTGATGACTGGCCGCAGCATAAACTGCTTTCGAAAGCCATTCATCCTTCTTCACGTTTTCATCCAGGCTCAATTTATAGAGATCTTGTCCAATGGTTTCTGAAGGTGAGATTTCGACTAACGAAAGGATAGCAGCTAATCTTGTGTTAGGATCGGGATCGTAAAGAGCATTCGATTTTACAACCGCATCTTCAGACCAACTTGATTTGGAAAGTATTTGGATCGCTGCCTTGCGCACACCTGCTGCAGGATGTTTTAAAGCTTTTGTAACGATACTTTCGGCGTCATCATTTTTGGATATGGCGCCGAGTCCATCGATAGTCCAAAGTGCGTGTATAGCCGCATAGTTGTTTCCAAACTCGTCTATCGATGTATTTTCCACTAAGTCATAGAGACTAGGCAACACATCGAGGTCGCCTCGTTCAACCAGCAGGCGTTGTGCGGTCATTCGCCACAACATGTTGTCATTATTCAAGGCATCGACAAGATCAGCACGAGCATCTTTGCTCAGGCTCAATGGCGCATAGTCCCTTGCTTGTCGGCTCACGACTCGCCAGACTCGGCCATGTGATTTGTCGCGCAATGGATTTTCATAAGCGTTACCTTTTCCAGTAGTGCCAACAAAACCACCGCGCTCTGGTGTCGGTGTTGGATTGTGTTGAACGATAAAATTATACCAGTCCAGCACCCATACAGCGCCATCGGGTCCAACCTTTGCTTCGACCGGTGCTACCCATTCGTCGGCTCCGGCAAATAAATTCCATCCGTCCTCCTCTACAAACCCTGCTCCGTTCTCTTTAATTCGCGCGAGGTGAACCAGATGCCCGGTTGGTTCACAAACAATTGCGACGTTATTCCAAAATTCTTTAGGATAATTTCGTGCTGTGTAGAAGTTGTGCCCAGAGGCAGCAGTAAAACCACCAAACACATCAACCTGTCTCACTTTATCTGTTATAGAATGCATCGCATAATGGCCGTCAATCTTCGGGCTTCCATTGATCTGTACTCCTTCAATACCCTGTAATGCTTTGAGAGGAATACCCATAAATACGCTATGTGTATTGTTTGCTGTAGAGGCAAACACATCATTGTTCCCGGTGAAACCCAGACCCCACGTGTTGTTGCTGGTCGGCGTCATAAATTCAAACGTGGATACATCGGATTTGAAGCGATAGATCCCCTGCCGGAACTGCCGGTTCTCACCTGCAATTGTGCCTTCGAATCCAGAATAGCCCACCACACCCCAGATATTATTATCGAATCCATACTTTAGATTAGAGGGACCAGCGTGCGTATCAAATGTGCCCCAACCATCGATGATCACTTTCCTCACGTCGGCTTTGTCGTCGCCATCTGTATCTTTCAAAAACAAAAAGTGTGGTGCTTGCGAGACTATTATGCCACCATTGGTGAACACCATGCTCGTTGGAATGTTCAGCTTGTCTGCAAACAGTGTGAACTTATCAGCCTTGCCATCGCCATTGGTATCTTCACAAATTTTGATGCGGTCATCTCCTTCGCTCTTGTCCTCGCGAACTGTGTTAGGATAATCCACCGTTTCAATCACCCATAATCTTCCCTTCTCATCCCACTCCATGGCTATTGGATTTATTATGTCGGGTTCTGAAGCGAATAGTTCAAGATCAAATCCAACGGGAACTTGAATCAACTTTGCAGATTCTTCCGGTGATAATGGTTCCTGATAGCGTGGAGCAGGGTCCCGTCTTTCATAATTTGGGATACCTTTCTCATCACGATAAGCCAGCGTTGGAAGCTGCTTCCGATATGACTCCCATTTTACACGTGCTTGATCACCTACAGCCCACAATATTCCATCCTTCATTAACTCGTGAAACCCGGGATTATTCCATGTCCGCTCATCGTGTCCGTACGCGGTATAGAAAACGCGACCCTTGCCATGTTCTTTCACCCACGTCCAGGGTTCGTGGTGATCACCTTCCACACGCTCCATCAACACTGTGATATCTTTAGCGATCTTATCGTGTTCGTAGGTTTCATCCCAGGTATAAAATTCGTGCAGGGATTTAGTGATGTAGTGATCCTTATTAATAATAGAGGTGCTGAATGAATCGGTCTTGTGTTTCATAAACTGACCGCCTACCAGCTCAACATATTTTTGGGAATTACGGAAGCAGAAGCTGGCACAATGCACGGGTATAAACCCTTTTCCCTTTTCTACGAACGATAGTAACGCGGCTTCTTGTTCGGACGTGATGCTGTCGTGATTCGCGTAGATCATCAATCCATCGTATTTATCCAGGTTCTCTGGATTGAGATCGGATGGATCGTTGGTATAAGTAAAGGTGATCCCTTCAGTGGCGAGATGAGAGGCCAGCAATGGTAGATAGATTGCAGAGTTATGATGATCACTACTATGTCCCAGGAACAAGATCTCCAGTCTGCCTGAATCATTGCGTAAGGATTTTGAGCTTTTCTCGCAAGAACCTAGGACGGCTAGAATAACTAGAGAAACAACTAGTGGTAGGATTCGCATACCTTCTGATTTAAGAACTAAGGTGCTTCAACTTTCTTGCAAACGATTGCTTTATTTTATCCAAAAATGACTGTATTTTGA
>Ga0075428_100006591_pt1 | contig 12915 bp, 15 predicted proteins | sample RhiMetdeltSRZDD2_FD_75291 | JGI IMG/M metagenome (GOLD analysis project Ga0075428, IMG submission 75291) | Populus rhizosphere microbial communities from Tennessee, USA - Rhizosphere MetaG P. deltoides SRZDD2 | ecosystem: Host-associated > Plants > Roots > Rhizosphere > Soil | place: USA...
ACGCCGACGAGTACGTGCGCCTGGCGGCGATCTCGTCGCTCGGCACCCTCAAGGCCACCGCGCAGTTCGATCTGCTGAAGTCGCTCTCCGAGAGCGCCAACCTGTGGCAGGACCGCGCCATGGCGCTGAAGGCGATCGGCGATCTCGGCACGCCCGAGGCGAGAGCCTTCCTCGCGCAGCAGAAGCAGTACTGGCAGGGGCGGGGGCGCGGCAACGAGCCGGTCTGGACCCTGCAGGTGCTCGGCCTCTACCTGTAGGCGGAGCTACTCGCGCAACGCGCGGGCTTCCTTCGCCTTCGGGCGCTCGATGCTCGCCATCAGCCATTTCTGGAAGTTCGGGACCTTGCCGAGGTCGTATTTCATGGCGATGAAGGAGTAGCACACGCTCGCCACCATGAAGTCAGCCATGTCCCACTTGTCGCCGCCGAAGAACTTGTTTGCTTTGAGGTGGTCGTCCAGCACCTTCAGCCGCGGCTGCAGTTTGGCATCCGCTTCGTCGGCGAGGACGGGGTTTCGCTTCTCCGGCGGGAAGATGACGCGGTGCTGCATGACCGTGACCATGTTCGGCTCGACGTCGTTGGCGATGAAGAAGGCCCACTGGTACATGCGGCCCTTGCCTTTGGCGTCGGCCGGCCACAGCGGGCTCCTGTACTTCTCGGCGAGGTAGAGGTTGATGGCGGCCGATTCCCACATGACGTAGCCGTCGTCGTCGATGGTGGGCACGCGCGCGTTGGGGTTCAGCTTGACGTAGTCCGGCGCCTTGCACGTCGCGCCCTCGACCATGATGGTGACGTTGACGTGCTCGTAGGGGATGTTCGACTCCTTGCACTGCCACACCACGCGGAAGGTGCGCGAGCGGTACTGGCCGTAGACCTTGAGCATGCGTTCCTCCTTGTCGGGAAAGCTAATTGACAAAGGTAATTCTCGGGCCTAGAGTGGCCCGAGGTCAATGGCCCGCACCCGCAGACGTCTGCCCCTGACGGTGTCCCGCCCGGCGTTGCTGGCGGGCGGCGGCGATGCGCAGTTCCGCGGCCTGATCCACGACCTCATCGCCTACGGCCACAAGCTCGACGCCTGCCGCGACGCCTTCGCCGCCATCGCCGGCATCTCGGGCGCGCAATACGAGATCCTCATGCTGGTGAGCCGCGCCGACGGGCTGTCGGTGGGCGAGGTGGCGGCGCGCCTGCACCGTTCCGGGGCGTTCATCACCGTCGAAGCCAACGGGCTGGTCGCGCGCGGCATCCTGCGCAAGGTTTCCGATCCGGACGACGGCCGCAAGGTGCTGCTGAACATCGGCTCCCTCGGCAATGAAATGCTGCGCCGGCTCGCCCCGTTCCAGGTGCGCATCAACGACGTGCTGTTCGCGAACCTCGACGCCCGGCGCTTCCGCCAGCTGCGCGCGCTGGCGCGCGACCTGCTGGCCGGCGGCGATCGTGCGGTGGCGATGCTGGAATTCCTGGCGAGCGAGGCGGAGGCTGCATGAGCGTTTCCGGGGCGGTTTCCTATTTTGTGCGCTACGACGTGGCGGTGCCCGATATCGGCGCTTTCATCGACCGCTACCGCGAGGTGCACGTGCCGCTGGTGGCGCGCTGGCCCGGGCTGCAGCGCATGGTGCTGCACACGCCGCTCGACTGGCAGGATTCCGCTCCGGTCAATCGGGGCAGGGCGGTGCTCCTGGCGCAGTTGATTTTCCGGGATCATTCGTCCCTGCAAAAAGCGTTCGCGTCGCCCGAACGCGCTGCGGCGCGGGAGGACTTCAAGCGCTTCATGACATTCGAGGGCACGGTGACGCACCAGGCGATGAAGAGCGAGGAGGTGTTCCCATGAAGCCGAAACCGCATCTCGAGTTCGTCAAGGTCGACCTCAAGACCGGTTGGGAGACCCCGCCCGGCTACCCGCCGGGCTTCACCCAGAAGATCCTCGCCTCCGATCTCGACGAGGTGAACAAGCGCGGCAGCCGCACGCGGCTGCTGAAGATCGAGCCCGGCGCGTTCTCCACCGAGCCGTTCGTGCACGACCACTGGGAAGAGGTCTACGTGGTGCAGGGCGACCTGGTGGTGGGCAACGACACGCAGGGCAAGGGCGGCGAGCAGTGTTTCGCCCCGACCTACGCCTGCCGCCCGCCGGGCGTGCACCACGGCCCGTTCACCTCGCGCGGCGGCTGCATCCTGCACGAGATCCACTACTATGCTTAAGAGCGGCGCCGAGCACCTCGAGGCGCTGCGTGACGGGCGCGTGGTCTACATCGGCGCGGAGAAGGTCGACGACGTCACCACGCACCCTGCCTTCCGCAACGCCGCGCGCTCGATCGCGGCGATCTACGACATGAAGCGCGCCGATCCCGCGCTCAGCTTCGAGGAGGGCGGGGAGCGCTTCAGCGCCTACTTTCTGCGTGCCAAGAGCAAGGACGACCTTCTCAAAAGGAAAAACGCCCACGAGAAAATCGCGCGCATGAGCTACGGCCTGCTCGGGCGCTCGCCCGACCACGTGTCGAGCTTCGTCACCGGCATGGCGATGAACCCCGCGGTGTTCAAGGGCTTCTCCGACAACCTGCTGCGCTACTACGAGCGCATGCGGCACGAGGATCTCTACGGCGTATACGCCGTGCTGCCGCCGCAGGCCGCGCGCAACCCCGACTTCTACCAGAGCAAGAACCTGCCGGTGCCTTCGCTGCGCGTGGTGCGCGAGGACGACGACGGGCTGGTGGTCACCGGGATGAAGATGCTCGCCACCGGCGCGGTGCTCGCCGACGAGATCTGGATCGGCAACCTGCTGCCGCTCGCGCCGACGCAGCTGGCCGAGTCGGTGACCTGCGCCATCCCGGCCAACGCGCCCGGCCTCAGCCTGTGGTCGCGCAAGCCCTTCGAGCGCTACGCGCCGAGCGAGTTCGAAAACCCGCTCACCTGGCGCTTCGACGAGACCGACTCGATGGTGATGTGCGAGAACGTCAAGGTGCCCTGGGAGCGCGTGTTCGTGCACATGGACGCGATCCTCGCGCGCGAGATCTACATCAAGACTTCCGGGCACTGCTACGGCAACCACCAGTCCAACGTGCGCTTCCACGCCAAGCTGCAGCTGATCGTCGGCCTGGCGAGCAAGATCGCGCACGCCTCGGGCGCCAACGAGGTGCCGGCGGTGCGCGAGGTGCTCGGGCGCTTCGCCGCGCTCGAGGCGGCGCTCGGCGGCATGATCGCCGGGCAGATCCAGGACGCCGAGGACTGGCCGGCGGGGTACAAGACCTTCAACCGGCGCTACATGTACGCCGCGCTCAACTGGTGCACCGAGAGCCACTCGGCGATCATCGACGCGCTGCGCGAGCTGATGGGCGGCGCCATTTTCCAGATGCCGGCCGACATCGGCGTGATGCACGACCCGAAGCTGAAGGCGCTGTTCGAGACCTACTGGCAGACGCCGCAGCTCGCCGCGGTCGAGCGCATGAAGCTGTACAAGCTCGCCTGGGACCTGATCGGCTCGGAGTTCGCCGGCCGCCACCTGCAGTACGAGAAGTTCTACGCCGGCGCCTCGTTCATCGTGCGCAACCACAGCTTCCGCGAGGCGCCCTGGGACGGTTTCCACAAGGTGGTCGACGACCTGATGGCGTCCTATGGCATTCCAGCCCGCTGAATTGATCATCGCCGGCTGGACCGGGCGCGACGAGGCCGCGCTGCAGAAGCACATCCGCGAGCTGGAGGAGATCGGCGTCAAGCCGCCGAAAACCACGCCGATCTTCTACCGCGTGGCGGCTTCGCTTTTCACTTATGCGGACCAGATACAGGTTTCCGGCCCCGATACCAGCGGCGAAGTCGAGTTCGTGCTCCTGCAGGACAGGGAGCTGCGGGTCGCGCTGGGCTCCGACCACACCGACCGCAAGGCCGAGACCATCGGGGTCTCCCTGTCCAAGCAGCTCTGCGCCAAGCCGGTCTCGACCGAGTCCTGGCGCTACGACGAGGTCAAGCCGCACTGGGGGAAGCTCGTGCTTCGTTCCTGGAGCGATGGCGAGCTCTATCAGGAGGGGCCGGTCACGGCCATGCGCTCGCCAGAGGACCTGATGGGCCGCTATCCCCTGAAAGCGGGATTCGCCATGTTCTGCGGCACGCTGGCGGCCAAGGGCGGGATTCGTCCCGGCAGGCTGTTCCGCATGGAGCTCGACGACCCGGTGCTCAAGCGCAGGCTCACGCATGAGTACCGCGTGGAGGTATTGCCGGTCGAGGGCTAGGACCCTAAGATAAAGCGGGGGGACACTAAAATAGCCTCAAGCCGCGGTGCCATCGAGCCCATGACTCTTTCCTTTCGCAATTTCGACGCCGCGCGCGTGCTCGCCCCGCAGGGCCGGCTCGACCACGACAATTGCGAGGCCTTCCAGGCCGACCTGCTGCCGCATGTCGAGGCCTGCTCGCGCGAGGGCTCGGCGCTGGTGCTCGACCTGTCGGGCCTGGAGTACGTGTCGAGCGCCGGCCTGCGCTGCCTGATGGTGGCGGCGAAGCAGGCCAAGTCGAAGAGCAGCCGCATCATCGTCGCCTCGCTGCAGCCGGTGGTGGCGGAGATCATCTCCATCAGCCGCTTCAACCTGGTCCTGGAAGTCTTCCCAACGACGCGCGACGCGCTCGCCTCGGTGTCGCCGCAGGCGGCGCAGGCCTTCGACCGGGGCTAGCGCGGGCATGCGCGTCCGCTTCTGGGGCACGCGCGGCTCGATCCCGGTCGCGCTGACCTCGGCCGACATCCGCGACAAGCTGGCGCGCGCGCTGCTCGCCGCCTCCGGCCGCAAGTTCGAGTCCTTCGGCGACGCGTACGCCTTCGCCAAGGACTCCCTGCCGCTGTCGCTCAGCCATACCTTCGGCGGCCACACCTCGTGCGTCGAGCTGGAGACCGGCAGCAACGAATATTTCGTCTGCGACATGGGCAGCGGCGCGCGCGCCTTCGGCGCGCACGTGCTGGCGCGCCAGGGCGGTCGGCCGGCGATCGTCAACGTCTTCATGTCGCACATGCACTGGGACCATGTCATGGGCTTTCCCTTCTTCGGTCCGGCCTATGTGCCGGGCACGCGGCTGCGCATCTACGGCTGCCACGAGTCCCTCGAGCACGCCCTGCGCATGCAGCAGTCGCCGCCGGGCTTCCCCGTGCCGTTCGACGTGCTGGGAGCGAAGATCGAGTTCATCCGCCTGGTGCCGGAGCAGGCGCAGGAGGTGCGCGGCTTGCAGGTGACGCCGGTACTGCAGCGCCATTCGGGCGACTCCTACGGCTACCGCTTCGAGCATGGCGGCAGGAGCGTGGTCTACAGCACCGACTCCGAGCACAAGCTCGAGGACCGCGCCGAGACCGAGCGCTTCGTGCGCTTCTTCCGCGCCGCCGATCTGGTCATCTTCGACGCCATGTACTCGCTCGCCGACGCGGTGTCGGTGAAGGCCGACTGGGGCCATTCGAGCAACGTGGTGGGGGTCGAGATCTGCCAGATGGCGGGGGCGCGGCACCTGGTGCTGTTCCACCACGAGCCGGCCAACGACGACGCCGCCGTCGAGGTGCTGCTGCTCGACGCGCGGCGCCTGGAGGAGCTGACGCGCGAGGGTCGTGCACCGCTGAAGATCTCGGCGGCGTACGACGGCCTGGAGATCGACCTCTGAGGTTTCCCTCCGGCCCGCGCGCGGTCGGCACGGGCCTGCTGGCTCTCGGCTGCCTGCTGACGGGGCTCGAGCCGCCCACCTTCGCCGCGCTGCGCGATGCGACATTCGACGCCTACCAGCGGCTGATGCCGCGCAGCCGCGAGAGCGCGCCCGCGATCGTGGTCGAGATCGACGAGCGCGCGCTCGAGGCGCGCGGGCAATGGCCCTGGCCGCGCCAGGTGGTGGCCGACCTGATCCGCGGCATTTCCGCCGCCGGCCCTGCGGCGGTCGGCGTCGACCTGCTGTTCGTCGAAGCCGACCGCGTCGCACCGGGCGGCGACGCCGCCCTGGTGCAGGCCCTGCAGGGGGGCAAGGTGGTGATGGGGATCGCGGGACTCGAGCACCGCGACCGCCGCTACCCCTTCCCGCCGCGCGCCGCGCCGCTGCGCACGTCGGGTTCGCGCGAGCTGCCCCTGCGGCGCTTCGACGGCCACCTGCAGAGCCGCTCCGAGATCAGCCGCGCCGCCGCGGGCCTCGGCCTGCTCAGCACGGAGTCGAGCGACCGCGTCATCCGCCGCGTGCCGCTGGTCGCGCGCATCGGCCAGGTGGTGGTGCCGACCCTCTCCATCGAGATGCTGCGGGTGGCCGCCGGCCTGCCCGTGCTGCGCATCCACGACCAGGGGGGAGAGCGGGTGCAGCTCCTGCTCGGCGACCTGGCGGTGCCGATGCAGTCCGACGGCTCGTTCCACGTCTATTTCGGGCCCCACGACCCCGAACGCTTTGTCTCGGCGGAGGAGGTGCTGTCCGGACGCGCCGCGCCCGAGCTGCTGCGAGACAAGCTGGTGCTGGTCGGCATCACCGGGCTCGGGCTGCTCGATTTCCAGGCCACCCCCCTCGGTGAGCGCATTCCCGGGGTGGAGGTGCACGCGCAGATCCTCGAGCAGATGTACGACGGCGCGAGCCTGCGCCGGCCCGGCGCGGCCACCTGGCTCGAGGCGGCGCTGCTCGCCGCGGCGGGTCTCCTCCTCGTCGCCTTCGTCCCGCCTGCGCGCACCGGTGTGCGCGTTCTGCTCCTCGGCGCCGTGCTGGCGGCGCTCGCCGTGGTCGGTCTAGCCGCTTTCCGCGCCGGCTGGCTGGTCAACGTTGCCACGCCCGCGCTCGGCGTGCTGCTGCTGATGGGCGCCTTGCTCGCCGCCACGCTCGCCGACGCCGACCGCCAGCGGCGCGCGCTGCGCGAAGCGCAAGCGCGCGTCGCGGGCGAGATCGAGGCGGCGCGCCGCATCCAGATGGGGCTGCTGCCTTCGCCGCGCGCCGTGTTCGCTGGCGAGCGGCGCTTTGCGCTCAAGGCGCTGCTCGAGCCGGCGCGCAGCGTCGGCGGCGACTTCTACGACTGCTTCATGCTCGATGAGCACCGCGTGTTCTTCCTCGTCGGCGATGTTTCGGGCAAGGGGCTGGGAGCGAGCCTGTTCATGGCGCTGTCGAAATCGCTGCTGAAGAGCATCGCGCTGCGCGGCGAGGAGGGGCCGGCGGCGGTGCTCGCGCGCGCCAATGCCGAGATCAGCCGCGACAACCCCGAGGCGCTGTTCGTCACCGTGTTCGCAGGGGTGCTCGATTCGCGCAACGGCGCGCTCGCCTTCTGCAATGCGGGGCACGAGCCGCCCATCCTTTGCCAGCCGGGGGAGGCGCCGCAGCGCGTGATGGCTTCGGGCGGCCCGCCGCTTTGCGTCATGCACGGCTACGCCTACGCCAGCGACGAAATCCGCCTCCAGCCCGGCGGATGGCTGTGCGTGGTGACCGACGGGGTGACCGAGGCGATGAACGCGAAGGGAGATCTCTACGGATCGGTGCGGCTGCTCGCGGCGCTGGAGGGTCTCAAAACCGCGAAACCCAAGACGATGCTGCCCGCGCTGCGCGACGACGTCGGGCACTTCGCCGCGGGCGCCGAGCAATCCGACGACCTGACGCTGCTCTGCGTGCAGTGGAACGGACCGGCTAGCGGACGTTGATCTCGACGCGCCGGTTGCGCGGCTCGTCGACGTTGTCGCGCGTCGGCACCAGCAGCTCGCGCTTGCCGCGACCGGCGGTCTTGATGCGCTCCCCGGGGATGCCGATCTCGACCAGGTAGACCTTCATGCGCTCGGCGCGCTGCAACGAAAGGCGATCGTTGCCGAGCAGGTCGCCGACGGTGTCGGTGTGGCCGATCGCCACCACGTCCGGCGACGGCCGCTGCTTCAGCTCCGCCAGCACCTTCTGCAGGTCGCCCTTCGACGCGGGGGTCAGCTCGTCGGTGCCGGTAATGAAGTAGAGGACGAAGGCCGCCGGCCTGGACGGCAGCGCCTGGAGCACCGTGCCATACGACTCGCGCACTTCCGCCGCAGGCAGCACCTTGACCTCTTGTCCGACACTGCTCGAGGCGTAGGGCTGGTTGAGGACGTGGCGCTCCTGGCCGCGCTGCACCACTACCGTGCCGGCTTTTCCGTCCGGGCCCGGCAGGAGCACCACGGTGTCCTTCGCGCAGCCCGACAGCAGCACGGCAACCGCGATGAGCGCACGTGCGGCCATCGGTCAGCCCGGGCCGGGCTAGTCGACTTTGACCAGGAACTCGGTGCCGCGCACGCCCATGATCGAGGTGGGGGTGCGCACGCGCATGGCGTCGGGCGACTGCTTGACGATCTTGCCCGAGATCACCGCCAGCGTGCCTTTGCGCAACGAGGTGTCGAACTCGCCCTTGTGCGTGGTCGAATCGAACGCGTAGCGGTCGATGACCAGCGTGCTGTTCGGGCCGACGGACAGCAGGCTGTTGTCGGTGAAGGTGATGCCGACCGCGCCATTGGCGCCGGTGACCACCGTGTCGCCCTGGCGCACCGGCACGCCGGCGCTCAGCGGCAGCTTCTTGCCGCCCCGCTCCAGGCTCGCCGCCCCGGCAACGGTCTTGATCTCGCCGGCGTCCTGCGCCCCGGCAGCTACCGCGAATCCCAGCAGAATGCCCGCAATCGTCCAACGCATGTTTGCCCCCTATCAGGCGTTCAAGTAACGGATTCTATAATGCTCCCGGATCGTTGATTGCAAGCAAAGGAAAGTGACCGGCAGCGTGACAAAATTCCGCAGCGCGATGTTCCCGGCTCGCGTCAGCGAGCTGCGCAGGCTGAATGCCTTTCTCGAGGGGTTCTGCGCCGAGGCGGGTGTAGGCCGCGAGCACTGCCTGCGCCTCAACCTGGTGCTGGAGGAGCTGTTCGTCAACACCGTGCAGCACGGCCACCGCGGCGATTGCGACGCCCCGGTCTGGGTGGCGCTCGCCTCCGACGCCGGCGCCGTGCACCTCACCTACGAGGATGTCGCGCCGCCCTTCAACCCCTACGCACGCCTGGAGAAGGCCGCGGAAACGACCGGGGAGCTGCGCAGGATCGGCGGCCTCGGTGTGCTCTTCACCCACGAGCTGGCGTCGACCCGGGAGTACGCCTACATCTTCGGCCGCAACCGCATTCGCCTCGCGCTGACGCACTAGCGCCTCAGCACCAGGGCGAGGGCCGCCACCACGAGCGCGGCACCCGCCAGCATCGGCAGCGTCACCGCCTCGTCGAGCAGCAGCCAGCCCCACAGGATGCCCAGCACCGGGACGGCGAGGGCGACCGTCAACGTGCGCGAAGGGCCGATATCGCGTACCAGCGTGAAAAAAGGGAGGTAGGCGAGGCCGGTGCACAGCGCGCCCAGCGCAACCAGCCCGGCCGCGGCTTGCGGGGTCCAGGTCGCGGGCGCCGGCACCTGGGCCCAGAAAGGGGTCATCACCAGTGCGGCGAATACGATCGAGCCCGCGGCGAGGCTCATCGGCGGCAGGCGGCCGGTACGCTGCTTGATCATCACGCCGGCCACGGCCCACAAGGCGGCGCCAGCCACCGCGACGAGCGCGGCGAGGAGGGTGCGGGCGTCGAGCGCCACCGGCCCGAGGTTGACGATCAGGGCGACCCCGGCGATGCCGAGCGCGAAGCCCACGATGCGTCCGGCGCCGAGCCGCTCGCGCAGCATCGGCGCGGCGAAGATCGCGGTCCACAGGGGCACCGTGCCGTTGATGGTGGCGAGATAGCCGGCGGGCAGCGCGGTGGCGGCGAAGTTGAAGCAGAGGAAGGGCAGCACGTTGTTCACCAGCCCGATGACGAGGTAGTCCTTCCAGTGCTCGAGCAGACCGATGCGCTCGCGCACGACCCAGACCACCCAGGGCACGAGAAACAGCGCCGCAAACAGCGCGCGCCCCTCCGCCACCGGCGTGGTGCCGAAAACGGGCACCGTCATGCGCATGAAAATGAACTGCAGCGACCAGAGGGTGGCGAGCAGCAGCCACCGACTGCCGTCGTACCCCCTCACCGTGGTTCCTCGCGCGCCTTAGAGGTAGACGCGCTTCATCGCGTCGGCGGGGTAGCGCAGTCCGGCGCCGGCGCCGGGGGGCGCGGCCTCCGAGACGCGCTTCAGGTCCTCGGCGGACAGCTTCACCTCGAGCGCGCCGGCGTTCTCGTCCACGCGCTGGCTGCGCTTGGTGCCGGGAATGGCGACGATGTCCTTGCCCTGCGCCAGCAGCCAGGCGAGCACGAGCTGCGCCACCGTGCATTTCTTCTGCCGCGCGATGGCCTCGAGGCGCGCGACGATCTGCACGTTCTTGTCGAGGTTCTCGCCCTGGAAGCGCGGGTGGGCGAGGCGCCGGTCGCCTTCGGGCAGGTCGGCCTTGCCCTGCACCGTGCCGGTGAGCAGGCTGCGGCCGAGCGGGGCGTAGGCGACCAGCGTGATGCCGAGCTCGCGCGTGGTGCGCAGCGTTTCCTCGCCGTCGCTGCGGTAGAGCAGCGAGTATTCGTTCTGCACCGCCGACACGGGATGCACCTTGTGCGCGCGCCGGATGGTGTCGGGGCCTGCCTCGGACAGGCCGATGGCCTTCACCTTGCCCTGCTCGACGAGGCGCTTCATCGCCCCCACCGTGTCCTCGATCGGCACCTTGGTGTCGACGCGGTGCTGGTAATAGAGGTCGATCACCTCCACGCCCAGGCGCTTGAGGCTCGCCTCGCAGGCCTGCATCACGTACTCGGGCCGGCCGTCGACTTCCTGCTTGCCGTCGGCGGTCTTCACCTGCCCGAACTTGGTCGCCAGCACCACCTGGCCGCGCCGGCCCTTGAGCGCCTTGCCGACCACGGTCTCGTTGTGCCCCCAGCCGTACATGTCGGCGGAATCGAGGTGGGTGATGCCGCTGTCGATGGCATGGTGGATGACGCGCACCGACTCCTCGTCGTTGGCGTTGCCGTAGATGCCCGACATCGACATGCAGCCGAGGCCGACGGCGGATACCTTGAGCGGGCTGCGCCCGAGCGTGCGTTGTTCCATGGTGCTCCTAGAAGAGGTCGAAGTACTCGCGCTGTTCCCACTCCGAGACCTCGGCGTTGAAGCGCGCGATCTCGGCTTGCTTGATCTTGCAGTAATAGTCGACGAATGCCGCGCCGAGGCCGTCACGCAGGACCTGGTCCTGCTGCAGGTGGAAAAGCGCCTCCTGCAGCGTCGAAGGCAGGGATTCTGCCTTGGCTTCGTAGGGTTTGTCGGCCGAAGGGCCCGGCTCAAGCCTTTTCGCCATGCCGTCCAGTCCGGCGTAGATCTGCGAGGCGAAATAGAGATACGGGTTCGCCGCCGGCTCGCCGATGCGGTTCTCGATGCGCGCGGCCGGGTCGCCGGGCGCACCGATCACGCGCAGCATCGCGCCGCGGTTGTCGCGGCCCCAGTGGATGCGGTCGGGCGCGAGCGAGTAGGGGCGATAACGCTTATAACCGTTGAGGGTGGGCGTGGCGAGCGCGCACATGCCCTTCGCGTGCGCGAGCAGACCGGCAAGGAAATGCCTGCCTGTCTCGCTCAGGAAATCGCTTTTCGAAGCAAAAAGATTCTCTTGCGTGGAGAGGCGAGAGAGGCTTTGATGCAAATGCCAACCCGAAGACATCACGTGCGGCAGCTTCGGCCGGCACATGAAGGTGGCGTGATAGCCGTGGCGGCGCAGGATCTGCTTGGTGGCGCTGCGAAACAGCACCATGGCGTCGGCGGCGGCGAGTCCGTCGAGCGTGTCGAGCGTCACCTCCGCCTGGCTCGGGCCGAACTCGCACTCGAAGCTGCGCAGCGGCAGCCCGAGGCCGGCGAGATTCGCGCGCAGGATCTCGAGCGCCGGCTCGAGCTGGTCGTGGCGCGCCTCGGACAGGAGCTGGTAACCGGTCGAGAGCAGCGACACGTCCGGCGGCGACCCCGGCTGGCCTGCGTCCTCCGGATTCAGGCGCGGATTCGTGATGCGGAAGATGTGGAACTCGATCTCGAGGCCGGCGATGTAGCTGAAGCCCTGCGCCGCGAGCTTCGCCAGCGCCTGCTTGAGGATGCCGCGCGTATCGAAGGGCACCGGCTTGCCATTGGCGAAGCGCAGGTCGCACAGCAGCCAGCCGGTGCGCGGCGCCCAGGGCAGCACGCGCCAGGTGGCGGGGTCCGCGATCATGAGCGCATCGGCCGCGCCTTCCAGTTCGGGCACGCCGAGCCCCGCGCCCGGCGCGCCAAATACCGGAAACACCGTCTTGTTGGAAGTGTCCTTCGCCAGCAGCGAACTGGGGAAGCCGACGCCCTTCTCCAGCGCTGCATCCAGTGCGCCGACGGCGACCGTCTTGCTGCGCAGGATGCCGTGCTGGTCGACGAACGAGAAGCGCACGCCCTCGATGCCGTGCCGCTCGACTTCCTCGCGGATGCGCAAGACCGGGTTGGATTCGGCCTTCACTCAGGCTGCCTTTGCCGACCACGGCGCGCGGCTGCGGCGCGCGGCGTCGGCCTGCTTGTAATACTCCTCCCAGTTGCCGCTCGGGCCGATGCCGTCGACCGCCGGCGGGCCCGTGAGAGCGGAGGCCTGCGCGGCGTCGAGCATCATGAGGGTCTTTTCCCCCTTCTGCGTTTTCTGGATCGCGTCCAGCAGCAGGCGGCGATAGAGGACCACCCCCTTGTCGGCGCTGCCGAGATTCTCCCTGGTGCGATCGCTGATCGGCCCCGGAGACTCGCAGGCGAACTGGTCGTGGATGTTGATATCGAAGCCCATGCCGGTGAAGGTCTGCGAACTTTGCTCGCCGGCGTTGAAACCCCAGCCGTTTTCACGGTTGTGGATCGGCTTGTAGTCGGGGGCAGGGTAGGTCTTCAGCCGCTGCTCGCGCATGGTGTTCTTGTCCACGGGCGTGGTGAAGCTGGTGAAGATCGAGTACCAGTAGCAGCCGCTGTCGTCCACCGGCACGTGCCACTGCGAGATCGTCATCTCCGCGTTCATCGGGATGACGAAG
>Ga0075428_100006595_pt1 | contig 12914 bp, 12 predicted proteins | sample RhiMetdeltSRZDD2_FD_75291 | JGI IMG/M metagenome (GOLD analysis project Ga0075428, IMG submission 75291) | Populus rhizosphere microbial communities from Tennessee, USA - Rhizosphere MetaG P. deltoides SRZDD2 | ecosystem: Host-associated > Plants > Roots > Rhizosphere > Soil | place: USA...
GACACGAGCGACCTGACACGGGTTCGTCAAGAACGCAGCGGTTCAGGAGACCGTTGTACATCCCGACAGGGCGGCGCTGAAGGCGACTGAGTTCGATACTGAAAATCACCAGGCCTTGCAAGTTATTGAAAACACAGGACAAAATTGTGTGGCTGGGAGGCAGGGATTCGAACCCCGATAACGTGGTCCAGAGCCACGTGTCCTACCGTTGAACGACCTCCCAGCAGGCGCGGACGCGTCCCCCTCATGACCAATCACAGGGGGCTGAGGAAACCCTGATTATACCGGTCCTCCCGGACGCCGGCAAGGCTGACGGCCTGTCGCGCCGAAGCGCAGCCGCGAAGGCGGACCGCTGTTTCCGCGTACGCGCACTCGATCGAAGAGTTCAACATCCGCGTCTGCGCTGGTTCCGGATTCAACTGCGGCTGCCACAACCCGCTGCCCGGCCGGCAGCTTCGTGCCAGTGTGGCGAGGTCTGCAACTACGGGCCGACGTGCAACTGCAAGGGCTGCCAGCACGCAAGCGCACGCCAGTCGGAGAACCGATAATGCACGCCGAGACCGGCCTCGAGAAATCGTAAATACGAGCAGCTCAAGCACATGTTGTTGCCATTCGTCATCGGAATCGTGCTGTCGGCGGGCGTCGCGCTGTTTGCGCGGAAGGTGGGACTCGATCGCGACCGGGCCTTCTATCCGACTGTGATGATTGTGATTGCGTTGTACTACGTGTTGTTCGCGGTGATGAGCGGCTCGGTTCAGACGGTGGTCATCGAGTCGGTGGTGATGACAATGTTCGCGGCTGCGGCCGTTGCCGGGTTCAAGTCGAGCGCGTGGATCGTCGTGGTGGCGCTGGCCGGTCATGGCGTCTTTGATGCCGTTCATGGCCACATTATCGAGAACGCCGGGGTGCCGGCCTGGTGGCCGGCCTGGTGTCTCGCGTACGACGTCGGCGCCGCGGCCGGTCTCGGCTGGCTCCTGCGACGCGGGCTTTACAGCGAATGACGTCAAGGCCTGATCATGTGGAATCGACTGCGGTACACGGTCTGGGCTCCAGCGTACGACGTCATCGTCCGTGCGGCAGGATTCGACACCGCTCGCCGGCTGTCGATTGAGCGACTGCGGCTCACTTCGGGCGACCGCGTACTGATCGTCGGCGCGGGTACGGGTCTGGACCTCGATTTCCTGCCCTCGAACGTTCACGTCACCGCGATCGATGTCACACCGGCGATGCTGAAGCACCTGGAACGCCGGGCAGCGGCCACCGGCCAATCCGTGACGGCGCGCATCATGGATGCCAGACAGTTGGCATTTCCCGATTCGTCATTCGACGCAGTCGTGATGCACCTGATCCTCGCAGTCATGCCGGAACCGGAACGCGGCCTGATGGAGGCTGTTCGGGTACTGAAACCTGGCGGTCGGATAGCGGTCTTCGACAAGTTCCTGAGCGACGAGGAACACCCCTCGCTGAAGCGTCAGCTGCTCAACGCGATCGCGAAGCCGCTGTTTTCGGACCTGAATCGCCGATTCGGCCCGTTGATTGCGGGGACACGGCTCGTCATCGAGCAGGACGAGCCACTCGCGTTTGGCGGGACGTATCGGGCGGTGACTCTCGTGAAGCCCGCCGAGTAAGGGCGCGGTCCGGGAACGCACCACGTGCTATCGTGCGGCCCTTCCTTGTCTCCGCAAACCACACCTGAAACGGAGGCCTCCATGCGGTGGGTCGTCGCTAACATCCATCGAATCATGATCCTGTCTGGTCTCCTGACGATGACGATGATTTACGCCGCGCTCGCACCTGACGCTGCGCTTCGTTCGACGTTCGGAGAAAGCGTGAGCGGGCCGGTCGCCGACATCGTCGTCCGCAATTGGGGAGCGCTGATTGCCCTGGTTGGTGCCACGCTGATCTACGGAGCGCGCAAACCTGCGGTACGTCCCCTGGCCTTGACCGTCGCGAGCGCGAGCAAGGCAATTTTCATCGCGCTGGTGCTCTCGCATGGTGGACGCTTCCTCGGTTACCAGGCTGGGATCGCAGTGTTCGTTGATGCGCTGTGGGTAATGGTGTTCATGTCGTATCTTCTGGCGGTGCGGCGAGCGCCGATCGGTGATGCAACGGGCGGCTCGACGAGCGAAACACTGTGACGCAAGTGAGACGGCCGTCCCGGCGCAAGGGCTGTGAGGACCATGTACGCAGATGCTTGGCCGGTCCGTCGAGGGCAGTCGAAGCGGCTCAGGCGAACGCGAACATCAGTCAGCCGCAGCCAGCCGGGCGAACTGTCGCTTCAGCGCGTTGACCTGCGCAAGGTAGCGGCGAGGGTCGTGGTCTCCGCAGCGCTGGCCGCCTCTGAATCGGAAGCCCTGGCGCGCGTATCGGTCAGCGGCACCGTCTCCGCACAGGTGGATGATCGCTGCGAGGTTTTGCCGCTGCTGCAGCGAGGCGGTCGGAATATGGTTTCGGACGAGGATTCGTGCGACCGTGCGATCCAGCAGCGCCGAGGTCATCTCCACAGCATGCGCGGGCAGCACGCGTGTGTAGAACACGTTGAACCAGCACGCGTGCGGGTCGTGCCAGGCACCGTCCTCGACCACGACGTGATCGCGGACGCAATAGCGCCGGGCCTCCGCGAACGTTCCATCGGTGATCTGAAACATCCCGACGGCGCTCGAGGCCGGTCCGTATACCTTGAACGGGTTCCAGTTGAACCGCCACCGCCAGTAGGTCCGCGCTACCGGGTTGCCGCTGCTTTCCACCTGGGCCAGAGCGGCCAGCAATTCCGGTGTAATGACCGCCGTGGAGTGCTCGTCGAAGAGCGGGCCGTATTGTCGCCAGGTTTGCGCCGGCACCTTGGCAAGCGACCCGCTAACCGCGACGAAGACCTCGGTGGGTTTACGGACTACCTGCACTATCCAGTTCACGGTCGCCCAGACGATTACCAGCAGGACCGTTACAACGATTATCTGGACGGCCAACGGGGCGACCCGCACGGCGAGAAACGCACGTCGCCCCAGACGCGAGGTTGCCGAACGGCGCGGGCGACGGCCTCGGATGCGCGTCGGCCGCAAGGCGGCCCCGGCAATCGTCGCGTGGGGCAGGACGGTCACCCACCCATTATCGAGCATCCCGGCATGACGTTGTTGAACGCGAGCGCGGTAGCGATTCTCGTTGCCGTGGACGCTGCCGCCTGAGTCGGACGGCGAAAAGCAGCAGTCGAAATACGCCTGGTGTCTGTGTCATGTAGCACACCACCCCGCCAGGGGAACGTCCATGATCACCCCGGTGGTCGGAGCTCGCCTCGCACGCGGAACTTCGAGGACATCCATGGCCGCCATAACTGGAGAGAAGAATGAAGTTGACTATTTCGACGGTAGCGCTGGTGGCTCTTGCGACGGCGGTCAGCGCAGCCACGGCTGGCGTGAGCCAGGACAGGATTCCCGACGCGCAGAGGCCCGGCGCGATCGAGGCACCTGGGATCACGCTCACGGGCTGTGTGGCGCGCGGAACCGCCACGGACACTTACACCCTGGCTGAGGCGAAAAAGGACGCAACCGCGGCGCCTGCCACCGCCGCGCCGGCCGAGCTTGTCGCCCTCACCGGCACCGACGTGGATCTGAGCAAGCACGTGGGCCACAGCGTGACGGTGACAGGCTCTTACACGGGCACCGACGGGGCCACCGGTACTTCCGGCACAGAGAAGCCGGCCGCCCCGGCCACGACCGAGGACACCAAGAAGGCGGCAAAGACCTTCACGGTCAAGTCGCTGAAGATGGTCGCACCGTCCTGCTAGCCCTCGGCGAGTAACAGCACAGGCCGCCGCACAACCGCGGCGGCCTCAGTTTCAGGGGACCGCGCCTTGACGCGCGAATCGACGTACGGTCAGGCTGTCCCGACGTATCTAGTTCACGAGCTTGATCCGGATGTTCGAGTAGGCGGTCACGCTGTACGTATCGTGTGACTGAAACGCGATCGTGCCGGGTGCGATCTTGCGGCTGGCCGTATCGTAGTTGCTTTGCCAGTCGGCCGGCTGCGTCCAGCGGACGACCTCTTGCCCCTTGACCGTGATCGTAATCGTGTTGCCCTGACCCTTGATCTCCATCGGTATCCACTCGTCGTCTTTGCCCGGGATGTTCGATAGATCGACGACGTGGTAGAGGCTGCCAGTACGGATGCGATCGCTGTGGCTGTTGTTGACTTGGATCTCGAACCCCTTCCCCGGGAATCCCTGCGGCTGGAACTCAGTCATGACGTAGACGCCGCCGTTCGACCGATAGCGTGCGAGCACGTCGAGCCGCAGATCGAAGTTCGTGAATGAATGGTTGCCGACGGGCCCGTCGTAGAACAGGTGCGACGCCTGGCCCGCCGCGTTGGCGATGATGGCGCCGTTCTCGATCTTGAATGAATCGGGATTCGCGCTCGCCTTCCAGCCGGTCAGGTCCTTGCCGTTGAAGAGACTCGTGTAGCCCGGCTCGGCCGGGTGGCTTGGCGGAGCCGGCATCGGCACCGCCGTGTACTTCACGTACGTCGCGGTCCGCGCCTGGCTCATCGAGCCATCGGGAAGCGAGTTGGTCGTCTCGAGCGTCAGGCTGTCGCCGGTCAGAGAGTAGACCTGCCTCGCGGAGCTTGTGGCAGCGTTCGGCCCGCCGGTGATCGCGGTCGTTACCACGAGCTTCGCCCCTTCCCAGGCGGCGGTAGAAACCGCCGTGGCGGAGGCGCCCCCTCGGCCACTGATCGGCGTGCGTGTCTCGGCGTTCAGCTTGAGCGTCACCGACTCGGGATTACCGAGCGGCGTGCGGATTGTCACGCTGTCGGCTGCCTGCGTAATTGTGAACTCGAACGGGTTTACCTGTCCGCTATTCGGATTCTGTGGCCGCCACGTGCCCGATAGGTTTGGAGGCGCCTGCGCCGCCCGCCCGATCACTACGACTGCAGCCGCCAGTACCATCGTCAACACCGTACGCTTCATGTCCGACTCCTCAGTGCGGCCATGCTACACCGAATCCGGACTTCGCCGTTCGTCCGCCGGAATCCGTCCTTCGTCGCATTCCGATTGTCCGCACTCAGGCGTCCCGCAACAATTGCCTCGCATGTCACGAGACGCTCGTTTCTGGCTGCAGGCCCATGCCCGGACCGGCGGCATCCTGTACCTGCTCATTATTGCTGCCGGCCTCTTCGCCGAATTCGTCCGTGAGCGGTTTGTCGTGCCGGGCAACGCGGCGGCCACGGCGAGCAACATCACGGATCATGCGTTCATGTTTCGGCTCGGCATCGCCGCCGACCTGTCCACGTTCGTGTGCGCGGTCGCGTTGACGATCATCCTCTACGTGTTGCTGAAACCGATCAACCGCTACGCGGCGCTACTCATGCTTGGCTTCAACGTGGTCCAGGATGCCATTGGCGGCCTCAATGTGCTGAACACATACAGGCCCCTGCAGCTCCTCGGCGGCGCCGCTTACCTGAAGGTCTTCAGTCGAGAGCAACTGGAGGCGATGGCCTTGCTATCGCTCAATACACATTCCGTCGGCTTCAACATTGCCCTGTTGTTTTTTGGTTGTTCGTGCGTGGCCCTGGGCCATCTCACATTGACGTCCGGCGTTTTTCCCAGGCCCCTCGGCGTGCTGATGGCGGTTGCGGGCGTTTGCTATCTCACACTGAGCACCGCACAGCTCCTCTCACCCCGACTGGCTTCGGTGCTGTTCCCATCAATCCTCGTGCCGGCATTGATCGGTGAGCTATCGTTTGCAGTGTGGCTGACCGTGAAGGGCGTGAACGTGGCCAGATGGCAGGAGAAGGCCGGGCACTCGACCGCATCGTTTTGAAAGCAACACGGCGCGTTGCCGTCGCCCTGACGATGTCGATCGGCGTCGGTTTCCTGATGCTGCACGGATGGCAGAGTCCTCCAGCCTCACTCTTCCTCCGCACCATCGTCCTCGGCTTGTCCGCGACCACTGCATTCACACTCTTCGAGGTGTGGCCACCGAGCCTGCCGCGGTGGCTCCAGCGATGGGTACTTCAAGTCGTTGCGGTCGGTGTTTGTGTGCCGGTGACGACGGTGCTGATCTACGTGCTCTCCACTCCCGAGGGCGCGGTGCCCTTCTGGGAAAACCCCGGCCGCATGGACGGCTGGACGCACCTGACGTTCGCCGGCCTTCTCCTCGCGCCGTGGACGGCGCTCGCCTCGATCGTTCGGCAGAAGGAAGCGTTTGCACGCGATCAGAAGCTGACGTTCGCGCTCGAGCGCAGTGAGCTCGAGCGACAGGCGCTCGACGCGCGACTGCATCTGCTGCAAGCGCAGGTCGCGCCGCATTTCCTCTTCAATACGCTGGCGAATGTGCAGGCGCTGGTCGAAACGGGCTCGCCGCAAGCATCGGCCCTGCTGCGAAGCCTTACCGCGTACCTGCGCGCGGCGGTACCGCTGCTCCATGAGTCCGAGGCAACGATCGAGCGCGAGCTCCAGCTCGTCCGACCCTATCTCGAGCTCATGCAGATGCGCATGCCCGATCGCCTCCAGTACGCGATGAACGTCGACCCGGCGGCGCTGCAGGTTCGCTGTCCTCCGACCACCCTGTTGACGCTGGTCGAGAATGCCGTGCGACACGGGATCGACCCCAGCGAAGAAGGAGGCCGGGTCGACGTCGACATCGCACGGCATGGCGAATGCTGTGTGGTCCGCGTCACCGACACCGGGGCCGGACTTCATCAATCGGCGAGCGGTCTCGGGACGGGTCTCACGACCCTGCGCGAGCGGCTCCACCTGATCTTCGGCGATGCGGCGCACCTGCGCCTCACACCCAACAGTCCGCGCGGCGCCGTGGTTGAAATCGACATGCCGGCACACACATGACCGCCCAGGCGACAGCGTTGATCGCGGACGATGAACCGCTGCTGCGCGATGCGCTGCGGCGCCAACTGGCCATCGTCTGGCCCGAGCTCGAAATTGTGGCCGAGGCGCGGAACGGACGGGAGGCGGTGAGGTTGTTCGACGAGCGTCATCCCGACATCTGCTTCCTGGACGTCCACATGCCGGGGCTCTCGGGCGTCGATGCCGGGAACCAGATCGGCCGGCGCGCGCATCTCGTGTTCGTCACGGCGTACGATCACTACGCCGTGCAGGCATTTGCGCAGGGCGCACTCGATTACCTGCTGAAGCCGGTCGAACAGGCGCGGCTCGCGGAAACCGTGAGCCGTCTCCGGGAGCGTCTGCAGTCGTCGAGGCCGGCGGTCAACACCGAGCAGCTATTGCGGCAGCTGACCGAGCAGCTCGCGAAGCTGCAGAGTGCCGGCGGCAAAAAGGAGGCGCTGCGATGGATTCGCGCGCAAGCAGGGAAAACCGTGCGTCTCATCGCGATCGACGACGTCGATTACCTTCGCTCCGACGCGAAGTACACCATCGTCGCCTGGCGCGATGGAGGGAAAGCAGCCGAGGCGGTGGTCCGGACGCCGCTGAAGGAGCTGCTCGAGCAGCTCGATGCCGAGCAATTCGTGCAGGTCCATCGGTCGGTCGTCGTGAATCTGCGGGCGATCAGCCTTGTCAAGCGGCATGACAATGAAACTGCGGAGATTCACTTGAAGGGTCGCAACGAGGTGCTGCCTGTGAGCCGCAACTACGTGCATCTCTTCCGCCAGATGTAACCCCCGTTCGTCCGCACGAATCCGCCCTTCGTCGCAATCCGGTTGCTCGAGCGCGCTCTGGCCGTCACTCTGATGGCGCGCCCATGAAGCAAAACGCCGTCCTGGTCGTCGCGTCTCTGCTCTCGATCCTCTTGCTGACGCTTCACATCACGGACGACATCGTCCGTGGGATATCGAAGGCCGAGCCCTCAAACACTGCGCTGCTCGTCCTCGTCGTCTTCCTGTACGGAACGCTCGTGCTCGCCGAACGGCGATCGGGGTACATCATCATGCTGCTCGTCGGGTTGTTCGCGGCAGGCATGCCCGTCATCCACATGAGGGGGGCACATTACGGCGAGATCGCCAGGTCCGCCGGCGGCTTCTTTTTCGTCTGGACACTCTGGGCGCTGGGCGGGCTCGGGGGATTGACCGTCATCCTCTCGGCGCGCGGATTGTGGAGTCTGCGACGGCGCCGGTCGGGGTAGTCCATGCTCTTACCCTCCACATTGCGGCAGGCGGGCTCGATTGTTCTTGGCGCTGTCGCTCTCTGCTTGCCGCCATCCTGGGGCTTCGTTCGGGTGCGACCGGAAATGGTCGGGCGATGATACGAGCGCCGACGCGTGCGGCGACGAGGCCGGCCTTCAGACGTCTCTGAGGGCGTCGATGGGATTGATCCTGAGCGCGCGCCGCGCGGGTTCGACGCAGGCAAGCAGTCCCGCACCCAGCATCACCGCGGACGTTATGCCGATCCAGGCAGCGAACGACGCGACGTCCTCTGCCGGCCGGCCGGTCGGTCCAAGTCCCAGCACAACGGAGAGCAGCACGAGGCCGCCGCCCGCCGCGGCGCCGGTCCCCATCAGCACCATGGCGTGGGCCGCGATTCTGGCGAGCACATGGCGTGGGTTGGCGCCGAGCGCCATACGCACCCCGATTTCGCGCGTCCGCCGCGACACGCTGATCGACATCAGCGAGAAAAGTCCCATGGCCGACAGGAACAACACCAGCGCGCTGACTCCGGCCCCTGCTGCGACTGACGTGACCAGGCTGGAATCCCGCGCCCAGATCCATTCACCGAGGGGTCGGGCTTCCGGGACGGACAATCCGGCATCGACATCAGCCGCCATCGTCGGCAGGCGAGCCGCCAGTGTGGCTGGGTTGCCGCGCAGACGCACACTCATGACGAGCGGAGACACCGTGGCGGCCGACGCGGCGTGAAACACAAACGCGCCCTCGTCGCCCTGCTCGCCGGGGTCCAGGCCGAGATCCCGCACCACCCCGACGATCTCGAACGGCTTGTCCGCCGAAGCTTCAGCGGCGGCGGACGGCTCCGAGGCTGAGACGCCGACTTCGCTGGAGTACCGGAGGCGGGCGCCGAGCGGCGACGCGATCCCGCGTTGCACCAAGCCCCGCACGAACGCTTCATTGACGATCACCGTTCGGGCTGCGGGGCTGAAGTCGCCGCCATGGAAGCCGCGTCCGGCGACGATCGGGCGGCCGAAGGCCTCGAAGAAACCCGGGCCGACCGACGATGTCGCGAAGCCAGTTTGGAACGCCGCACCGGCGCCGGACGGGATTTCGACGGACGCGGTCCGACCGATCTGAAACGATGCCCCCGGCACGCGATCGGCGAACGTGACCGCGACCACATCGGGTTCCTCCGCGATCTGTTGCTCGAGCCTCGCATACGTCCGAGCTCGCCGCTCCTCGAAGGCTGACGTCATATCCTCGCCGGCGGGCCGGTCGAACTCGAGGCGCGCGGAGACATACTCGTGATTCGGAAACTGCGCGTGGATTCGGACGATCCGAATCGCCTCGCTGGCACCCTCGATACCGATAGGAATGGCAATGGCGGTCAGCGCCACCTGCCCGATCATGGCGGTCGTCCAGACGCGGCCGAACCGGAGCGTGCTGCCGCCAGCACCCAGATTCATCAAATGCGGTTGCAGGCGGGTTCGCGTGACTCTCAGCGCCGGCAGGAGCGACAGCATGGCGGCGCCTGCGACCGCGAGGCCGCCGGCGTAGAGAATCGTCGTGATTTCAAGGCCAGGCGCCATCCAGAACGGAACGCCTCCCTTGCGCTCGGCCACCGATGCGATTCCCCAGCGCAACGTGCGATCGGCGGCGATCAGGCCGACCGCGGCCGCAATGGACGCGAGCACCAGGGCCTCGACGAACAGCTGACTGATGATCCGCGCGCGGCTCGCACCGAGCGCTGAACGCATCGCCATTTCTCCCTCGCGGATCGCCGTACGAGCGTAGAACAGGGTACCGACGGTCATGCATGCCAGGAACAGCACCAGCAACGACGGCAGGACCGTCAGCGCGAGTCCCGCGATGTCCGCGGGAGTCTCCGATCCCCGTCCAGGCCGCGCCACGAACGGCCGAAGGTGTGCGTGTGTCGCCGGCAGTGCCGCGGCAGCCCGTTCCCCGAGCACGCGCAGTTCGGCGTTCGCCTCCTCCAGCGTGATCCCGGGTTTCAGCCTGCCGATGACGGCGATCGGGTCGCCTTCGAGCGCGCCGTTTGACGCGCGGAGCTGCAATGGGGTCCAGGCGTGGTCGCTGACCGGATAACGGAACTCTTTCGGCATGACACCGACTACGGTGACCGGTATGCTGCCCAGTTTCACCGTGGAGCCTACGACGTCGTCGCGCCCCTCGAACGCGCGCTGCCACACGTCATATCCCAGCACGACGATGCCCGGCGCCCCAGGCTTCTCGTCGGCGTCGAGGAGCCCACGACCAATCAGGGGAGTCACACGCGCGGTGCGAAATGCGGCGGCCGTGAGTGCCGCCGTCCGGATCAGCACGGGAGGTGCGTTGCCGACGATCAGATTCCGGAGCTCCGTGCGATACGCCCCGAGGCCGTCGATCGACCGCACATCGCTCCGCCATTCGAGGAAGTCCCGAGTGACACGGAGTTCAGGCTGGTTCGTCAGGGCGTTTTGCGTCTCGATGATGACGATGCGTTCGCCGTCGGGCAGGGGGAGCGTGGGCCACAGCAGTTTGCCCCACAGGTCGTACCAGCCCGCGCCGATCCCGATCGCAATGGCGAGTGCCAGGCCACCGGCAATGGTCAGACCTGGATATTTCAGGAGCATCCGGAGGCCGAGCTTGTAATCCTGCAGCATGTGTCCTCGTTTCCTACGCCGAGGATTCCGTTCTGAGTTGCCCGGTTTGCGTCACGTCGCGGTGTCCAGACAGTCGGTAATTCCGTCCCTGACACCCGGGCAGCGCATCATCAGAGCTCGACCCTCTCCTTATAGAGACGCGCGGTTCGCAAGGATCTTTCATAGACCTGGGTCGAAAATCGTCCCTGACACCCAGGCAATGCCTCTTGGTCGAAACTGAGATCTCGAGCCGCTTATCCGGCTCGGTAAAGGCAGGGTCCGCTAGCTCATGTATATTTTGGGGGTGCCCCGAAACGCGGCGCGAGATGCGATAGCGTCGTCGCGACGCAGACCGGGACGAAGAATGCTGAACGTTCGACGCACTCGCAATCAGAGATTAACGTCCAGCGAGGAGCTGAAGAACTCCCAGATTGGCGGCACTCGTGGCTAGCATGAAGCGATTCATCGTCTTGTTGTTCGTGGCCGCGTCGTCTGGTTCGTGGCCGCTGGCGGCTCCCGAATCCGCTCCCCTCGTGGCGGCGCCGGCCGGCAGGCTGCGGGGAACGGCCGTCGGCGGCATCCACGTGTTCAAGGGAATTCCGTACGCCCTGCCGCCGACGGGTCCGATGCGCTGGAAACCCCCGGCGCCGGCGGAGATCTGGAAGAACACGCGCGGGGCAACCGAGTTCGGCTTTGTGTGCGTCCAGCCGAAGCCCCAACCGGCCAGCATCTACTCCTGGGACCCGAAGCCGATGAGCGAGGACTGCCTATCGCTCAACATCTGGGCGCCGGCCGGCGCGCGCAAGGCCCCGGTATTCTTCTGGATCCACGGTGGCGCGCTCTCGAGCGGCTCGGGCAGCGATGCGTTGTACGACGGCGCCGCGCTCGCAGCGCGCGGCCTCGTGGTCGTGTCGATCAACTATCGTCTGGGCGCGCTTGGCTTTCTCGCGCATCCGCAGTTGAGCGCGGAGTCGAGCCGGCACGTCTCCGGCAACTACGGGCTGCTGGACCAGATCGCGGCCTTGCGCTGGGTGAACCGCAACATCGCCGCGTTTGGCGGTGACCCAGCGAACGTCACGATCGCGGGCGAGTCGGCGGGCGGGCTGAGTGTCATGTACCTCATGGCGGCGCGCGAGGCGCGCGGCTTGTTCGCCAAGGCCATCGCGCAGAGCGCATACATGGTGTCGGCGCCGGAGCTGCGCACCACACCGTTCGGCGGCGTCGCGGCGGAGTCGGCGGGTCTGTCGCTCGCACAGAAGGCCGGCGCGGCCGATCTTGCCGGACTGCGATCGATGGATGCCGAGGCGCTGACTGCCGTCGCCGCGAAGACGGGGTTCTTTCCGTTCTTCGTGATCGACGGTCGCGTCCTCACCCATCAGATCGTGGATGTGTTCGATCGCGGTGAGCAGGCGAAGGTGCCGGTTCTCGCCGGCTTCAACAGCGGCGAGATCCGCTCGCTGCGCAGCCTGATGCCGCCGGCGGTGGCGGACGGCGCGGCGTATGAGAAGGAGATCCGGGCACGCTACGCTGATCTGGCAGCAGCATTCCTCGAGCTCTACCCATCGAGCCACGTCGAGGAGAGCATGCTCGCGACGACGCGCGACGCTCTCTACGGCTGGACGTCGCAGCGGCTCGTCATCAAGCAGACCGCCGCGGGCGTGCCGTCATTCCTCTACCTGTTCGATCACGGCTATCCGGCCGCCGATGCGCGGGGCCTGCACGCCTTTCATGCCAGCGAGCTGCCGTATGTCTTCGGCACGGCCGATCGGACGCCCGCGCGCTGGCCTGCGGTGCCGACGACACCGGTCGAGACACAGCTCACGAATGCGATGGGCGACTACTGGGCGTCGTTTGCGCGTACCGGTACTCCCGCTGCCGCGAACGCGCCCTCGTGGCCGGCATACGGCCGCGAGCGCAACTACCTGGCGTTCGAGGATGCCCCGCAGCCGAAGGTGCATCTGATGCCCGGCATGTACGAGCTCAACGAACAGGTCGTCTGTCGGCGGCGCGCCAAGGGCGGCATCTCATGGCACTGGAACGTCGGGCTCGCCTCGCCGCCGTTGCCGGCCCCCATGCCGCAATGCCAGTGATCGACGGCGCGCGCGCGCCACCGTGGCCTGCTGTTGACAATCGACACCAAGAATCGCTAGTGTCGTCTGACGACACCATGACCCGAACTTCAGATCTGTTGCCCGGCACCCTCGA
>Ga0075428_100006598_pt1 | contig 12906 bp, 11 predicted proteins | sample RhiMetdeltSRZDD2_FD_75291 | JGI IMG/M metagenome (GOLD analysis project Ga0075428, IMG submission 75291) | Populus rhizosphere microbial communities from Tennessee, USA - Rhizosphere MetaG P. deltoides SRZDD2 | ecosystem: Host-associated > Plants > Roots > Rhizosphere > Soil | place: USA...
CGATTCAGCAGGACAAGGTGTGGTTCTTCCTCAGTCTGCGGCAGTGGAAAACGAGCGATTACTATCCGGGCCTTTACTTCAACAGGACGCCGGCCACGATGTTCTACACGGCCGACACGAACAAGCTGGCCTACGAGGACAACCTCTATCAGGAGGCGCGTCTGCGGTCCACGTGGCAGGCGACGGCGAAAGACAAAGTCGTCGGTATGTTCGGCTACGAGCACATCTGCAACTGCCCTGGCTTCCCTACCGGCGGTTTTCTGCGTTCGCCTGAAACGTTCGTGGGCCAGGACTACCGTCCGAACTACCAGTGGCAACTGACGTGGAACCGGCCGCAAACGAACAAGTTGTTGTTCGAAGCCGGCTCTGTCGTGGTGAACGGCAAGCTCAATCTGAAACGCTTCGGCGCCACGCCGAACGACCAGCAATTCATTCTCGATTCCTCGCGCAACTTCGGCTACGGCAACGCGTCGACGACGCTCGCCGGCATGGCGGGAATCGGTTACCAGCATTTCGGCCAGACGAATCAGAAGTTCGCGGCCTCGTACGTCACCGGTTCGCACGCGTTCAAGACCGGCGTTCAAACGCTGTATGGATGGCGGGATACCAACTTCGTGATGGAGCCCGGAACGAACGAGACGAGTTACGTCTTCAATGGCACGGTACCCACAACCGTGAACTACTACGCATCGCCACTGGGCGACAAGGGACGGCAGCTGAGCATCGGCGTGTACGGTCAGGATCAATGGACAGTCAACCGCCTGACGCTGAATCTTGGGTTGCGGTTCGACTATCTGAACGGCCGCGTTCCGCCGGTGCAGCTCCCCGCAGGCAAGTGGGTACCCGCACGCAGCTTCGCGGAAGTGAAAAACGTCCCGAACTGGAAGGACTGGTCGCCGAGAATCGGCGCCGCGTACGACCTGTTCGGCAAAGGACGCACGGCGGTCAAAGGTTTCGTCGGCCGATACGTGATCTTCGAGCCGATGCAGGGAATCATTCTGCAAAACAGTCCCGTCAACCAGATGGTCACGACCGCGTCGCGGGCGTGGACGGATAACGGCGACTACATCCCGCAGGAGAGCGAGCTCGGTCCGCTGTCGAATGCCGCATTCGGGCAGGTCGTTCGTCGCACGACGTTTGCCGACGACGTGCTGACCGGCAACCGCCCATACACCTGGCAGGCCTCGATGCAGCTGCAGCAGCAGCTGTGGCCGGGTGTGGCGGCGAACATCGGCTACTTCCGGACGTGGTACGGCAACTTCAGGGTTACGGACAACCGCGCGGTCACGGCACAGGACTTCACGCCGTACTGCATCACCGCGCCGTCGAATGCGGCACTGCCCGGCGGCGGTGGACAGCAGATCTGCGGCCTGTATGACGTCGTGCCTGCGAAGTTCGGTTTGACGGACAACCTGATTGCGCTCGCGAAACACTACGGGAGCCAGTCAGAGGTGTACAACGGCATCGACGCGACGATCTCCATGCGCTTCGGCGCCGGTGGGTTCGTCCAGGGCGGGCTCTCGACCGGCTCGACGACGACCGACAACTGCTATCAGAACAATCTGCCAAACATCCTCGCGCAGAATGCGCTGGCATCGACGCCGCGTACGCCGGAGTACTGCCACATCAGCACGCCGTGGGGCGGTCTGACGCAGTTCAAGGCCGCCATCGTCTATCCGTTGTGGTGGGGCTTCCAGGCGAGCGCCAACTATCAGGACATGCCACCGGTGGCCACCGGCGCCGATACCGTGGTGACCAACGCGCAGGCGGCCGCGTCGCTCAACCGCAACCTGGCGGCGTGCGGCACGCGGGTGCCCTGCACCGCGACCACGACGGCTGATGTGGTCCTGAACAACACGTATTTCCAGGAGCCGCGGCTGCACCAGCTTGACCTCCGCTTCACGCGCAGAATTCGGCTGCCGCGCGGGGGAATAATCGAGCCACAAGTCGACATATTCAATATGACCAACTCGAACTCGATTCTCGTCATGACGACGAGGCTCGGACCCGCGTGGCGCAACGCGACCGGCGTGCTGGCGCCACGGGTCATCCGGTTCGGCGTCGGTATGAATTTCTGATCGTTCGAATCGTTCGGATCGTTCGGAAGGAGCAGCGTATGACGAAACAGATGAAGGCGCGTCGCTCGGTGATCTCGGGGCTGGGAGTTGCGGCTGTCGGAGCGGCGCTTGGCTCGAGACCCTTGTCCGCACAGAGCGCGGGCGGCGGCGGACGTTTTCAGCCGGCGCGGCATCAGCAGGACGGGTGGCTCGATGCCGTTGCGGGAAAGCATCGCACCTTTATCGACGCTTCGACGCCCCGTGGCGCGGGTGAAGCGATTCTCTACGCCAACAACCTGTACGAGGCGAACAAGTCCGGCTACTCGCTCGGCGAGCCCGACATCGTCGTGGTCGCCTGCATGCGTCACTTTGCGACGCCGTTTGCTTACAACGATGCCATCTGGAAGAAGTACGGCACGGTGCTAAGCATGATGATCGAGTTCACGGATCCGAAGACGAAGCAGGCACCGTCGACGAATCTGCTGAATGCAGGCTCGTACGGGATGGCGCTGCCGAATCTCGGCAACACGATCGATTCCGTGGTCAAGCGCGGGACGCGGTTTGCCGTCTGCGACATGGCGACACACTTTTTCGCCGCGCAGCTCGCGATGCAGACGAAAGGGAACGCCGACGCTATCTACAAGGAGCTCGTGGCGAACCTGATTCCCAACAGCCACATGGCCGCTGCCGGCGTCGTCGCGGTGAATCGCGCACAGGAGTACGGGTTCACGCTCCTGAACACGCTGTAGGGCGCATGTTATAGTTCTCGTTTGTGTCCTTCTCGAAGAGGGCACTCCATGCACGGCCGGTCTTCGCAGGCCCGCCGTTGCATTCCGCGCCCTTAGCTCAGCTGGATAGAGCGTCTGGCTACGAACCAGGAGGTCGCAGGTTCGAGTCCTGCAGGGCGCGCCAGTCGTTTCACACAGGTCCGTTAGCGTTGGGTCTCTTCTGACGCGTGAACAATCTGTGGACAATTTGACCACCTCGTTCGAACCACATGGTCGTCCACGTGGGTTCCGCGACTCAGCCAGTTGAACAGCCCAAGGCTTCGTCGATCTCGTAATCGTTCTCAGGCCACGCCTCCCGGGTTATACACGTGAAGAGTACGTGGCGTTGGCGTCAGTCGTCTTCTTCTGAGACGTGTGTCCTTCAGTAGGTCAACGTCCCGCTGAACTGCACCATGCGGCCGTCCTGAGTCCTCGACGGAACCAGCCAGCTTCCGCCGTACGCGGTGTTGAGCGCGTGAATGGCAGCGCCGTTGAACACGTTGAAGACGTTGAGATTGCCCTGCAGCGTGACGCGCCCGGTCAGTCGCAGCCGTTTGCCCATCTCCCGACCCGACGTCGCGCTACGGCAGAACGGCAATCGCCTCGATCTCGACTTTGTAGGCCGGATCGGCCAGTTGCTGGACTTGCACCAGCGTGTTGGCCGGGGGATTCGCGCCTACGTACTTTGCGCGCACGGCAGCGACTTCAGATGAACGAAACTCTGAAATGCTGGTGACGAAGGTGGTCGTCTTGGCCACATGGCTGAAGTCTGCCCCCTGCGACTTCAGCGCTACTGTGAGGTTCGCCATTACCTGTTCCACCTGCTCTTTCATTCCCGGCCCGACGACCTTCCCGTCGGCGTCAACGCCGGTCTGACCGGCGATGAACAGAAGCTTTCCGGACTTCACCACGTGCGTGTACGTTCCTGGCTGCGGCTTCGAAAGCCCGCGCGGATTGTTCCTTTCCGGCTTTTGAGCGGCGGTCGCGACAACCGCCACCAGGAGCAGCGATATGACGGTAATCGTGTTTGTCATGAGCTGCGTTTTACCACAATGGAGTTCGGCAGGCTGCGCGATGTTCAATTTTTCAGTGACGCTGGCCAGTTGAGGATGACTGTAATCGGAGCAGCGCCAACCGGCGTGACCGAGCCAGCGGAGCCGATGACGTTTATCAGGAAGCGGCCGTTGGCGTCGACGTCGTAATCGCGGCGGACATTGAGGGTGGCGGCGGCAATTGGCGTCTTGAACAGAGGTATCGGTGCGTCGGCCCCCAGAGAAGGACCACTCGGCTTGATCGCGACGGCCATCAGCGTCGTATCTGGCGCCACGTAGAACAGCTCCTTACCGTCTCGGCTCCATCGCGGCATGAATGCACCATCCGTGGAAACCTGCTGTCTGGTCCCCGGCTGCAGAAACGATTCAACATACAGTTGTGACGAGCCCGACTCGTTCGACAAGTACGCGACCCATCGACTATCGGGTGAGACTCTGGGAGCGAATTTCGTGAATGGAGTCTGTGTCAGACGAAGCGGCTTTCGGGCACCAGCCAGTGGAAGAGCCCAAAGATCCCTCTGATTCGCGGTCGCGGGCCGAACGAGATCGAAAACCACGTAGCGTCCGTCGCGCGTCCAGTCCGTGGGGATGGCCTGCGTTTCCGTTTTCAGCAACAGCTTGTCTTCCCCGACGACACCGAACGGACGTTCGTACAAATCCAGCGGACCGTCCCGCGTCGATCCGAAGACGATCGCTCGCCCGTCCGGCGACCAAACCGGATACGCGTCCCTCGCCGGATGAGTCGTCAACCGGCTGGTCACGCCTGTCTGAATGTCCAGCACCCAGATATCAGCCCCTCGTTCAAAGGCCACGTATTTACCGTCCGGAGACAGCTGGAGCGTGCCATATTCAGCGCGTTGACCGACCGGCGCGAGCTGTTTGCCTTTCCGATCGAACCAGGCAAGTTGGGAAGTCGGAGCTGCGCCTCTGCGGCCGGCGCGGTACGAAAGGGCTCCATTCATCGACACCGAATACGACACCGGCAGCGCTGCTGGACCACCGCCCAGTTCGGCGACTGGAAACGCATTGCCCGACAATGTCAGACGCCCCGCGTCGAAAGGCTGTGCCATCAACGATCCGTCGCGAGGGAACAGCACGTGTCCCGTCGGAGAGTACTTCACGATGGACGCGATCCCTGGCAACGCGTGGCGTTCCTTCGAATCCAACGTCCCGACGTACGCTGCCGCGCCTTGAGCATTCACCGCCACGAAGAAGTAATGTCGACCGTCCGGAAGGAAGCTCGGAAAGTTGTGGACCAGTTCCTTGCGGGAAACATCCAGTTGCGTGGCGGGTGTCGGCTCACCTCCGGCGGCCGGGACGCGGAGCAGTGGGCGCTCATTGCCCCCGAACCCCGGACCCGGCCCGACGAGAATCACGCCATCGGCGTTCCACGCGCCCGCCCCTCCACCGGAGGCCAAGTCGGGCAGATTACACAGGGTCTGTGGAGGTCCACCTGTTGCCGCGACCTTCCTCAGCTGGCTCTGAGCAAAGAACCCGATGTACTGGCTGTCCGCTGACCAGAAAATGCCGCTGGCGTTCTCCGTGCCTGGAAGCAATTGGGCCGTCGGGGAATCGAGCGGCCGTACCCAGATGAGCCGATCATTTCCGGAGACTGCGACGAAGGCGAGTTTGTGTCCGTCAGGCGAGAGCGCGCCGCCTGTCCCCGCCTGAAAGGTCGCTCCTTCCGGCGGAAACAGGTCGAACCGCACCGCAGGCAAAACGGGCGTGGCCCTGAGCGACGGCCGAAGGATCAGCGCCGCCGTCGTGAGAAGAAGCACGGCGACCAGTCCGACCGAGATGTAGAGGACGCGTCGCGACGGTTGAACCGCTGCCGGCGCCACAGCAGGTGCTGGCGTCGAGATTGGTTCGTTTCCGATCTCCTCGAGCTCGATTCGCACATCGGCCATGTCGTGCTGTCGGCGCCGCACGTCCTTGCGCAGGCAGCGTTCGAGCAGCACGCGAATCCTCGGAGGTATCACCGGCGGCAGCGCGCGCCAGTCCGGCTCGCGTTCGAGCACCGTGGCGAGGGTGTCAGAGACCGTCTCGCCCGGAAATGGCCGCCGACCGCTGAGCATTTCGTAGAGGATGCATCCGAATGCCCAGACATCCGCACGGCGGTCGACGGGCTTGCCCCGGGCCTGCTCCGGGCTCATGTAGGCGGTCGTTCCGAGGAGGACGCCCTTTCGCGTCACCGCCACATTGGTGATCGTCGGCGACGCAGTGATATCTGCGGCTATGCCAGTTACCGGCCCCAGCGCCTTGGCCAGCCCGAAGTCCAGCACTTTCACCCTGCCGTCGTTACGTACCTTGATGTTGGCCGGTTTCAAATCACGATGGATGATGCCTTGCTCGTGTGCGGCTTCCAGTGCCTCGGCAATCTGCTTCGCGATCGGCAGCGCTTCGTCAATTGGCATCGACCCCGCGGCGATCCGGTCGGCGAGCGTCAGCCCGTCGACAAGTTCCAGGACGAGCGCCTGCACGCCATCTGCTTCTTCGAAGCCGTAGATGGCCGCGATATTCGGATGACTGAGTGAGGCCAGCACCTGTGCTTCGCGCTTGAACCTGGCGAGACGTTCCGAATCGAGCGCAAATTCAGTCGGAAGGATTTTCAGCGCAATCTCGCGACCGAGCTTGATGTCTCTGGCACGGTAGACCTCGCCCATGCCGCCGGCGCCGAGCAGGGCGAGGATCTCGTACGAGCCCAGGCGATTGCCGAAAGCAATGGCCATGTGCAGCTGAGGCGAACCTGCAGATTCTAGCAGTCGCTCAAATGCCGACCAAGCTGAGCATTCGTAGAGGATGCGGGCCAGGCTAGAATCCTCCGTCCAGTCATGTGGCGCAGGAAGACGGCGCTGGCGTTCGGCGTTCTTCTCGTGTTGCCCGGCTGCGCCACTTCGGCTGCCGTCGAAACCGCGACGACCGCGACGTCGAGGCCGACTCTGCGTATCTCGCTCCGTTCGACGAGCCTCCTGAGTGCGTTCGTCGATCGTCCGCAGTTCTCCATTCAGGCGGTGACGATCGGCGACGCCGCGGTCCCTGGCGCGACGGGCTCCGTCTTGAATCCGATCGCCACTTTCTGATCCTCGGCGTCGAAGCGATTCGTCGAGGGTCTGGCTAGCGAGAGACGACGACATGAAGCTGTGGCTAGGTGGAGCGTCCCTCGTCGCGTGCTTCGTGTCCGCTATCTCGCCGCTTCATTCGAAGTGCGCACAGGGTAACCGTTTCGCCCGGCGGGCGTATAATCGCCCGAAGTTATGAACGTCAGGAAACTTGCCGCGGCGGTCGTGTGTGCGTGTGTCCTGATGACGTGGCCGGCCGCCGCTCAGGAGGGTCATCCGCTGAAGGGGTCCTGGCTCGGGACGTGGACCGGCAACACGACGCACGATCCCGATCTCGTTCTCGTGCTGAACTGGGACGGCAAAGCGATCACCGGCACGATCAATCCTGGCACCGACAACATGGCGATCAAAAACGCCTCGCTGAATCCCGACGGGTGGGTTGTGCATTTCGAGGCCGACGCGAAGGACAAATCAGGTCGCGCGCTGACCTACGTCATCGACGGGAAGATCGAAAACCTCCACCTTCCCAACCGGGCAGTGACGGGCACCTGGAAGAATCAGAAAGAAAGCGGCGCGTTCAAGATGACGCGGCAGTAGGAGCGCAGCACGCGATGGGATCAGCCACGCCTCGTCGCCTCGCCGCCGCGCTCACCGCCCTCGTACTGGCCGCCAGTGCATCTGCGCGTCTGGTGGCGCATCACGAGATTCTCGCGAAGTTCGACGACAGCAAGCGCATGACGCTCAAAGGCGTCGTCACGCTGATCGACTGGCGCAACCCGCACGTGCACGTGTTCATCAACGTGCCTCAAGTGGCGGGCCAGCCGGCGAACTGGGCGATCGAGCTCGAAAGTCCGATCGATCTGCAGAGGAGCGGGTGGAATCGCGCGACGCTGCAGCCGGGCGATGCCATCAGCGTTGAGGGATGGGCCGCACGAGATGGCAGCCGTCAGATCTGGGGTAACTCCGTCGTCCTCGGCGCGACGGGACGCCGTGTGCTGAATGTCACGCCACGTGCGCCAGCCCCGCTCGTTTCCGCGCGGCCGACGCCGCGCTGGCCCGACAAGCAGCCGCGGCTTGGCGCGCCGCCTGGCGGGACCGAAGGATACTGGGCATATCCCTCGTCCACGGTGCTCGTCGAAAACGGCGCGAACATTCCGATGGACGCGTGGGGGCTATTGAAGAACATCGCCGACGCGCCCAAGGTGGCGCCGATGCAGCCGTGGGCGCTCGCGCTCTACACGGCGCGGCAGCGGCGGTTCCTCCGCGACGATCCGATGTTTCTCAACTGCAAGCCGCCGGGTGGGCCACGTCAGTTCCAGCAACCGTACGGCGTGCAGCTCGTCGAAGACCGCGAGCGATCGCGCGTGTTCGTCCTTATCGGAAGCGGGAACAACAATTACCGCATCATCTATACCGACGGACGCGGCCACGTCGGGCAGATCGGCGGCGACGATGACAACCCGTTGTATTACGGGCGTGGCGTGGGCAAATGGGACGGCGACGCCTTCGTCGTGGATACTCGCGGTTTCAATGAGGATTTCTGGTTCACCAACGGCGGCCTACCGCACACCGAGCAGCTTCGGCTCGTTGAGAAGTTCACACGCACCGATTTCGACACAATGAAGTACGAGGTCACGATCGAGGACCCCGGCGCGTATACGCGGCGGTGGTCGAGCAGCTGGACGCTGCGGTGGGTCGCGGGCGAAGAGATGCCCCGGCATTACTGCCAGGACAACAGATCGTAGGAGGAAAAGATGAGAGCCTACGTCCTCGGGATCCTGATCGCGGTGGGTCTTCTCGCCGGCGGCAAGGCGGTGCTCGCGCATCACTCCTTCGCCGCGGAGTTCGACGTCAACAAACCGATCACGCTCAAGGGCATCGTCACGAAGGTCGAGTGGACGAATCCGCACGCGTGGATTCACATTAACGTGAAGGACGAGGCCACCGGCAAGGTGACGAACTGGGCCGCGGAGATGGGGCCGCCGCACGGTCTGCAACGCCAAGGCTGGCGCCGCGACACCCTGAAGATCGGCGAGGAAGTCACGATCGTCGGCTCGCGCGCCAGAGACGACAGCAATCGCATGAACGCGCGACAGGTGACCCTCACGTCGACGGGCGGGCGTCCGGGCGAGACGCTCGACGCCGCGTCGAGTGGATCGCCAAGCGTCAACTAGCATGCGACGCGCTCTCCTCTCCATCGCGACGGTCGGGTTGATCGCGGGTCCGCTCGTGCGAGCGCCGCTGCATGCGCGGCAGGGCGCGCCGCAGCCCGCCGCGCAGCAACAGCGGCCGCAGCCGAACCCAGGCGTACAGGTTGGCGTTCCGCAAGGACGCGGCGGCGCCCCCGCGCCGGGGATTGCAAGAGACCGCGGTCCCGCCGGGCCTGCGCCGCGCAACGCCGCGGGACGCGTGATCCTTGGTGGAGCGACGCCGGCCGTCAAGGGCGTATGGCTGCCTGGCGCAGGCGGGGCGCAGGATACTGGCGACAACACGCCGCTTCAGCCGTGGGCGCGCGCGCTGCTGGCCAATCGCAACAAGTTCCAGCTCGAACCGCACACCCGCTGCAAACCGTCAGGCGGCATCCGGCAGTTCCTGACGCCGTACGGCGTGGAGTTCGTCGAGCTGCCGGAGCTGCAGCGCATCTTCATCTTCGACATCGGCGGACCGCATACCTACCGCACGATCTACATGGACGGCCGTCCGCATCCGACCAACCTTGAGCCGAGCTACTACGGGCACTCGATCGGCCGGTGGGAAGGCGACACGCTGGTGGTCGACACGACGGGCTTCAACGAATCGTTCTGGTTGGATCGCCGCGGCACGCCGACGACCGACCAGCTGCGGCTGCTCGAGCGGTTCACCCGCACCGACGCGAACACGATCAAGTACGAAGTCGTCGCGGATGATCCGGGCGCCTTCACCGCGCCGTGGAAGACCGGTTTCAACCTGCGCTGGGAGAACGGGACCGAGCTCTTCGAGTACCTCTGCCAGCAGATGAACTACGCGCCGATGCTGATGGTGGGCGAAGGCACATCGATCGATCGGACCAACCCGATCGCGCCCTAACGGTGGTGAAGCAGGAATCCGCTCCCGCTACTTCTTTGTCCTCACCATGTGCGCCAAGGACTTTTCGTTCTCGAGGCAGTAGTAGTCCAGCAGCTCGCTGTGCAGTACTAGCGGCTGTCTGAGCGTTACCGTCCATGGCGCCGTGTAGAAGGTCGGATCGTCGATCGTCATCTGCACTTCGAGCGTCCCGTAGTTCGGCCGGCGGATCCGCTCGGTCAGCCTTCCTGAGTTGCCCAGCGGGTTGCCATTCGCATCGAGCCACAGGCCGTCCTTGAAGCCGTTGGTCTGCACCACCAGCGTGTCGCCGTCCCATCTCGCGGTCGAATAGCCGTTCCAGGTCGGGTTCGGATCGTCCAGAATCGGCCGGTCGTCCGTGAAGATCTGACGATACTGCATGTTGCGTTCAGTCAGGATGACCACGCGATCGGAGAGCTGAAAGATCCGCTTGTAGTAGTCGTCGGTCCAGATTCGGGGAGCGCCGCGGGGCATGCAGTGAGCGTTCGGGTCTTCATCCTGTGCGGCGGCTCGCTCCTTGACCAGGTCCGCAACGCCTGGCCGGTACGGCAACGGCGCCTTCAGCGTCGCGGCGATGTTGATGAACTCGCGTGAGATCTGCAAATCGTCGCAGCGCGCGCCGCAATTCGCCCGGGTTTCCCAGCCCCACATTCCACTCAGGTCCGGCTTGCCGTCGGCCGTGCGCGGCGTGGGCGCCATCAGGTCCGGTTTGCCCTCGGATGTGCGCGGCACGCCTGGAGTCGGATACTCCAGCCACTGGGCGGACGCGGCGACCGGAAGTGCCGCGATCACGAAGGCCGCCAGAGACGTCAGATGCAACTTGACCGGCATGGCGGGGTCCTCCCGGCGACGGATGTTATCTATTCGCACGCCTCGGTAATGCAAATCGATTCGAGCGTGCGGCCCACGGGGGGCGCCGGCAGACCCTGGGCGGTCATCAGTTGACGCAGAAGAAGCCCGGTTTCAGGGTGCGCGATGGCTGATTGCACGCCAACCCTGACGAGACCGTCCGCGTAATCCACCGGTTGCCAGGTATGAACGGCGAGTTTGCCGCCCCGGTTGTCGGTATTCCCGTAATCTCTCACATCGAGCTTGGCGCCGTGGTCCGCGAGGATCTGCACGACGTCGGGCCGTCCCTTGTGCGCCGCGCCGTGCAGCGCCGTGCGCCCCGTGTCGGCCTGCGCATTCACGTCGAGGCCCAGGTCCAACAGCATCCTCACCGCTTCCAACGTCGCTTGAGGCGACCATTCGTATGTGACGCCTTCGACCCAGCCGATTCCGGCGGCCACCTGCAACGCTGTCACGCCCAACGCGGTCGCAATCTTCGGGTCGGCGCCATGGGCCAGCAGAAGTTTCATCAACTCGATGTCGCCGGACTGGGACGCCCGGAGGAACGCCGTCGCGCCGTTCTCATCGAGCCATTGGTTCGTAAAGACCGTCCGCATTTCGGTGCTGTCCTTGACGCGGGCATTGACATCGGCGCCCTTGTTCAGGAGCAGCTTGATGAAATCCAGATGGTCCATATCACTCTTGCGGACCGGATAATCCCCCGACTCGATATTGCGGTTATCGGTCGCGAGATAGAGCGGTGTCCATCCGCCTGTGTTGACGAGGTTCGGATCGGCGCCATGCTCGAGCAGGTATGCTCCGAGCTTGTAGTACCGGTTCTGTGTCGCGACAAGCAGCGGGCTCCATCCGTAACCACTGCGCTGATTGATGTCCGCCCCGGCAGCCAGCAGAATCCCGACCGATTCGAGATCGTTCGAGCGGGTCGCATAGATCAGCGGGGTCAGCGCGCCTCCATCCTTCGGAACCGGGCGTCTGCCGGGTCCTGCCGCTGCGGCGTCCTGGTCATTAGAAGGTGGCGCAGCTTCGTCGACGTCCGGTGTCGCAGGGCGCTGGGCTTGCGCGGCACGAGGCGCAGCGCCTCGCTCGCGAATCTCGGCAAGCTGCGTCAGATTCAATGCCTGTCCGGCGGCGACCGCTGCGCCTTGCGCCGCGACCTGTTTCCTCGGATCGTTCGCCTTGCCAAGGGCGGGTCCTCTTCCACGTGCAGCCGCATCCGAGCGTGCGTTGATATCCGCTCCGTGCTGAATCAGGAACTGAACGGCGGCCGGATGGGCCTCGTCTGCTGCCCACATCAACGCCGTCGTTCCGCGGAGGGTTTCCTTCGCGTTCACGTCGGCGCCATGCTCGAGCAGTATCTTCATCGCGTCCACATTGCCGGTGCGCGACGCGGTCATCAGAGGAGTCCTTCCGAGCGGGAGACGCTCGTTGGGATCGGCGCCGGCGGCGATCAGCGCCTGGATGATCGCGGCATGTCCGTCGACGCTTGCCAGCCAGAGCGGTGTGGCGCCGTCGCGGTTCGCGACTCTGACGTTGGCGCCCGCGCGAATCAGCATGTCCACCAATTCCCTGTCGCCACGGTACGCAGCCCAGTGAAGCGCAGTGGCACCATCGACTTGCGGCGCATTCACATCGGCGCGCTGCGCCAGCAACGTGCGGACGGCTGCTGTGTCTCCTCGCATCGCCGCGTCAGCGACGTCGCTTTTACCCGCTGCGACCGACGACGCCACCAGGAACACAAAGACGAGCGTGCTACAAAGAGCACACCGGTGTGTCCGGGTGTTCCTCACAAATCCTCCAGCCGCCCTGTGCTGTCGCCGATGCTGTCCTGGTGAATATCGAACGTATCCATCATGCTCAAGAGCAGATTTCCTGTCGGTACGGCCCTCGTCGGATACGCGAGATGACGCCCGCCTTTGAGCTTCCCGCTCGCGCCGCCGACCAGTACGTGCGGCACGTCATAGTGCAGGTGCTGATTTGGATTCCCCATGTTGCTGCCATAGAGAACCAGTGAATGATCCAGCAAGGTCCCGTCGCCGTCCGC
>Ga0075428_100006599_pt1 | contig 12905 bp, 6 predicted proteins | sample RhiMetdeltSRZDD2_FD_75291 | JGI IMG/M metagenome (GOLD analysis project Ga0075428, IMG submission 75291) | Populus rhizosphere microbial communities from Tennessee, USA - Rhizosphere MetaG P. deltoides SRZDD2 | ecosystem: Host-associated > Plants > Roots > Rhizosphere > Soil | place: USA...
GGATAGGCAATCCAGAAGAAATTGCCGAAGCCGTGGTGTGGCTCTGCTCCGATGCTGCCTCGTTTGTCACAGGACATGCCATGAGCGTCGATGGTGGCTACGTGGCGCAATAAGGCACACGTGGCTCCATTTTATTGGAGATAGTGATTGATCCCTGCAATCAGTTTGTAGCAAACGTCCATGGTTGGTGTTGGGATACTCAGTGCTGCACTTTGCTGTACGGCATAGCCCAAGGTCTCTTCGACTTCGAGGCGTTTGCCCTGTTCCACATCTTGCAAGGTCGAGACTTTGTGTAGCGGTGCCTTCGACGCCAACTCGTTCCCCATCTGCTGTAAGTGTGTGACCAAGTCGTTAAAGGGAAGCTGACTGAAGGTCTTGGTCGGGAAGAACGAGATATCTTCCAAGTCAATCGCACGTGTCGTGGCGATCTGGGTCATCTCATGCAATATTGCCGCTACGATGAATGCCGTCTGTGCCTCTTGCAAGAACTTGTAGGTCTCCAACCGCGTCAGGACCGCAGGAGCCATCCAGCTCACGAACGCGAGGTATTTCGCCCATTCAAACGACTGGATGGACGGCGTCACCTTTGCCACAATGCCGCTACGCTCTAAGGTGTCACCCAGGGTCTGGACCCGTGCTGAGGTCCCTGCGGGCAGCTCGCCAAGATACAAGCCCTGGTTGACCGTGAAACGAACTGTGCCTGTCGGGAGCACTGCACCGCTGAACGCTGCCATGGCACCCAGAACCTTCCCCCATCCAAAGGTCTGGGCAAGCTGTTCATTCTTGAGTACGCCATTCTGGATCGACAAGACGCTGCCCACGTCGAGATGTTTGATGCTGGCAAGGGCAGATGCCATGTCATAGGTCTTGACTGTGACCATGAGTACATCGGCGTTGTGTATTTGAGATGGGTCAGTGACTACACGGACTGGGACTGTGAAGTCCACCAAGCCAGTAATAGTCGCCCCGTGTTCCTGCAAGTACGCAGCGCGTTGACCACGAGCAATCAGCGTCACGTCTTCCCCAGCTCGTGCTAAATGGGCACCTAACACGGTTCCCAAGGCTCCTGCGCCCAGAATGACGATTTTCATTGCGATGTACCCCTCCGGTAATGATAGATATAGTACTTTCAATTAGACACATTCGTCCACTAACAACACGTTCGTATCCTGGACATCTACCGCACCAAAGCCCTCCGTGCCTCCACAATTCACCCTATCCCCTCGGCAAAATAGGCTCGTTCCCATACTGGCTGATGGCTGTGCTTCAATGCAGGGAGCAGCCTCGCTATCGCTTGTTCCAAGTACTCCCTGACGGCATGCACTATCTCATCGAGGGCATAATCAGGAGTGGCATCAATATACAGGTGCATGTGGTCTGATGCCAGCCATAGGACATGGGCTGTGGTCTGCGCAAAGGGCAACGCTGCTTGCCGTACCATGTCCCCAATATGCTCACCATGTTCACTGGCAAAGACGTTGGTCCGTTGTCTAGTACTGCACACGACATGATACCGGATCGTAAAGTCAATCAGGTCAGGATGGAGGCTCAGTTGTTGCACCGCGTAGGCTCGGAACCATTTGTCCTTGGGGGACATACTCACCGTGTTTTCGCTGACATCTTCCGTAGGGGATGTGTCTGTCTTGTCGTGATGCACGACAGACAGCGCGGGTAGAAAAGCCGTACAACGAAATGATTGCGTCCCGCTCTGACCCTCTCGCACCAGATCACACAACATTTGTTCAGGAAATGGGACATCGGCGCAGAATGGACAGGCTTTGACGACGGTCGAGCGATAGTGTTTGTAACAGGCTTGACACAGCGTGGGAATGCTCATCTATGCTCTCGTTCAGATGGCTCAATGAAACTGTACATCAGATGTATCTTCTCGTGATACGGTGTTGGTGGCACTCGTCCTGGAGAGCCAAGGTGCTGCCAGTCACGCTAATTCATCCAACAACATTTTGGCATCCTGTAAATCCGGTGTGTCAAAGCCTTCCGTAAACCACCCGTAGACTGGTGCAAGGAGGTCATGGGCTTCCTGGTGTTTGCCTTGCTGCTGCCAGAGTCGAGCGAGATTTATTGCGGCACGGAGTTCGAGCGATTTGGCTTGTTGATTTTGAGCTATCGCCATGGCTTGATGGAAGCAATTTTCCGCCTCAGCCTGATTGTCCGACGAGTATCGCAGCAAGAGTGCGCCTTTGAGGCGATACAGCTCTGGCGCGTACCAGCGTTCACCCGTAGTGTCCACGAGCATGAGCGCTTCCGTGAGCCACGCGAGCCCTTCCTCTGGTTCCCCTTGCATCCCAGATGCCTCGGCAAGGAGTGCGAGATAATACGGTCGGAATATCTCTGCTCCCGTGGCACGATGGGCTATCAAGCCTTGGGTGAGCTGTTCGACCCCTTCCTGCGCCTCTCCCTGCTGTGCCAGTGTCCAGCCGCGCAGCAGAGAACCGATTGCCACCCAAAGCGGAAAGCCCTGTTCCTTCGCCACGGACAGGGCGACTTCAGCACGCTCCTGGGTTAAACGCTCCTCGCGGCGGAACTGATGGAGTATGGCAGCAAAGCTCAAGACAAAACTCAGGCTATAGGGATGCGCACTCTGTTGCGCCAGCGTCACTGCCTCGTGGCTCCGTGTCAGCCCTTGATCAGGATAACCCAGGTACCACAGCGTATGGGCGCTAAAGCCGTGGCAAATGACCCCAGTGTCCTCGCCATAGAGCAACGCAGAAGCGCGGTGCTGCTGGGGGGCGTACAGGGCGATCCCCTGCGCAAAGAGTGTCTGTGCAGAGGCGACTGCGCCCAGGTTGTACAATGTCGTCCCCAAGGAATGGTACGCCACCAGGAGCATGCCAGGGTCTTGCACCTGCTCTGCCAGCGCGAGGAGCTGATCGCCCAGGGTATGCGCTGCCTGCAACTCGGCACGCACGTGATAATAAATGTGCAAGCCACGCAAGACGGGAAAAAGCTGCTGAGGCTCTTCGAGGTGTTGACAGAGCTGGCGAGCACGCGTGTATGTCTCTCCAACTTCAGGAGCCGCAGTACCTTTGGTGGCAATCAGCGCTGCCCCTAGAGCGAGGTGTATGTCCACTTCTCGCTGGAGACGCTGCGGGGTATCGGGGAGCATCTGGAGCAACGCGAGCCCTTGACGGAGATGAGCAATGGCTTCCACGTGCGCTGAGCGTTGAATGGCATTTTCCCCTGCCCGCTGCCAATACCTGCCCGCCTGCTCATAGAGCCCTGCTTCTGTATAGTGATGTGCCAGCAGTTCTGGCTGTGCCTCAACCGTCTCTGGAAATTGGAATTCCAATACCTGGGCAATCCGCTGATGATACCCCTGTTTCGTGCTTTTGAGCAGGGACTGATACGCGGTGTCCTGTATTAAGGCGTGTTTGAAGGTATATGCAGCCTGGGGGAGGAGACCTCGTTGGTACACGAGTTCTGCCTCAACTAATCGTCCCAACTCCCGTTGTAAGGTTAATGCATCCAGTTGTGAGACGGCTTGGAGCAACAGATATGAGAACTGGCGTCCAATGGTTGCCCCTATTTGCGCAATGCCTTTCGCGGTGACTAATCTATCAAGACGTGCCATCAAGGAATCCTGGAGGCTCGCTGGAATAGCGAATGTGGAGAGCGACCCCGTCAGTTCGTAGTGATCATCGACTGCCTTGAGATGACCTGATTCCAGCATCGCTTTGGTCATTTCCTCGACAAATAACGGGACGCCATCTGTTCGCTGGATAAGCTGTTGCATGACCTCTGGCGGTAACGTTTTTCCCCCTGCTACATGGGTCGTCATCCGCTCAATCTGGTTCCGAGCCAAGCGATTAACCGTGATCTCCGTGAGATACGACCGGTGATGCCAGGCAGGTTGAAAATGCGGACGACACGTGAGCAGCACCAAGAGGGAAGCGGTTGGTGTCTGATCGATTAGCAGATTCAACAATTCGAGGGTCGTCGGATCAGTCCAGTGCAGATCTTCCAGGATGAACAGCACTGGTTGGCGTTCAGCGTGTTCCAAGAGGATGGCTACCAGCGCTTCCAGTGTTTTCTGTCTCTGGCGTTGTGGTGAGAGGTTGAGCGGAGGATAGTGATGCTCAGGAAGAGGCATCGAGAGCAAAGGCGCAAAGAGTTGTACAGACTCCTCCAAGGGCAGTCGATACTGGCGCAGCGCATGTTCGAGCTTCCCTAACTTCTCGTCCGGGGTGTCCTCTGCGTGGAACTGCAAGAGCCGTTGGAACAGATCAACAAGAGGAAACAATGCTGTGTTCTGAGAGTACTCTGAGCTCCGGCATTCCCACCGCACATGTGACTCGCTCGCAACATGGTCCTTGAGCATTTGGACTAACCTGGACTTCCCAATACCAGCGTCACCAGTTAAAAGTACAACTTGTCCTTGCCCAGCTTTCGCTTGCTCCCAACGCTCCAAGAGCAACCCAACTTCTTGCTCTCGACCGACCAGGGGTGTGAGTCCTCGGGTCTCAGCCACATCGAGACGCCCTCTGGCTCCACTTGCCTGGAGGACTCGGTACACGTGTAGGGGCTCAGCCACACCTCTAAGCGTCTGTGCTCCCAAGTCCTGACACTCGAAGTAGCCTTGGATCAAACGATAGGTCGCTTCACTGATAGCGACGGTATTCGAGGCGGCGAGTCCTTGAATTCTGGCGGCAATGTTTGGCGTTTCACCCAATGCGAGCTGCTCCTGACGCCCTGCTCCACCCATTTCCCCCACAACAACGAGCCCAGTATGTATCCCTACCCGCAGAGCGAGTTGGATACCTCTTGTTTGTTGCAGCTCCTTCTTCAGGTCTTCCATTGCATCAAGGATACCTAACCCAGCACGTACCGCTCGCTGTGCGTCATCTTCATGTGCTTGGGGATAGCCAAAGTACACCAGCAATCCATCGCCCAAGAGTTGAGCGGTGTGCCCTTCCATAGTGTTGGATGACTTCCGTGCAGGCTTTTTGGTATGCACGTACCATGTCCCTATAGTCTTCGGGATCGAGTTGGGAAGAGAGGCGGGTAGAATCGACCAAATCACAAAACATTACGGTGAGTTGCCGTCGTTCCGCGTCAGGAGAAGGAGGTGCAGGAGAGCGAGGTGCGACCTGGGTAGGTTGGTCTTGCTGGGGTATCTCCTGTGGAGCAAATGGAGAAGATATTGGCTCTGATTTTGTCCCTGTTTCACCAGTCCAGACCAGCATCTCACCATCTTGGTCTACAGCGAGTTGCTGGACCTTGATGAGTTCCAGTTTCAGATCTTCAAGGTACTCATCGTCCAAGTCAAACTGTCGTTTCAGGGCTCGATACGATAACCGTTTTCGGCGCTGAAGCATCGCAATGGCTTGATCGAGGATGTCGTCAAAGGTCATGGCGAGCCCTCCGACAATTCATCGAGCAGTGCTTGGGCGTCAATCAGATCAGCCGTGTCGAAGCCCTCAGTGAACCAGTTATACACAGGGGCGAGGAGGTCATGGGCTTCCTGGCGCTTGCCTTGCTGGTGCCACAGGCGAGCCAGGCTGGTAGAAGCGCGTAACTCGAAGGACTTGGCTTGTTGGTTGCGAGCGATGTCAAGGGCGTGAAAGAAGCAGCTCTCGGCTTCCGTGGAATTGTCCGAAGACTGTTGTAACAGGAGTTCACCCTTCAGACGATAGATTTCAGCTTCGTACCATCGTTCACTGGTTCTGTCCGTGAGCGTGAGCGCTTCCGCGAGCGCCGTGAGTCCTGCCGCTGGCTGTCCCATCACCCCATGTGCCTCGGCGAGGAGCGCAAGATAATACGGTCGCGTTATCTCTGCTCCTGTGGCACGATAGGCTATCAAGCTCTGCTCGATCTGTGTGATGCCTTCCTTCGCCTGTCCTTGTTGCGCCAGCGCCCAGCCGCGTTGGAGAGCACCGACTGCCATCCAGTAAGGAAATCCCTGTTCCTTCGCAAGGCTCATGGTGGCTTCAGCGCGTTCTTGGGTCCAACGTACCTCGCGACGGAGCTGATGGAATAAAGCGGCACACCCCAAGGCAAAGCCCAGGCTAAACGGGTGCGCACGCTGCCGTGCTAGGGTCACCGCCTCGTCGTTGCGTGCCAGCCCCTGGGACGGATAACCGAGGTACCATAGCGTCCAGCCAGCATAGCTGTGACACACGACACCCGAGTCGTCTCCATAGAGGAACGCAGCGGTGCGGTGCTGCTGAGGGTCGTGGAGCGCCATCCCTTGTGTCAGGTGCGTGTGCGCCGTGGCGACCGCGCCCAAGCGGAACAATGTCACTCCCAAGGCACGGTGCGCCACCACGAGCATGGCAGCGTCTTGGACTTGTTCTGCTAGGGTCAAGAGCTGCTCGCCCAGGGTGTGCGCCGTCTGGTACTCGTTACGCACGTTATAATACCCGTATAAGCCACGCAACACGGGAAAGAGCTGGTGCGGATCGTCCAGGGATTGACAGAGCTGCCGAGTGTGGGCATAGGTCTCGCCAACTTCAGGAGCCGCGTAGCCTTGCGTGGCAATCAGCGATGCCCCTAGGGCGATATACATGTCCACTTCGTGTTGGGTACGCTCAGGAGTCTCAAGCAGCGTCTGGAGCAACTCTAGCCCCTGACGCAGGTGACTGATAGCTTCCACATGGGCTGAGCGTTGGACGGCGCTTTGACCAGCTTTGTACCAGTAGGCAATAGCCTGTTCAATAAGACCTGCTTCCGTACAGTGATGCGCCAGCAGTTCTGGCTGAGCCTGAGCAATCACAGGAAACTGGGCTTCGAGCACCTGGGCAATACGCTGGTGATACTGCTGGCGCGTACTCTTTAACAACGACTCGTAGGCAGCATCCTGAATGAGTGCATGCTTAAAAGCATACGTTGCCTGGGGTGGTAAACCTCGTTGGTACATGATCTCTGCCTCGACCAGCCTACCCAGCTCATGCTTTAACATCACCTCGTCCAGTTGCAAAATGGCTTGGAGAAGTGCGTAGGAAAACTGACGACCGATGACTGCCGCATATTGCGCCACGGCTTTGGCGGTGACCAGACGATCAAGACGAGCCATCAGGGAGTCCTGCAACGTCGCAGGAATCGCTAAGGTGGATAAAGACCCTGTGAGTTCGTAGTGCCCATCGAGTGCTTTGAGCTGTCCTGATTCCAGAATGGCTTTGGTCAGTTCCTCGACAAATAATGGCACACCATCGGTCTTTTCAATGATCTGCTGGAGCACGGCTGCTGGGAAGGTGTTGCCATCGGTCATGCCTGCGACAATCTGCTCTACCTGGGTGTGTGATAAGCGATTCACCGTAATCTCCGTGAGATACGAACGGTGATGCCACGCAGGTTGGAAATGAGGTCTACAGGTGAGTAACACAAACATGGAAGCAGTTGGTGTCTGGTCAATGAGGAGGTTAATGGACTCTAGGGTAGAAGGATCAGTCCAATGCAAGTCTTCGAGGATGAACAGCACTGGTTGACGTTCCGCGTGTTCCAAGAGGATGGCTACCAGCGCTTCCAGTGTTTTCTGTCTCTGGCGTTGCGGTGAGAGGTTGAGCGGAGGATAGTGATTCTCAGACATAGACACCGAGAGCAAAGGCGCAAAGAGTTGCACAGACTCCTCCAAGGGCAGTCTGTACTGGCTCAGTGCGTGTTCGAGTTTCGCCAATTTCGCGTTAGGAGTCTCATGGGCTTCAAACCGCAATATCCGTTGGAACAGATCAACCAGAGGAAACAGTGCCGTGTTCTGAGAGTACTCCGCACTCCGACATTCCCAGCGCACATGTGGATCGTGGGCAACATGATCCTTCAGCACCTGCACCAAACGACTCTTCCCGATACCAGCATCACCCGTGAGTAAGACCACCTGTCCTTGACCAGCTTTTACTTGCTCCCACCGTTCCAGCAAAAGTGTGACTTCCGACTCTCGACCGACCAGCGGCGTGAGTCCTCTGGGCTGAGCCACCTCAAGGCGACTGGTGGCACCACTCTCGCTCAGGACGCGATATAGCGTGACAGGATCAGTAACGCCTCTCAGTGTCTGTTCACCTAACGGCTGACACGCAAAATAGCCCTGCACCAATCGCGATGTGGCGTCACTGATCACGAGCGTATTGGACGCAGCCAGTCCTTGAAGACGGGCAGCAAGATTGGGTACTTCGCCCAAGGCAAGTTGCTCGTGTCTTCCACCACCACCCATTTCACCCACCACCACCAGTCCGGTATGGATGCCTATACGGATCGCGAGTTGGATACTTTTCTCTTGTTGCAGACGGCTATTGAGGTCTTCCATCGCGGCAAGCATCCCTAACCCAGCACGGACGGCTCGTTGCGCGTCATCTTCATGTGCCTGAGGATAGCCAAAGTACACGAGCAGCCCATCCCCTAATAACTGCGCAATGTGTCCATCAAAGCGTGTGATGACTTCAGTACAAGCTGATTGATAGGCACGGACGACTTCCCGGTACTCTTCGGGGTCGAGTTGGCTGGACAGTTTGGTAGAGTCAACCAAATCACAAAACATTACGGTGAGTTGACGGCGTTCGGCTTCTGGGGAGCGAGGTTCGGGTGGTGGAGCTTCCACCGGAGTTCGTTGGTCTTCTCGCCTGACTGCCTGTGGAGCAGCTTGAACGATGGTGGGCTCAGGAGTCGTGCGTGCTTCACCAGTCCAGACCAGCATGCTCCCGTCTTGATCTCGGGCAAGGTGGTGGACTTCAATGAGTTCAGCTTTCAGCGCTTCCAGAGCCTCATCGTCCAAGTGGAACTGGACTTTGAGTGCTCGATAAGATGCCCGTCCCCGCTGCTTGAGGAGGTCGATAACTTGGTCGTATATATCGTAGAAATCCATTATCGACTATCCTCTCATACATCGAGCAAGGCTTTGGCGTCTTGCAAGTCGGCTGTGTCAAACCCTTCGGTAAACCAGTGATACACAGGGGCGAGGAGGGCCTGGGCTTCCTGGCGCTTCCCCTGCTGCTGCCACAGGCGAGCCAGGCTGGTGGCGGTTCTTAACTCGAAGGACTTGGCTTGTTGATTTTGGGCTATCACAATGGCGTGATGGAAGCAGGTCTCCGCTTCAGCCTGATTGTCCAAAGACTGTTGCAGCAGCAGTGCGCCTTTGAGCCGATACAGCTCTGATTGGTACCAGCGTTCGCCGGTTTTGTCTACTCGCGTCAGCGCTTCTGCGAGCGCCGTGAGCCCTGCTTCTGGTTCTCCTAGAGTGCCATGGACGTCAGCGAGGAGTGCTAGAAAATACGGTCGTAATGCCTCTGCGCCTGTGGCACGCCAAGCCGTCAAGCCTTGGTGGAGCTGTGCGAGCCCTTCCTTCGCCTGTCCTTGCTGTGCCAGCGCCCAGCTGTGCAGAATAGAACTCCACGCCATCACCAACGGAAATCCCTGTTCTGTGGCGAGGCTGATAGCGGTTTCAGTATGTTCCTGGGCAGCACGCACCTCGCGACGGAGCTGATGGAACACGGCAGCGAGAGCCAAGACATAACACAGACTATAGGGGTGTACAATGTGCTGCGCCAGGGTCACCGCCTCATCGTTCCGTGCCCGTCCCTGGTCAGGATAGCCAAGGTCCCACAGCGCCCAGGCGGCATGGCTGCGGCACACCACGCCCATGTCCTCTCCGTAGAGGAACGCATGGGCGCGGTGCTGCTGGGGATCATAGAGCGCCAGACCCTGTGCCAAATGCGTGTGCGCCGAGGCTGCTCCCAGGAGGAGCAACGTCGCCCCTAAAGCGCGATGCGCCCCCAAGAGCAGGACAGTGTCCTGGGCTTGTTGTGCCAGCGTTAGGAGTTGCTCGCCCAGTGTGTGCGCTGTCTGCAGCTCGGCGCGCACGACATAATAACTCCAGAGTCCACGCAACACGGGAAAACGCTGGTACGGGTCTTCCAGGTGTTGGCAGAGCTGCTGAGCGTACGTGTAGGTCTCTCCCACTTCGGGAGCTGCCCAGCCTTTTGTCACAATCAGCGATGCTCCCAAGGCGATAAGCATGTCTACTTCGCGCTGCACACGATCAGGTGCCTCTGGTAACGTCTGGAGCAACTCCAGCCCTTGGCGAAGGTGACTGATAGCTTCCACATGTGCTGAGCGTTGAATGGCTTGTTGACCGGCGTGATACCAATAATGGACTGCCTGCTCTGTCAGACCTGCCTCTGTAAAGTGGTGCGCGACGAATTCTGGCTGTGCCTCAGCAGTCTCTGGAAACTGTGCCTCCATCACTAAGGCAATACGCTGGTGATACTGCTGTCGCGTACTCTTTAACAACGACTCGTAGGCAGCATCTTGAATGAGTGCATGCTTGAACACATAGGTTGATTGTGGTGGCACACCTCTTTGGTACACCAACTCGGCTTCGACTAGTCTTCTTAATTCGTGCTGTAACCTCACCTCATCTAATTGCGAGACCGCTTGGAGCAACGCATACGAAAACTGTCGTCCGATGACCGCTGCATATTGTGCCACAGCTTTCGCGGTGACCAGACGATCAAGACGTGCCATCAACGAATCCTGGAGTGTGGCTGGAATGGTCAATGTGCGTAAAGACCCTGTGAGTTCGTAGTGCCCATCGACGGCTTTGAGTTGTCCTGATTCAAGAACAGCTTTGGTCATCTCCTCGACAAACAATGGGACACCGTCTGTCTTCTCGATGATTTGGTGCAGCACCTGTGGAGGGAGCAGCTTTCCACCTGCCACGTGGGTCGTCATGCGCTCAATCTGCGGCTGTGACAAGCGATGGACAGTTACCTCACTGAGATCAGACCTGTGGCTCCAGCTCGGTTGAAAATGCGAACGACAGGTCAGTACCGTCAAGATCGAGGTCGTCGGGATCTGCTCGATCACCAGGCTTAACAATTCGAGGGTCGTGGGGTCCGTCCAGTGCAAATCCTCGACGATGAACAGGAACGGGTGTCGTTCGGCTTGTTCTAATAAGATCGCTATAAGCGCTTCCAGGGTCTTCTGACGTTGCCGCTGTGGGGAGAGGTTGAGCGGCGGATAGTGATTTTCAGGCAGCGGAAGTGAAAGTAAGGGCGCAAACAACGGGACAGATTCTTGTAGCGGCAGTCTATAGTGGTTCAGCGTCTGTTCAAGTTTGCCTAATTTGTCCTCAGGGGTGTCGTCTGGCTGCCATTGGAGTGACCGTTGAAACAGATCCACCAGAGGAAATAGTGCTGTGTTCTGATAGTACTCCGAACTGTGACATTCCCAGCGCATATGCGGTTCATGTGTGACATGCTCTTTGAGCACTTGGACTAACCTGGACTTCCCAATCCCTGCATCACCCGTGAGTAAGACCACCTGTCCTTGACCAGATTTGGCTTGTTCCCAACGTTCCAGCAAGAGCGTGACTTCTGATTCTCGACCCACCAATGGTGTCAAGCCTTTCGTCTGGGCAACATCTAATCGGCTGTAAACACCACTTTCCTGGAAGACTCGGTACACTTGGATGGGCTCAGTTACACCTCGGAGGGTTTGTTCCCCTAACGCTTCACAGTCGAAATATCCCTGGACTAACCGATAGGTCGCTTCACTGACAGCAATCGTATTGGGTGCAGCCAATCCTTCAATGCGCGAAGCAATATTGGGGACGTCTCCCAATGCCAACTGTTCCTGACGTCCTTGCCCACCCATCTCCCCCACCACGACTAGCCCGGTATGGATGCCTATACGGATGGCGAGTTGGATCCCTTTCGCCTGTTGCAGACGAGTATTGAGTTCTTCCAGGGCAGCGAGCATCCCTAACCCAGCACGTACTGCTCGCTGTGCGTCATCTTCATGGGCGTGGGGATAGCCGAAGTACACGAGGAGTCCATCCCCCAGGAGCTGGGCTACGTGTCCCGCATAGTGCTGGATGACTTCAGTGCAGACGTTTTGGTATGCACGTACCATATCACGATAGTCTTCGGGATCGAGCTGGGAGGAGAGTTTGGTAGAATCGACCAAGTCACAGAACATCACGGTGAGTTGACGACGTTCGGCTTCTGGAGAGCGAGGTTCTGGTAGAGGTGCGTGAGGAGGTTGCGTTGCCTGGATGGCAGACTGCTGTGGTGTATGGGAAGGTGGCGAGAGTACTTCGTGTCTTCCTTCAGTATCACCGATCCAGACTAGGACACGCTCATCCTCCTCCACTGCCAAGTTTTGCGCATAGATCAGCTCGTCCTTCAGGTCTGCCAAGGTCTCGTCGTCGAGAGCAAACTCACGTTTCACAAGGCGATAGGTCAACCGTTTCCGTTGTCGGAGCAGCGCGATAATCTGGTCGAGGACGTCGTACAAGCTCATTCCTAACTCTTCTCCAGTTCATCGAGCAGTACTTTTGCGTCCTTCAAGTCAGCCGTATCAAAGCCTTCGGTGAACCAGTTATAGACCGGTGCAAGGAGGGCATGAGCTGCCTGGCGTTTGCCTTGCTGCTGCCATAAACGACTCAGGCTAGTGGCGGTTCGCAACTCGAAGGACTTGGCTTGTTGAGAACGAGCAATGTCAAGGGCGTGATGGAAGCAGGTTTCGGCTTCAGCCTGATTATCCGAATTCTGTTGTAACAGGAGTTCACCCCTCAGGCGATACAACTCTGGTGCGTACCACCGTTCTCCTGTTGTATCGGCGAGTGTCAGCGCTTCCGCGAGCGCCGTCAGTCCTGCCTCTGGCTGCTCCATGGTGCCATATACCTCGGCGAGAAGCCCAAGGTAGTACGTGCGTAGTAATTCTGCTCCTGTGGCACGATAGGCTACCAAGCCCTGGTCCATTTGCTCGATGCCTTCCTGCGCCTGTCCCTGCTGCACGAGTGCCCAGCCGCGCAAGATGGCACCACGCGCTGTCTGGAGCAGGAATCCCTGTTCCGTGGCGAGGCGAATAGCGGCTTCGGCGCGCTCCTGGGTTGCCTGCCCCTCCTGGCGGCACTGATGGAATGTCGCCGCATTACTTAAGGCAGCACACAGGTT
>Ga0075428_100006602_pt1 | contig 12904 bp, 9 predicted proteins | sample RhiMetdeltSRZDD2_FD_75291 | JGI IMG/M metagenome (GOLD analysis project Ga0075428, IMG submission 75291) | Populus rhizosphere microbial communities from Tennessee, USA - Rhizosphere MetaG P. deltoides SRZDD2 | ecosystem: Host-associated > Plants > Roots > Rhizosphere > Soil | place: USA...
AGAATGAATTTTTGAAGGTCAGGCTAAAATAGTGACATGCAAAAAAGTTCACGCTCAGAGAATCAAGTACTTATGTCACACGGCTTTTCCATTCTGGGAAAATGGATAAAGTCGAGCTAAAGTGTCATCCTGACGACATTACGCGAGTGCCTCCAGCAATGCCTTCGCCTCCTGGAGGTCAGCCGTGTCAAATCCCTCGGTGAACCAGTCATAGTTCTCCGCCAGCAGCTCCCGCGCCTCGCCCCGCTTGCCCTGGCCCTGCCACAGCCGTGCCAGGCTCATAGCCGCGCGTAGCTCCCACGACTTGGCCTGCTGGTGACGAGCCACGTCGAGAGCCCGCTGGAAGCAGGCTTCTGCTTGGGGCGCATCCGGGACGGCCTGGCGCAGCAGCAACTCCCCGTGCAGCCGATGCAGCTCGGCTTCCGTATGGCGCTCCCCCGTAGTATCCACCATCGCCAGGGCCTCCGCCAGCAGGTGCATACCCTCGTCCACCTGGCCCACCTGCATATAGGCCTCAGCGAGCTGGGCCAGATGCCCCGACATGCCGACCGCTGAGCCAGTGACCCGATAGGCGGCCAAGCCCTGCCGCATCTGAGCGAGGCCCGTCGCATTCTGGCCCTGCGCGGCCAGCGCCATGCCCCGGAAGAGTACCCCCAGCGCTACGTTGCGCGCAAACCCGTGCTCGGTCGCCAGGGCCAGCATGGCCTCAGCATGCGCCTGGACCGTCTGCCACTCCCGGCGATGACGCTGGATGAGGGCACTCACGTACAGCGCATCCACCAGGACAAAGGGGTGCGCCAGCGCGTGCGCCAGCGTCAGCGCCTCCTGACTGCGCTGCGCGGCCTGGTCTGGATAGCCTAGCATCCATAAAGTCCGGCCTAACTGGAGAAGCCAGAGCATCCCGGAGTCCCGTATCCTACCAAGAGCGGGGTGCACGTTTGCGTGCTCTTGGGGGTCTAAGAGGGCACGCCCCTGCTCCAGGTGAGTGCGGGAGAGGGCGAAGGCGCCTACGTTGAACAAAGTTTGACTCAGCCTGAAATGGGCTCTCAGGAGCTGGGCGGGGTCGTGCTGGCGTTGGGCCAGGTCGAGGAACTGCTCCGCCACGGCCTGCGCCGCCCGGTACTCTGCCCGGTTGTAATGGAATATAGACAGCGCATCTAGCACCGCAAATTGCTGCGAGGACTCCCCCACCTGCTGACACAGCGCCGCAGCCCGCGTGAGGACGGATTCCATCTCGGGCGCCGCGTCGCCCTTGGTGGCTTTCAACACCAGGGCGAGAGCTATCAGGAGGTCCAGCTCGTGCTGGTGGCGCGTCGGCGTCTCGGGCAGGGTGGCGAGCACCTCCAGCCCCGTGGTGAGGTGCGCGTGCGCTTCGACATAGGCCGCCCGCTCCAGCGCCTGTTGCCCGGCACGCTGGAGGTAGAGCACCGCCTTCTCCGCGTTGCCACTCTGGCGGTAGTGATGCGCCAGCGCTTCAGGCTGCGTCTCGACCAGCCCGGCAAACTGTGCCTCCAACACCCACGCAGTGCGCTGGTGGAGCTGTCGTCGGGTGCTGGCGAGCAACGCCTGGTACGCCGCCTCGCGGGTGAGGGCATGTTTGAAGGTGTAGGTGGGCGTGAGGAGTTGGCGCGTTTCATAGAGAAACTCTGCGGCCTGGAGGTGCTGCAGGCCATCGTGGAGGGCCTCGTCGGCCAGACCGGTTACCGCCTGGAGCAGCGGTACTGGCACGCCGTGGCCGATGACGGCGGCGGTCTGGAGGAGGCGCTTTGCAGTACGAGACAGCCGGTCGATGCGCGCCGCTAGTACCGCCTGCACGGTTGCGGGAAGGGCCAGAGGTTGAGACGGGGTGTCGTGATCCGCCACGGCCCATACGAGTTCCTCCAGAAAGAAGGGATTGCCGGCACCGTGTGCCACGATGCTCCGTTGCACCTGGGCCGGGAGTCGTGCCGCCTGCGGCACCGCCTGCACCACGCGCAGGCTATCGTCGGGGCTGAGCGGCGCCAGCGCGAGCTGCGTCGCCACTGAGTGCGCCAGCCAAGGCGGCCGACACCCGGGGCGATACGTCACCAGCAGCAACAGCGGCACGCCAGCTAGCCGCTCGACCAGTGACGCGAGCCACTCTTCCGACGTTGGATCGATCCAGTGCGCGTTTTCCACGGCCAGGATGCGCGCTGACTGCGCTGGGGTAGGCAGGCTAAGGTGGCGCAAGAGGGCAAATGCCCGCGCCTTCAGCACTGCCGGGCTGAGGCCGGCCAGCTGCGCTGGCTCCACGGGTATATCCAGCAGTGGCAAGAGCACTGGCGCCTCCACCTCGGGGGCGAGGCCCACCGTCTGCAGGGCCTGGTGGATCTTGGTCATGACCACGGCGGCGGGGTCTGCGTCGGTGATGCCACAGCACTGGCGCAGTATGTCAAGCACGGGTAGGTAGGGTGTGGCCTGGCCATAGGCCACGCAATGCCCCTCGTAGTATTGCACGGGCTGCCCCGTCAGGTGCTGGCGGAATTCTGCCAGCAGGCACGACTTGCCAATGCCGGGCTCCCCGGCGATGCCGACCACCTGCCCCTGGCCCCTGACGGCCTGTGCCAGCCGCGCCTGCAGCAGTGCCATGTCCTGGTCGCGCCCCACAAAGGGACTGAGAACCCCGGTACCGCGTCCCACGACCCCACCGCGCCGATGCCTGAGCCCACGCACGGCGTAGACCGACACTGGCACAGAGTCCGCAGCGAGCGGCAGGGCAGGACACGCCTCCCCCTGGACTTCCGCGTGCACCAGCGCGTAGGTAGTGGCACTGAGGAGGAGGGTCCCTGGCGCCGCCTGCTGTTGGAGTCGCGTCGCCAGGCGGAGGGTGTCACCACTGGCCGTGTAGGGCCGCTGAGAGTCATGCGCAAGGTGGCCAACGATCACGGACCCGGTGTGCAGCCCCAGGCACATCGCGACGCCGTGCGGCTGGCCCTGGACTGCATCGGGTGCGCGCAACCGTTGGGATAGTTCGAGGGCTGTCAGCACGGCCCGGCGGGCATGGTCCTCCAGCGCCACTGGCGCCCCGAACAGCGCCACAAAGCCCTCACCGGAAACCTGGAGCAGCATGCCTTCGTAGTGCTGTATCGTGTCCTGGACCAGCGCCAGCACCTCGCGCATCAGGTGGTACATCGCCTCGGGCTCTAGACGTACGGCCAGCGCGGGTGCCTCGGCCAGGGCTCCACACAGCACGGTGACCTGTTTGTGTTCCCCGTCCGGCGCCTCCACGGAGATGCTCCCTGGGTCTGTGAGCGGTGAGGTCAGGATAGGTGAAGCTAGCGCGGTCTGGTGCGTGATCCCCTCGACCCCGTGCAGAGGCAGGGCTGGTGGCACAGCGTCCACCAGGAGGTGTACCTGCTCCTCGACCGCTGCCACAAAGCGATAGCCCTGGCCGTGCAGCGTACGCACGAAGCGCGGCGTCCGCCCCTCCTGGCGCGACTGCGTCGGCGCAGGGCCGTAAGGCCCTTCCCCCAGTGCCTTGCGCAGCGCCGTGATGCAGGACTTCAGCGCCGCGTCCCCGACAAACTGGTCGGGCCACAGGTGCTCGAGGAGTTCCTCCTTAGGGACCACCCGCTCGCGATGCGCCAGAAGGTGGGCGAGCACCTGAAACACCTTGCGCCGGAGCTTGATTGGCTCCCCAGCGTGATGCAGCTCATGACGCTGGGTGTCAAGCACATAGTCGCCAAAGATATAGTACATCGCTACAGCCCCCCTTCCCACCTTGGAGCCCTGTGGGCCCTGGGCCATCCCGTGAGTGGCTGGCTGCGCCCCGCGAGTCTCGCCCACACTCTCCTGAGGGTGCATAGTGAGCCATCATAGCACGAAAATACACCGAAAATTTTCCGAAAATGCACCGAAAGTGTCATGTTTGCCCGCCTGAGGAGTCGTACCTTTCTTCCCCGCATACCGCTGGCGACGCGGCGCTCGTGTCGGATGGGGACGAGGCAGTACCCTGCACCATGCCATAAAGGGTGGCCGTGCCTCGTGTACCCAAACTCGCCCGTGCGCATTGGGCTTTTAGCCCAAGGGGATGATGGACGTAACGTCAAAGATGTCTCAGGAATCAGCCAGGTTCACCAAAGGGAGGTCACTACATGAAGCGGACAACAGCCGTGACGGTTCTGTGTGTAGCGATGATGTTGATTGGTACCCATATTCGGGCAGAAGCTCCTCAGAGTCGGTGCGCCCGGATTGGCCAAAAGTGGGTGAATTTTTGGAATGGCCTGGATGTTACAAAAGCCTTCGACGTGTTTACCGAAAACATTGTGTATGAGGATGTCACGCTGGACGTGCACGTCAGCGGAGCCGACGGTACGTTTCAGGCGTTTGCCCAGTCCTCCTTCGATGCCTTCCCCAAGCTCTTCCACTTTGAGTTGGGGCAAAGTGCCTGTCAGGACCAGCAGGGGTTCTTCGAATGGACTTGGAACGCCGTGGACGAACCGGGGTTCTGCGGGACAGGCAACCCGATTACGGTGCGAGGTGTGACCTTCATTGAAATCCAGGCCAACAGAATCTCTCGCAATTCTGATTTTTGGGACCTGGCCACTGTGCTGAGACAGCTCCTACCTGGGGGCAAGGACTGCGTAGCTGGATTGGTCGGGCTCAGCAAGTAATACGTTCGGGCTTCAGCTTCCAGTCGGACCCGCTTGCAAGCCACTTCGCCGAGATCGAAGCCATGGTCGCGGCCCAGCTAGACAGGCCCCTCAAGCAGGGCTCGGGGAGAGGCGAGGGTGGTGTGCAGGAGCAGTGGGGGAGACGAGATACGCACAAAGGAGGACACAACAGGAATCCATATGGCTATGACGGGGGATACGCCTGGCGCTAGTGTCCCCCGACCGCAGTGAGTGCCAATGGCTCACTGGGATTCCACCGGCACGGGCCTTTATGGGCCACAGCGGTCATGGCCAACTGCCGAATCGTTGCCATCTGCGCCGCGTCGAGAGGAGTGGCGAAGGCATGGGCCGCGGTGAAGGCTGCGTCTTGTTCGCCAGGATCACTCAATCCCAGAAGCGCCACGTCTGGATCGCAGGTGAGCGTGTAGCGCACGCACTGCTCCACTGACAGATGCGGCAGGAGCGGCCCTTGCCCTGCCGCACGGTGCATGCCCCCCGGCCACTCCTGCAGCGGCTGGTTGTAGCCCGATGTATCACCGAGCAGCTTCCCGGCCCCAAATGTCTTGAAACACACGGTACCCACGTGATAGGCGCGAGCCAGGGGCAGAATCTCTTCGATATAGCGCTGATCCACATACGGTCCCACGGGAAACATCACCACATCTACCAGGCCCGACGGAATGGCGGTCGCCAGTACGTCCGGGCTATGGCTGGAAATCCCCTTGAACCGCGTCTTGCCAGCGCGGATGGCCTGGTCGAGCTGCTCCATGCCGCCACCAGGAGCGGTGATGTGTGACCAGGCTTCGAACGTCGAGAGATTGTGGAAGACAAACAGGTCCGTGTAGTCCATCTGCAAACGGGTGAGGCTCGCCTCAATCTGTGGGGCCACAGGCTGGTCCAGATGATCGATCTTGTCGATCACGAACACGCCATCGCGATATCCTTTGAGCGCCTGCCCCACAATCTGCTCGCTATATCCATCCTCATAGCCGGGGGCGGTGTCAATGAGGTTAAGGCCAGTGTCGAGGGCGCGCCGTACGGTGGCCACGAGCTGCTGCAGCGAGAGTTGGTGGTCGGCAAGATCGCCAATCCCCAGGATAGTGGCCACAAAATCGGTGCGTCCTAGCACACGTCGGGGAGAGAAAAGAGACATTGTCATGACTGCTCCTCTGCTACCAGGGCCTTACGGTCGCCGCGCGATCAGGTCGATCTCGATCCGCGCGCCGCGCGCCAGCGCCGTCACGCCAACGCACGTGCGTGCTGGGCGGCGCTGCGGTGGGAAGTGCTCTGCATAGACGCGGTTCATCGGCTCGTAGTCGTCCTCGAAGTGCGTCAGGAAGATGCGCACTGCGAGCACGTGTGCGAGCCCGAGGCCGCAGCCGGCGAGCACCTGCTGCAGATTCGCCAGCACCTGCCGCGTCTGGGCCTCGATGCCTTCCGGATAGGGGGAGTCATTGGCGAGGCCGGTGAACGGTAGCTGTCCGGTGACGAAGACCCAGCCGTCCTGCTCGACGGCGTGGCTGAACGGCGCGACCGGCTCAGGGGCACCAGGGATCATGTGGAAGAGAGGGACACTCATAGAGTCAGCCTCACATCCAGGGTTGTTGGCCCAACGCCTGGAAGATGTGGTGTACGCTTCCAGGCGTGTGTGGCACGTTACTGACGCACTGCATCCGGTGTGCTCCGCGCCGGGGCTGCACTGCCGGGGCGCACCGCGAGCGCCGCTTTGACCCGGTCAGGCGTAAAGGGTACAGCGCGCAGCCTGACTCCAGTGGCGTCGAAGACCGCATTCGCCAGGGCAGCCGCCACGGGTGCCGTGGCGGCCTCGCCAGCGCCGAATGGCGGCAGTGCTGGTCGGTCCAGGAGGGCCACCTCGATGACAGGGACTTCCGGGAAGGTCAAAATCGGATAGCTCACCCAGTCCACGCTGGTAACGCGGGCGCGATCGAAGGTCACTTCCTCGTGCAGCGTGCGGCTGAGCGTTTGCACGATAGATCCTTCGATCTGGTTACGCAGCCCATCGGGATTGACCACCAGGCCGCAGTCGTGCGCACAGGTGACGCGCCGCACGCCGATCTTGCCACTCGCCGGATCGACCGCCACGTCCATCGCCATGGCGACGTAATTCTCGCTGTGTTTGTAACGCGCATAGGCCACACCACGGCCGGTCAGCACGTTGTCCTGCAGCGGTTGCGGATTGGGCGAGGGCCGCGCCTGCCAGCCGAGCATCTCTGTGGCGCGTTTGAGCACGTCAATGGCTCGCGCATCCGTGAGCCCGTGCAGACGGAAGGCGACCGGATCGGCGCCCGCTGCCGCGGCTAACTCGTCGGTAAAACTTTCCACAGCGAAGACATTGGCGATTTTCCCCGGGGCGCGCAGATTCGACAGCCGCAGTGGCGTCTCTTTCAGCCAATGCACCAGCACTTGCACGTTGGCAGCAGCGTACGGCGGATCACCATTCTGCGCGATTTGACCCGCGCCCCGACCGTGTGCCTGGGGCATACCGGCAGCGTCGACGGCGAGGAACGGTCGATGACCAGGCACATTCGCTGGTAGCCACATCTGCGTTTCCCACGCCACGATACGCCGATCGGTATCAATACCCCCGCGCACTTCCAGCACTTGCGGGGGTCCCTTCGGGTCCCAGCCGTGCTCGTCTTCACGCGTCCACTGTACCCGCACGGGCCGCCCCACAGCCTTCGACAGGAGGAGCGCGTCGGCTGCCGCGTCGTCGCCCCCGTTCGTGCCATAGGAACCTGAAGCATCGAGAAAAATCACGCGGAGCTTGTCCTCCGGTATACTAAAAATCTTCGCCAGGTTCCGGCGCAGACCGTGGGGACCTTGCGACGCAGTCCAGATGGTCGTGCCCTCTGGCCGCACATCGGCGACCGCGCAGGATGGCCCGAGCGAGGCGTGACTTTGGAAGGGCCACGAGTACGTGGCGGTAAGTTGTGTGACTGCCGTAGGCAGCGCCGTCGCAGGATCGCCGCGATTGACCAGCGTCTCCGTGCGCTCCACCGCACTCTCGCGCACATAGCGGTCGAGTCCCGCGCTGCCGGGCAGCCCTTGCCAGTCGCTCCAGGTCGCCTTGAGTGCCCTGGCGGCGCGCACGGCCGCCCATTCGTCCGGCGCCACGACCGCAAGAAAACTCTCTATCCGTACCACGCGGACATCTGGAATGCCACCCAGCGAGGACTCGTCCACCGCGAGCAGTGTGGCGCCGAGCGCGGGTGGGCGGATGACGCGGCCGTGCAGCATGCCGGGGACCGCGAAATCCTGGAGATAGACGTGCTGTCCGGTGCACTTCCCCGGCACATCGGGCCGCAGGAGCGGTTTGCCAACCACGGTATAGCGGGTTGGGTCCCGCAACGGCGCCTGCGGATCGACCTTGAGGGCCAGGCGCTTCCCGCCCACTAGCGCACCGATGCCAACCCCCGGGCCACCGGTGATGGGCCGCACCTGTCCATCTGCGAGGGTCAGTTCCGCTGCCGGGCGCCCGAGGCGCTCGGCGCCAAGCGTGAGGATGGCCTGGCGTGCTGTCGCCGCGGCCTGGCGCACCTCCACCGCACCACGCGGAATGCCGGTGCTGCCGCCTGTGCCTCCCTGATCGGGCGTGAGCGCCGTGTCGCCCTCGACCACCGCGATGCGCTCCACCGGCACGCCGAGTTCCTCCGCCACCATCTGGCTCATGGCGGTGCGCAGACCGGTGCCGACATCTACCTTACTCGTATAGATGGTGACGGAGCCATCAGCATGCACAGCGAGGAAACTGTCAACCTCTTTCAGGTCGAGAGGCTTGCCGAGATCGGTGCTGGCGCCTGAGGCTTGCGCCAGGCTGCGTTGCGGCAGGGTCGCACCACACATAAAGCTCACCACGAGCGCGCCGCCAGTCCGGAGCAGGTCGCGCCTGGACAGAATAGAAATGGCGTGCATGATGGCCTCCTTTATGCCTTGGCCGCGCGCAGCACGGCGTGCAGAATGCGGGTGTGGGTGCCACACCGGCACAGGTACCCGTCGAGTCCTTGCTTGACTTGCTCGGGCGTTGGACGCGGTGTCTGCGTGAGCAGCGCTTTCGCTGCCATGATCATGCCGTTCGTGCAGTAGCCGCACTGCGCCGCCTGCTCGGCCATGAACGCCGCCTGCACCGGGTCAGGCTGCTCGGGTGTGCCGAGCCCCTCGAGCGTCGTGATTGTGTGGCCTGCAGCCTGTTCGACGGACATGAGGCAGGAGCGTGCGGGTGTGCCGTCGAGCAACACGGTACAGGCGCCGCATTGACCCAGCCCACACCCGAACTTCGGACCGTGCAGTCCGAGCGCATTGCGCAGGACATAGAGGAGCGGCTGGGCGGGATCCCAGGACTCGACAGTGGCGGTACGGCCGTTGACTTGCAACCGGTATTGCGCCATGAAGCGTCTCCTTCTGTAAGACGGATACACCGTTGGCAGCTACCATACTCCGCTTCCTGGCCGATCGCAACTTGCGGTGCCCTCTCCCCCGGCCTGCAGACCTGGCGAGCGCTCGCGGCCGCATATCGACCGTGTCGACTTTGAGACCTAGATCTGCTATAGAAAATGAGCGAGGATGAGGCAGTCGTGAGTGAGTCCCCAGAGAAGATGTAGGGAAAGGGCATCTGTGACTACACCAACAGTTTTTATTAGCTATAGTCACCGAGATGAAGCGTGGAAGGATCGGCTGCTCACCCAGCTTGGTGTGCTCCAACAGCAAAGTATCTTTGAGCTGTGGCATGATGGCCGTATTGGTGCTGGGGCAGATTGGTATCAGGGGATCAGTCAGGCGATGGCAGCCGCTCACGTCGCGGTGCTCTTGATCTCAGCGCATTTTCTTACCTCGTCATTTATTCTGCGCGAAGAAGTCCCACATCTCTTGACCCGGCGGCAGCAGGAAGGACTCCCTGTCGTGCCAATCCTCCTCACGCCTTGTGCCTGGGAGGAAGTTCCCTGGCTTGCCCGTATGCAGCTCCGTCCCAGGGGGGTCCGCCCCCTATCAGCAGGCAATGAGCATCAGATTGAAACCGAACTGACGGCCGTTGCGAAGGAAATCGCTGCCCTGAGTCGGCGGGCAACCCCAGAGCCGCCGCCTGCCAATCCTGGACTAGAGGAGACAGGCCAGAGGCCCGGAGGTCAGACAGTGCGGTACCCTGGCACAATCAAGATCGATATCTGTGACCGGTTGCTTGTAGACTGGCCGAGGCTCGCCGATGCCCTGAACATACCGCTACCTGACCGTGCCCGCTTCGACAGAGGCCGTGAACCGCAGGGTGTCTGGGAGTGGCTCGAAGCCCGCGGACGACTCGCGGAGCTGGCCGGAGCGCTGGCTGCCATTGGTCGGGGGGATCTTGTAGAGGTCTTGCCGTCCCGCCCTCGCTAGACCCACCGCGGCCTCCAGCGCCTGTCCCGGTGGGTCCGCATGCCGAGGCGCATGTACGCTATTACCAGGACTGCGTGGCGCGCTGGTCTGACGAGCGCTACGCCCTGGACAAGCGCTTCGTGCAGCTCACCCTGCTGCTGGATCAGGGTGAAGACGCGCCAGGGCCGCGCTGGCAACGCGGCAGCGCGACGTTCCATGACCTGGGAGAGGTGTTGGCGCAGGTGCCAGAGCCGGCCGTGGTGGTGCTTGGACCACCAGGGTCTGGCAAAAGTACGCTGCTCAGGCATTACGAGCTGGACTGCGCTCGTGCGGCGCTCGCCGGGCAGGCCGGAAGCGATCTCAGTCACACACCTTTGACGTTTTTCGTGTCCCTCTATGATTACAAACCGGCAAGTGCCAATGCCTCCCTGCCGCTCCCCCAGGACTGGCTCGCCGCGCAATGGGCCGCACGCTACCCTGACCTGCCAGAGCTCGACGTCCTGTTGCGGCAGCGGCGCCTGACCCTGCTCCTTGACGCGCTGAACGAGATCCCCTATGCCGGGGCTGAGCCCGTGCGGCTGTGGAGAGATTTTCTGCGCCAGCTCGCGCGGGACTATGCGGGGAATCGCGTCGTGTTCTCCTGCCGCCATCTGGATTACAGCGTCACGCTGTCGTCCAAGGATTTCCCCGTCCCGCAGGTGCGCATCGAGCCCTTGTCTGATGCGCAGGTGCAGGAGTTTATTACCCTCTACTGCCCGGAGCATGGCGCGACGCTGTGGCAGAATCTCCAGGGCACCCCGCAATTGGACCTCCTGCGTTCGCCGTATTACCTCAAACTGCTGGTGGCCCAGACCACCGCAGGGGAGATTCCGGCCGGCCGGGCCGCCCTGTTCACAGGCTTCGTGCGACACGCCTTGCGACGCGAGGTGGAGAGCGATAACGCACTGCTCCAAGCCGATGCCCTGCTGCACACGCGCGACGTGCAACGCCTCATCCAGGGGCGCACATGGCCCCCATTCGAGCTGCCCGAGCGTGGTGTCCTGATTCCGAAGTTAAGTGCGCTGGCCTTTCAGATGCAAACGCAGCGGGCGATGAACGAGGCGGCGCAGGTGCGTGTCGCTTATGACGAGGCCCTGGCCATGCTCGATCACCCGCGTGCCGAAGACATGCTCAAGGCCGGGGCTGCCCTCGGAGTGCTGGATGAAGACCGGGGTCGCGACGAGGTGCTCTATATACACCAGTTGTTCCAGGAGTACTTTGCGGCGCGGCAACTGGCACGTCAGCCGCAGGCGGAACTGGTGCAGCAGGAATGGCGCGCCGATCGCGTTGTACCCAGTCTCCAGGCCACGCTGCACGACCTGGCCGATGCCGACCCGCTGCCACCACTGCCTACGACGGGTTGGGAAGAAACCACCGTCCTGGCCGCTGCGATGGCCAGCGCTCCTGACCGTTTCGTCACCGATCTGATGTCCCAGAACCTGGCGCTGGCGGGCCGCTGCGCGGCTCAGCCAGAGGTGAGGATCGCAGCGGCGCTGAAGGACAAGGTGCGCTGGGCGCTGGTGGAACGGACCCAGGATCCCACTACCGATCTGCGGGCACGCATTGCCGCGGGTCTCGCGCTGGGTGAACTGGGCGATCCGCGCTTCGAACGCCAGCACGGGCCGTATGGTGCCTACCTGCTGCCGCCACTGATCGATATCCCTGGCGGGACGTATCGCATCGGCAGCGATGCAGGGCACTATGAGGACGAAGCGCCGGTCCACGATGTTGAGCTTCAGTTTTTGGCCATGGCAAAATTCCTGGTGACCAATGCGGAGTGGGCGTTGTTCACGCAGACCGGTGGGTACGAAGACGAGCGCTGGTGGGAGACGGAGGAGGCACGCGCCTGGCGGCGTGGAGAGGGGACGGCAGAAGGGGCAAGGCAACAGTGGCGGGATAATCGGCAATACTACCAGAACAATTTCGACCGTATTCGTCAATTGCATCGACAAGGGCGCATGACGTCGAAACAGGCAGACGACTGGGAAGCCATCGTCCCCATGAGCGACGATGAGTTCGAAGTATTGCTTGCTGAGTGGTATCCCCCAGGCCGTCAGACCCAGCCGGCGTTCTGGCACGACGATGCCTTCAACAATGCGGCACAGCCGGTGGTGGGGATCTGCTGGTTCGAGGCGCGGGCCTACTGTGCCTGGCTGAGCGCGCAGACTGGCCAGACCTTTCGGCTCCCGACCGAGGCGGAGTGGGAAGCCGCGGCCCGCGGTGTGCAAGGCCGCCACTATGCCTTTGGCGACGACTTTGACGCGACTCGCTGTAATACCTTTGAGACCCACGTACGCCACACCACGCCCATTGGCGTTTTTCCCGGTGGCGGAACACCCGAAGGGTTAGCGGACATGACAGGGAATACCTGGGACTGGACCAGTAGCCTGTATACTCCCTATCCCTACGATGCTGCGGATGGTCGCGAAGTGCCCAGTCCACCCGGCGCCCGCCGGGTGGTGCGTGGCGGCTCCTGGCGCGTTGTCCGGGTCAGCGCGCGCGCGTCGTGTCGCTTCGGCCTCGCGCCCGACAATCGTTACCACGGTCTGGGCCTGCGGGTGGTGCGGTCGGCCCCCAGCCTTGCCTGAACACTGCCCACTAGAGGCCGCGTCAGCGGCCATGGGGCGCGCGCACCGCATTTTGCGCATGTCCCGAATTACTCTCCTTTGCACCGGAGGTGATGAACCGCTTCTTGCCCCTCCTTGTATTGATTTCTCTCTGGCTCTGCACCATACTCAGAGGTAGCCAGCATCGTCACACCTGCCCCGTTGCTCACGTGGCATCGCACAAAGGAGATACTCTATGCCTACCGTGACGATCGCGATTCCTGACGACCTGTCTATCCAGCTCGATCCCTATCGCGATAC
>Ga0075428_100006610_pt1 | contig 12898 bp, 4 predicted proteins | sample RhiMetdeltSRZDD2_FD_75291 | JGI IMG/M metagenome (GOLD analysis project Ga0075428, IMG submission 75291) | Populus rhizosphere microbial communities from Tennessee, USA - Rhizosphere MetaG P. deltoides SRZDD2 | ecosystem: Host-associated > Plants > Roots > Rhizosphere > Soil | place: USA...
GGCCAGGCCGCCCGTGACGTTGATCGCCGTCTCCGCGCGCAGCACGGTCACCGCACTTTGCTCCCGTCGATAGCCGAGCTCCACGTGCAGCGGAGGCCACGGGCTATCCTCCCGCTCGGCCAGACAGAGCGTGTAGCGTCCGGGCTGGCCGAGGCCGGCGAGCGAGACGGCGCCGGGCCAGCCGCCTCCCAGGTTCAGCATGACCAGCCGAACGGCGCGGCCGATGGCGGCATTCGCGCGCCACCCCGGGCCCAGCGCGCCAAAGCCCGCATTGAGGCCGAGCCGCGCGGCCAGCGGACCGCTCACGATCAGCAACGGCGCGACGTTTTCGTCGGTCGTCTGCACGCCGCGCATGTTGAAGGCCGGATCGAGCACGGCTTCCAGCGCTGCGAGCACGACGGGAAAATGCTCCGGGCGGCACCCGGCCATCACGGCATTGGCCGCGATCTTCTCCACGGTGGCTTCGCCCCGGAGCGGCTCCACCTCGCCGAGGACATCCAATGGCACCCGAACGGTGGTGGCGCACATGGCCTCCACGCGGGGCAGCGTGGGCGGGGTGATCGGCAGGCCGTCGGTCCAGCCGCGGGCCTCGAACAGCGCGTTGACCTCGTCGACGGGATCGGCCGCGCGGATCACCTCGACGCGGTGGCGGGGAAACTTCCCGGCCAGCGGGGTGCGTGCGAGGAGGCCGGCCTCCTCCGCCCGCTGTCGCAGCGTGTCGTCGATCCACTCACCGGAGGCGCGCTGGCCCGTCGGCAGGACGACCCAGAGCGCCTCCACGTCAGCGAGCGGGCATGCGGATCAGCTTCGTCGTCGTGTAGCCGAGGATCCCGTTGTGCGAGAACACGTAGGCATTGGTGCGCAGCGGGTCGCCGCTGACGGCGATCATGATGTCCTCGGCCTTCTCCACGACCGGCACCAGCCGCTCCGGATCGTCGGATTCCGCGAACACAGCCGCCGCGCGTCCGCGCTTCACGAGATCGCGCAGCGACGGCCGCCCCGGCAGCAGGTTCGTCCACTCACCCGTGTAGCGCTCGAACTGGCGCGCGGGAATGCGCGCGTGGGCGAAGAGCTGGCGCTGCACGTCCTGCTTGCTGAGCCCCGCGCGGGCCAGCGTCTCGGCCAGGATCGGGCTCAGCACCAGCAGCGGCCGCTGAGCGCCGACGGACATGCCGACGGCGAAGATGACCTCCCACGCGACGATCCGCGCGATGCCGTCGGCCAGGTACGGGATCATCTGCTCGGGCCGGGTGCCGAAGACTGACGCCAGCACCGTGCCCCCGGTGAAGCGCGAGATCGTCACCGCGTTGTCGCCCGGCTTCAATCCCTGATCCTGAGCGATCGTGGTCCAGCCCATGCGGGCCAGCGCGTCCTCGTTCTCCGCCAGCACCACGCGCCACGTGTTCCCGAAGGTCCCCTTGTCCGTCTTGTGCGGCAGGAAGCCGGCCACGTTGCGCAGATAGAGCCGCCAGAAGCGGCCGATGCTCGTGTTGGCCTGAAAGCCGTCGCGGAGCGCGCCCTGCTGATAGTTGAAGCCGAGCCGGCGAATGATCGGCCCGTTGACGATGATGAGCGTCTCCGCCCCCGGCGTGTTGCCGCTGTGCTCCACACCGTAACGCGGATCGGCCATGGCTTCGATCAGCGCCACCAGCACCGGCATGTACTCCGGCCGGCACCCCGCCATCACGCCGTTGATCGCCACCGTCCGCACGGTGGCGCTGCGGCGGTCCGGCAGCAGCACGCCCAGCTGCTCGTCGGCGTCACGGTCGGTCGCCTTCAGAAATTCGTCGACGCGCGCCGCCGTCGGCGGGACGATCGGCAGCCCGTCGCTCCAGCCGTTCTCGTAGTAGAACCGATTGATCTCGTCCGGCATGCCCTCGAACACGATCTCGCCCGGCTCCGGCTCCACCAGCTCGGTGGCCTTCTCCGGCGCCGCGGTCAGCCCCTGCACCACGCCTTCGACGGTGACGCCCAGCACGTTGGCGCGCAGCTCGTCCACCGTCTGCACGTCGACGTGGCCCGGCACGATCGCAACAGGCAGGCTCGGCAAGCCAAGGCCGGTGGCGGTGGTGGCCGCCTGACCGATGAATCCTTCACACGTGAGCGAGACCGAGGGAACGCCGGCTTCTTCCGCGACTGCGCTGGCCCGCAACACGGCGGGCGTGCAGCTCCCTCAACACGCCATCCCGGAGATGATCGCGTCCACCCCCAGCTCGCGCATGCGCGCCGGCAGGTTGGCGAGCACCTCGTGCTCCTCGGCTCCATGGGTGGAGCCGAACGTGCGGTAGTCGATGAACTTCACGCCGGGATAGCGCTGGGCCAGGGCGGCTTCGAGCATCGGAAAGATCTCGTCGCCGCGGAAGAGATCGTCCCAGAGCTGCCCGATCGTCTTGCCCGCCAGGGTCTCCAGACGCGGCGCCACCGGCCGCGCCGTCACCGTCCGCCGCCCTCTCGGCCACAGCACCCGCTCCAGCATGTCCGTCCTCTCTCTCAGGTCAGCGATCGTCCGGGCCCAGCTCGAGGCCGAGCGCGGCGGCGAGATCGATGACCTCGGCCGTGCGCTTCGTCACCCGCGCCGCCTCGAAGATGCGGCGCGCCGCGCGGAAGTGCTCGCGCGCTCCCGGGCGATCGCCTCCTTCGGCGCACGCGCGTCCGAGATCGACGTGGGTCCGTCCGACCTCGAACGTCGCGCCCATCGCGTCGAACGTCGCCAGAGCGCCGGTGAGCTGATCGTGCGTGCGGACCAGGTCGCCGTCGGCCAGCCCGATGCGGCCGAGGGTCCGGCGCGCCAGGCCGATGTTGAAGGGCGCGCCGTCGGCCTCACCCATGGCGACGGCGCGCTCGGCTAGCTCACGGGCCTGAGCGCGATCGCCGGCCAGCAGGTGGGCCTCGCTCAGCAGCGCCAGGTGTCGAACCTCGCCGCTGCGCACCGGGCTCTGGGCCAGACGCTTCACCGCCTCGGTCAGCAGCGTCACCGCCGCGGCGCCGCCGCCGCGCTCCAGCTCGGCCATCGCCATGGAGCCGGCGAGCAGGCTCGACGTCATGACATCGCCGGACAGCGTCAGCCCTCGACCGGCAGCTTCGATCGCCTCGTCGACGTCGCCGCGCAGGGCCCGGGTCCACGCGATGATGGAGCACGCGAGCGCCTGCACCCGGGGCCAGCCCGACGACTTGCCCACGGCGTCCTCGTGCTCGCCGGCCTGAAGCGCGATGTCGAGTTCGCCGGCGGTGACCGCATTGATCGCCAGGTCGTGGTAGACGAGCCCCAGCCAGTGCTGCGCGGTTGGCAGATCGAGCAGCGCGATGGCGCGTTTCGCGTGGGCCATGCCGTCCCGAGGCCGGCCCCGACCGTACGCCACCAGCGACAGGACGTGCAGGGCCTTGCCGATGCGCTCGGCGTCGCCGGCACGCTCGGCATCGCGCAACGCCTCCCCGGCCGCGCGCTCGGCCGCCACCTGATCGCCCAGGTAGAAGTACGTGAGCCCGACCCGGAAGTGGTACTCCGCGGTCAGTCGCGGATCGCTCACGCGGGCCGCGTCGCCGGCGAGCGATTCGAGTAGCTCGAGGATCTCGCGCTGGCGGCCCAGGATCGACAGCACGAACGCGTGCTGCAGGGCGAGGTCGAGCTGCCGGGTGGCGCGCTCGTCGGCGGGCAGCTCGGCGACACAGGCGCGCGCCTGCTCGAACGCCCGGCAGCCATCCTCGAGGGCGTAGCGCTGGGTCGCCAGCTCGGCGAACCGCACCAGGTGCGGCAGGGCCCGGCTCGTCTCGCCGGCCTGCCGGTAGTGATGGCCGAGCTGATCGGCGACCTCGTCGAGCTGCCGGTGGCCGAGCCGCTCCAGCGCCTCCGCGATCGCCCGGTGCAGCGCCCGGCGGGTGGGCGCGATGACGCGCGCATAGGCGACCTCGCGAATCCGGTCGTGCGTGAAATCGAGCTGCTCGCCGACCGCGTGCAGGATGCGCCGGCCGACCAGCTCCTCGACCGCCTCGGCCGTCTGTCGCGCGCTGGCGCTGGCCGCCGCCTCCAGCAACGCGAACTCGAAGCTCCGCCCGATGGCCGCCGCCACGCCCAGCGTGCCGCGCGCGCCGGCGTTGAGGCGATCGAGGCGGGCCGCGATCACCTCGCGCACACGCCGCGGCAGCGGCAGCGGGCCGCCGGCCGTGAGGTCATGGTCCTCCAGCGTGTGCAGGGTCTCCAGAATCTGGAGCGGATTGCCGTCGCTGGTCCGCCAGAGGCGTCCACCGAGTCGATCGATGGTGGCCGTGGCGGTGCCGATCCGGGCCTCGGCCTGCACCAGCGCGGTGGTCTCGGGCTCGGTCAGCCCGCCGAGCGCGATCTTCACGAGCCGCTCGTCGCTCTCGGCGCCGATCATGGGCGCGAGCGGATGGCTGGGCTCGAGATCCTCTTCGCGCACCGTACCCAGGAGAAACACGGGCCGGTCGGCCAGCCGCCGGCGCAGGAAGGCCAGGAGCCGGACGCTCAGGTCATCCGCCCAGTGCAGATCCTCGAGGACGATCAGCAGCGGCGTGCGCTCGGCGATCGTCCCGAGCAGCGCGGCCACCGCCTCGAAGAGTCGAACGTACTCGTCGGCCCTCGAGGGTGCGCCGCCCGGCGCGCCGAGCTCCGGAAACAACCGCGAGAGCTCGCCGCGCGCGGGCGCGGCCAGCGTGGTCTTGCCCTGGCCGACCAGCCCGCCCTCCCGCATCGCATCCACCCACGGGCCGAACGGCAGGTGCTCGCCCTCGTACGATCGGCCGAGCAGCACCGCGCCGCCTCCGGCGAGGACGCCCCGCGCCACTTCCGCGGTGAGCCGGCTCTTGCCGATACCCGCCTCGCCCACGATCACCCCGAGCAGCGCCCGCCCCTGGCGTGCCTCGTCCCAGGCATCCGAGAGTCGCTGCAGCTCCCGCGTGCGACCGATCAGCGGGGTGTCGGTGACCGAGATGTCAGGCGCCGTCACGGCCGGCGGCGTCTCGCGCTGGGCTGGAAGGGCGGCAGGCGCCGGCTCGGCACGCTCGGGCTCCTGCTGCAGCAGCTCGAGGTAGAGAGCGCGGGTGTCGGGCTCGGGCGCGGCGCCGAGCTCGCGGCGGACCACCGCCACGCACGTCTGATATTGGCGGAGCGCGGCGCCGCGGCGCCCCTGCTCCACGTAGAGCCGCATGAGCAGGCGATGCGCCGTCTCCTGTGTAGGATCGAGGCCGAGCAGCCGCACCGCGGTCTGGATGGCCTCCGCCGTTCTGCCCGCGGCGCGCTGCTGGGTCAGCAGCCGGACGAAGACGTCCACCGCCAGCTCGCGCAGTCGGGTCCGCTCGGTGACCAGCCACTCTTCGAATGCCGGCTCGCGCAGGACGAACCCGTCGAGGAAGTCACCCCGGTAGAGTGTCGCCGCCTGGTCGAGGGCCTCGGGAGTGCCGACCGTCGCCTGATTGGTGAAGGCCACCACGTCCACGTCCACGGCGGCGGGGTCGAGCGCCAGGCTCCGGCCCTCGGCGATGAGGCCGGCAGGTAGCACCTTTCGTAGGTCCACCAGGGTATGGCGCAGGCTGTCGCGCGCCTGGTCCTCGCCACGGTCTCCCCAGAGCAGGGCGGCCAGCTTGTCACGCAAGTGGGCCTGCCCGGGCCGGGCCGCCAGAAAGGCGAGCAGCGCCTGCGCTTTGCGGGTCGGAAAGGCCAGGGGCTGGCCGGAGAGTCGGCGGACTTCACAACCACCGAGGAGGGTCAGCGCGAAGCGGGACCCGTCGGGCTTTTCCCACGCATTTTTCATGCGCCTGCCCACGGGAGTATCACGCCCTCCACTGTACAACGTTGGGACGATGAAGATGACCCCGCTCGCTCTCCTGGTCGTCCTGATGCTGTCCGCCCCGGCGCACGCGCAGACGCTGGGGGCCAACACCAACTTCGCCGCCGGGACCAATCCCATCGGCGTGGCCGTGGGCGACGTCAATCGCGACGGACGCCCGGACCTCGTCGTCACCAACGGCACACCGGGGACCATCTCCGTGCTGCTCGCGACCGGCAACGGCACGTTCGGCGCACCGGCCAGCTTCACGGTGGGCACGATGCCGGTGGCCGTCGCGCTTGGCGACCTGAACCGCGATGGGATCCTCGACGCCGTGGTTGCCAACGCCGACGCCAACTCCATCTCGATCCTGATCGGCAACGCCACCGGAGGCTTCGGCGGCCGCGTCGACGTCCCGGTGGGCCTGCGTCCCACGGCGGTGGCGATCGGCGATCTCGACGGCGACGGACGGCTGGACGTGGTCATCACCAGTGGCGTCGCGGGGACGGTGAGCGTTCTGCGCGGCAACGGCGCCGGCGCCCTGTCCCTGGTCGGTGACTTCGCGACCGGGCCCTTCCCGTCCAGCGTGGTGCTGGCCGATGTGAACAGCGACAGCCTGCTGGACGTCATCGTGGGCAGCCGGGACGGCGGCATCGTGTCCGTGTTTCTCGGGGTTGGCGGAGGACTGCTGGGGCCGCGCGTCGATCTCGATGCCGGCAGCAGCATCGTCGGCCTCGCCGTCGGCGACTTCAACGGCGATGGGCGGCCGGACCTCGTGGCGGCCGATAGCACCGCCGGCCCGTTTGCCGTACAGCTGGCCGATCCCCTCGGCGGCTTCCAGCGCATGGGAGCCACATTCACCCTCGGCGCTGGGCTCGCCGCGGTGGTCGTCGCCGATTTCGACGGGAACGGACGAGCGGATATCGCGCTGGCGTTCTCGAGTGGCACGACGATCGTGCTCGGCGGGGACGGCCGGGGCAGCTTCACCCCCAGATCGACAACGGTGCTCGCCCTGACCACGAGCGCCGCCGCCGTCGGCGATTTCGACCGCGACGGGCTGCCGGACTTGGTCGCGGTGCACCCCGCGGGCAACGTCGTGAGCGTGCGCCTGAACACCACCGTCCCGGCCGGCGCGGGATCGTTCGTCGCCACGCCGCCGACCCCGTCCCAACCCAGCCAGGCCGACTCGCAGCCCGTCGCCATCTTCCTCGCCGACCTGGCCAGCTTCATCCTCGACGTCCCTCGGTTCGACGGATTCCTCGATGCCGTGGCGGTGGACACGGACACGGTCACCGTGGGCCTCGGCACGACGCTGGGGATCTTTCCGCCGTTCTCCACCGGAGGCGTCACCGTGGCGGCGGCGCTCGCCGACGTCAACCGCGACGGGCGGCCCGACCTGCTGCTGGCTCAGACCTCGGGCCGACTGAAGGTACGACTGGGCACCGGACGAGGTTTCTTCGGCAACGATCTCGGCGGCAGCTTCGGACCGCCGATCGAGACCGATCTTTCGCTGGTGCCGATCGCCATCGCCGTCGGCGATCTGGATCGAGACGGCGTGCCCGACCTGGTGGTCGCCTCGGCCACCTCCGCGACCGTCCGGACGATGCGCGGACTCGGCAACGGGGCGTTCACGCCGCAACGATTCTTGAGCCTGAACCAGACCTCGATCCCCAGCGCGGTGGCCGTGGCCGACCTGAACCGCGACGGCGCCCTCGACCTGATCATCGCCCACGCCGACGGCATCTCGATCTTCCTCGGCGACGGGGCGGGCGGCTTCGACAACCGGATCGACGCCGCGGCCGGGGTGTCGCCACTGGGCTTGGCGCTGGGTGACGTCGATCGCGACGGACGGCTCGACCTCGCCTTCACCAGCGCGACCGATGGTGCGGTGCGGGTCATGCCGGGGACCGGCGCCGGGACCTTCGGCGCTCCCATCGCGTTCTCCGGCTTCACCGCACCTAGCGCGCTGGCCCTCGCCGATCTCACCCGCGACGGCGTGCTCGACCTGGTCGTGCTGGACGGCGGAGCCGGGACGCTGGTCGTCCGTCCGGGCTTCGGCAACGGTAATTTCGGAACGGCCACCACCGCGCCAGCCGGCCCCGATCCGGCCGTCTTCGCCGTCGAGGACGTCAACAAGGACGGCCGGCTCGACCTGGTCGTGCTCTCGTCCGATCGTCAGCTGCGCGTGCTGCTCAACGACGGCACCGGCGCGGGGACCATTGCGTTCGCCGACTTCCCGCTGCCGACCCTGGTGGAATCCAGCGGGAGCTTCCTCAGCGTCGTCGTGACGCGCAGCGGCGACGCCGCGCCCGCCACGGTCGACCTGACGCTGAGCGGCACCGCCGTGCTCGGCGTCGACTATGAGCTGGTCCCGGACGGAGAGTTCAGCTCGCTCCCCGCGTCGTCGACGCTCACCTTCGCGCAGGGGGAAGCGAGCAAGCAGCTCTCCCTGAGCGCGGGCAGCTCCTTCTTCGGCGGCGACACGCTCGTGGGCGCGAACAAGAGCATCGTACTCACTCTGAGCAACCCCGGCGGCGGGGCCGTGCTCGGCACCCCTAGCCAGCGGACGACCACCCTGACCGAGCGCGACGAGGCGCTGTCCTTTATCCAGCCGATCTTCCCCGTGACGGAAGGCGGCCAGGCGGCCATCACCGTCCGGCGACGTGGCGACCTGCAGGGCACGGTGACCGTCGGCTTCAAGGCGATCGGCGGCTCGGCCGCCGCCGCCGATTTCGTGGCGGCCGCGGGGACCCTCACCTTTCCGCCCGGCGTGGCCCAGCAGACCTTCGTGGTGAGGGTGAACGCCGACGCGGCCCGGGAGTCCGACGAGACCATCGCGCTGCAGCTCACGGCGCCGAAGAGTACGAAGTTCAACCGCGTGATCCAGCTCGAATCGCCCAGCGTGGCGGAGATCCTCGCGCTGGATGGCAACGCGGCCAGCGTGGCGTTCGCCGGCGCGACCGCCAGCGTGGCCGAGGGCACCAGCACCACCCTGACGCTGACCCGCACCGGCGCACTCACCGAGACGGCGACGGCGGACGTGACGGTCACACTGCTCTCGGCCGCCGCGTCAGACTTCACGCTGACGCCGCCGGCGCCGGCCACGATCGTCTTTGCCCCCGGCGTCACGACCCAGACGATCCAGGTCGCGGCGACGGCCGACACGACCGCCGAGGGGCCGGAGAGCCTCCGGCTTCAGATCGTCAGCGTGACCAGCGGCGCGCGCACGGGCCGGATCGGCACGACGTCCGCCGTCCTGGTCACCATCGTTGACGACGACTCGGCCCTGGGCTTCACCGATGCGTTCGCCGATCGGCAGCTGCCCGAGTCGTCGGCCACCGCGACCTTCACGGTGATGCGCACCGGCTCGCTCACCACCACCGCCACGGTGCAGGCGCGCACGGTGGAGGGCGCGGGCGGGGGCACCGCGGTGCCCGGCGTCGACTACCAGCCGGTGGCGCCGACAACCCTCACGTTCCCCCCCGGCATGACGACGCGCACGTTCACCGTGCCGCTGCTGAACGACACCATCGTCGACGGCGCCCGGACCCTGCGGGTTGCGCTGGCCAGCCCCACCGGCGGCCCGGCCCTCGGCACCCAGAGCACCTCGACGGTGACCCTGCTGGACGACGACGATGGCGGCGTGATCCAGTGGCAGAAGGCCAGCGCCACCGTGGGGGAGGGCGTGGGCAACGCCACGCTCATGGTGACCCGCACCGTCTCCACGCCGGGCAAGAAGCTGGCGAGCGGCGTCACGGTGAACGTCGCACGAACGAGCGGCACCGCGACGCTCGGCTCCGACTTCACCGCGCCGGCCTCGAGCCTGACGTTCGCCGCCGGCCAGGCCACGCAGACGGTCACGGTGCCCATCGTCGCGGACCAGCGCGACGAGGACGCCGAGACCGTGGTGTTCGCGCTCAGCAACCCGCAGGGCGGCGCCGTGCTGGGCCCGCTGGCCACCTTCACGCTGACGATCACCGACGACGACGCAGGCGGACAGATCCAGTTCGCGCTCGCGAGCGCAACGGTGGACGAGGAAAATCCGGCGGCGGTGAACGTTCGCCTCACGCGCACCGGAAACAACCTGGCCGCCGGGGTCACGGTGGACCTGGCCGTGACCGGAGGCACCGCCCAGCAGGGCGTGGACTTCAACCTGCCGACCGGCACGCTGACGTTCGCCGCCGGCGAGACGACGAAGGATCTGGCTCTGGCCCGCTTCAGCGATGGACGGCCCGAGGGGCCGGAGACCATCTCGCTGGCGCTCTCGAACCCCACCGGCGGCGCGACGCTGGGCTCGCAGCGCACGATGCTGATCACGATCCTCGGCGCGGAGAGTGCGGTGGGCTTCAGCCGCCCGGGCTTCTCGGTGACCGAGGGCACCGCCACGGCAACCCTCACGGTGACGCGCACCGGCCCGCTGACCTCGGCGGCCAGCGTGCAGGTGCGAACCCTGGACTTCGCGGGCGGCGGCAGCGTGGCCGTGCCCGGCGTCGACTACCTACCCCTGCCGCCGACTACTCTTACCTTCCCGCCCGGCATGGCCAGCCGGCCGATCGCAGTGCCGATCCTGAACAACACCCGCCGCGACGGGGCCCGCACCGTGGCGCTGGCGCTCAGCAATCCGAGCGCCGGCCTGGCGCTGGGCACGCAGCAGACCACCGTGCTGGCCATCGCCGACAACGACGCGCCCGGCACCATCGGCTTCTCTGCCGGCTCGGTCACTGTCTCCGATGCGGCCGGGGTGGCCACGCTCACCGTGACGCGCACCGGCACGGGCCTGGCCGGCGGGGTCTCGGTGGACTTCGTGGCCGACTTCTTCGATGGGTTTTTCTCCGTCACGCGACGTCAGACCGGCCTGGTGGTCTTCGCTCCCGGCCAGACGTCGCGAACGATCGCGCTCGCCCTCAACACGGATCCGCTCGTGCGCAACGAGCGCGCCTTCGTGCAGCTCACCAATCCCACGGGCGGCGCCACGCTCGGCAGGTCGAGGACCTCGGTGACCGTCACCGACAAGGACGCCGGCGGCACGCTCCGCTTCACGACCTCGGCGGTGACCGCGGTGGAGGGCAGCACCCTGCTGCTGACGGTGACCCGCACCGGCGGGCTGGCCGGCGGCGTCGGTGTCCCGTTCTTCATCACCGACGGCAGCGTCGGCGGGTTCAGCGCGCGCACCGGCCTCGACTTCGTCCTGGCCCCGGGGATCCTGTTCTTCGACGAGGGCGAGACGAGCAAGAGCATCGCGATCCCCATCCTGGCGGATGGGCTGCTGGAAGGCCCCGAAACCTTCCAGGTGTCGATCGGCAACCCCACCGGCGGCGGAGTCAAGGGAACGCCCAGCGCCGTCCTCGTGACGATCGTCGACACAGACGCCGCCGTCGGCTTCGCCCGTGGCTTCGTCTTCGTCGACGAGCCGACGCCGACGGTCTCCGTCACCGTGCTGCGCTCGGGGCCGCTGACCGGGACGGCCACCGTCCAGTTCCGGACCGTCGAGGGCGCCGGCAGCGGCAACGCCGTGCCGGACGTGGACTATCGCCCGATGCAGAAGACCCTCACGTTCGGGCCGGGCGTCGCGACCCAAACGGTGACGGTGAGCCTCCTCAACGACAACACCGTGGACGGCCAGCGCACCGTGAGGCTGGAGCTGAGCAACGCGACCGGGATGGCGCTCGGGACACTCCAGCGCACGATGAACATCAACATCAACGACAACGATTTTGGCGGCTCCATTCAGTTTGCGGCCAGCCAGTTCATCGCCTCCGAGGCAGCCGGCGTGGCCACCTTGCGTCTGGTCCGGACCCTCCCCTTCATCTCCGGTGTGACGGTTCCCACGCTCGGCGGCGGGGTGGTGGTGACCTTCATCGTGACCGCCCAGACGGCGGGCGCCGGCTCCGACTTCACGGTGACCACCGGCACGGTCACCTTCGGAAGCGGCGAGACCGTGAAGGACATCGTCATCCCGATCGGCGCCGACGGGCTGCTCGAGGGACCGGAGAGCTTCCTGGTGACATTGCAGAGCGCCACGGGCGGCGCATTCGTGTCCCGCGACCCAGCCACCGTGACGATCGTGGACTGAGCTGCCGGCCGGCCGCGCGCGCCCGGGTCGGCCGCTCGCACCTGCCCCGCCCAGCTTATGATGGGGCCATGACCCCACCGACTGCTTCGCCCACGCGCGCCCTGGCCGCCGAGATCGATCCCGTTCGCTTCGAGGTCATCCGCAACGGGCTGCTCGCCATCACAGAGGAGATGGGCGCCACGCTCCGCCGCGCCGCCTACTCGACCAACATCAAGACGCGCGGCGATTTCTCCTGCGCCTTCTTCGATCGCGAGCTGCGCACCATCGCGCAGGCCTTCGCCCAGCCCGCCCATCTGGGCTCGCTGGCTCACCTGGTGCCGCGCGCCATCCGCGCCTACGGCCCCGAGCGCCTGCAGCCCGGCGACGGCATCCTGATCAACGACCCGTATCAGGGCGGCGTGCACCTGAACGACATCACGCTCATCACGCCCGTCTTCCACGAGGGTGCACTGCTCGGCTACGTGGCCAACATCGCCCATCACGTCGATGTCGGCGGCGGCGCGCCCGGCAGCATCGGCGTCTCCAGCGAGATCTACCAGGAAGGCCTCGTCATCCCCGGCGTGCGCTTCGTCAAGGGCGGCCAGATCGATCCCGACATCTTCGCGATGATCCGCGCCAACTTCCGGGGCACGCGCGAGATCTCCGGCGACTTCCGCGCGCAGACCGCGGCCAATCGCCTCGGCGCCCAGGGGATCGCCGCGCTGGTAGCCCAGCACGGCGGGGCGACGCTGACGCAGTACCTGGAGGAGCTGCTGCGCTACACCGAGCGCCGCACGCGCGCCGCGTTCGCCGAGTTCCCTGACGGCACGTTCAGCGCCGAGATGCTCATGGACGGCGACGGCGTCACGGACGAGCCGGTCAAGCTGGCCGCCACGGTGACGATCGAGTTCGGCCGCCTGTCCGTCGATCTCACCGGGTGCGACGAGCAGCGCAAATCCCCCACCAACGCCACGTCGTCGCAGTCGTACTCGGGCGTCGTCTACGTGCTCAAGTGCCTCATCGATCCTGACATTCCAGTCAACGACGGCTTCTACCGGCTGGTCGA
>Ga0075428_100006611_pt1 | contig 12896 bp, 4 predicted proteins | sample RhiMetdeltSRZDD2_FD_75291 | JGI IMG/M metagenome (GOLD analysis project Ga0075428, IMG submission 75291) | Populus rhizosphere microbial communities from Tennessee, USA - Rhizosphere MetaG P. deltoides SRZDD2 | ecosystem: Host-associated > Plants > Roots > Rhizosphere > Soil | place: USA...
AAGATCGACCTCACCGACGCCGTGTGCGTCCTCGCCTGGCTCTTTCAGGGAGGGGCTGCTCCAGACTGCATGGCGGCCACGAACACGGATGGCGTCGGCGCAGTGGATCTCACCGATCCGATCTACCTCCTGACCCACCTCTTCCTCGGAGGGCCCCCACCTGTCGCGCCGTATCCCGGGTGTGGGGTCGGGACGTTGCCGGAGGACGATGGTACCTGCGAGACACCGCCGGAGCACTGTCCGCCGTAGTTCCAGCCTCAAGGAAGATCATCGATCGCAGCGCCGAGAGCCGGCCGGTACGAGGTTGACTACGCCCAGCAACCCCCTTCGGTTTCTTCAGCGGGACGTACCTGGCGACGTGGGAACCCGTGGAACTCGATCATCAGCCGGCCATAGCCGCTCACTCTGACGGCGCTCCATCCTTCAGCTGTAGGTCTCCTACTTCCGCTCGTTCGCCGGGGCGAGGCCCTCTTCCTCGCCGAGGCCGTGCTCGAGCCAGCCGGGGTACCAGCGGAAGACGTTCCCGGTCAGGCTGCCGATAAAGATGTCGCCATTCTTCGCGACGTCGATCCAGTGCCCGGGACACTCCATCGCGCCCAGGACCTTGCCGCTCGAGATCTCGATCCGCATGATCCGCCCGGCGAGCGTGTCGTAGGTCAAGTTCTCGATGTTGTTGCGGTGGGTGATCACCCAGACCTCGTCCCCGGGGGTGATGAAGATGTTCTGGGTGGCGCCCAGGTGGCTCCACTCTCTCAGGAACTTTCCGTCCGCGTCGAAGATCTGAATGCGGTTGTTCTCGCGGTCGCTCACGTAGACGCTGCCGCTCAAGTCGACGGCGATCGAGTGCGGCGTGTTGAACTCGCCGGGACCCTTCCCCCTCTTGCCCCAGGCGAGGAGGTATCGCGCGTCCTTCGAGAACTTCACTACGCGCGAGTTGCCGTAGCCGTCCGACACGTAGAAGTCGCCGTTCGGCGCGAAAGCGATGTCCGTGGGGCGGTTGAAGGTCTTCTCGTCCGTTCCGGGCATGCCTTTCCTGCCCAGGGTGAGGAGCAGCTTGCCGTTCCGGTCGAACTCCATCACCTGGTGGTCGCCGTTGTCCGTCACCCAGACGTTGTCCGCCCTGTCGACGCGCATCCCGTGAGGATTGCCGAACATGCCCCGGCCCCAGGACCGCAGATACTTTCCCTTGAAGTCGAAGACGACGATGGGATCAGCTTTCTTCCCCCGCTGGAAGACGAAGACCTCCTTCGACTCGCGGTCCGTGGCGACCGCGGAGACTCGGCCGAACTTCCAGCCTTCGGGCATCGTGTCCGGCTCTTCCCCAAACCGGATGTTCACGCGGTACTTGAGGAGTCCGCCCTCGTGCGGATACCAGCCTCGAGGCGCGGCCTGCGCGGGAAGCGGAGTGTCCTGGGCACGGAGAGCAAACATGGCGAGAAGAAAGCACGCAGCAGATAGAACGTGGACAGAGGATGGGTGGTGGTTTTGTGTTTTCATGGCGAGGCAACATTATATATCCACCGGACGGCGTGTTGGTTGAGAGGGCTCGCTGCCACCGGGCATCCTGTCAACGCGTGTGGATGCCTTGACACTGCACATGATTGCGGCGAGATTGCCGCCCGTCATCGTGCAGTGGACTTGAATTCCCATCTTGGGGTGTCACCCGGCTCCCCGGGACGAGGGTGGAACCGACCTCATGCCTGCTGGAAACGGTCCATCGCCTGTGGATCCCTCGGGGGCGGGCCCCGAGCGCGGGGGGGCGCACTTCGCATCCACGCACTGGAGCCTCGTTCTGGCCGCTGGCCAGAGCGACTCCCCGCAGGCGATCGAGGCGCTCGAGACCCTCTGCAGGACCTATTGGTACCCGGTCTATTCCTACGTGCGGCGAAAGGGCCGGGATGTCCACGAAGCTCAAGACTTGACACAAGAGTTCTTCTGCCGGGTCATCGAGAGGCACTTCCTCCGTGCAGCGGACAGGAAGAGAGGGAAGTTCCGCTCGTTCCTCCTGGCATCCCTCGAGCATTTCCTCGCGAAGGAATGGAACCGAGCACATCGCAAGAAGCGCGGAGGCGGGCTCACGATCGTTTCGCTCGAAGACGGCACCGGCGAGTCGCGCTACCACATCCAGGCTTCCGAGACCTTGGCCCCGGAAAAGCTCTTCGAGCGCGAGTGGGCGCTGGCCGTCGTCGAGGAGGGGATGACGAAGCTGCGCGCAGAGTACACGGGCAGCGGTCGGGGGGAGATCTTCGAGCTCCTGAAGCCGCTCCTCTCCTCGGATTGCGGCGGCCAGCCCTACCCCGAATTGGCCGCACGATTGCACCTTACGGAAGGGGCCCTGCGAGTGGCCGTGCATCGACTCCGCCAGCGTTACGGGGAGTGCCTCAGGGAAGTCATCGCGCAGACCGTCTCCCGAGCCGATGAGGTCGAGGAGGAGATCGCCCACCTCTTGAGCGCGTTGAGCTGATCCCGTGCCAGGGAGTGGTGTAACATCCTCTCGGCTCCGGGTCATTCAACGATGAGCGTGACTCCAACCACCCAGGAGCGGCCGGAGGCCGAGACGTGCCCGCGTTGCCGCCGTGCGATCCCGTCCGGGAAGTCCGGCGAGGACTGCCCCTACTGCCTCCTTTCCCTGGCGGTCCGGCGGGAGACCGGGCACAACCAAGACGCTGAAGCTCGGGAGTCGGGCGCACGGCTCGAGAGCACGCGCTACTTCGGCGACTATAAAATCGAAGGGGAGATCGCCCGGGGCGGCATGGGAGTCGTCTACCGCGCCCGGCAGGTGAGCCTCAACCGGCCAGTCGCACTCAAGATGATCCTGGCCGGCAGCCTTGCGAGCCACTCCGAGCTGGAGCGGTTTCAAATCGAGGCCGAGGCCGCGGCGCGGCTGGCTCACGCGAACATCGTCCCGATCTACGAGGTCGGCGAGCACGACGGCCAGCACTACTACAGCATGAAGCTAATCGCGGGCGGCTCACTGGCGCAGAAGGCGTCGGCGGTTCGCGATCCGCTCCAATCGGCGGCCCTCACCGCCAAGATCGCTCGCGCCGTTCACTACGCACACCAGCACGGAGTGCTGCACCGCGACCTGAAGCCGACCAACATCCTGATCGATGAGTCCGGCGAGCCGCACGTGGCCGACTTCGGGCTTGCCAAGCTCGCAGGCGAGGAGAGCGGCGTGACAAAAACCACTGCGGTCCTCGGCACGCCTGCATACATGGCGCCCGAGCAGGCCTCGGGCCACGCGAAGCAAGCAACCGTGGCTGCGGACGTCTACAGTCTCGGAGCGATCCTCTATGAGCTCTTGACGGGCCAGCCCCCCTTTCATGCTGCGACGCCGCTCGAGACGATGCGCCAGGTCGTGGAGGTGGAGCCGGCGCCGCCGAGATCCGTGAACGGGCGCGTGCACCGGGATCTCGAGACGATCTGCCTCAAGTGCCTCGAGAAGGAGCCGGCGGCGCGCTACGGCAACACCGAGGCGCTGGCGGCCGATCTCGAACGTTTTCTTCGGGGCGAGCCGATCCAGGCGCGGCCCGCGGGCTCTGCCGAGAAGCTGTGGCGCTGGTGCCGGAGGAACCCCCTCGTCGCCATCCTGCTCTTCTCGGTGACTCTGCTCCTCATCGTGATGACCGTGGGCTCCTTCCTTGCCGCGGCGCTCTACCGCGGGCAGCGCGACAGCGCGGAGAAAGCCAGGCTGGAGCGGACGGAGGAGCTGTACCACTCCTACGTCGCTCAGGCTCGTACGGCGCGATTGACTGGAGGAGGCGGACTGGAGCTTGTTCGGCGCGCCAAGGAGCTGCTGGGGAGCGAGGCCCTGGACGAAGCGCGTTTGCTCGAGCTGCGCGACGAGGCGATTGCGAGCCTTGCGACGCCCTCGCTCCGGCTGCTTGTGGAGAGGAAGCCACCCGAAGAGAACGTGAGGGGCGGCGTCTGCTTCGACCCGCGCCTCGAGCTCGTCTTTTGCCTGGATGGCGAGGGAGCGCCATTCGCCGTTCGGCTCCTCGATGGCGAAGTGGCCTTCCGCTTGCCAAAGCCCGAGGTGCAGGCCTTCAACTACGCTCACTCGCACATGAGCGGAAACGGTGGGATCCTCATCGTGACGTACACGACCCCTGGAAACGCTCCCGACGAGACGGTGGTCTGGGACGTCGGGAGGCGCGAGCGGCTCTTCGGAGTCTCGGGAGTCGGCGTTGCCGATATCTCATCGGACGGAACGCTCCTCGCAGTTCCCGGTCCGTCGCTCAAGGTCCTCGAAGTGCCAGCGGGGAACGAGCTCTTCCGGATCGGCCAGGACGCGAAGTGGTGCAGAGGCTATTGGCCGCGCCCCAACCGAATGCTTGCCTACTCGGAGAAATCGAACACGGTGGTTCAAGTCTTCGATCTCGAGAAGCGCGAGCCCCTGGCGCCGATCAAGTTGGACCGGCCGATATTCGACGCCGCGTGGAGCTCCGACGGACGATGGTTGGCCGTCGGCGGGCTCGACCGCCAGATTCGCATCTACGAAGTCCCGGCCATGAAGCTCCGCTCGACGCTGCGGGGACACGAGAGCGCCGTTGTTTCGCTTGCGTTCCATCCCCGGAGGAGCCTGCTCCTGTCCACGGGCTGGGATTCCACGACGCGTCTGTGGGATCCTCTCGGCGGCGAGGACCTCGTGAAGTTCGATGGACTTGGATATGCTTTCAGCGACGACGGAGAGCGGCTCGGCTTTGAGCGGAGCAACGGGATCGGAGTCTTCGAAGTCTCCCAACATGACGTGCTCCGCCAGCTCAGCCCACGTGAGGTGATTCCAGCCAGAGCGCCGAACCCGTGGGGCGCGACGAACGGCCCCCTCGACGTGGACTTCTCTCCCGACGGCCGCCTCCTCGCCTCGGCGGCCGTGGACGGCGTGAGGTTCTGGGATCCCGTGAATGGGACCGAGATCGCCCACGCGGAGATTGGCCTCGTGGAGTCGCTCCGGTTCGACCCGCGGGAGAAGGGTCTCTGGACTTTCGGCGAGTACGGCCTCTTCTGGTGGCCTGAAGTTCGGGGCTCGACCGGAGACGATGCCCTGACGATCGGCCCACCGATCGCCATCGATTTGAACGGACGCCACCACCCGCAGAGGTTCTCGATCGATCGTGAGGGGCGCGTGCTCGCAAGCGTCGACCACGTCAGCGGGCAAGTTACGCTCTGGGACACGGCGAGCGGCTCCGTGCGCGAGACCGTCAAGCTTCTCGTGAGCTGCACCTCCGCCGTCTTGAGCCCGGACGCCCGGTGGCTCGTCCTCACGTACTGGAAGTCGGGCTGGGCCAACGTGATCGATCTCGAGAAGCACGTCCGCGTGGCCTCGCTCACGTCCGAGGACCCGACGAATTGGTTCGATTACGCCGCATTCAGCCCGGACGGTCAATGGCTCATGACGTCGAATCGCAAGGGTTTCGATGGGTGGCGCACGGGCACGTGGGAACGAGCCTTCGAGCTGGCACGAGACCGTCAGGAGCCGGGCAATCCTCACCTGGCGTTCAGCCCACGCGGCGACCTCGTGGCGCTTGCCCGCAGGATCCGGGCGGTCGACCTCGTGGATCCAACCTCCGTCCGCACTCTCGCCACGCTCACGGTGCCTCATTCTCAGCTCATCTACGCGCTGAGGTTCAGCCCGGAAGGAAATCGGCTGGCGGTGGCGTCGCCGGAGTATCCCATCCAGCTTTGGGACTTGCGCGCCCTGGTGCTCAAGCTGAAGGAGCTGGGTCTCGAAAAGGGGCTGCCGTCGATTCCGGGCCCCGCCGCGCCGGCTCCGGCGCCGCACCTCGAAGTGCGGGGGGCTCGACTGCCGCAGGAGAAGTTCCTCGCCGGGCAGATTCGCCTCGCAAATCAGAAGCGGTGCGAATGGGAGCGCCGGCTCATCGAAAAGGGCCCACAGGTCCTCCTCCAGGTCAAGGAGGAGATCGGCGCGTGGATGGAGGACGAGCCGCGGCTCCCCCTGCGCGAGCCCGTCGTGGAAGAGGGGTTTCCCGAGCCGGGCCGGACGCAGTGGAAAGACATCCACGGCGACCTGGCGCGGTGGGTCAGCCTCCTCGAGGCCGGCGGGGCTCCACCGGCTCGTCCGGAGAACCGTTCGCCCGCGAGCGAGGCCACTCTGCAGGGTCCGACGATCGTCCTCGAGACGTCTCCCTACGCTTCAGGAGAGCTTCCATCGCGTCACTGCTGGACGCGCTGGCAGGTGAAGGCCGCCGAGGGAGAGTACGATCTCGAGCCCGTCTTCGATCTCCTCACGCGAGAGGAGCTCACCCGCGTAACGCTGCCCGACGGCCTGCTCGAGTCCGGAACGGCCTACGTCTGGCGCGCCGCGCACCTCGCGGCCGACGGCCAGGCATCGCCCTTCAGCGTCGACACACGCTTCACGACGGGCGACCTCGGCGTCGAGCCCGTGCCTTTCGAGCTCGCGGCCGTCTTCAACAAGGACGCGGTCGCCGATCCCGGCGATGCCGAGAACGATGCAATCGATCCCGGGGAAGGAGACAAGCCGCTCCTCACGGTGGACGGCTTCGACGGCGAGCGCGCCGACAACGCCGCCGTGCGCGGGCTGCCGCGCGACCGCCGCCTCGGACCGTACCGCCTCGGGTATTATCGTGAGCGGAACGTCCTCCAGCTCTCGCCAGAGGACCGCGAGCCCGTCCGCGTCGAGGCGCCGCGCCGGCGATACCGCTCGATCCGCTTCCTCGTCACCGGGGGGTGGGGAGATTCGAAGATCCCGCTCCGGCTCGAGTACTCCGATGGAACGAACGAGGAACGCTCGCTCTACTCGAACAGCTTCTACAACGACTTTCCTCCCCGAGGCACCGACTCGATCCACGGAGGCTCGCTGCCCGTCCGGCGCGGCATGGACCACCTACGCGCGGGAAAGCTGATCGACAACCATCAGGGCGCCCTCTTCGAGGTGGTGCTGGCAGCGGATCCGGCAAAGACGCTCGCGGCCGTGGTCCTCGAGCCAGCCCGGGGGGATTTCGCGAGGCCCGTCACCCGGGCGAACGTCCTGGCGGTGACCGGCATGGCCGTTCGCTGAGCCTTCTTGCTCGAGATTCGAAGCCCTCCCTGTAACAAACGCGGGCGTTCGGGTCACTCCCGGGTAGAGAGCCGTCGATCCCCACCTACGTGGCAGCGCCCGTGGCCGTGTGGGCGAGCAAAGGATTCTAACTCTCCCGGAGGTCGCCGCATTGAGAAGCTCAAGGACCCAATCGCAGATTTCCCTCCTCCTTACACTCGGGATGAGCCTCGTCGCCCGGGTCTCGATCGAGGCGGGGCCCCCCTGCTTCCCGAACGCCCCCATCCCCGGCTGGAGCGTGGAGAACGTCGGCGGCTTCGGCAACGGGAGCTCGGAGCTTCAAGCTCAGGAGTACAAGCTCTGCAGCGACTCGAGCGGCTTCGGGGTGAGCGATGACAAGGTTCGTTACGTATTCAAGGGCACGGGCGGCGACTTCCTCATCACGGTGCGCGTGGATGACTTCGACGCGCCTGGCATCGGCGGACTCATGGTGCGAGAGGATCCCCAGCGGATCGACTCGGCGTTCATTTCCATCTACGTCCAGTTCCAGTCTGGAACGGGCAACTTCGTCATCAATTCGAGCTTCCGGCCGGATGGCGGCGCCCAGGCATCGCTCGACGTTGGCCCGGCAATCTCCACCGGCCTTCCCGTCTATCTAAGGATAAGCCGAAGCGCGGGCGTCTTGACCACCGCCTTTTCTCCGAACGGGAACAACTACGTCAACCACCTCCAAGCCGGCGGTCCGCTCACCGACCTCGCGGCCTCGTCGGTCACGGCGGGGCTCGTCCAGAGCTCGCAGAACCCTCTTGTGACGAGCACTGCGTACCTCTCGAACCCCGTCCTCGTCGCGCTGGGAAACGTGGGCTACCCGATCGACCTCGGAGATGTCGCTACGGGGGGCGACGGCACGGGGACGGCTCCCCCTGCGAACACTGGCATTGACGAGCGAACCGGCGACTTCACCACGGACTACTTCGATGGGCCCGTCTCGATGGGAGACGCCGTGGACGATGGCCGCAACCCCTCTCCCGCCTCCGATTCAGCGTACATAGACTCGGTGTTCTTCATCGAGCCCGGTCTTCCGGGAACGGGAGCCGCGTCGCAAGTGATCACCCAGAGCGGTGTGCGCTTCGATTCCTTCCGGTCCACGGATGGGAACGGGACGGGCTGGAACTACATCTTGAAGAACCGAAACGGCGGGGTCTCCACACCGGGGATCCAGGTGGGCGGCATCGCGATCCCGACCGGCTCCGCGGTCGGCATCCACGCCTCGATGGGCATCACCTTCGACCTGAACGCGCTTCGTGCGCGCCACGGCGCGGACCGTGTGGGGTGCTTCGAGTCCTTCTGGGGCATGGACAACTGCGACGCGGGAGACGTGAACCTCTACGCCATCCTCTCGAGCGATGCGGGCGTCATCGCGGGCGGCTCGAGGAGCTTCCACGCGCTCCCGGGCGCGGGCGAATGGGTCCAGATGGAGATTCCCGCGACGGCCCGGTACTTGACGCTGGCCACGGGAACGAACAACGGAGGTGCCTGCGGCCACGGCACGTTCGGCGCCGCGAGGATCACCTGCTCTCCCTGCCCGCTCCCGAGCTTCACGGACATTGGGTCCGTCGAGCCGCGGCTGGTCTCGACCACGGGCGGCACGGAAATCACGCTCACGGGGAAGGGCCTGGGCCCCGACTATCAATACGTCATCGGCGGGCGCGCGGTGACCGGCATCGTACCCCTGGACTCGTCAGGGACTCAGCTGCGCGGCATCGCTCCCGCCCTGCCTGCGGGCAGCTACGACGCCCAGGTGCTTCTTGCCACGGGCGGCATCGTCGCGTGCTTGAAGGACGCCGTCGACGCCGCGGCGCCGCCCTCGATCACGTCGGTCGGGCCGCGGAACGTGAGTCGTGACGGAACGACATCGATCTCCGTTCACGGCGGGAACTTCACCACCGGCACGAGGATCCAAATCGGTGGTCGAGACCTCGCGAGCCCGAGCTTCGTCTCCTCCTCCCTCATCACGGGGAACGCGCCGGCGCTCGCCGCCGGAGAGTCGGACGGACCACGGGACGTCACCGCCCAGGCTCCGACGGGGAACGCGATACTGCCCGCCGGCGTCGTGTACGTCACTCCGCAGTGCGTCCAGATCCAGAAGGTGACCCCTTCGTTTGTCTCCACGGCGGGCGGGACGCCGATCGAGATCACGGGGACTTGCTTCGCCGCGGGCATGGTCGCCCGCCTGGACGGAACGCCGATTCTGGAGCAGGTCCTCGTGAGCTCGACGACCCTGCGGGGAAAGTCGCCGCCGCTCCCGGCTGGGCTCCACGCGGCCGAGATCGTCGACGCCGCGGGCGCGGTGCTCGCTCATCTCGACCGCGCCGTCGAGTCGGGATCGCTCCTGAGGATCACGAGCGTCGATCCTCGCCGAGTCGCACGTGATGGGACGACTCCAGTCTCCATCCACGGCGAGGGCTTCAACGCCGCCACGATGATCCACATCGGCTCGCACCCCCTCGCGAGACCCCAACTCGCCTCCCCGAGCCTCATGACCGGCCTCGCGCCGGCCTTAGACGCCACCGAGGTCGACGGGCCGCGCGACGTGGTCGCTGAAGGCTCCAGCGGATCGTCTGCCTTGACCGGCGGAGTCCACTACGTGAGCCCCGCGGTGAAGACCTTGACCTTCACCGAGCGCTTCGCTCCCGAAGATCTCTCCCTCACCCCGATCACGATGCCCGACGGCACGCCCGCGACGCGCGTCCGGCTGCGCGGCGGCGACATCTCGGCCAAGGCAGGCGAGCCCGCGCTCCCGGTCATCTACCGCCGCGTCGCGTTGCCCAAGGGAGCCCTGGTCGTCGACGTGGAAGCGAATCCCGCGACGCTGCAGACCTTTGCACCCCATCCCGATGTCGAGTGGGAGCAGCCTCGGCAGCCAATTCAGGCCGCGGGCAGGGTGCCCCGTCCACCCATCATCACCGGAGGGGATGACGGTCCGATTTATTTCCCGCCGCCCGAGCCCGTGCCGCTCGATCCATCGGTCCACAGCACGCCCGCCTGGCCTCGCGAGGAGGTGAGCATCGAGGATGCAGCGGAGCAAGGCGAGTTCCTGGTCCTCAGCTGCCGCATCTCACCGGTGAGGTGGATGCCGGCAGAAGGAACGATCGAGCTCCGCACGTCGCTCGATGTCCATGTCCTCTATGAGGGAGGCTCGCTCCCGGACCCCGCGGCCCCGATCGATTACCGCACGGCCATGATGCGGGAAGAGGTGGGCAGCGCCGTGGTGAACCATGACCTGGTGCCGCCTTCGGACGGCAACGCCATCCTTCCGCCGCTCACTCTCGACGCCTGGTACCTGATCATCACCGACAACGACCGGTGGAACGAGGACAAGACGCCGAACGGCGATCTGCCCCCGGGCGACATGGTCAGCGAGTTCGAGCGGCTCGCGCACTGGAAGAACCAGAAGGGGATCAAGGCGGCCGTGGTGACGGTGAGGGACATCCTCTTGGGGCGCTACGGAAACTTCTCCGCCGGCTCGCGCGACCTCGAGGAGGTCATCCGGAAGTTCCTACGGCACGCGAAGGAGAGCTTCAACACGTACTGGGTGCTCATCGGAGGCGACCAGAGCATCATCCCCGCGCGACGCGCGCCCATCTACCTCGCGCCCCTCAAGTTCGCGTCGAACTCCACGCCCGACCGCGGCGAAGCGTATCTGGACCCCGGCACGCGACGGATCCGGGTGCAAAGTGGAAGCGACTGGTTAAGCTCCACGGACTTGACCACTGATCCCGAACGGATCGTCTTCTTCCACGCCGGGACGGGCATGGCCTTCAAGAGGACGCAGGCCCCGAGCGACCAGAACCCGGGCTGGAGCCACATGACGAATTCGAGCTACTCTCAAGAATCACAATACCCGACGCCCTACGTGATCGTGGCCGGCGTTCCTCTCGACGTGCAAGGAGGTGTCCCCGTTCCGCCGACGGACCTCTACCTCGCGAACTGGGTATCTCACATCCCGACCGACCTCTACTACGCGAGCGTGAACGGGAACTGGGACCAGAATGGAAACGGAGTGCTCGGCGAAATTCTCGGGGACGCGTCCATCGATGGCGTCAGCTTCGCGCCCGATTTCGCCTTGGGGCGAGCCCCGCTTCACTGGACTGCCGACGTGGGGACCTGGGTCGACAAGGTCCTCGCCTACGAGAAGTACGCGAACGTCCCCGGGAACTTCGCGGAGAAGGTGCTCCTCGGCTCGACGAACTGGTGGGGAGGCGCCTTGGTCTCGGCCGGGTCGAAAAATCCTCCACCGCAAGGACGCTACTTCAGCTCGAACGGCTCGACGGAGGCGCACCTCCATTTCACGGGGGCGCCGGGAACCAACGCGTATGCCTTCGCCCTGGTGGCCTACAATTCCGAGAACGACCTCTTGTACCTCCCCTACGACCGCAACGCAGGCCCCGAGAGGCTCGGGTTCCATTACTGCACGGACGAGTCGTACTCGCAAGTCTCCGAGTACGGCGTCAATCTCGGAAAGCCAACGGAGTGGGTCCTCGTGATGGGGCCGGCCGCGAAGATTCACCCCGCGAGCTACTTCTTCGACTACGTCCTCGCGGACGCATCCGCGCTCACGAAGGAACAAATGAAGAAGCTCTTCGACGCCGACTTTCCGGGGCTGGATCTCAAGAAGCGCTACTACGAGGACGCAGAGGACACGCCGGACTGGCCATCCTCGGACCTCTTCATCATGAAGAACGATCTGGTCGCCCCCCTGAACGCCGGAGCCAACCTCGTGAGCTTGAGCGGTCACGGGCTCTGGACTGGCTGTTGCGGGTTGAGCGGCCAGTCCATCTTGAGCCTGACGAACGGAAACCAGGGTGGGCTCGTCTATGCCGACTCCTGCTTCACGGGCAGGTTCGAGGTAGCCGATTCCGCGGCCAACTACTTCATGCTGAACTCGAAAGGCGGCGGGGTTGCCTGGGTTGGGAACTCGAGCTACGGCTGGATCGGCGATGACGCGTACGAGCTCAACTTCTGGGACCAGCTCCAGGCGGATCGACACGCGGGAAGGCTCCTCACCACGAAGTGGTGGATCACGACGTCGGTATACGACAAGTGGGCCAACTACTCCTTGCACCTCCTCGGCGACCCGGAGATGCCCCTTTGGATCGGGCCTCCCGGCAGGCTGAACGTGGACTACAACCCCTGCCCCAAGCCGGGCGACAACTTCCCGGTGCAAGTGGCGGACGCGCAGAACCAGCCCATCGTCCACGCCTCCGTCTGCGTCTCGAGCGACGACGGGCTCTTCTTCGACTGCCGCTGGACGCAGTCGAATGGAAACACAGTTTTCACCACATCCGGCTGGCCCAAGCTCCCTCACCTCCAATTGACCGTCACGGTGCAGGACTTCATGCCCTACGAGGCATCCGTGGACCTCACCGGCGTTGCGTGCGCCAGCATCGCCTACTTCCGCGGCGACTCGAACGGCGACGCGAAGGACGACCTCTCCGACGCCGTGTACACGCTCAACTATCTTTTCCTGGGCGGCACGGCACCGAGGTGCCTCGACGCCGCCGACGTGAACGACGACGGCAAGGTCGACATCTCGGATGCGATCCGGCTCCTGGGTTTCCTTTTCCTCGGCGAACCTGCGCCTCCGGGCTACGATCCTGCCGGGCCGCAGCCGGACGCCACGCCCGACGCGCTCGGCTGCGCCTCCGGGGTCGCTGGCCCGGCACGGTGAAAGCGATCTGGGTGACCGACACCGCTCACGGCCAGCTCGGGATGGTCGATGGCAAGGTCAACTACCTCCTGACCCACCTCTTCCGCGGAGGGCCGGCACCGGTCGCCCCGTATCCCGGGTGTGGGATCGGGACGTTGCCGGAGGACG
>Ga0075428_100006613_pt1 | contig 12895 bp, 11 predicted proteins | sample RhiMetdeltSRZDD2_FD_75291 | JGI IMG/M metagenome (GOLD analysis project Ga0075428, IMG submission 75291) | Populus rhizosphere microbial communities from Tennessee, USA - Rhizosphere MetaG P. deltoides SRZDD2 | ecosystem: Host-associated > Plants > Roots > Rhizosphere > Soil | place: USA...
AGGTCGTGGTGTTCGACGCGGCCCACGACGCCGGACCGATCGTAATGGCCGTCGGCGGTCGTCATGTGGTTGCGGTGGTGTGCACGCACGGCCACAACGACCACGTGACGGTCGCGCCCGAACTTGGCGAGGCCCTGGACGCACCTGTGCTGCTCCACCCTGCCGACGACGTGCTGTGGCGAATGACACACTCGGACAAGGATTTCCGTGCGGTCAACGATGGCGACACCCTGCGCGTCGCAGGCCACGAACTGCGCGCGATACACACGCCAGGGCATTCACCGGGCTCGGTGTGCTGGCATGCCCCCGAGCTCAACGCCGTGTTCAGCGGCGACACCCTGTTCGAGGGCGGGCCCGGTGCGACGGGCCGGTCCTACTCCGACTTCCCTACCATCCTCGAGTCGATCTCGGGCCGGCTGGGCCAGTTACCGGGTGACACCGTCGTCTACACCGGCCACGGTGACTCCACCACCATCGGTGACGAAATCGTGCACTACGACGAATGGGTTGCCCGAGGCCATTAATGGCTACCGTGCGGGCATGGCGGCCGCAACGCCGGCAGGCAGATCAGCGCGCTCGCCCAGCGTCGAACTGACCTCATTCCTGGTTTCCTCGGGCATTCTCATGCGCTCCTGGCGGATAGGCCCGTGCAAGAATCCGGTAGGTGCACCGTGATCGTTCCTGGGTCACGGGGACGGGAGTGCGATGCTGGATAGCGCAGGGCAGCCTGATGTGGGCGCCGGCAAGCGAGGGCGACCACGCAGCGAGCAGTCGCACGCGGCGGTGCTGCGGGCGACTTCCGAACTGCTGCACGAAGTCGGACTGCGGTCGATGACGACCGAGGAGATCGCCGCGCGCAGTGGCGTCAGCAAGGCCACGATCTACAAGTGGTGGCCGAACAAGTACGCCGTCGCCGTGGAGGCCTTCCTGTCGGAGATGATGGCCGAGTCGCATGATCCCCACACTGGTTCGGCCGCAACGGATTTGCGCATCGTGTTGCGCGGCCTGGTCAACTTTTACACCGAATCCAACGGCCGCGTGTTCGCTGAACTGATTGGCGAGGCGCAATTCGACCCGGCGGTGCGCACCGAACTGCACAAGCACTTGATGATCTCGCATCGGGACCTGGTCAAAACAGTGTGGGCCCGCGGGGTCGCCACCGGCCAATTCCGCGCCGATATCGACCCCGACGACGCGATCGACGTCCTGATCGGACCCCTGCTCTACCGTCGCCTTCTCGGTCAACCACACCTCGACGGCACCGCAGCCGACACTCTCGTCGACGTCACCATGCGCGGGCTGTCCGTCAGATTGTGAAACTCGCCGACGGCCGCTTGGGCGATGCACTATAACCCAAGCGACCGCTTTCGGGGCAAATTCGAGTTTATTGACTCAGCAATTATTGCGCATTCATACGTTAGGCCTACATCAGGCGTGCCGTGGCGCACAGATCCTGAGAAGTTTCCTGCCTGCTGGAGGCTTACGCCTTCCCTGTCAGCTTGCTGTAGAGACCGCGAGATCCTCGTGAACGGTAGGCAAACTTGCGAAAACTTGGTGGATGACCATGTCTTTTGAAACACCAACCAGATTTGAGAAACGCGGCGTTTAGATATTGCCAGCTATTTGACGTCTGTGCTAGCCTTCGCCGCAGTCGGACGTCCGGGAGATGTCCGACGCCCGAAACTCCATAACTTCTTCGCGACGTAAAGCAAGGGTTTGACGGTGGCCGCAGCAAACAGTACTGGCGTCTCAGTCAGGGGCGACCGTGCGCAATAGCCCCAGCGCTGCGGCCCCAGCACATCCATGAGGAGTAGCTGAATGGACGTCAACACCGTCAGTGAAGTGGTCCGACAACCGCAGGAACGACCGGGGACTGCGTGGCGGGAAGGTGATGCGTGGCTGGCCGGCGGCAGCTGGCTGTTCTCCGAGAAACAGCCTGCCGTAAGGAGATTGATTGATCTCGTACCGCTCGGGTGGGACTCGCTTGACGCCACCGATGCGGGGTTGGAGATCGGCACGATGTGCACCATTGCGCAGTTGTACGCATTCCGCGGCCCCGATTGGCGCGCGGCCCCGCTGTTCGCCACGTGCTGTGAGGCATTTTTGGCGTCATTCAAAGTCTGGCACTCGGCGACGGTCGGAGGCAACATCTGCATGTCGTTGCCGGCAGGACCGATGATCACGATGACGGTGGCGCTCGAAGCCGCGTATACGCTGTGGGCTCCCAACGGTTCTGAACGCATCGTCGACAGCGTCGACTTCGTCACCGGCAACCATGCGAACGTCCTCGCTCCCGGCGAGCTTCTGCGCAAGATCGACATCCCGGTCCGCGCCTTGAACAAGCGTCACGCACACCGGCGCTTCACACTGACCAAACTCGGCCGGTCGACGATTTTCATGATCGGTACCCAGTCGCCCGATACGGCCGACCTCATGCTGACGATTACTGCGGCGACGGCTCATCCGATCCGCTTGGCGTTCGACTCCATACCCGACGCCGACGCATTGCAGGCGCGTATCGACCAACTGCCCGATGAGGTGTGGTTCGACGACCCGAACGGCGCACCCGACCACCGCCGTCACCTGGCCAAGCACTACGCAGAGGAAATTCGACTGGAACTCGCGACGGGAGCCTCGCGATGACCTACATCGTCAATGGCAACACATTCGACGAGGACCCGCGACCCGGCCAGTGCCTGCGGACGTTCGTACGCTCACTCGGGTATCACGGCGTCAAAAAGGGTTGCGACGCAGGCGATTGCGGCGCCTGCACTGTGTGGCTCGACGGCGTACCCGTGCATAGTTGCATCACCCCGGCCTTCCGCGCCGAGGGCCGTGAAGTCACGACGATCGAAGGCCTCGGCACACCGGATAACCTTCACCCGCTGCAGCGCCAGTTCCGCGATGCCCCCGGATTTCAGTGCGGCTTCTGCACCGCGGGCGCGATCATGACGGCGGCGACCTTCACCGAAGATCAGAAGAACGACCTCCCCCGCGCGCTGAAAGGAAACCTCTGCCGCTGCACGGGTTATCGCGCCATCGAAGACGCGATCAACGGCGTAACCGCCATCGAGCAAGCACAGCCCGGGCAGGCAGTCGGCACCAGCGTCGGCGCACCGGCGGCCACCGACGTGGTCACGGGGCGGGCCGAATTCACCATGGATACCGAGATCGAAGGCATGCTGCACCTGAAGGTGCTGCACTCGCCGCACGCGCATGCCCGCATCGTGTCCATCGACAAGTCCGCCGCGCTGGCCGTGCCGGGCGTGCATCGCGTCTACACCTGGGAGGACGTCCCGCGTAAGCGCTACACCACGGCTATCCACACCGACCACCTCGTCGATCCCGACGACACCTACATCCTCGATAACGTCGCGCGGTTCGCCGGTCAACGGGTGGTTGCCGTGGTCGCCGACACGGTGGCCGCTGCCGAAGAGGGCTGCGCCAAGGTCGTCGTCGAATACGAGCCGCTGCCAGCGGTTTTCGATCCCGAAGAGGCGATGACACCTGGGGCTCCGCAACTTCATGGATCCGATGACCCGTTCGTCCGCGATCCCGAGCGCAACATTCTGCTGGAACTTCACGGTGAGATCGGCGACATCGAAGCCGGCTTCGCACAAGCCGACGTGGTCCACGAAGGCACGTACTTCTCGCCCCGGGTCCAGCACGCCCATCTGGAGACGCACGGGTCCATCGCGTGGATGGAGGACGACCGGCTGATCGTCCGCACAAGCTCGCAGTCGCCGTCGATCGCCAAGGTCAAGTTGTGCCACCTGTTCAACCTGCGCCCCGACCAGGTCCGTGTCTTCTGCAAGCGGGTCGGAGGCGGCTTCGGTGGCAAGCAGGAGGTGATCACCGAGGATCTGGTGGCGTTGGCCACTTTGGACATCAAGCGCCCCGTGTGCTTCGAATACACCCGCGAAGAGGAGTTCACGACGGCCTCACCGCGGCACCCGATGAAGGCAACGGTCAAGCTGGGCTCCCGCGCCGACGGGACGCTGACCGCGTTCCAATTCCGCAACGTGTCCAACACCGGCGCATACGGCAACCACGGCGGCGAGACCTTGTTCGCGGCCGGCGCGGCCATCGCCATATACCGTTGTCCGAACAAGAGATTCGACGCTTACTCCGTCTACACGAACAGCGTGCCCAGTGGTGCGCTGCGCGGATACGGCATGACCCAGCCGGCGTTCGCGGTGGAGTCGGCGATGGACGAACTTGCGATCGCGCTCGACCTCGATCCGCTGGAGCTGAGGCGGCGCAACATCGTGCGGCCGGGGGACGCGCTGCTGGCAATCGACGACCATCCCGACGACGTCGCGTTCACCGAAGACGGCCTCGGGAAGTGCATCGATCTGGTCGACGACGCACTGCGACACCACACCAACGGCGAGGTCCTCGGCGACGACTGGATGGTGGGTACAGGGGTCGCAAGCTCGCTGCACGAGACAGCACCTCCCACAGACCACATCTCGGACGCCTGGGCAACTCTTCGAGACGACGGGATCTACGAGATAGCCGTCGGCACAGTCGAATTCGGCGAAGGGACCTCGACCGCGCACGTCCAGATCGCGGCCACCGTGCTCGGGACCACGCCGTCGCGAATCCACCTGGTGCAGTCAGACACCGACCGCACCGGTTTCGACACGGGAGCATTCGCCAGCGCAGGGCTCTTCGTCGCAGGCAACGCCGTGCAGCGGGCCGCGACCGCCCTGCGCGACCGGATGCTGGAAGTCGCGGCGACGCACATGAACCTGGCCGCCGCGGACTGCGCGATGGATGACGACGCCGTCATCTGCGGCGACAAGCGGATGTCCCTGGCCGAACTTATCGAGGTGGGCCACGCTCGCGGCATGAGGTTTACCGAGGCTCGCAAGGCGTATGGGTCACCACGCAGCGTCACGTCGAACACCCATGGCTTCAGGGTTGCCGTTCACCGGATCACCGGCGAGATCCGCATACTCTACAGTGTCCAGGCCACCGATGCCGGTGTCGTGATCAACCCCGTACAGGTGCGCGGACAGGTCGAAGGTGGTGTCGCGCAAGGGATTGGCTTCGTGTTGACGGAGAACTTCCACGTCGATGCGAACGGCGTGATGATGAACCCGAACCTGCGCAACTACAGGATCCCGACCTACGCCGACGCTCCCCGCACCGAAGTGCTCCTCGTTGACTCTGCTGACTCGGTCGGCCCGATGCGCGCCAAGGGAATCGCAGAGTGCTGCATCAATCCGGTGGCGCCGGCGTTGGCCAACGCCCTCGCGAACGCGACCGGTGTGCGTTACCGCTCGCTGCCTCTGTCGCCCGAACGAATATACAGCCGGCTTCGGGATAGCCGATTGGTTCCGACGATCTAGCGGTCGAGGCGAAACCATGCAAACACAGAAGATCACCGACAACGCCGTCACGGTCATCATCGGCCAGCGCGTACTTCCCGCTGTCGAGCAGCAATTCCTGGCATGGCAACACGACCTGAACGAAGCGGCCTCTCGCTACCCCGGCTTCGTTGGCGCCGAGGTGGCCGCTCCCACCGAGGCGCAGCCGGACTGGGTCGTGATCTACCGCTTCGATTCCATCGCCAACCTGCGCGCCTGGATGAACAGCTCGACCCGGCTCGAGCGGATGGCCGTTGGCAAGCAGTACTTCGATGGCCCGGCCACCCAGCAGATCGTCGGCGGCGCCGCCAAGCCCGCCGATCAACTGGTGACGGTAGTCATCACACACCGCGTAAGGCCGGAAGACACCGACGCGTTCCTGGCGTGGCAGCAACGACTTCGGTTGGCGGAGAGTAAGTTCCACGGCTATCGCGGGGCCGAGCTCTTCCGTCCGGTCGAAGGCGTACAGGACGATTGGACGGTGATGTACCGCTACGACAGTGCGGAGGATCTCGACGCCTGGCTGTCTTCTGACGAGCGCAAAGGCTTACTCGAGGAAGGTAAGAAGTTTCAGGACTTCGAGCTGCGAACCGTCGACCACTCGTTCGGCAGCTGGTTCGCGTTCGACGACAAGGGCAATCAGGCTCCGCCACCGTCGGCCACCAAGACTTCCATCGCGGTCTGGTTCGGGCTCTATCCCACCGTGGTCCTGCTGGCGCTCGCCTTGGCCCCGTTGCACATGCCACTCTGGGCAGGCCCGTTGTTGGCAACGCTGTTATCCAGCTTCATCATCAGCTTCGTCGTCATGCCCTACTACGTAAACCCGCTGCTAAAGGGCTGGCTACGACCACCCGAGAATGCACCTGCGTTGCGCAGGAATATTCGCGCCATCGCCGTCATCGCCGCCCTCATGGCGTTCTGGGCGCTGCTGTTCTACCTCGTGACAACGAAGTTCTGAAACTGACCCTCAACCAGGCAAGAGAAGGAGAAGTAATCAACATGGCTGAAACCAACGGCGGACTACCGGATTTCATGAGCCCAGTCCTCGACGCGAGGCCACCCGCCAACGCACGCGAGGTCGCGGAGCACGCGATCCTTGCCCTGAACGCGTCGATGATGCAGTTGTACGACGAATCGCTGGCGACGTTCAAGCACAACATGCGCGAACGCGTGCCGATCATCGTGGCGCTGTTCAGCGGCCAGGGCGGGCAGATGATTCTGTTCCCGCCCGGTCAGCCTGCCGAGCCTGCGCCGCCCGTGCCGATCACCTACCAGGTCGCCAAGTCGGTGGGCCATAGCTCGATGGCCATCTATGAGGTCGTCGCACCGTATCTGGCCGATCCGCGCGGAAATCAACTGTGGCGCGCCCCGCTTCAGATGTATCGGACGCAGAACCAATCGGCTCTCGAGGGCTTGGATGCACTTGACCTGTCCGACGATGACCGCGAGGTGTTGCGCACGATTCTGGAACGCAACGTCGCCTTCATGGACGACTGCCTCGCCGCGGGAACCTACACATACGGGCAACTCGAGGAGTACATCCGCGGCACTACGCCCTTCTCGGTCAAGGGAATTGGCATCGCATCACGCACCCAGGTCGGCCACTGGATGGGCGTAGTCGAGGGGTGGAAGAAGAAACTGGGAAAGGACTGGGAAGCCACCTACGCCGTGAACAACACGATGTACGTGACGCGGCAGAACAACATCCTCTACAGCATCCTCGTCCAGTTCATGGGCACAGAAACGATGGGCGAACGGCTGTTGCTCGTCGAGACGGCGGAGTTCGAGACGACCCCCGAGAAGATGCTCGACGTGCTGGCCCGGATCGTCGCAGACCGTTCACTGGGGATGGTCTTCTTCCGAGACTTCTTCGCGATGGACGTCGAGCTTCTTGGCGGTGGCGGCCGAGCGGCGATCAAACGGGAGATGGCCAACCGTGGTCTGGAAGCAGTGCTGCCGAGCCTCGCGCCGTTCCGTTCCAACGATTGGCCATGGAAGACCGACCCGACCAAGGGCCGGGGCCCAGCGCAATTGGAAGATGCGGTTCCGAGCTGCCCGGTCCTGTGATCGAATGAATATTAGCTAATTCGATAGCCACCTTTATTAGTTGTATATGGCTTCGCACTATTGAGTTCGGAGCAAATGCCGCCTACCAAAATTGTCCTTCCCACTGGTGGCGGCCAGCTGCCCCCGAGCTGGCCAGCGCACTGGGGTAAGGGTCGTCAAGCGCGCGCCGTGGCAGCGGCGGCGGACTGCTGTCGTCTCCTCAACGCGTCCATCGCGAATGCACCGCCGCCGATGAACACCAGCAGGAAGAAGGCGAAGCAGAACATAACCGCGCCTTCACCCCCGTTTTCGATCGGTAGTAGGCCCTGGGGCTGATGCTGCCAGAAGTATGCGACAGCCATTTCGCCTGAGGCGAAGAAGGCCGCGATGCGCGTGAACAAGCCGAATGTGATCAGCAGCCCGGCAATCAATTGGATGGCGCCGGCCCACCACATCGGAAAACTGCCGATCGGCGGCGCGTCACCGTAGTCGACGGGCCAACCGAATAGCGACGACGTTCCACTCACAGTGAAGAGGAAGCCCATCACAATACGGAAGAGGCTAATTACAGCCGGTGCATAGGAGTCCAGACGAGACTCGAGGGGGGATGTCATCAGCAAATAATATTCGACGAAGTCGTCGCGGAAGATAATTTCACCAAGATTTCGCTTAGCTTTCGAGGATTCGGCGCTTCTCTGCCTCGAATTCGGCGTCGGTCAACACGCCCGAGTCCCGCAGCGCGGCAAGCTGCCTGAGCTGTTCCAGGCGCACTCCTTGGTCGCTGGGCGCGTAGCTCGGCGACGCGGTGCCGCTACTCCACGTCGGTTCGTTGAGGCTGATCATCTCCTCTGGCGGGAGGGGCCTCGCCGCCTTGGCCGATCGGGCGGACCACACCAACGCGACGACGAGCTCGAGGATGCCGAGGCCAAGCAGGCCACCGAACACCCACGTCAGCCAGCCGTAGGAACTGCCGTGGCCGAACGCGAGTCGCGGGCTGATGTAGCCGTTGACATTGCCGTCGGCGACGACCTCGTATGTGCCGTCCTGCGCGACCTGCACCACCCACAGCTGCACATGCGTGTCGCTGTTGACCGTCGTTGTGCCACCGACGCTTTCGGTGACTTGAGGTTTCGGCACACCTGCGGGTGGAGTGATTGAGAACTGCAGATCGGGAATCGGAAATCCACTTGACGCGCGGCCTGTGACCATCGTGTGGAAGCTGACCGTCACTTCACCCGCGGGCAGGTGCAGTCTCGTCGAGCCCGGGATCGGCACCTCTCCGTAGGCGTCGTACTCGTCGAGGACGAATGCGTTCAGGATCAGCATGGCCACAAAGCCGACGCCGGCGGCCACCATCGAGAGGATCGCTACGGTGATCGCGATGCGAGGCCCGGTCCGTCTGCCCATCGCCGAAGTCTGTCACGCCCCGGTTTGGGCCGCCGCGCCAATCAGCCAGGTGACCAGCCCGATACGCAGGCCGTCGCAGAACCGCTCTCCGGGATCAGGAAAACCCAACTCGGCGATCGCTGCCCGCACCGGTTCGGTGGGGACCGAGAACGGATACATGCCTGCGGCCAAGGTCAGCGCACCCTCGGCGAAGAACTCGGTGAACTCGACGGGCAGCCAGGGCAGTTGCCGCGCAACGAGTTGCGCCAGCTCGGAGATCCTGCCCATCGCGCGCGCCTTGAAATCCTGCGCGAAGTCGAATGAAATATTTCGTTCCAGTACCCCGGCCATCGACCCGATCAGTTCGCAGAGCAATTGCCGCTCCGCCAACGAGACTGCTACCGCCGTTGCGACCCGAATCTCGTTGGCATAGTTGGCTTTCCTCGCCCGGGGCCTGCCGAGTCGGCTTTCGAGGTCGGTCAGCCAGGTCTGAAATTCCTCGTCGAGGACTTCGAGGAAGATCGCTTCGCGGCTGTCGAAGTAGCGCAGCACGTTGGACTTGGCCAGCCCGACGCGTCCGGACAGTTCCCGCAGGCTGATGTCGGCGACGCTCTTCTCGGCCAGCATTTCGCGCGCACCGGTCATGATCGCCGACCGGCGCGCCGCCATCTGTTCTGGCCGGCGAGCGCGCTGAAACGTCACAGGTAGAAGTTATCAGACCAATGGGCTCTTGTTATCAGACCACTGGTTCGTTATTGTTCGGTTATCCCACCGATACGAGGAGAGACCCCATGGCCCTCAACGAGCGCGCCGTCACCGTTCCCGACCTGTCCGGCAAGCTGGCCGTCGTCACCGGCTCGAACTCGGGCCTCGGCCTCGGGCTGACCACCCGGTTGTCGGCCGCAGGCGCCGACGTGATCATGGCCATCCGCAACCGCGCCAAGGGTGAGGCCGCCGTCGAGCAGATCAGCGCGACGGTGCCCGACGCCAAGCTGACGATCAAGAGCCTGGACCTGTCGTCGCTGGCGAGCGTCAAGGCGCTCGGTGACGAACTCAACGCCGAAGGTCGACCCATCGACATGTTGATCAACAACGCCGGCGTCATGCAGCCGCCCGATCGCGACACCACCGCCGACGGTTTCGAGCTGCAGTTCGGCAGCAATCACCTGGGCCACTTCGCCCTCACCGGGCATCTGCTGCCGTTGCTCCGCGCTGCGAGCAGTCCAAGGGTGACGTCGCTCAGCAGCCTCGCGGCGCGAATGGGCGGCATCAACTTCGACGATCTGCAGTGGGAGAAGCACTACAACCCCACCCAGGCCTACTCGCAGTCCAAGTCGGCGAACCTGATGTTCGCCATCGAACTCGACCGCCGGAGTCGAAAGGCGGGCTGGGGCATTCTGGCCAATGCGGCTCACCCCGGTTTCACAAAGACGAACCTGCAGTTGAGCGGTCCGTCGCACGGCAAGGACAGCCCGACGCTGCTGGAACGGTTCTATCGCGTCACCCGCCAGGTCACGCCGTTTGTATGGCAGGAGATCGAGGATGGCATCCTGCCCGCGTTGCATGCGGCGGTGTCGGCCGACGCCAAGGGCGGCGAATTTTACGGTCCGCGCGGCTTGTTGGAGGCGGCCGGCGGCGGCGTGAAGCCCGCCAAGATTCCCGGGCGGTGCCAAGACGAGGCCGACTGCCGGCGGCTGTGGGAGATCTCCGAGCAACTGACGGGGGTGAGCTTCCCGACGGCGGACTGAACCCGCGCCTTCGTCGGCGGCGGCCGCATCAGGGGGTTACCGTCGTAGTGTGCCCGAATCCAGCATCGTCGTGCGCCCGGAGCCGATGGAGAGCGGATCGTATACCGCTAGCTCCCGGCTGCAAGCCGCTGGATTGTTGGGAGCGATAAAGCTTTTCGAAGGCGCCGCCCAAGTCGTCCCGCTGCCGAAGCCACCGCAACCGATTGTCATCGCCGACTACGGAGCGTCCACTGGACACAACTCCCTGCTGCCGATCGGTGCGGCAATCGCCGTGCTGCGCAAGCGCACCCGGCCCGAGCACTCGATCCTTGTGGCACACACCGACGTGGCCGAGAACGACTTCACTGTCATGTTCCAGACGCTCGAGGAGGACCCCGACTCGTACCTGAAGAAGGACGCGGCGAGCTTCGCCTCGGCGATTGGCCGTTCCTTCTTCACCCAGATCCTGCCGTCCAACAGCGTGAACCTGGGCTGGAACTCCTGGGCGATCCAGTGGCTCGGCCGGGTACCTACTGCTGTTCCCGATCACCTGGTGGCGGCGTACAGCGGCGACGAAAACGTGAAGGCGGCCTACGCCAAGCAGGGCGCGTTCGACTGGCATGAGTTCGTGGCGTTCCGCGGCCGCGAGCTGTGCCCGGGCGGGCGCCTCGTGGTGTTGACGACGGCCACCGGTGAGGACGGCGAATTCGGCCACCGGCCGTTGTTCAGCGGCTTGCTCGCCGAGCTCGCCGACTTGGTGGCGCAGGAGTTGGTGACCGAGGACGAGGTGCACCGCATGTGCATCCCGATCATCTCCCGTCGTGCCGCTGATTTTCTGTCACCGTTCGCGCCGAAGGGTCGATTCGAGCGCGTGGAGATCGAGCACCTCGAGGTATTCGACGCCGAGGACCGGTTCTGGACGCAGTACCAAGTCGACCGCGACGCAAAGGCTTTCGGTGCGCAGTGGGCGGCGTTCGCGAGGGCATCGGTGTTCTCGACCATGGCGTCCGCGCTGGACGGTGGTCGTGCCGACCCGCGGTGTGCCGAATTCATGAACCGGTTGGAGGCGGGCGTTGCCGCGCGGATGGCGGCCGAGCCGGAGGAGATGCAGATTCCGCTGGCGCAGCTGGTGCTGTGGAAACGGCCCAAAGCGCGGTAATCAGCCCGCCATCCGATCGCGAAAAGTGTTGCGGTAGTTCAGCGGAGATACACCGGCGAGCCTGCGGAACTGCTCGCGGAAGTTGGCGGGCGAGCTGAATCCGACGTCGCGGCCGATCTTTTCGACGCCGTACGCCGTACACTCCAGCAGCTGTTGAGCGTGTCGGACCCGCACACCCGTCACCCACTGCATCGGCGTTTGGCCCGTCTCCGCTTGGAATCGGCGGTTCAGCGTGCGGACGCTCATCGCGGCCCGCGCGGCGATGTCACGCAGGGTCAGGTCTCGGTGTGCCTCCTGCTCGATCCACGCCAGCACATCGTCGAGTTCGGTGCGTTCGGCAATGTGCTTGGCGGGAGCCGTGTTTCGCAGAATGAACTGCGCCTGTCCCCCGCTGCGGTGCAGCGGTGCCACAGCGAGCCGTGCGGCATCGGCGGCGACGGCCGCACCGTAGTCCAGCGCGACCATGTGCAGGCACAGATCCAAGCCGGCCGACGCGCCCGCCGATGTCAGCACCTGGGCCTCGTCGACATAGAGCACGTCGGGGTCGAGATTCACCGCGGGGAAGGCCGCGCGGAATAGATCGGCCGCAACCCAGTGGGTGGTCGCGCGCTTCCCGTCGAGCAGGCCGGCCTCGGCGAGGGTGAACGCGCCCGAGCAGATCGACGCGATCCGGGTGCCCGCGGCAGACGCGGACTTGAGTGCGTACAGCACGTCGTCGGGCGTGCCGACGGTGACGTCGTTGCGGCCGGGAACGACGACCGTGTCGGCGGCCGCGAGCGCGTCGACGCCATGGTCGGTGGCGATGCGCAACGGCCCCGCGCTGACGACGGGTTCGGCGCCGCACACCAGCACGCGGTACCCCGGTTCACCGGACGGCAGCGCTACCCGACCGAACACCTCAACGGGGGTGCTCAAGTCGAACGCGACCGTGTCCGGCAGGGCGAGGACCGCGACCGTATGCACGAGTGCGACAGTAGCAGTCGCCGTGGCAATATCGTGGCGCCTGGTGGCTATCTGGCCAGCACCGCGTCGATGAGGTGGGGGCCGGGCTCAGCCAGCGCGGCGCCGAAATGGGTCGCGAGTTCTTCCGCGGTGGTCGCGCGTTTGGCGGGAACCCCGAACCCTTCGGCGATCGCGACGAAGTCCATGCCCGGATTGGAAAGATCGAGCAACGACCGCGCCTTGGGGCCTGCGGCGGAGGC
>Ga0075428_100006614_pt1 | contig 12895 bp, 8 predicted proteins | sample RhiMetdeltSRZDD2_FD_75291 | JGI IMG/M metagenome (GOLD analysis project Ga0075428, IMG submission 75291) | Populus rhizosphere microbial communities from Tennessee, USA - Rhizosphere MetaG P. deltoides SRZDD2 | ecosystem: Host-associated > Plants > Roots > Rhizosphere > Soil | place: USA...
GCCGTAATTCTCGCCGCCCTCGTACGGTTCGTTGATCTTGAACGCGTAATACCAGTCGACATAGCGATCGCGGCCGTCGACGTCCGTCACACCCGTGATGCTCACGATCACGTTGTCGCGGATCTGCTTGATGTACGGCTCTTCGCTGACGGCGAGGCGATAGGCGAGCTCGATCACCGCTTCGGACGGATTCGTCTCCTGTGAGTGCAGGCCGGCGCTGATGTGATAGTGCGGCTTCGTCGACGCGATCAGCTGTTGCGTCTGTGCGTCGGTGAGCCCTCGCGGATCGGCGAGCTTGCGCATGTTCTGCCGATTCGTTTCGAGGCTCTTGAGGTTCGCTTCTGAAGTGACGTAGAGCACCATGATGTCGCGGCCCTCTTCCGTCTTTCCGGTCACTTCCGTCTTGACGCGACCCGGTAACGCTTTCTCGAGCGCGCGGAAGTACCGTTGTTGATCCGCGGCATACGTCAGCTTCTTCTCGGTGCCGATGTGATAACCAAGGACGTCTTTCGGCGAAGGAACGCCGGCTTTCTTGGGCAAATGATCAACAAGTGGCGACAAGAACTCCGGCTTGGTTGTCGCTTTCTTCACGAAATCCGCAAAATCCGCATCGTCTTGAACCGTTGCCGGTGCAGGTTTTTGTGCATGGAGGGCTGCCGGAACGGATGAGCTAAGAAAAAGCGCAAGGACGAGCAATCTTCCGGATCGGCGCATGTGTATGGTCATTGCAATAAGCCCTTCAAATACGGCGACTTACAGGATTATCGAAAGTCCGTGCTGTTTTCGTACCCTCACGATTTTGGGCAAAAATCGTTGAGAGAGCCTATTCGCAAACGATAGAATCCGACTCTTTGGACGGACCCACATGATCAGCGTAGCGGCTATTCGGATGCAGCAGTTCGGCGTGCAATTCTATCAAGCCTCCCTCACGGCCAGTGATATCGACAAGCTGGTGCGGTTCGAAGTGCTGAGCTATCAGGACCAGGGTCAGGCGGGTGTGCGCGGCAAGAAAAAGGGCGGACCACAGTCGAAGATCAACTGGGATTTGCTCGAGCGCCGCATTGCCTCGAACGAAAAAGCCTATCAGCGCCAGATCATTCGCAAGAAGATCGACGAGCTCGTCGCGTATTACGAACAGTGCCGCCAGGCGCGCGATCTGCCGTCGATTCCCGGCGCGGTGATCATCTCGTGCGACGAGAAACTCAGTTTCGAGCCCTCTGAAGGCGGGTCGTGGGTCGGGCGTTTGAAGGTGCCCGAGCGCGAAGGCATCCTGCGCGCGATCGACGGCCAGCACCGCCTGCTCGCGCTGCACGCCGACATCGATCGCTTTGGCGACGAGCCGTTCACGGTGCCGGCGATCATCTTCGACCGCGTCCCTGAAGATCACATCGTCCAGATGTTCGTGACGATCAACGCCAAGCACACGCGCCTCAACGCGTCGCACCTGGTGTCCCTCTCGGGACGCCAGCTGTATCGCGACGAAGCGCTCGCGGCCGCGCACGACGTCGTGCGCGCGATCAACGATCGCGAAGAGTCGCCGCTCTACGGCGAGATCAAGCTGCTCGGCGTCGGCAAGGGCCGCGTCGGCCAGGCCCCACTGGCGCAGGAGCTGAAGAAGCTCTTCGCCGACGAAGCCGCGCTCGGCGGCGCGAGGAAGAGCGAGCAGTTCCGCGAGGAATCGAAGAAGTTCTTCGTCAACTACTTCAAGCAGATCGCGACGATCTTCGAATCGGCGTGGAACGGCCGCAAGTACTCGATCAAATCGGCGACCGCGCTGCGCGCGTTCATTCGTGTTGCTCCCGACGTGATTCAGAAGATCGATCAGCATCACGCCGATCGCACCGACTACCGCGCCATCGGCCGCGTCATCTCGCCGTGGGGGCGGCGCATCGGCGCGCTGCGCTTCGAGACCGACGGCGCGTGGAAGCGGCAGGGCACGACCGTCGACAACCTCACAAAGGAGCTGCGTCTAGCGCTGCAGTATCCAGAAGGTGCGGCGGGTTAGAGCAGTCGTACGACCACGAGGATTGTGATCTAAGCGATCAAATTCGTATGTGTCGTGCAAACGAAAACGAGGAAAATCGCCGAAAACTGGCCTGAATCCCTGCGGCACGGAGTTTGGATTATGGCTCCGCGTCGCCAGTCTGTTTACTGCGGCACTAGTGCTGCAGTAGCTGGGGGGAGCCAGGTTGGCGGCAACTTTTGGGCGGCGGTCTTAACGGACCGCCGCCCTTAGTCATTTCAGGAACGTCATCCCTGTTCTAGATCCGCACTGACCCGCTCGGGGAATACAGTTCAATTCACGCCCAATTCTGTCGACGGCCACGCGGCACTGCCCTTGATGTGTCTTGTTGGCAGCTGGAGTCCTTTGACGACTGGAGTCGCCGACCCTACGATTCCGTGTCGCCCTGTCGAGGTTGATCGGGTCTAATGAGACACCACCATGGGACGCATCAATACACCGCTGCCTGAGTCCATCGGCCGATTCAAAATCCAGGAACTGCTCGGCCGCGGTGGGATGGGCGAGGTCTACAAGGCCTTCGACCCGACGTTGCAGCGCACGGTCGCGGTGAAGACGGTGCGGCCCGACATCGATCAGCCCGAATACCTCGAGCGCATGATGCGCGAGGCGCAGGCCTGCGCCCGGCTCTCGCACCCGAACATCGTCACGATTTACGAAGCGGGCCAGCATGACGGCGTCGTCTACATCGCGATGGAATATCTGCAGGGCAAGGACCTTGCGGATCTGCTCGACAAGCGGTCGCTGTCATACGAAGAAAAGATTCGAATCCTTTCGAAGGTTCTCGAGGCGCTGCAACACGCGCACGCGCAAAACGTCGTGCATCGCGACATCAAGCCCAGCAACGTCCTGATCTGCGCCGACAGCACCGTCAAGTTGATGGACTTCGGTCTCGCGCGTGTTCTCGTGGCCGATACGTTGACGGCGTCGGGCAACGTGCTTGGCACGCCGCATTACGCCTCGCCGGAGCAACTCAAAGGCGAGAAGGTCGATCACCGCACTGACATTTATTCCACCGGCGTGATGGCCTACGAGATGTTGTCGGGCCGCCGTCCGTTCGAGCCGGACAACGAAAGCATTTCGTCCGTGATCCTGAAGGTGATCCAGACGCCGGCGGCGCCGATGGACACGGAAATGAGCCGCCTGCTGCCCGCCATCGAATCGATCGTGCAGCGCGCGATGGCCAAGGCGCCCGGCGATCGTTATCAATCGGCGGACGAGATGCGCCAGGCGCTGGCCAGTTTCCTCGATCAATCGAAGGCGCACATCAGCGCGATCGAATCCCATGGTGCGGCGACCGTGGTGTTCGGGTCGGGCAGCACGGTGACGAAGATGCGTCCGCCGGTGATTCCACCGGTGACCAGCAACGCGGCGATTCCTGAACTTGCATCGAGGTCATCGCGAAACATGTGGTGGGCCGGCGGCGCTGCCGCTGCGGTGCTCATCGGCGCCTTGCTGATCGCGTCGCCATCGCGGCTGTTCGAAGCGCCTGCCACGGCGGGTTCAGCGCCGGCGCTGACAACGTCCGCGCCGGCACCCGCACCCGCGTCGCCGACATCGTCCGCGCCTGCGAATAAACCTGCGCCTTCGCCGGTCACGCCGCCCTCAACGGTCGCGAAGTCCACGGTCACGCCGACCGCGCCCGTGCCGGCGCCTGTGAAGCCCGTCGAAACGACGGCGGTACCGCGCGACCTGGGCGCGAAGGAAATGTTTGCCTCTACTGATACGTCGAATGTATCGCCCGGCTTGCGCTTCCGCTTGATGCAAGCTGGTGCGAACGATGCGCCGACGGACGTGGATCCGTCGAAAGAATTCCAGACGGGCGCTCGCGTTCGCTTCGCGTTCGAATCGAACATCGACGGCTATTTGTATGTCGCGCAACAGGGAACGAGCGGCAATTGGACGGTCTTGTTTCCTAACCCGGACATCAACGGCGGCCGAAACGCGGTGAAGCGCTTCCAGGAATATTCAATTCCCGACGACGGCTATTTCGAAATGAGGCCGCCGTCAGGAACCGAGAAGGTCTTCGTGTTCCTCAGCCGCGAGCCCCTCGCCACATTGCCGGGCTTTCAGCAGCCGGTGAAAACGTACGAGAAGGGCAATGCGCCGATGATCGCATCGTTGCAGGGCACCATTGCGTCGCGCGACCTCGTGTTCGCGAAGGATTCCGCCTCGTCGAAGGTCCAGGCGACCTACGTCGTGAACAAGGCGGAAGTCGGCAAGGCCGTCACCGCGAGTTTCGACCTGACGCACAAGTAACCGTCATGCGCCGCCTCCTCCCGCTGCTCCTCGTGATCGCGTCGGCGACGCTTGGGGCGCAACAACAAGCGCCGCGCGATCTCGTGCTCGCGCCGAAGAACAAGCCGCTCCAGACGAAGACGGCGGTGCCGCGCGGCTACGCGCTGATTGTCGGCATTGCGAACTATCAGTATCTCGACGATTCGAAGCAGCTCAGATTCCCGGAGACCGATGCGGATGCGTTCTATCGCGTCTTGATCAGCCACGAAGGCGGCGCCTTTCCATCCGAGAACGTCCACTTCCTGAAGGGCCCGCAAGCGACGCTCGCCAACGTCAAGCGCGAGCTCGAAGTCTGGTTGCCATCCGTCGCCCAGCCATCGGATCGCGTCGTCGTGTACTTCGCCGGTCACGGATTCGTGCAGAACGGCCGCGGCTTTCTTGCGCCGTATGACGTGAAGCCGGACAGCCTCGAATCCACCGCGTATCCAATGTCGACGCTCGGTGATGTGCTCGCCAACAAAGTGGGCGCGGGCTGGAAAGTGCTGCTCACCGACGCGTGTCACTCGGGCAAGGTCAACGCCGAGACCACGAATGAAGGACTTGAAGAGCAGTTCAAGTCGCTGCCTGCGAGTTTCCTGACGCTGACGGCGACGACGGAGCGTGAACAGAGCTTCGAGGATCCGCAGCTGGAGACCGGCTACGGTTTCTTCACTTATTACCTGGTGAAGGCGTTCAGCGGCTACGCCGACAACGATCCCTGCGACGGCCGCATTACCGCCGACGAGCTGATCGAATACGTGCGCTCGAACGTTCGGCGCTATGCGCGCGAGCGCCAGTTGTCGCAAACGCCGACGGCGCGTGGCGATTACGAGCCCGAGATGTTGCTCGGTGTCGCTGCCGCGTGCATGTCGGACGGGACTGCCGACAAGGCGGCGTCGATGCTCGGCAACGCCGTCATCGAATCGAACATGGACGACGTCGATCTGTATGTCGACGGCAAGTTGCTCGGCCGGATCTCGAAGAGCAAGCCGTTGATGGTGCCGAGCCTGCCGGTCGGACTGCACGAGTTCCGCGGCGAGCACGAGGGCTACGAGCCCGATCGCAAGGAAGTGATGATCGCGCCGGGGCAGGAAGTCGCCGTCAGCCTGCGCATCCGCTACGTCCGCAAAGTGAAGAAGCCCGCGGAAGATCTCAACGCCGAAGGCGAGAAGCTGTTGTTCACGCGCCGTTCGTCGATGAGCCTGATGAACCTCGTGCCCGTGGAGAGGCGCCAGGGCGAAGCCGATCTGAAGAAGGCCGCGGCGCTGTTCGAGAAGGCGCTCGCAGTCGATCCGACCTTCGCCATGCCCGCCTATCACCTCGGCCAGGTCAACCAGCTGCTGCTCAAGCACGAGGAATCGGTCGCGGCATTTCGACGCGCGATTGCGATCGATCAGACCCACGTCGATGCGCGCATTGAATGCGCGGCGGTGTTGATCGAGCAGGGCGATCCGGATCAGGCGATTCGCGAATTGACGGAGGCGCTGCGCCTCGATGCTGATAACGATGTTGCCTACTCAATGATGGCGCGGGCCTATTGGGACAAGGCGGCGTGGGGCCGCGCCGTTGAAAGTGCCGACAAGGCAATCGCGATCAGACCATCCAACGCCCAGGCACAGTTGTGGAAAGCGGATGCGATGCGCCAGCTCGCCGCGGCGAGCACCGATCCGAAAGTCCAGTTCAACTTGTATTTCGACGCGCGCACCGGCTATCGGACGTTTCTCGATCTCACGAATTTCTCCACTGGTCTCGGCTCGAAGCTCGCGTTTCACTTCATTGGTCTCGGTGTCGGCACCCGGCGTCACGCCGATCGCCAGGGCGCCTACGACAGCTTGCGCAGCGCCGGCTTTCTTGGGCTGTGCCTGTCGGAACAGAAGGTCGGCAATCCATTGAGGGCGCGCGACTATTGCCGACGCGCGCTCGGTCATGCACCGAACGATCCGATTGCGTATTTTCTTCTCGGCAACGTCAACCGCGATCTGTTCAACGCCCGCCAGTCGTGCGATTACCTGAAGGACGCGCGATCGAACTACGCGAGGATGCTCGAGATCAATCCGCATCTCGATGAATCGAAGAACGCGCGCAACTACGTCGGACAGATCGACGGATTGCTGCCGCGCGCCGGATGCAAGGCCTGACGATGATGAAATGGGTTGCGGCCGCGCTGTTGGCGGTCGCCGGCGCCGGCACCGCTGCCGCGCAGCAGAACGCCGGCCTGCGGATCGCCGTCATCTCAGGCGAAGACGCCGTCAACATCATTCAACAAAAGACCGCCGTCGCGCCGCTGGTGGAAGTCCGCGATCGCAACAACCAGCCGGTGGCGGGCGCGATCGTCACCTTCTCGATCGAAGGTGGCAAGGCCGCGACCTTCGGCGGCGCATCAACGCTGACCGTTGCGACCAACGCCGCCGGCCAGGCGGCTGTTACCGGTCTCACACCATCAGCGGCAGGCGCGTTCCAGATCCAGGTGTCAGCCGCGTTTCAAGGACAGCTCGCGACCGCGACGATCGCGCAGACGAACGTGATGACCGCGGCACAGGCAGCGGCGGCCAGCGCAGCGAGCAGCGGCGGATCAGCGAGTGGTGGTGCGGGCAGCGGCGGCGCGGCGGGCGGCGGTGGCGGGTTGTCGACGACGACGATTGCGGTTGCGGGGGCGGCGGTTGCGGGTGGCGCTGTCGCGGCGACGCAAGTGGCGAAGAAGGACGAAGAGGGGGGCGGCGGCCCATTGACTGGTGCAATCACCGGAACGACATCGACGACCGTCGTCGGCCGCAACAGTGGACAGGCCTGCACGATCACCAGAGCCATTAGCGGAACGGCCACCTTCAGAGCCAGATCGATTGATCCCAGCAACGTCACTGGAGAGATCGAGATGAACGGAACAGCGACGGTAACAGCCGCGACCTGTACTGTCGTCAATCAGACAAACCCCTTCGGCGGAACCCTTCCGGTATCCGGCACGCAAAGTTCGCTGCGCGGTAGCGCCAGCAACTCGAATACGTCGAACGGCGTGAACGGCGAAGTCATCACCGGCACTCAGACGTTGTTATTTGATGGCTCGATGAGCGGCAACAGCGTCACGGGGACGCTGAAGGTCGAGATCAAGGCGGTATCGACCGGCGGCGGTGGTGGTCCCGTCGACAGTCTGGAGAGCGGCACGTTTTCGCTGACGCTGACGAAATCGTAGCGGTGCATACCTCAGACGAGGGAGAGCGTGTCACCTTGACGCTAGCTGAGCAATAATCTCGTATGCGTTCCCCCTACGCCGTCCTCGTCGTCGTGTTCATGTGCATCAGCGCTGACGCCTACGCGCAAAATGCCGCGTTGAAGATCGTCGTTCTCAAAGGCGAGGACGCGGTCAACATCATTCAGCAAAAGACTGCAGTGGCGCCTGTGATCGAGGTGCGCGATCGCAACAATCTCCCGGTTGCGGGCGCGACGGTGACGTTCTCCGTCACGCAAGGCGCAACGTTCGGCGGCGCGTCATCGATCACGGTGGTGACCAATGCAGCGGGTCAGGCGGCCGCGACCGGATTCGCGCCGACCGCGGCGGGCGCGATTCAGATTCAGGCCACCGCGGCGTTCCAGGGACAGACGGTGGCGGCGACGATCGCACAGTCGAACGTGATGAGCGCCGCGCAGGCCGCGGGTGCGAGTGCCGGTTCAACATCGACATCGACTGCGGCAGCTGCGGGCGGCGGTGGCGGCGGAATGTCAGGCACGGTGATCGGTGTCGTCGCTGCGGTCGCGGGTGGCGGCGCAGTTGCGGCGACACAGCTGGGCAAGAAGGAAGAGACGTCAACGTCCTCGTCATCACCAACATCGACGACGTCGTCGACGACGACAACAACGACTCCGACGCCCGCTCCGACAACTCCGACGCCAACGCCGACAACTCCGGCGCCCACACCTCAACCGACCAGCGGATCGTACTCGGGTGACATGAGCGGATCGCTGGCGGGGCCACTGTCACTCGTCTGGCATGGCCCCGGCCCTGTCTTCCCTTCCGTCTATTGCACCACCTCGTCACTGCAAACCGCTCGAGTCATTCTCAATCTCGTGACGCAACCGAGCGGTGAGGTCACGGGAAATATCTCTTTTGAAGGTGGCTTTACGGAGGAAACACCGATGTGCCAGATGGCCTACCCTCAGCAGCGCTTCTCCGCATCGGGAACAGTGAGCGGGACTGCAGATAATCTCCGCTTCAAGTCCGAATACCGCGAGAGTGGCGCGCACCCGGTTGATACCATCCCCTACACGCTTTCAGGTTCGATGTCGTTCAGCGGCCGCATCAGTGGGAACACTGTGAGCGGCGTCTTCGCGCATGTGGTTGTCTACGAGGAGATCGCAACCAACTCAGTGATGCATGTGGAACTGTCGGCCAGCATTCCGGTGACGCTGACAAAATCGTAAGAAGAATGGGTACCTTAGTACGCTCAACCTAATTGGGGCACGCAACCTCATGAGTTAGCAGGTATCCTTTGTTCCCCAGTCGTCACTAACGGCGGCTGCCTCCCAGGATCCTGTTTATGCGAACGACGCTGGCATTGCTCTTTGCTTCTGCCGTAGCCATGAACGGCGTGGCCTTCGCGCAAACGCCGACTAACGCGGCGCTGAAGATCGTGGTCATCTCGGGTGAAGACGCCGTCAACATCATTCAACAGAAAACCGCGGTCGCGCCCGTGATCGAAGTGCGCGATCGCAACAACCTCCCGGTGTCCGGTGCGACTGTCACCTTCGCAGTCAGCGGCAATGGCGCGACGTTCGCGGGTGGCGCGCAAACGCTCACCGTCGTCACCAACGCGGCCGGACAGGCAACGGCTGCTGGACTCACGCCGACGGCAACCGGCGCGCTCCAGATCTCTGCATCAGCGACGTTCCAGGGACAGACGGCGATTGCGACCATCGCGCAATCAAACGTGCTGACAGCCGCTGAAGCTGTGAGCACCACGACCGGTGCAGCCGGCGGCGCGGGCAGCGGGTCAGGAACGAGCGGTGCAGGCGGTGCAGCTGGCGGCGGCGGCGGTGGATTGTCTGGCACTACGCTGGGAATCATCGGCGCTGCGGTTGGCGGCGGTGCGGTGGTTGCGAAGACCGCCGCCGGCGGTGGCAGCGATTCGCCAACAACGACTTCGACCTCGCCGACAGCGCCCGTGACATCAACAGCACCGCCAACGACAACGACGCCAACGACGCCGGCACCAACGCCGCAGCCGACGAGCTCGGCTTTCAGCGGACCGATGGATGGCACGTTCACCGGCACCAGCACCGTTACTGTCAGCGGCGAGCCCAACTTTACGTGCACGTTTTCGATGAGACACACCGGTACCGCCAATTTGCGGCTGCAGACAACGTCGGCCGGAACGATCACCGGCACGCTCGACATGACTGGCCGGCAGGTCGTGACGACGAGCACCTGCGGTGTCGTGGCGGGCGTGATCGGTGATGCGCCCTTCACCTACACGGCGCCCGTCGAGGGCTCCGCGGGAACGGTCCGCTTCAATCAGGAGTTCCGCGACACCCAGAACGTCGAGGGCGCGTCGGTTAGCGTGATCTCCACTATGAGCTTCACGGGAACCGTGAGCGCCGGAGGCGTGACGGGGACGTTGACTTATAACTCGAGCGCTGAGCTTCGCGGCGACGGATTTACCAGCAAGGCCACGTGGACCGGATCGATGCCCATCAGCATGCGATGAAAGGTGAGGTATGGCACGAGCGTTTCGGATTCTTGCAGGCACGACCTGCTCATTGATGTTGGCATCGGCGGTGTTTGCACAAGCGCCGCCGCCAACGCTGACGCTGGCCGATGCGGTGAAGGAAGCGCTCGTCAAGAACGAACGCCTCGTCAACCAGGCGGACACGATCGCGCAGGCCGATCTCGGCCTGCGCCTCGCGCGCAATGCGTTCCGGCCGAAGATCACGCCGAACATCTTCGGATCGTTCGGCCGGACCGACGTCAGCAGCCAGACGTATCGCATCGATCTGTCACAGAAACTGGTGACGGGAACCGAACTGCGATTGTCGACCGGCACGGCGTCGGCGCAGATTCCCGGACAGATCGAATCGGCGAGCGACGTGCTGTTCTACAACGCCGATACGACCTTGACGCTGTCGCAGCCGCTGTTGCGCGGCTTCGGTCGAAGCGTCGCGCGCCGCGGGCTCAACGCCGCGGAGCTGCGGAAGGAAGACTCCGAGCGCCTGCAGACGCTCTCGGAGCAGCAGGTCGCCGTCGACGTCGCCGCCGCGTATTACCGCGTCGTCTCGCAGCAAGCGCTGGTCGAAGTCGCGCGCCAGAGCCTGGCGCGCGCGCAGCGGTTGCGCGAGGCGTCCGAGGCAAAGCTCGACGCGGGTCTGGTTTCGCAACTCGATGCGCTGCGATCGCAGCAGCTGGTCTCGCAATCGCAGATGCAGCTGTTCGACGCGCAATCGGCCGTGGAAGACGCGCGCGACCAGCTGCTGTTCCTGATGGGCCGCCGCTCGGGCGAAACGATCGCCGTCGACAGCAACGTTCCGCGCCCCGGCGTCGATCCAATCGACCTGCCGAGCGCCACCGCGATCGCGTTGGCCAATCGTGTCGACCTCAAGAGTCGCGTCGCCGCACGTGACGATGCCGACAATCAAATCCGGTTTACGCGCAACCAGCTGCTGCCGCAGGTCGACGTGAACTTCGCGCTGACGCGCCGCGAAACCGCGCCGAGCTTCCGCGACAGCTTCGGGCTCGACGGCTACAAGTTTGCGACCTTCTTCACGATCGCGATGCCCGTCGATCGCACCGCGCAGCAGGTCGAGTATCAATCGGCGGTGATCGATCGCGATCGCCGCCGGCGCGAAACGGAAACGCTCGAGCGGCAGATCACCGACAACGTCAAGCAGGCCGTGCGCGAGCGTGAGCGGTTGATTCGCAACCTGGCCGCCACCGAAAACAACGTCGACTTGAGCCGCCGCGAGGTTGAAGTGGCGCAGCTGCGCTACGAAAACGGCCTCTCCAACAACCTCGATGTCGTCACGGCGGAAGCAGGGTTGCTGCTGGCGGAAAGCCGCCGCATCCAGGCGCTCGCCGATTCCGCGGTGGCTGGTTTGCGGCTGCGTGCAGTGCTCGGCATTTTTAATCCGCGGACCGACATGTCGGGATCCACGAACGTGCTGGCCCAGCTGGCTAATCTGTCGTCTAATCTACTGAAGTAATCAATGACGCAGTGGACGCGCTCGCTCCTGAAGTCGCCGCGCACCGCCTTGGCGGTGATCGTGGGCGTGTCGGCGATTTCGATTCTCGTCTACTGGGTGCGTGCCGGTGCCGACGACGCGATGGTCGCGACGGTGTCGCGCGGCGAGCTCACGGCGCGCCTGACGTCGAGCGGCACACTGAAGCCCATTCAATCAATTACCTATCGCTCGCCGATTCCCGGCCGTGACGTCGAGATCCGCGATCTTGCAGGGGAAGGCTCGCGCGTCAACGCGGGCGACGTGATCGTCAAGCTGGATACGACCGACCTCGAGCTCGAGGTCGCGCGCGTGCGGCAGGAACTGCGCCAGGCGCAAATGGATCTGCAGGTGGCCGAAGGTGAGTGGGACGAGGCCGGCGCTGAAGTGAAGGCGGTCAGCGAAGGCGAAGGCGCGTTGACGGTCGACGAAGCGAAATCGGCCTTGCAGCGCACGCAGAAGAAAGCGGAGCGGCTGCGGCAGGAATACGAACACCTGAAGCCGCTGCTCGACAAGGGCTATATCACTCGCGACGAGCTCGCGAAAACGGAAGACCAGCTCGAAGAAGCGGAAGAGGAGCTGATCCTCGCGCGCCGCCGCACCGACGTCGTCGTGCAGATGTCACACCCCCGCGAACAGAAACGCGCGGCGCTGGCCCTGTCGCAGAAGGCAGCGCAACTTGGCCACGCGCGGACGAAGCTTGTCGAAACACAGACGCGCGTCGAGTTTCTCGATCGGTTGATCGAGGGTTGCACCATTCGCGCGCGCGGACCGGGGCTGGTGATTTACGAAGAGAATCTCAGCGCGAATCCGCGGCGCAAGCTGCGCATTGGCGATCGCGTGTTTGCGACGCAGGGCATCGTGACGATTCCGGAAGTGAACCGCATGCTGGTCGAAGCCTCGGTCAGCGAGACCGAAGTGCATCGCGTGCACGCGGGCCAGCCCGCCGAGATTCACGTGGAGGCGTTTCCCGATCTGATGTTGACCGGCAAAGTCACGCGTGTCGGAACGCTGGCCAGCGCGTCGGCGAATCGCCCGTTCGATGACAAGCGTTTCGATCTGGTGATCACGCTCGATCCCACCAAAGCCGACCTGCGGCCCGAGATGAGCATTCGCGCCGACGTCGTCGTCGGCACCCGCAAGGACGTGCTGATGGTGCCCGTCACCGCGGTCTTCAACAACCAGGGCACTCGCGTCGTCTATGTGGTTGGCGCCGGTGCTGCCGAGATGCGTGTCGTCGAGCTCGGCGAGTCCAACGATCGCATGGCCGAAGTCGTTGGCGGGCTTCGCGAGGGCGAGCGGGTCGCTCTGACGCCTCCCGCGGCCGGCGGCACGACGCCCGGATTCGGTCCCCGCAATGCGCTTCAGCCTCGCTGAACTCGGCGAATACCTTCGGAT
>Ga0075428_100006616_pt1 | contig 12893 bp, 12 predicted proteins | sample RhiMetdeltSRZDD2_FD_75291 | JGI IMG/M metagenome (GOLD analysis project Ga0075428, IMG submission 75291) | Populus rhizosphere microbial communities from Tennessee, USA - Rhizosphere MetaG P. deltoides SRZDD2 | ecosystem: Host-associated > Plants > Roots > Rhizosphere > Soil | place: USA...
CCTCCGGGTCCTCCACGAAGGGCTCGGGGACGACAAGTACCGCCCCTGCCCCCTGCTCGTGAAGCACGTCGAGGCGGGCTGGCTCGGGAAGAAGACCGGCCGCGGCTTCTACGATTACGGGCCCGGGGGCGCGGGAGCTCCGGCCTGATTCCCGGCGCCGACGGCCGCCTCGACATCGCGCTCGCGGTCGTGATGCGCGCCGGATCGATCCTGGTGGCCCGGCGCGAGGCGGGGCAGCACCTCGCGGGGACATGGGAGTTTCCGGGAGGGAAGGTCGAGGAGGGGGAGGAGCCCAAGACCGCCGCGCTGCGGGAGCTTCGCGAGGAGACGGGGCTCACCGCCGGCGAGGCGCAGCCCTTGCTCGTGTTCGTGCACGACTACGCCGACCGGCGGCTACGCTTCCACGCGTTCCTCATCACCGAGGCCGCGGGGGAGGTGGCGACGGACGGGGACCGTCCCTGGTCGTGGACGCAGCCCGAGGCCTTGGCCGATCTCCCGATGCCGGACGCGAACCGCGCGATCCTCCGCGCCCTCAAATGGCGGCTCGGATGAGCGAGCCACGGACCGTGTTCGGCGTCGGTGAGCGGGACCGCGGAAAGCGTTTGGATCATTTCCTTCACGAGCGGATCCCCGGTCTCTCGCGGTCCCGGATCCAGCGCGCGATCGACGAGCGCGTCACGCTCTCCTGGGCCGTCCGGCCGCGCGCCGCAACGCCCGTGCGCCCGGGAGGCGAGGTGCGGATCGCGACCGTGCCGATCGTCGAGGAGGTCCGCGACGTGCCGCTCCCCATCCTCGCGGAGGGGAGCGGGTGGCTCGCCGTGAACAAGCCCGCCGGGATCGTCGTCCACCCGGTCAACACGATCCGGGAGAACTCGCTCATCCGCATGCTCCGGCGGCAGACGGGGCGGGAGTCGCTCCGCCTCGTCCACCGGCTCGATCGCGAGACCTCGGGCGTCCTCCTGGTCGCGGAGGACGCGCGCGCGGCGAGCGTGCTCGCGACCGCCTTCGAGCGGGGACGTGTCGCGAAGGAGTACCTCGCGATCGTGGAAGGAGTGGTCGCGGACGAGGAGGGGACGATCGATCTCGCGATCGCCGACGGCGACCGCTCGCGCGTCTTCGTGCGGCGCGAGGCGAGGGCCGGCGGGGAGCGCGCCATCACGCGCTGGCGCGTCGAGCGGCGGCTTTTGGGCGCGACGCTCCTCCGCGTATTCCCGGAGACCGGGCGCCGTCACCAGATCCGCGTGCACCTCGCGACGATCGGCCATCCGGTCGCGGGGGACATCCTCTACGGGCGCCCCGACGCGGATTACCTCGCGCTCGTCGCCGGCGGGCGCGACGCGCGGCGGGACGAGGGGGGGCCGGCCCGGCAGCTGCTCCACTGCGCGCGCATCGCGTTCCCGTCGGGAGACGTGAGCGCGCCGATCCCCGAGGACTTCACGGCGGCGCTCGAAGGGCGATGAAGCCCTGGCGCTGGATCGGGCTCACGGCGCTCGCGCTCGTCCCGTACCTCGGCGCGCTCCACGCGCCGCTCCTCTACGACGACCGTACGCTGCTCGACAACCGCTGGCTCGCGCGCGAGGCGGGCCCCGTCTCCGTCTTCCGGCATCATTTCTTTTACGGATCGCGCCGGGAGGCCTCCGACCTCTATCGTCCGCTGACGGCGCTGTCGCTCGCGTGGAACCTCCGCGCCACGCCGTCGAAGGAGGGGATCCGCGCGGTCAATCTGGCGCTCCACGCGCTCGCGACGCTGGCGCTCGCGTGGATGCTCGCCGAGATCGCGACGCGGACCGGGAGCCCGCCGCGCGGCGTCCCCTGGATCGGCGCGGCGATCTTCGCCGTCCATCCGCTGGGGAGCGAGGCGGTGCTCTGGGCGGTGGGGCGCGCGGACGTCGCCGCCGCCGCGCTCGGGGCCGTCGCCTTCGTCCTGTACCTGCGGGAGCGCCTCTTGCCCGCCGCCGCGGCATTCCTGGCGGCGCTGTGCTTCAAGGAGAGCGCCGCGGCGTGGCTCGCGATCGGCGCGGCCTGGACCCTGCTCGTCCCGCCGCGCCCGCCTGTTCGCGCCGCCCTCGCGCGCGCGGCGGTGTTCGGAGGCGCGTTCGCCGCGTACCTGCTGCTCCGGGGATCGGCGGTCGGCTGGGCCGCCGAGCCGCGCCCCTTCGTGGACAACCCCCTCGCGAGCGCGGACGCGGCGACCCGTGTCGCCAACGCGATCCTGCTGCTCGCCCGGTACGCAGGCAAGATGATCTGGCCGCGCACGCTGTCGGTCGAGTACGGCTTCGACCAGATCCCGGTGGTCCCGCTCGTCCCGTGGGGGGCGCTCGCCGCCCTCGCGATCGCAGCTGCGGCCGTGGGCTCGGTGGTCGCGCTCCTGCGCCGCGGCCGGAGGCGGGAGGCGTTCCTGGTCGCGTTCGTCCCGTGCGCGTTCGCGGTGACGGGGAACGTGATCGCCCCGATCGGAACGATCTTCGCCGAGCGTCTCGCCTACCTTCCCCTCATGGGCTTCTGCGCGCTCGCGGGGCTCGCGCTCGCGTCGATCCCGGCGCCCGCGTGGCGCGGGGCCGCGCTCGCCGCGATCCTCGTCGCCGGAGGGTCGCGCACGATCGCCCGTGGACGGGACTACCGCGACCTCGCCGCCCTCTCGGAGGCGACGGCCGCCGCCTCCCCCCGGGCGGTGAAGGCGCTGTACAACGCGGCGAGGACGCGCATGCGGCTCGGCCGGACCCCAGACGCGATACCGCTCCTCGAGCGCGCGGTCGCGATCTGGCCCGAGTACGCGCGCGCGCGGGAGCTGCTCGAGCAGGCCCGGCGCGGTTCCGACGGTGGATCGATCGAAACCGAGGCTCCCTAGCTATAATCCGGCCTCCCGGTCTCCTCGCCGCGAGCCCCAGATGAACCCGGTTCTCGATCGCCTTCTGGAGCATCCGCTCCTCGGACCGAAGGTCGTCCATCACCGTCGCCTCGAGGGCGCGACGGCTCGCTTCGCCGCGACCGCGGCCCCCCTCATGCGGGAGGTGGCCGAGGCGTTGTCGATGACCGGGATCGAGCGGCTGTTCGCGCACCAGGTCGAGGCGCTGGACGCGGTCCGGGCGGGGGAGAACGTCCTCGTCGCCACGCCGACGGCGTCGGGGAAGTCGCTCGTCTTCGCGATCCCGGCGCTCGAGGCCGCCCTGACGGGGGAGGGGACGTCGCTCTTCCTCTATCCGACGAAGGCGCTCGCGCAGGACCAGCTCGCGGGACTCACCACGCTCGCGGCGGGTACGGGTGCGCTCCGGCCCCCCTCCTTCGTCATCTACGACGGCGACACGCCCGACCACGAGAGGCGCAAGATCAAGGAGAGCCCGCCGGACGTCCTGATCACCAACCCGGACATGCTCCACGCGGGGATCCTCGCGCATCATCCGGATTGGTCGGGCTTCCTCGCGCGACTCCGCCTCGTCGTGCTCGACGAGCTCCACGTCTACCGGGGCGTGTTCGGCGCCCACGTCCATCACATCCTCCGCCGCCTGTCGCGGCTGGCCGCGATGCACGGCGCGCGCCCCCGTTTCGTCGCCGCCTCGGCGACGGTCGGCCGGCCGGGGGAGTTCGCCCACTCGCTCGTCGGCGCTCCGTTCCGGGTCGTCGATCGCTCCGGCGCCCCCAGCGCCTCCCGCGACGTCCTCTTGATCAACCCGGTGACGGTCTCGCCGTACACGGCCGCGGTCCGCGCCGTCACCGAGGCCGCGCGCGCAGGGGCCCGGACGATCGCCTTCACCAAGGCGCGGCGGATCACCGAGCTGCTCCACACCTGGCTCGTGCGCGAAGCCCCCGATCTCAAGCGCAAGGTCGCGCCGTACCGGGCGGGTTACCTTCCCGAGGAGCGCCGGGCGATCGAGCGGAAGCTCTTCTCGGGGGAGCTGCTCGCGGTCCTCTCGACGAGCGCGCTCGAGCTCGGGATCGACGTCGGCGGGCTCGACGTCTGCGTCCTGGTCGGCTACCCGGGATCGCGAACCTCCACCTGGCAGAGGATCGGCAGGGTCGGACGCGAGGGGAGCGACGCGCTCGTCGTGCTGATCGCGATGCCCGACGCGCTCGATCAGTACCTGGCGGCGCACCCGGACGAGCTGTTCGACGGCGCCTTCGAGCGCGCGGTCCTGGACCCGTGGAACCCCTCGGTCGCCGCGGCGCACCTCGTCTGCGCTGCGGCGGAGGAGCCGCTGCGCGAGGACGAGATCGTGGCGTACCCCGCCCGGGGGCGAGCGATCGTCGAGACGCTCGAATACGACGGCCGGCTCGCGCGCGACGCGGAGGGGACCCGCTGGGTCTCGTACCGGAGGAGGCCGCAGAGGGACGTCAGCCCCCGGACCTCCGGGGCCCCGTTCGCGATCCTCGAGGCCGGCACCGGTCGGCTCCTCGGAACGATCGACGCGATGCGGGTCTGGTACGAGTGCCACCCCGGAGCGATCTACCTCCACGCCGGGCAGTCGTACCGGATCGACGCGCTCGACGTCGATCACAAGCGCGCGATCGCCTCGGCGATCCGCGCCGACTACTTCACCGTGGTGCTGGGCGAGAAGGAGACCGAGATCCTCGAGCGGATCGAGGAGCGCGCCCTCGACGCGCCGGGCGGAGCCATCCCCGTCGGGTTCGGACGGCTGAAGGTGACCGTCCGCATCCGCGAGTACCAGAAGAAGCGCCTCTTCGGCGGGGAGCCGATCGCGACGCATCCCCTCGAGGCGCCCCCTCTGACCTACGAGACCACGGGGCTGTGGGTCGAGATCCCTCGCGCGCTCCCGGCGCGGCTCGCGGCCGAGGGGCTGCACTTCATGGGGGGGATCCACGCCGCCGAGCACGCCGCGATCGGATTGTTCCCGCTGCTCGCGATCGCCGATCGCGGGGACGTCGGCGGGATCTCCTACACCTCCCACCCGCAGATCGGCGGCCCCGCGATCTTCCTGTACGACGGCGTTCCCGGGGGCGCGGGGCTGGCCGAGCAGGCGTATGCGGACCTCGCGACGCTCCTCGCAAAGACGCGCGAGCTGATCGCGGCCTGCCCATGCGACGGGGGCTGTCCGGCGTGCATCCAGTCGCCCAAGTGCGGGAACGGGAACAAGCCGCTGGACAAGGCGGCGGCGCTCACGGTGCTGCGGGTGCTGCTCGGCGAGATCGCGCTTCCGCCGTGCGAGGCGGTCGCGATCGTCCCCGAGCCGCCGCGCGAGCGCCCGCCCCGCAAGCACGGCATCACGCGCGGCTCGGGTGTCGCGGACGTCCGGCCCGCGCCGGCGGCGGACGACGGCCCCGTGCTCGTCTTCGACCTGGAGACCCAGCGGAGCGCCGAGGACGTCGGGGGGTGGGAGCGCGTCGCCCACATGGGGCTCTCGGTCGGGGTCGTCCTCGACGTCGAGCGGGGGAGCTATCGCATCTACTACGAGGCCGACGTCGATCGGCTGCTCCTCGACCTCGCGCTCGCGGGGCGCGTGGTCGGGTTCAACATCGACCGGTTCGACCTCGCCGTCCTCTCCGCCTACACCGATCGCGACCTCGGGCGGATCCGGACGCTCGATCTTCTCGGCGCCATCCATCGCCGGGTCGGCTTCCGCGTCTCGCTCAACCATCTCGCGGAGGTCAACCTCGGAGAGTCCAAGGCGGGCGACGGACTCCAGAGCCTGAGATGGTGGAAGGAGGGGCGGATCGACCTGATCGAGCAGTACTGCCGGAAGGACGTGGACGTCACGCGGCGCCTGTGGGAGCTCGGGCGCTCCCGACGCTTCCTCCTCCACCGCGACAAGGCCGGGCGAACGCTGCGGCTGCCGACCGAATGGTGACGATGCGCGCCGCCATCGTGGTCGTGACGATCGGGATCGCCGCGTGCGCGCGCTCGGGCGGGACGATGACCGCGGTCCCGCCGCCGCAGTCGTGGGAGCGGGAGATCGCGGATCTGCGGAGCGCCAAGGATGCGTCGTTCGCCCACGACGCGGACTCGCCGCTGGACGCGCCCCGCCGCGCGTCGTTTCGCGGGCTTCGCTACTACCCGGTCGACCCGAGCTGGCGCTACGCCGGATGGGTCGAGCCGTACGACGTCCCCGAGCGCGTCAGCCTGGTCACCACCGCGGGGGAGGTGCGGCCGTGCGAGCGCTTCGGTCGCGTCGTCTTCGAGCGCGACGGTCGCACGCTCGCGCTCCAGGTCTACCGTCTCCTCGACATGCCCCATCGCGAGGGGGGCGAGGGGCTGTTCCTCCCGTTCAAGGACGCGACCTCCGGCAAGGAGACCTACGCGGCGGGGCGCTACGTCGATCTCGAGGGGCCCGACGGCGGACCGTTCACGCTCGACTTCAACCGCGCGTACAACCCCTCGTGCGCCTACGGATCCCCCGAGCGCTACCAGTGCCCGGTGACGCCGAAGGAGAACCAGCTCCCGATCGCGGTCACGGCGGGGGAGCGCGGCCCGTGAGCGGACGGCGCGACGCGTCGTCGCCCCTGTTCCTCGTCGGGTTCATGGCCTCCGGGAAGACCACGGTGGGACGCGCGCTCGCCGCGATGCTCGGATTCGCGTTCGAGGACACCGACGCGATCGTCGAGCGCGTCGCGGGACGCTCGATCGATGCGATCGTGCGCACGTCGGGCGAGGGGAGCTTCCGCGAGGCCGAGTGGGAGGCGCTCCGCTCGCTCGCGGGGCGAAGGCGCGTGGTCGTCGCGACCGGCGGCGGGCTCTTCCTGGGCGTCGCGCAGCGATCGCTCGTGCGCGCGTCGGGGCTGTCCTGCTGGATCGACGCGCCGCTCGCGTCGATCGCGGAGCGCGTCGCGCGAGGACCGCGGCGGCCGCTCTGGCCCGTCGACGACCCGATCGCGCAGCGCGCGCTCTTCGATCGGCGGCGCGCGGCGTACGCCCTCGCCGACCTTCGCGTCGATGCTTCGCGCGGCGCGCCCGACGACCTCGCGCGCGAGGTCGCGACCGTGCGAAACGGTCTTTTGCGTTGATTTTTTCTAGGAAACGTCCATACTGCGGGCTGTCCGACCCCATTTCTTGGAGGAAGTTCGATGACGAAGACCGAGTTGATCCAGGCGCTGTCCGAGGCGACCGGCTCCGACCGCAAGAGCTCGAAGATGTTCCTCGAAGGGCTGACGGTGGTCGTGGAGAAGACGATCAAGAAGGGCGGCGAGGTTCCGATGAAGGGCCTCGGCAAGTTCAAGGTCGTCAAGCGCAAGGCGCGCATGGGCCGCAACCCGGCGACGGGTGAGGCGATCAAGATCCCGGCCAAGACCGTCGTTCGCTTCACCGTCGCGAAGGCGCTCAAAGATCTCATCAAGAAGAAGTAGTCCCATCCCACGTGCGGCTCGCTTTCATCGGTGCCGCCGTCGGGGCCGCCTTGGCGATCCCCGGCCTTGCAGGGGCCGGGGATCCGTGGCTCCTCCTCAAGCCGAGACCCGAAACGCCGCTCGTCCTGGACTACGGAGCGCGACGCGAGGCGCTCGTGTCGCTCGACGTGGCGAACACCACGGATCGCACGGTCCGGGTGGCGAAGCTTCGGATCACCTACTTCGAGGGGGACCGCGCGGTCGGCACGCTCGACCCGGCGACGGAGCTTTTCATTGACGCGGGGCTGCTCTCGGACCCGCGGGTCCCCGGCGGCGGGCACGACAGCTGGGCGGGACTCTGCCTCGCCCCGCCGACCGCGGGGACCGATCGCGTGCGTCTCGACCTCGACCTGCGGCAGCGCCGCGGGTTCCGGTCGGACAAGGGGGCGCAGGCACTCGAGCTGACGCTCCGCCCTCCCGCCGATCCCCCCGTGCTCTCACCCCCTGTGCAAGGGAAGTGGACGATCACGCAGGGGCACGCGTGCGGCACGGCGCACCGCCGCGGTCCGCTCGGTCAAGAGTTCGCGTGGGACCTCGCGGCCGTCGATCCGGGGCAGGGACCGACGTTCGGTCGCCCGGTCCTCGCTCCTGCGGACGGACGCGTCGTGTCGATCGTCGATGGGATCGTGGACAACGAGGAGGCCAGGACCTATCCGCGGCGAAGCCTCGTCGATGCGCTGCGCGAGCCGCTCTGGTACTTCGGGAACCACGTCGTCCTCGACCTGGGAGGCGGGGTGTTCGTCCTGCTCGCCCATCTCAAGAAAGGATCGATCGCGGTCGCTCCCGGCGCCGCGGTCCGCAAGGGCTCCCGGATCGGTCTCGTGGGGAACAGCGGCAACGCGATCTCCGCCCACCTGCACGTGCAGGTGATGAATCGCGCCGACCCGACGGCACCGGGCGTGACCGGCGTCCCCGCCCTCTTGCGCGACTACGTGGAGATCACGACCCGGGGAGAGCGTCACGACCGCGAGACGGTGGTGCGCCGGGTCGAGACCGGAGACCCGCCGCAGGGGGCCGTCATCGTCGTTCCCGAGTCGCCGTGATCGCATCGAGCGCGATGTCGGTGCGGTGGTGCTCTCCAGGCCAGCCGATGAGCCCCACCGCGCGATAGGCGAGATCGCGGGCCTCCGCCAGGTCCCCCGCGGTCGCCGTCACCCCGAGCACGCGGCCGCCGGCCGTCACGATCCGACCCGAAGCGTCGCGCTCGGTCCCGGCGTGGAACACCTGCACCCCCGCGAGACCCTCCGCGTCCTCGATCCCCTCGATCGGCAGGCCGCGCTCGAACGGACCCGGGTAGCCGCCGGAGGCCATCACCACGCAAACCGAGGCGACGTCGCGAAACCGCGGGGCGGACCCGTCGAGCCGTCCCCGGGCGCAGGCGTCGAGGAGCTCCAGCCAGTCGCCGTCGAGCCTCGGGATGAGCACCTGCGTCTCCGGGTCGCCGAAGCGGACGTTGTATTCGAGGACCTTGGGACCTTCCGCCGTCAGCATGACGCCGACGAACAGCGCGCCGCGGAACGGACGCCCCTCGGCGGCGAGGCCGGCGATCGTCGGGGCGACGACCGACTCGGCCAGCACGCGGCGCGTCGCCGGGTCGATCCACACCGAGGGCGAGTAGGTCCCCATCCCGCCGGTGTTCGGCCCCGCGTCGCGGTCGTGCGCGCGCTTGTAGTCCTGGCACGGGGCGAGCTCGACCACGCGCCGGCCGTCGCTGAGCGCGAAGAGCGACGTCTCGCGCCCCTCGAGCTTCTCCTCCACGACGATCGAGCGGCCGGCGTCGCCGAAGCTCCTCCCCGAGAGCATCCCCTCCGCGGCCGCCCGGGCCGAGGCCGCATCGTCCGCGATGACGACGCCCTTCCCCGCGGCCAGTCCGTCCGCCTTCACCACGAGGGGATACGCGGTGTCGGGATCCTCGAGGAAGCGCTCCGCGTCCTCCGGACGATCGAGCACTCGGAATCGCGCCGTCGGAATGCCGTGCCGCTCCATGAACCGCTTCGCGTCGGCCTTGCTCCCCTCGAGGCGCGCGGCCGCGGCCGAAGGGCCGAAGACCGAGATGCCCGCCTCGCGCAGGCGGTCGGCCAGCCCGCCGACCAGCGGGGCTTCGGGGCCGACGACCACGAGGTCGTAGCGCTCTTCCGTCGCGTGGCGGTGAAGGGCGTCCACGTCGTCGGCGCCGATGGGAACGCGCCGCGCATGACGCTCGATGCCGGCGTTGCCGGGGGCGCACGCGAGGTGGCCGAGGAGGGGACTCCGGGAGAACGCGAAGGCGAGGGCAGCTTCACGTCCGCCCCCGCCGACGAGGAGAACCTTCAGTGGCAGCCGCACGCGCCCGAGCCGCACCCGCCCGCCGCGGCCTTCTTCTTTCCTCCGTTCGAGCCCGACTCGCTGGACTCGCCCGACTTCGTCGGCGGCTCGGAGCTCGCGGGGGACGCGCCGCCCTTCCCGCCGTACCCCTCGTTGTACCAGCCGCCGCCCTTGAGCTGGAAGGCCGAGCGCGAGATGAGCTTCTCGAGGCTCCCCGAGCACTCGGTGCACTTGGTCAGCGGCTTGTCACCGATCTTCTGGATGACTTCCAGCGTTCGGCCGCAGGACTTGCAGCGATATTCGTAGATCGGCATGCGGCTCCCTTCACGTCGAGGACGGGGGGGATTCTGGAATCCGGAGCGGAGGCTGTCAAGAAACCGGGGGTCAGCGCCCCCGCGCCCGGGAGCGGGAGGGCTGGAAATGATCGGCGACGGCATCCGCCAGCGCATCCGCCAGCCGGTTGCGGTCCGCGGCACGGGCGAGCAGCCCCGCGTCCTGCTCGTTGTTCAAGTTGACCATCTCGATGAGCACCTTGGTCGGCACGAGGTTCCCGCGGAGCACGGCCGGCAGCCAGACCTCGTGTCCCCGGATCACCCGCTCGCGCACCGGCTGGTACGGCTGCACGGGGAGCGCATCCCGCTTCAGCTCCCGGACGATGGCGGCCGCGAGCTTCCGCGAGACGGCCTCCGAGCGGACCCGATCGCGCTTGTTGAAGCTCACCCGCGGCTGCTCGCGAACCTCCTTGAAGCGCAGGTAGGGGGGCGAGGAGAAGCCCATGGTCCCCGTGCAGTAGGTGGCGCCCGGGACGTAGACCATCGCGCCCCGAAGCGACGGGTGGCGCGCGTCGGCATGAAGGGAGACGAACACGATCTTGTCGGGGTCGATCCCGGACTGGACGAGCTTGCGGTACAGGGAGTTCGCGAGGTACCAGCGCAGGTTCACCGCCACCGCGGTCTCGCCGTCCTCCTCCGCGAGGAACGGGGGGGTCGTCAGCACCGTGCGGCGGCGGTTGGCGGGGAGCGCGTCCTCGGTCGAGGGAACCGCTCCCGTCGCGGGGTCGTCCACCGTCAGGTAGACCTTGGCGCCGCGGCGCGTCTCCAGCTCGCGGCGCAGCCGGCTCGCGACGTCGAAGACGTAGTCGTGCTCGCGCACCCCGTGCTTCATCGTTCCCGGGTCCATCCCCCCGTGCCCGGCGTCGAGGATGACGACGACCCCCTTCAGTCCTCGCGTCGTTCCCTTCTGCGGGCGCGCCGCGAGCTCGCGCTCCATCGCCGCGACCGCCTTCTCCCGGCTCTTGCGGCGGGGGTCGGATCTCGGGAGGAACTCCGGCTCGAGCGCGTCGAGAGGGATCTTCACGAGCCACCCGGCCGGGATGTCCGTGAACTCCCGGATCCCGCTCCTCGCGGCGATCGTGCGCGCGATCGTCTCGACGTCGCTCTGCTCCGTCCGCCCCGTGTAGCGGAGCACCACCGCGGTGTAGAGCGCCTCGCGCGGCTTGAGCCTGTAGCCGGCGAACTCCCCCCGCGCGTCACGGCCGTAGACCAGCGCGCCGTCGTCGGACCGCTCCCGCGGCGCCAGCGCGGGATCCATGAGCCTCGCGGGAATGCGGACGATCTGCCCCGGCGACAGCTCCGGCGACTGGAGCCCGTTGGCGCGGAGCAGCTCCTCGAACTTCGCGCCGTCTCCGGTGAACCAGGCGGCGACCTGCCACAGGCCCTCGTCGTAGAGCGGAAGCGCGCTCCTGCGCGCCACGTGCAGCCAGTCCGCCCCGTCGGCGCGATCGTCGGGGAAGACGCTGTGGAGGACGAACGCCTTCGCATCCGCGCCGAGGAGGTCGAGCGGCATCCGGAAGAACCCGTCGTCGAGGAGCGCCTGGGGGCGCGAGAGCGCGGCGGCGAGCGGCGGCACTTCTTCCGCCGATCCGGCCCATCGCTCGGCCAGGGCCCGCGCGTCCTCGCCGGGCCACGCTTTCGTCTCGAGGACGAGGTCGCGCCCGCCGACCAGCCGGACGCGAAGCTCGCGCCCGAGCGTCAGGACCTCGCTCGGCGGACCGACCGAGGCGCCCTGAGCGATCGCCGCCATCAGGAGGACGACGGGCAGGGCGCGCGCGCTAGAAATCAGGGGTCACCTGGAACCGGTACCCGGCGGGAGGGTTTCCCACGGTCGCGGCGACGCTCGAGGTGGCGAGACGAGAGGCGACGATGCGCTCCGTCCGGTGGACGAGGACGGTTCCTCCGGGGCCGGGAAGCGCGCCGCCGATGTCCGCGTCGATCGTCAGGATATCCCCCGACGCGGAGATCGGGAGCAGCGAGAGTCGAACCGCTTGGAGCCCGTCCCCCTCGCCCAGCCGGAAGGAGTACTCGACGGGCTGACCGATGAACGTGTGCAGCTCGTCGGTCTCCAGCGGGACCGACCGCTCGCCGTCGACGCGCTCGACCGAGACGAGGAAGCGCACCGGTCCGCCGAGCGTGATCGTCCGTCGCACGACCGGCCGCTCCACCTGCTCGCCATGGATGGCGAGGACCAAGCGCCGGGGGCCGTCCGCGAAGACTTCGAAGAGCCCGGTCCCCTCCTCGGCGAACGTGACGCTCCGGGAGGCGCGCGCCGGCTCCCGTCCCGGGACGGTCGAGGTCGATTCGAGCCAGACCTTCGATTCGCCGCCGGGGGCTTCGGGGGCCAGCCGCGCTTCCAGCCTCAGCTTCAGCGCCGCTTCATTCTTTTTCCAGGGGACCGCCATGGCGAACGTCGCCGGGGCGTTCGGCCCGGCCTCGGCCTCGACGGGAGGGCCGGCAGGGGTCGCGCGCCCCTTCTCGACGACCAGCGTCTCGACCCGAAGCGCCACGTGGGTCTCGAACGCCACGGACGTCGCGGTCGCGGCGAGGAGGACCAGGGCGGACCAGGGGGAAGCCACGAGGCGTATCTTATAGAGGCGGCCGCGGTTGACAAGATTCCGAGCCGGATCCTACACTCGCGATGCCGTCCGAGGGGCAGGAGGGGACCGGACGGTCGAAAGGGGGGCGCCATGAAGCACTTGCGATCGGCCGCCGCCACGTTGCTCGTCATCCCCAGTTTCTTCTTCGCTTTCTCCGACTCCCTGCGGGCCGCCCCGACGGTCCCGACGGTCCTCTCCGGCTATGTCCAGGACGACGGGGGGCGAGCGCTCGAGGGTGCGGAGGTCCTGGTGCTCGCCGCGGAGAGCGGCGCCGGCGCTCCGGTCGTGCGCGCCGTGTCGGACGGTCTGGGGCGCTTCGTCTGCG
>Ga0075428_100006617_pt1 | contig 12893 bp, 19 predicted proteins | sample RhiMetdeltSRZDD2_FD_75291 | JGI IMG/M metagenome (GOLD analysis project Ga0075428, IMG submission 75291) | Populus rhizosphere microbial communities from Tennessee, USA - Rhizosphere MetaG P. deltoides SRZDD2 | ecosystem: Host-associated > Plants > Roots > Rhizosphere > Soil | place: USA...
AACGCAATCCGCGGGCTCCCGGTCAGGACGGTCCCAGCGCCTTGTCGAGGAGCTCGAAACCCGCGCGCGGGGCGTAGCCCTCCCGGCGGTAGAACGCACGACCCGCGTCGTTGCCGCGACCGAGCTGCAGCGAGACGTTCGTGCAGCCGCGCGCCGCGAACTCGGCTTCTGCGGCTTGCAGCAGGCGGCGCCCGATACCGCTGGCGCGGCGCTCGGTGTGCACGAAAAGCTCATCGATCTCCGCGGTGAGACCCAGGTGCTCGAGGCTGAACACCTGCACCGCGAGCAGGTACCCCGCCGGCACCCCGTCGGCGAATGCCAGCCAGCCTGCGCCGAGCCGGTCGTCCGCGAGCAGGCGCTCGAGTTCGGCTCCGACACGATCCGGATCGAAGCCCTCGATGGCTTCAAAGTGCCAGTAGGCCTGGACCAGCGGCAACAGCGTTGCGATGTCCGCGCTGGTCGCTCGGCGGATGGTGCTGCTCATCGATTGACTGCCGTGTGGGTCGTATTCAGCCGCGGTCGCTGGCCGCCTCCGGGCGAACCTCGCTCATGAGCGCGAGCAGGTTGCGATCCGGATCGCGGAAGAATGCCATCCATAGCTCGTGGTCCGGCAAGCGAGCGATCAGATGCGGTGCGGCGTCGCACACGACGCCCCGTGACACAAGCGCCAAGTGCGAGGCGGGCAGATCCGCGACGCGGTAGTAGATGACCGAGGCGCGGCCGGCGTCGGCACGCGCGGGCCCGTCGAGCATCAGCCGGACGCCGCCGACCTCGAAAAAGGCGAGACCTGGCGGTGCCTGGAACAGGAACCGCATCCCTAAGGTGTCGCGATAGAAGGCCACGGCGCGGTCGATGTCGGTGACCGGCACTGCGATCTGGCCGATGTCTTTGAGCGTGACTGCAGCCATGCGGGCTCCCTCGCTGGTTCAGCGCAGGTGCGGTGGAATGTCGCGAATCGCCGCGGCAAAGCGGGCATGCTGGCCGGGATCGAGCGGCCGGTGCCGGACGATCGTGCCCGCCGGATCCTTGCCCAGACAGTTATCGCCCTTCCAGTTCCTTGCCGGTCGAACCGGTCGCGCCTGGAACCCGCCGCCGCAGTTCGGACAGACATTGCCGAGTACGGTGTCCACGCAGGTGGCACAAAATGTGCACTCGTAACTGCAGATGCACGCGTCGGTCGCCTCGGGCGGGAGAGCCTTGTTGCAGTTCTCGCAGGTCGGACGAAGCTCGAGCATTGGTCACCTCTGGATCTGGCCAAGCGGCGGTGCGCCGGTCAGTGCCGTGCGGCCGACACGATGTGCGACGACAGCGGAAACTCGATCCCGTGGTCGGCGCGTCGGACATGTTCGCCGAGCTCGTCGTCGGCGGCGGCCAGGACGCGACCGATAGTGTCCTCGGACAGGATCAGCCCGACCATCGGCAGCCAGCCGCGCAGGTCCGCTTCGAGCACCACTCGGAGGCTCGGGAACCGCGCAGTGCCCGGCTGCGTGCTGATCTCGGCCGCTGCGCCGGCGTCGGCGAACACGCGGGCCAGTGCCTTTCGGTCACCGAGGGCGAATGGCGCCTGCAGCGCCTCGGCGGCGGCGCGGCCGGCCAGACGTGCCAGCAGGTCGACCTCCGCCGCGTACAGCGGATTGTTCTCGAGGGTGTCCCAGACGGCCACCGCCAAGCGCCCGCCGGGCTTAAGCACGCGCAGCATCTCGCTCACGGCGGGCACCCGGTCGGTGAAAAACATCAGGCCGAACTGGCTCACGACCGCGTCGAAGGATGCGGCCGCGAAGGGCAGCGATTCGGCCGTCCCGCGTCGCCAGTCCACCGTCGGTGCGCGCTCGCGTGCGACCTCGAGCATGCCAGGGTTCGGGTCGAGGCCCGTCACTGCACCGCCAGCGCCCACCCGGGCCGCGATATATCGGGCGAGCACACCGGTTCCGCAGGCGACGTCGAGGACGCGCTGTCCGGCGTGGACGCGCGCCGTATCGGCAAGCAGCGCGGTCCACTGCTCGAAAAGTGCCGGGACAAAGAGTGACTCGTAGGCCCTTGCTGCCTCGATCTGCGCCTGCTCGATGGAGTTCTTCATGGGGTGCCTCCTGACTCACGTCTCATTGCAGATTGAGTTGCCACGACACTCCGTAGCGGTCATCCGTCCAGCCAAATCGCCGGCTGAACCCGTAGTTGTCCGGCGGCATGAGCACGCGGCCGTCCTGCGAGAGCTGGCGGAACGCAGCTTCGAACTCGGTCTCGCCTTCGCATTCCACGTACAGCGAAACGGCCGGCGTAAAGCCGAAGGAATGCTTTACGGGGCTGTCGATGCAGATTACGGGTTGGTCCGCCACGACGAAGTCCGCCCGCTTGACGCTGCCCTCGGCCCCCGGCTCTCCGGGCCCGTAGCGCTCGACACTGACGACTTGGGATCGCGGAAACAGGCCGACATAAAAGCGCATGGCCTCCTCGGCCTGGCCCTCGAACATCAGGAAGGGGGTGATTGTGCGGGCCATGGGTCATCCTCCTTGATTGCGCTCCGTCGAACGGGATCAGCCTCCTGGATCACCGCGCGGCGGTTGCTACTGCTGCGGCTGCGGTCAGCCGCGATAGGTCGCGATCCACCAGGTATTGCCAAACGAATCGCGCACGCCGGCCTGGCGCTCCTTATACGGCTTGTCCTGCGGCGAGGCGATCGATGTCGCTCCGGCGGCGAGGGCGCGGCGATAAGCCGCATCGACGTCGGCGACATAGACATAGATCGACCCGGCAGTAGCCTCGGGACTCGGTGGATCGCCGATTTCCAGCACGATCACCGAGTCGCCGATCCGGGCCTCGATGTGAAACGACGTGGGACTGAACTCGTGCCGCTCGAGCTCCACCGCACCAAACGCGCCACGCACCAGGTCCCACAGCGAAAGATGTCCATGGACATACGGCCGCACCGCGCCTACGCCGTGCCGCACGTGTGAAAGCGAGTCCGTCACAAACCCTCAGAAGGACACACAGACGGCGCTGCGAGTGCGCAGCACAGCTTCCTGCTGAAAGCGCCGCTTGTATTCACTGGAGATCTCCGCGACTTTGCGCTCGTCCTCCTCGGCGCCCGCGTGGATCAGGTTTACAACCCGCGAAGGTTCCTCGACGATCGTTCCGTCGGCGCCGCGCCACTGACCGGCGGCTTGCCACACGGTCAGGCCGTCCGGGAATCGCGGGGTCACCCACTCCTCGAGAAACCTGCTCCATTCGGCCGGCTGGACGGTTCCGTCGGGTTTCGCGGCTCCGAGGTAAAGCGTATCGCTTACCCGACGCTTTTCATCGGGTCGGCACGCCGCGTCATTCGTTGTCGCGCAGCCACCGACTGCGGCGGCCGCCAGCATCAAGAGCATGGTAGCGTTGACCGACACCCGGCCGCGCCGACGGGCGGACGGAGTCGGTCGATGCCGCCCTCGATTCAAGACGGGTCCTTGAGCTCGACCAGGATCAGATGGATCGTGGTCGTGCCGATGTTCTCGGCCCAGTGCGTCACAGGATCGCGGTAGAGCGTCTCGCCGGTCACGAGCTCCCACTCGGTTGCCTTGCCATCGGTACCGTGGCTGCGAACCCGACCGCCGGCGAGAACATGGATGACGTACGCCGGGTGCGAGTGAAGCTGCTCCTTGTCTCCCGGCTTGATTACGGCCTCGAGCACCCGCACCCGATCGTTCTCGAGCTCGACCTGGATGGTCTTGGCGTTAACGACCGCCGGATCCTGCGCTCCGGCGAGCTCGCCGACGGCCAGCGCGACCATGGCACCGATGACCGACGTGCATATGAGTAGCGTCTTACTTCGCTTCATTCCGTAGACTCCAGGTTGATCACGACCTTACCCCGTGCGTGTCCTTCCTCGAGGTATCTGATCGCCTCGGGGACCTCGCTCAGGCGGTAGCGCCGGTCGATGACCGCAGTCACTCGTCCGTCCTGCATCATGTCGCTCACCACCTGCAGGTCCTCTTTGTTGAGATCCGCCAGGAGAAAGGCCAGCTGCTGGCTTACGAACGGCGACAGCACTAAGGCCATGAGTGGGCGCGCCATCGGCCCGACCCACACGCCTTCGTTCGACCCGCCGACGATCACCAGGGTGCCATCCGGCTTCAGTGCGCGTGTGACATCCAGCAGCGAGTGATTGCCGACCATGTCGAGCACCAGGTCGAAGCGCGGTCCACCTTCGGTGAAATTCTCCTGGGTGTAGTCGATCACGTGGTCCGCGCCGATCGAGCGCACGAGATCCACGTTCCTCGTGCTGCACACGCCAGTTACCTCGGCGCCGAGCGCCTTGGCGAGCTGTACAGCGAACGTACCTACGCCTCCCGAGGCGCCGTTGATGAGCACCTTCTGTCCGGCCTGGAGGTGGCCTTTGTCGCGAAGCCCTTGCAGGGCGGTGAGTGCCGCGATCGGGACAGCGGCGGCCTGCTCGAAGGTGACTGCGGCGGGCTTGATCACTACCGCGCGCTCTTCGCGCACTGTGACGTACTCGCCGAAGGCGCCGGTTCTCCCGCCAAACACCTCATCGCCAGGCTTGAAGCGCTTGACGTCCTTGCCGACGGCTTCGACTTTGCCCGCGAAATCCACACCGAGGCGAGCCGACTTGGGTGCGCCGAGACCGGCGTCCAAGCGCATGACGTAGGGCGTACCTCGCATGTAGTGCCAGTCGAGCGGGTTAGCGGAGGCTGCCTGAACTCTGACCAGGACCTCATCGTCCGCGGGGGTTGGCTTCTCAATCTCCTCGAGGCGAAGCACCTCCGGCGGACCGTAACAGCGGTGGACGATGGCCTTGATCAGCGGTGCATTGTCCGCGAGCACAGGCGCCTCGCCGCAGGCCGAGTTGTGACTGAACGTGAACGCGACAGCGAGCACACACACGACCAGGAGAACGGCGACAACGCCGAGAATTCGCCTACGCCAGGTCATGGCTCGTGATGATACGCGCACTCCGCAGGGACGACCGCTTCGACGACGGGGCGCCATGTTGTGAGGCACGGTGCTTCGGCGTCTGTGCGAGCACTGCACAGGTAGATGCGGAGCACATGCACTCGCTAGCTCGACAGCCTACATGTGGGCGTCTGTTTGCCTCTGCTCCGCCTTCACTCGCCTCTTTATGTCGGTGTATGCCGTCTTGATCAGCTTCGTTAGAGCCGTGGCATCGACGTCACGCTCAGGGCTCAGTTTGACATGGCGCATGAACTTGCCAGTGCCTTCCAGCAGGCCCTTAGGATCGGCAATCTGGGCGCCACGAAAGAACCCGACGTTGACGTGAGCTCTGAAGGCATTCACATAGGCGAATGCCGCATCGCCTACACACGCGGTTGGATGGCCATCATGCAATAACTCTCGAACATCGTCACCGCAGTCGCGCATAACCTCGAACCAGCGCCGCGCGATCACCCCCAAATCACCCGAATGCTGGTGCATCCAGACCTCGATAGCCACGTCTCGATCGACCGAAGTGGGGAACCGCATTAGCTGGCTCACGGCGATTTCGTTTCGACGTCGTTGTTAGACCACGCTAAGCGCACCGCGGATCGGGGAAACCGGCTCGTGAGTGCGGCGCATCAGAAAATCCGATGACGGAAAGGCTACGTGGTCAACGCCGATAAGGCCCTGCTTGTCGGTTTCGGTCCCGTCAGGCTGCAGCCCTTCCATATTGACGAACGCAACGAATGTCAGCGTCAAGTTTGCGCGTTCGGCCGCAGGAGCTCCATCCACCGCAGCCCTGCATCGAGCTTCCAGTCGGTCCAACCGCGGTGCCGATAGAAGCCGTAGGCGCGAAGGGTGGTGTCCACATCCGTCGTGAGCCACGCCCGCGTGCATCCTTTGGACCATAGCCAGTCTTCCGCATGACTCATGAGCCTGCTACCAATGCCCCGGCCTTCGTACTGTGGAAGTACGGCGATTACCCAGAGTTCTGCCGTGGACCGGTCAGCCATGCAGAACGCGACGACTTGACCGGCGTCGGTGCACAGCCAGCCCTTGAAGGACTTCGCGAGCTTCTTCGTAACGCTATCGCCCGTGATTCCGAGATCTCGCAACTCCTCAAGCGTGTAGCTGTTTTCGCGCGTTCTCGTGCGAACGGAGAGAATCGCGGGTACTTCGGCAGCGGTGATTTCGCGGTACTCCACAGGACCAACGTGCTCAGGCTGAGTATGCGGCCTAACGTCCGCAAATCAGCGGCGGCGCGCAGACAGAAGGCCCAAGCCGGTCGGCTCGAACGTGTTGTCAGGCGTCATTCGGGAAGAGTTCGGAATAGCTCGGGTCGGCGTGTTCCCACGTCAAAGCGTTCTCGACCAAGAAGTCTCGAACCGTCGCCAGCTCAACGCGCGGCGGAACGGTGACCGCGATGTAACGCTTGTTGGCACCTTCAAATTCGCAACCGAGGGTCACGAGCTCGTGGAGGAGGCGATCGGACTCGCTGCCCGGTTGAATTGGGTCATCAAAGAACACGCGAATCGTCCTGTTGCCAGATTTCTCCAATACTGAATGATACGTAGGGCGGCCGTCGTCCGGGTCAGCAGGGGCGTACACGACGTCTCCAAGGGAGACGGAGTAGGCATAAAAGGGTGTGTTGTCGAGGCGGTAACGATCGTCACCGAGGTCAAAGGCCCAAAGTGTCTCAACGTTCATATCGCCCTCGTCGCCGACGACTCGGAACAGCACCTTACTTGTGGGGCCGCCAACGTTACCCATGACACCTAACCTCTCGGTTCAGCGGCGGCGCGCTGACCTTCGTGCCTTGGGACCTCATGCATCACCGTCCGCTGCAACCGGTTGTTAGGCATCACCCGCGCTCGGCGCTCTCAGCCGCGCGTTCAAGCGCAATTCGCTCCGCCTCACGCTGCAGATCGTTCGCGTAAGTCCCAAATATCGGACGGAAATCCGGGAGCATGCCCTTGGTTAGCGCAAACATGACGCCAGAGAAAATGTCCGACCTACGCCCGCCGGTGCTGGCACGCGTCGCTCGCCGATTCTCCGAGCGCGAGCGGCGCAAGTCTGCCAAGGACTTCCGCGTCCGCCTGCTGCATGTCGACATCCGTCAGCGTCGTCGCGCTCGCGGTCAACCGCTCGAGAATCGCCGCCTGAATGCGCCCGCGCTCGTAGGCGACGGCGTAGGGGATCTCGTAGTGAAACATCACCATCGAGTACCGGGGGATGAAGCGGTCCGGATGGCGACGCTCGAGCTCGAACGCCAGCTCCTTGCGCAGCAGGAACTTCGGATCGCGAACGGTGTCGCGCATCTCGACGTAATTCTCGAGCGCCATCGCGGCGATCGCGTCGGTGTTGGGCTTGCGCTCGCGCTCGAAAGCGCGGAACGCGCGCGCCCAGTCGCCCGTCGCTTCGAGCAGCCGGTGCAGCTCGGCGCAGTCTTCGAAGCAGCAGTTCATGCCCTGGCCGTGAAACGGCACCATCGCGTGCGCGGCATCGCCGAGGAGCACCGCCTTGTCCATCGCAGCCCAGTGGTCGCAGTACACCGTGCCCATGCGGCCGATGGGGTTCTCGAGGAACTCGCGCGCGACGTTGGGCATCAGCGGCACCACGTCGGGGAAGTGCCTCCGAAAGAAGTCGTCGACCGCGTCGCGTCCGTCCAGCGTCGCAAAGCTGTCGTCGCCGCGCAGCGGCAGGAACAGCGTGACCGTGAAACTGCCGTCGAGATTCGGCAGCGCGATCAGCATGAACCCGCCGCGCGGCCAGATATGCAGCGCGTGCTTCTCGACCTGGTGCGTTCCATCCGGCGAGGCGGGGAGGGTCAGCTCCTTGTAGCCGTGCTCGAGCAGGTCCTCGGTGACGCGCACGCCGAGCTGGCCGGTCATCGCGCGCCGAACGATCGATCCTGCGCCGTCGGCTGCGATCAGAGGCGCCATCCGCAGGCGGTGGGGATCACCGGTCACCTCGTTCAGCATCGTGAGCTCGTCGTGCTCGAAGTCGATCGAGCGCGCCGCGTGCAGGAACTTCGGGCTCATTCCGTAGACGCGCTGCGCGTGATCGAGCAGCACGCCGTTGAGACCGGGCCGCGACACCGAGTAGATGACCTCGTGCGGACGCTGCCCGTAGGGTACGAAGCTCTGGCGCCCGTCGAGATCGTGCAGTATGCGGCCGCGCATCGGGATGAGGAGCGGCTCCACCTCCCCGAACACACCCGCTTCCTTGAGCGCCTCGATGCCGCGCGCCGCCAGCGCGAGGTTGATCGAGCGGCCGGCGTCCATGTCCACCTTGCGCACGTCGGGCCGGCGCTCGTAGAGCACGACCTTGCGGGCGTTGCGGGCCAGGAAGATCGACATCAGCGCGCCCGAGAGCCCGGCGCCCAGGATCGTGACGTGCGGGTTCATGCGGCGAGCTCCGCGCGGAGCGCTTCCGCAAAGCACCAGACGTCGTCGAAGCTGTTGTAGAACGGCACGGGCGCGGCACGGATCACGTCCGGCTCGCGCCAGTCGGGAACGATGCCGCGTTTGCGCAGGCCCTCGAACACCGCCCAGGCGCGGTCGCGGTTCACGTGCACGCGCAGCGACAGCGCTGCGCCGCGCGCCTCCGGATCGGCGGGCGTCACGATAGATACCTGCCCGCCGAGCAGCTCCTGCACGAGGGCTTCCAGATAACCGGTCAGCGCGACGGACTTGCGCCGGAGGCGGGTCATGCCGACCTCGTCGAAATGCTCGAGCGAGGCCATGAGCGGCGCCATCGCGAGGATCGGCGGGTTGCTGAGCTGCCAGCCTTCGGCGCCTTCGATGGCGTTGAACTCGGGTCCCATCAGGAACCGCGTCGCCTTGTCGTGTCCCCACCAGCCGGCAAACCGCGGCATCTGGCGACGGCTGGCGTGGCGTGCGTGGACGAAGGCGCCGCCGACCGCGCCTGGGCCGGAATTCACGTACTTGTAGTGACACCACACCGCGAAGTCCGCGCCGCTGTCATGCAGCGCCACCTCGACGTTCCCGATCGAGTGCGCGAGGTCGAAGCCGACGACGCAGCCTTGCGCATGCCCGGCGCGCGTGATGGCCGCGAGATCGAGGCGCTGTCCCGTGAGGTACTGCACCCCCGGGAGCAGGATGGTCGCGATCCGCGCGCCCTCGCGCTCGATCGAGGCGACGATGTCCTCGGTGCGCAGCAGCGCCGCGCCGTCGCGCGGCGCGAGCTCGATCAGGTCGCGCGCCGGGTTGCCGCCGTGAAAGAGCACCTGCGACTCGGCGGCGTGACGGTCCGACGGAAAGGCGCCGCGCTCGATCAGAAGCGCTCGTCGGCTGCCGGAGGGACGGTAGAAGCTCGCCAGCATCAGGTGCAGGTTGACGGTCAGCGTGTTCATCGCCACGACTTCCTGCGGATCGGCGCCTACCAGCCGTCCGAGCGCAGGCGCGGCCCGTTCGTGGTACGCAACCCAGGGTCGCGGCCCGGTGAAATGTCCTTCGACCGCGAGCGTGCGCCAGTCCTCCATGCACTCCGCGACGTAACGCTGCGCAAGCCTGGGCTGCGCGCCCAGCGAGTGCCCGCAGAGATAGACGAGCGGCGCGCCGTCCTCGCCGCGCGGCAGCTCGAAGCGCGCCCGCCACTCACGCAGCGGATCGGCGGCGTCGAGCGCCTTTGCGTGCGCGCGATCGAGTTTCAAGCCAGGACCTCGGCGGCCGCGCGGATCACCGGGCGGCTCGGCGCCGCGTCGCTCGCGAACGGCGCGACCTGCAGCTCGAGCAGGTAGAGACCGTCCAGCAGCCGGTCCGGCACGTAGGCAAGCTCGGTCACGAGCGCGCTTGCGCGTTTCGCCTGCGCGGCGCGCCGGCTGCCCGCCGGCAGGCCCCAGTACGCGCGATGCGCGGCCAGGCTCGCGTCGTCGCCCCGGTCGAGGCTCGGCAGATCCACAACCAGGCTCACGACGTCGCGGCTCACGATCCAGCCGATGGCCTCGGGCAGAAACCACGGCGCCGGGGTCGCCTCGTCATAGTGGCGAAAGCGCTTGTCGGGGTCGTTCGGCATCGTACGGACGATGAGCGCTGTCCAGGGCAGCCCTTCCCAGCGTTCGGCCGCGGAGGCCAACGCTGTTTGCGATATCTCCCGTGTGTCGGGCGGCAGGGTGACGAGCAGAGCGAGCCGAACCGGCTCGGCCGCGTGATCGGCCAGGCTGTGCCCATCGTCGGTGAGATGACCGACGCACTCGGTGTGAGTGCCGTGACAGTGCGGCGCGAAGGTGTGGACGCTGCAATTGCAGCTCGCGCCACGGCTGACATCGCCAGTGAAGCTGCCGACCTCGAGGCGAACCGAGGCGGCCGGCGCAGCGGCGAAGAACCGGGGCTGCGCGCCACCGAAATCGAGCGGGATCGCCAGGTCGACGCCGGCGCCGCTGCCGCGCCAGCAGCGTCCCTCGGCCGAAATCTCCATCCAGTCCATGGCGTAGGCGATCAGGGGGCTTGCATCACCGCGCCGCAGACGCGGCAGGTGCGCCCCTCGGGGCTCGACCAGAAGCGGTCGAAGACCGGCGCCAGCTGCGTCTCGATGTCGCTTACGTGCAGATACTCCTGGTGCAGAAGCGCATCGCAGCGCTCGCAGTACCAGAGAAATCCGTCCTTCTCGTCCGGTCGGCGGCGCCGCTCGACGACCAGGCCGACCGTGTCCGCCTGTCGCTGCGGCGAATGTGGCACGTGGCCTGGAAGCAACAAGATCTCCCCCTGGCGGATCGGCAGGTCGACGCGGCGGCCGTCCTGCATCGTCCTCAGCACCATGTCCCCTTCGAGCTGGTAGAAAAACTCCGCGCCCGGATCGTCGTGATAGTCCTTGCGTGCGTTCGGACCGCCCACAACCATGATGATGAGCTCGGCGTCCTCGAACACCTGCTTGTTGCCGACCGGCGGTCGGAGCAGGTGTCGATGCTCGTCGATCCAGCGCTGGAGACTGAAGGCGATCAGCGGCTGCATCCCGACCAGCTCGTAGTGCCGGCGGTCCCGGCTGGTGGCAGTATAAAGGGAGTGTCGGGCGCGCGGCCGCGAGGCCCGACGGGCGATTCCTGGAGGCAGGGATCCCAGGAGGCAGGAAAATGAGTACCAGAGTCCTGTGCGTGGCTGTGCTCCTGGCGGGCTCGCTGAGCGGACCGGCGTACTCGCAGACGCCTGCCGACGCTCAGGCGGGGGAAGTGCCTCAGGCGTCCGTAACTCCGCAGGCGGCCGCTACGACGCCGGCGCCCGTCGTGCCGCAGGCCCCGGCGGACGTTGCCGAGCAGATCACCAAGATCACGCCCGGCGCGGCGGGTGCCTCCGCCGATGCATCCGACCCGGGCTCGGAGTTGAAGCCCGACGGCAGCGATCCGTCGCGAACCGTCAAGGCGATATGGATCGCACGAGAGGTGGAGTTCACCTACTACTCGACCACGTCGCTCTATTACTGCGACGGGCTCCGGGAAAAGGTGAAATGGGTGATGAAGCAGCTCGGCGTCACGGACGCCTCCAAGATCAACGTACGCTCCTGCTTCAACAGCGGAGCGAACGGCGTGACGTTTGGCCCGATTCTCGACCCCCTCTCTCGGGCGGAGCCCAGCCCGCGAGTGGTAATCGAGGTGGTCGTCCCGCAGCGCGTCACCCCCGAACTGCTCGCCGAGCTGAGCGAGGGGCAGGGTGAGCGCGAGCTGATCGATCGCGTACGCGGCGAGACCTCAGTGGTCGGCAACCCGGAAGCGCAGTTCGCGGCGAGCACCCGACAGGTCACCTTCGATGACGGAGCCCGCCGCGGGCGGATCGATCCGGGCGACTGCGAGCTGATCGAGCAGATGCGTGACGCGGTCTTCGTGCCGCTCGGGTTCAAGATTGTCGAGGACAACCTGTACTGCGCCCCAAATCGCGTCACGCCCGGCAGCGTCAATCTTCAGGTGGAAGTCCTCGAGCCGTGGAAGCCGCCACCTGAACCGGGCCAGACGGCCGATCCAGCCGCAGCGCAGTAAGCGGACCTCCCCACACGCAGCCGGTATCGATCGACACGACGCCGTTGTCGTCGAGGTAGCCGAGCGCGGACCAGTGACCGCAGACGATGCGCTCGCCCGCCGTACGCCGGCCGCCGACGCGAAACCACGGCGCGAGCCCTTCCGGCAGCTGATCGATTCGGCCCTTGAAGTCGAGCGCGATGCGTCCCTCCGCATCGCAGACGCGCAGTCGCGTCAGGCAGTTGACGATAAATCGCAGCCGAGCGTGCCCCTCGAGATCGTCGCGCCAGCGATCGGGCTTGTCGCCGTACATGCGCCGGTAGAAGTCGCCGTCGCTCTGGCTGCGGAGCGCAGCCTCGAGCTCACGCGCGCAGCCGATCGCGGTATGCAGATCCCACTGCGGCGGCAGCCCTGCATGAATCATCGTGACGCCGAGGTCGGAGTCGTGATGCAGCATCGGTCGCGATTGCAGCCAGTCGAGGAGCGATTCGCGATCCGGAGCGTCGAGCACCGCGTCGAGACCCAGGTCGGCGCGCTTGAGCGGCGCATCGCCACGCGCCACCGCGAGCAGGTGCAGATCGTGATTGCCGAGAACGACGATTGCGACGTCGCCCAGCGCCCGAACCCGGCGCAGCACCGCGAGCGAGTCGGGCCCGCGATTTACGAGGTCGCCAACGAACCACAGGCGGTCGCGACGCGCGTCGAACCTGATCTTCGAGAGGAGCGCCTCGAGCTCGGCCGCGCAGCCCTGCACGTCGCCGATGGCGTAGACCGCCATCGTGCGGCTCAGTGCAGCATGCCGGGCATGGCTAGCGTGAAGGGCGCGATCGGAGCGTCGAACACGTCGCCGCCGTCGGCGACCATCCGGTAGCTGCCCTGCATCACGCCGACCGGCGTTTCGAGAATTGCGCCGCTCGAATAGCGAAAGCCCTGACCGGGCTTCAGATACGGCTGCTCGCCGACGACACCCTCGCCCTGAACTTCCTGCACCTTGCCG
>Ga0075428_100006622_pt1 | contig 12886 bp, 5 predicted proteins | sample RhiMetdeltSRZDD2_FD_75291 | JGI IMG/M metagenome (GOLD analysis project Ga0075428, IMG submission 75291) | Populus rhizosphere microbial communities from Tennessee, USA - Rhizosphere MetaG P. deltoides SRZDD2 | ecosystem: Host-associated > Plants > Roots > Rhizosphere > Soil | place: USA...
TTGGCCCACGCCGCCGTGCGGGAAAAGGCGGCGGAAATGAACGCCCCGGATGCCGCGACCGTTAAGCTGCGGTATACCGGCGATTCGGGACAGCTGGCCGCACTCAGGATTGGGCGATTTCAACTCGATCTCCGGATTCGGGACCTGGAAAAAGCTCGCGAGAAACAACTGTCGTCCCAGCCCAATTCTGCCCAACCGGCGTCGGTCAGCCCAGCCGTACTGGCCGCGGCCGTGGAGGAAGCTGTCGCGAAGGATACTGAAATTGGACCCTTGAGAGCTACGGCCCGGCGAATCGACGCGGAAGTGGCTGAGTACAAGCGGCGAATTAAACCGGGGTCGTCCACGCAAGTTCTTGAGGACAAGGAGGCGGAGCTGAGGTCCGCTAACTCCGCGCTTGCAGCCCGTGAAGAGTTCATCAAGGATCAAGTCTCGCGCCGATTCGCAGACGACACCCGCCAAAAGGCAGAATTGGCGGTGCAGGATTACCACTCTCGGCTGGCCGAATTGACAGAACAGATCGCTAGCCTGGGCACGCAATTGGCCGCTGTGGACGAGGAGATTCGCAAGCGCGACGCGGCCGCTCAGAAGGATATGAACGGGCTCGCCGAGTTGGATCGATTGGCGGCTCGTGTGGCCGAACTGGAAACCAAGGTCCGGATAGCCGAAGCGCGAGCCGATCTCATCGGCACCGAATTGACCATGGACAGTCCGCAACAGGCCCGCACACTCGAGGAAGCGGTCATTGTGCAGGTGCCGAACCCGGCCAAGAGGACTTGGGTGCTGATTGGAATGGTGGTGACTGGGTTTGTCGGTGGACTGCTTGCGGTGGCCTATCTCGACCTGCGCCACGGCCGGATTGACTCGCCGGAAGGTGTGGACAAGCGACTGCATACTGGCGTCGTGGGGTGCATCCCACATGTTCCTTCCGAGGCGCTCGCTGCCATTACCCAATCGGGCGCACCGTCGACCGGACTCCACGAGGCCAACCTGTACGACGCCGCGGACTCCTGCCGGACGCTGCTGCTGAACGCACTCTCCGGAAGTGGCTCGAAAGTGATCATGGTCACGAGCGCCCTGGCCGGCGAGGGAAAGACCACGCTGGCGTCCCAACTCGCCATGAGCCTGGGCCGGGGCGGGTACCGAACCTTACTGATCGATGCCGACACTCGCCATCCCGGTGTTCACAACAAGTTTGGTCGCTCGCCGACTCCGGGGCTCACAGATGTCTTGCGCAAGACTCACGCCGTGCAGACGGTCGTCCGGAAGAGTCCTTTGCCCAACGTCGGGATCATTCCCGCCGGCCAGTGCAATCCCCAGGAGGCGGTCGCCCTGTTTCAACTGCGCATCGGCTCGCTCCTGCGTAAGTGCAAACCGCACTTCGAAGTCATCGTCATCGACACGCCACCGCTCGGACTCCCGGATGCCATGGTGATCGGCCGGCATGTCGATGGGACGATTCTCTCCTTGATGAACGAAGTCAGCACGCTGCCGGCGGCCCAGGCCGCCTGCGCCCGGCTCCGCACGCTCAACATCCCGTTGCTCGGGGCGGTTCTGAACGCCGCCCGCGTGCGAACGCCCGCCGGCTATTGATCTGCCCGTTTGCACCCTTTCAGGAAGAGACAGGACATGCCCCCCCTGCTCGTTGACTCGCCCCTTGCGCCTAGTACTGGCTCTCTGCCGGTCAGTCCCGCTTCAGCTTGGCCGCGGACCCGTTCGGACCGCGCCCAGCGCGCGCTGGATCTGGTCGTCGGCACTCTGGTGCTGGTCGTTGCGGCCCCGCTGATCGGCCTGGCCATGCTGGCCGTCAAGCTCACGTCGCGCGGCCCTGTGATCTACAGCCAGAGCCGGCTCGGACGGTTCGGGCGTCCCTTCACCATCTACAAGATCCGCAGCATGACGCATAACTGCGAAAAGCAGTCGGGCGTCACGTGGTCAAAGAAGGGCGACACGCGCGTCACCCGCGTCGGCAAGATCTTGCGGAAGACCCACCTCGACGAACTGCCGCAGCTGGTCAACATCGTCCGTGGTGACATGAGCCTGGTCGGCCCTCGACCAGAACGGCCGGAGATCGTTGCCACGCTGGAGCAGGTCCTCGCGAATTACACGGACCGCGTGGCCGTTCGCCCGGGGCTGACCGGCCTGGCCCAGCTGCAACTCCCGCCGGACACGGACCTCGAGAGCGTCCGCCGAAAGCTGAGCTACGACCGGCACTATGTCGCGAACGGCAGCCTGTGGATGGACCTGCGACTGCTCGTGAGCACCGCGTTCCACGTTTTTCGTCTTCCGTTCGCCGTGTCCCGCACATTACTCGGTCTGCCGGGCGAACCGGAAGTCGAACCGGAGCGGTCGGCGGGGCCCGTCGATCCCAATGCCGACACAGCCGTCCAACCCGTCTGTCCCGCCACCATTCGTGAGGTGTCCGTCAATGCTGCTCGCGCGTAACGGCAAGGTCCCGCATGAGACTTCCAAGAGGCTGCGCGGCGACGCGGCAGTCGCCACCGAGGACGCGTTGGTCACGCTGCGTCAGCGCGTCGAAGCGCGGACGGCGCGCATCGGGATCATCGGCCTCGGTTACGTCGGCCTTCCACTGGCTCGCACTTTCGCGGCCGGCGGCTATCCGGTGCTCGGGTTCGACGTCGATACCTCGAAAGTCGCCAAGCTCAAGAAGAGCGAAAGCTATATCGCCCACATCTCCGAGGAGACCCTGCGGGAGATGCGGGCAAAAGGCTTTGAGGCGACCAGCGACTTTTCCCGCCTTTCCGAGGCCGACGCGATTCTCATCTGCGTGCCGACGCCCCTGACCGACGCGCGCGAGCCGGACTTGCAGTACGTCATCAAGTCCGCCGAGGCCGTGGCCAAGGCCTTGCGACCGGGTCAGCTTGTCGTTCTCGAAAGCACCACCTACCCCGGCACGACGCGCCGCGTCATGTTGCCGATCCTGGAGGCCACCGGTCTCATGGCCGGAAAGGACTTCTTCATCGCCTACAGCCCGGAGCGGGAAGATCCCGGCAACCCGCAGTTCTCGACCCCGACCATACCAAAGGTGGTGGGGGGGCTCGACGAGCGCGCCGGTGAGTTGGCCTGCGGCCTCTACGGGCGGGTTGTTGTCAACGTCGTACCAGTCTCCTCCCCCGAAGTCGCGGAAGCGTGCAAGCTGCTCGAGAACACTTACCGGGCGGTCAACATCGCCCTGGTCAACGAACTTAAGGTGCTTTACGACCGGATGGGGATCAACGTCTGGGAGGTCATTGACGCAGCAAAGACCAAACCGTTCGGATTTCAGGCCTTCTATCCCGGCCCGGGGCTCGGCGGGCACTGCATCCCGATCGACCCGTTCTACTTGACCTGGGTCGCTCGCCAGTACGGCCTGACCACGCGGTTCATTGAGTTGGCGGGTGAAGTGAACACCGCAATGCCGGCCTTTGTCGTGTCCAAACTCACAGACGCCCTCAACGACAACGGCAAACCGGTCAAGGGCAGCAAGGTGCTTCTGCTCGGCATGGCGTACAAGAAGAACGTCGATGACGCCCGCGAGTCGCCTGGCTTCGAGATCATGGAGATGCTCCTGAAGAAGGGCGCTCGCGTCGAGTACAACGACCCGCACATCCCGATCCTGCCCCCGATGCGCCACTACCCGACGCTCCGGATGGCCAGTCAGGAGCTGACCCCCGAGTACCTCGCCAGGTGTGATGCCGTGGTCGTGGTGACTGATCACTCGGCCTTTGACTGGGACTTCATTCTGAAACACGCCGCGCTGGTGATCGACACCCGCAACGCGACCCGCGGGGCCATCGGGGCAGCACGGGTGGTCCGGGCCTGATGACACGGTACGAGCTACCTCTGGCCCCGCGAGATAGGACGGCGGGATCGATGATGGTCCGCGGCCCTCGGCCTCGGGACGTGCCCCGTCCGGGGGGCACCCTGGCGTTTGGACTGTTCATTTTGCTCAACGTCGTCTTGCTCATCCGACCAGCAGACGTTTTCCCGCCCCTGTTCGGTCTGCCCATTTACCAGGCATGCATCCTGGCCTGTCTGGCCGTGGCCCTGCCAGCCGTGTCGAGGATGCTGGAGCGGGAAGGATTGGCGGCGGAGCCGATCAGTCTCTGTATGGTCGGCCTGCTCGGCGCGGTGGCGCTTTCGCACTTGTCCCACGGCCGGATCGACGAGGCGGTCTCGGATTCGTGGGAATTCGCCAAGCTCTTGATCTACCAGGTGCTGCTGATTTCCCTGGTCAATACGCCGCGGCGGCTGCGGGTATTTCTGGGGTGCCTGTCGGCGTTAATCGTCGCCCACACAGCCCTGGCGGTGATGCAGTACCACGGGATGATCGACCTGCCAGCCATGGCAGCCATGTCGGAGCGCTATCTCGACCCGGAGAGCGGTGAGTGGACGACCAAGGTGCGGTTGCGCGGCGGCGGCATCTTCGGCAACCCGAACGACATGTCGCGCCTTCTCACGATTGGGATAATCTTGTCGCTCTATTGGCTGGGCGACCGCGGGCCGCTGGTGCTCCGCTTGGTCTGGTTGGCGCCTCTGACACTGTGCAGCTACGCCCTGACTCAGACCTTCTCGCGGGGGGGCTTCATCGGCCTGGTCGTCGGCCTGCTCGTTCTCTTTCGGGCGGCCTTCGGGACACGAAAAGCCCTCCTGCTGAGCGCGGTGGCGCTGCCGGCACTGTTTGTCCTGTCCGCTGGGCGGCAGACGGACATCTCGACGAGCGAGGGGACCGGGCAGCTGCGCGTCCGGTTTTGGAGTGAGGGGTTCACCGCCATGCAGGAAGTGCCGGTGTTCGGCATCGGCTCGAACCAGTATGTCGAAGTCACCTCCCGCCACCAGGAAGCCCACAACTCGTTCGTCCATGCGTTCGTGGAGCTGGGGCTGCTGGGCGGGATACTGTTCGCGGGGGCGTTCTACTTTGCCATGCGGTTTCCCGGCTGGCTCGATCGATCGCGCGTCGGCCCCCCAAATCGCGATCTGCAGCGCGCCCGACCCTATTTGCTGGGCATCATCGCCGGCTACGCTGTTGGCCTGCTCTCCTCCTCACGGGTCTATGCGCCCACGACGTACGTGTTGCTCGGCCTGATGGCCGTCTGGATCCGGCTCTCCTTGCCCCGTGACACCTTCTTGCCAGCGCCGCTGCGGTTCGTCGGCGGCCGCCTGGCGGGTCGCCTGGTCGTCGTCGGTCTGGCGTGCCTCGTTGTTCTCTACACCTATACGCGTTTCGCCGTCCGCTGGTCGTGACGGCTATCTCCGAGGACCGAGATGCCCGAAGCTGCCCTCTGCAGCCGGCCCACGGCGAGCGAGCAAGACCGGCCGCTGGCCTCGCCCCCCGACGTCGTCGTCATCCGCCCGCCGGCCGGCTGGGGGGCGGTGAACGTCCGCGAGCTGTGGCGGTTCCGGGAGCTGCTGTTCTTCTTAGTCTGGCGGGATGTCAAGGTCCGGTACAAGCAGACGGTGCTTGGGGTGGCCTGGGCCGTCCTCCAGCCACTCATGATGATGGCCGTGTTCACGGTCTTCTTCGGTCGGCTGGCCGGACTACCGTCCGGAGATGTGCCGTACCCACTGTTCGCCTTCGCCGGCCTGCTGCCGTGGACGTTTTTCGCCACGTCCCTGGCGTCGGCCGGCAACAGCGTGGTCACCAACGAGCGGCTGATCACCAAGATCTACTTCCCGCGGCTGACCATCCCGTTCGCCTCCGTCGGGGCGGCGGCCGTGGACTTCGCCATCGCTGGCGGGTTGCTGTTCTTGATCATGGCCGGGTACGCCGTCCGGGGGTACCCGGTCGGTCCTGGCTGGACGATCCTGCTCGCCCCGGTGGTGTTCCTGTTCATCGCCGTCGGGGCGGCGGGGTTCGGCACGCTGCTCGCCGCCTTGAACGTCAAATACCGGGACTTCCGGTATGTGATCCCGTTCCTCGTTCAGTTCTGGATGTTTGCCACCCCGACCGTGTACATGCAACCGCCGACCGGCGATGGCAGCCTCTACGCCCTGCTAAACCTAAATCCGCTCACCGGGCTCGTGGCCACCTTCCGGGCGGCCTGCCTGGGCACGCCGATCCCGTGGGTTCAGTTCGGCCTGTCGGCCGCGTTCGTAACCGTGGTGTTCGTCGTCGGCTGCCTTTACTTCCGCAAGGCGGAAGCCGAGTTCGCGGACCTGATCTGACTCCTGAGAGCAAACCGAGAGAGCCATGAACCGCCTGCGCGTCGGCATCATCGGATTCGGGTACTGGGGTCCGAACCTGGTCCGCAACTTCTCGAGCTGCCCGCTGACCGAGGTGGCGGCCGTGTGCGACGCCAGCCCCGGCCGTCGGGAGACCGTGGCCCGCACCTACCCACACATCCCGACGGTCGGGTCGGTGGACGAACTGCTCGATCTGAAGCTGGACGCGGTTGCCATCGCCACCCCAGTTTCGACCCACTTCGCGCTGGCCAGCCAGTGCCTCCAGGCCGGGCTGCACGTGATGGTCGAAAAGCCGTTGACGGCCACCGCGCAGGAGGCCCAGGCTCTGGTGGACATCGCCGACCGGGCCGGCAAGGTGCTAATGGTTGACCACACGTACCTGTTCAACGGGGCGGTACGCAAGATCCGGGAGATCGTGGACCATGGGGAGCTGGGCGACCTGTACTACGTGGACAGCGTCCGGATCAACCTGGGGCTGTTCCAGCGGGATGTGAATGTGATCTGGGACCTGGTCCCGCACGACCTGTCGATCGTCGACCACATCCTCGGCGGGGACGCCCGGAGCATCTCGGCCTGGGGGTGTGCCCACGCCGACCCGAACATCGAGGACATCGCCTACGTGAACGTGGACTACGGCGACCGCCTGATGGCCAACTTCCACGTCAACTGGCTCAGCCCGGTCAAGGTCCGCCAGATGATCTTCGCCGGGTCGAAGAAGAGCCTGATCTTCAACGAACTGAACACGACCGAGCCGATCAAGGTGTACTCCCGCGGGGTGGACTTCGCCCACACGGAGGAGGAGCGGCACCGCTTGCAGGTGAGCTACCGGAGCGGGGACGTGTGGAGCCCGGACGTCCCGCAGGGGGAGGCCCTGCAGGCGGCGGTGACCCACTTCGCCGACTGCATCCGGACCGGCCAGGAGCCGATCAGCGACGGCCGGCTCGGCCTGCGGGTGGTGAAGCTGTTGGAGTCGGCGACCCGGAGCATTCGGGCCCAGGGCGGGCGGGTGGTACTGGGCCACGCCGCCGCCGTCCGTCCGTCCGTCCGGACGGCGGCCGCCGGCCCGGCGGCGCTCGCACGATAACCCGCGTTCGACGGGAACGGTCGATCGCGTCGGGGGGGGTCCGACTGCCAAGCCGCCGGAGGCGCCCGGAGTGGGCAAACCGGACCGACAGACCAGGACGCGTGGGCGCGGCCGCCTAACCCGGGCCGCGGGGGCGGAGCTATGCGCCCCCGCGGCCGACCCGCGCGCCGCCGCCCCGCTCCCTCTGGTTTGGCGAGAACGAGAGCCCGGGCCCGGACTCTTTTCTCGACGTCGGCGATTGCGCCGCTCACTCTGCACCTCCATCTGACCCGCGGATTCGTCGCCGCCGTCGATTGACCCGAATGACCTGGGCCGGACGGCCGTCGCCACCGACGGTGCGCCCGCATCACGTGACGCCGTCCCCGGCCCGCCCCCGCGCCGCCGGTCGGCTGTCGTCTGACGCCCCCCTCAGCCCGGCACTGCGCCCCGGAGAACGCACGTGAAGTCCATGCCCCGCCGCCGGTCCGCCCCCTCGCGCCTCCGGGTGGAGGAACTCGAAGGGCGCACCGTCCCGGCGCTGGTGGCGGCCTACGGGTTCGAGGAGGGGGCCGGCACCACGGCGGCCGACAGCTCGGCCAGCGGACTGGCCGGGACGCTGAACGGGGCCACGTGGGTGACGGCCGGGCGGTTCGGCAAGGCCCTGTCGTTCAACGGGACGAGCAACTGGGTGACGGTCGCGGACGCGGCCCCGCTTCACCTGAGCACCGGGATGACCCTCGAGGCCTGGGTGTACCCGACCGCGGCCAGCACCGACTGGTCCATGGCCGTTCTGAAGGAGCGGGGGACGACCGGCCTCGCATATGGCATGTACGCGGCCGACGGGGCGGCCAAGCCGCCGGCCGGGTATGTCAACATCGGTGGCACCGACCGGGCGGCGGCGGGTAACTCGGCCCTGCCGCTCAACACATGGACCCACTTGGCGGTCACGTACGACCGGTCGGCCATTCGGCTGTACGTGAATGGGGTACAGGCGGGCAGCCGGGCCCAGACGGGCAGTATCAACTCCTCCACCGCCCCCCTGCGGATCGGCGGGAACGCGGTCTGGGGCGAGTACTTCAAGGGGCTCATCGACGAGGTCCGGGTCTACAACTCCGCCCTGACGGCGGCCCAGGTGCAGACCGACATGAACACCCCGCTGGCGGCGGGGCCGGACACGACCCCGCCGTCCGTCTCGGTCACCGCCCCGTCGGCTAACGCCGTGCTCCGGGGCTCGGCCGCCGTGACGGCCGCGGCCACGGACAACGTCGGGGTGGTGGGCGTCCAATTCAAGCTGGACGGGGCCGACCTGGGGGCCGAGGACACGACCGCCCCCTACTCCGCCACCTGGGCCACCGCCGGGGACGGGCCGCACACCCTTACCGCGGTGGCCCGCGATGCCGCCGGGAACCGGACGACCGCGACCGCGGTCCCGGTGACCGTCGATAACACGCCGCCGACGGCCGCCCTCACGGCACCGGCCGATGGGACCACCGTGTCCGGGACTCTGACCGTGACGGCCAATGCCACCGACGGCGTGGGCGTGGCCGGGGTGCAGTTCCTGCTCGACGGAAACCCGTTCGGGGCCGAGGACGCAACTGCCCCGTACTCCATCAGCTGGGACAGCAGCACAACGTCCAACGGGGCCCACACTCTGTCGGCCGTCGCCCGCGATACGGCCGGGAACACGACCGTCTCCGGGGTGGTGTCGGTCACGGTGTCGAACACGGACTCCACCGCGCCGGCGGTCACCCTGACCGCCCCGGCTGTCGGGGCCCTGGTCCGGGGCTCGATCCCGGTGACGGCCGACGCGTCCGACAACGTTGGGGTGGTGGGCGTCCAGTTCCTGGCGGACGGGAACCCAATCGGGGCCGAGGACACGACCGCCCCCTACGCGGTCACCTGGGACTCCGCCGAGGCCGGGGACGGGCCGCACACTCTGACCGCGGTGGCCCGCGACGCGGCCGGCAACTCCGCCGCGACCGGCGTGTCGGTCACCGCGGACAACACCCGGCCGACGGGCGCGATCACCGCCCCGGCGGCCAACACCACGGTTCAGGGCTCGACCGCCGTGGCGGCGGACGCGTCCGACAACGCCGGGGTGGCCGGGGTCCGGTTCTACCTGGACGGGGTGGCCATCGGGGCGGAGGACACGGCCGCCCCGTACTCAGTCGGCTGGGACACGACCGCGGTGGCAAACGGGCCCCACCAGCTCACGGCCGTGGTCCGGGACGCGGCCGGGAACACGACGACGACTGACCCGGTGGGCGTGACGGTCGCCAACCCCGACGGCGTTCCGCCGACCGTGGCGCTGACGGCCCCGGCCGCCGGCGCGACGCTGACCGGGCCGGTCACGCTGTCGGCGACCGCGTCGGACAACGTCGGGGTGATCGGCGTGCAGTTCCTCCTGGACGGCAATCCGATCGGCCCGGAGGACGCCACCGCCCCGTACTCGGTCGGCTGGGACTCGGCCGGGGCGTCCAACGGGACCCACACCCTGGCCGCTCGGGCTCGCGACGCCGCCGGCAACGTCACCACTTCGGCCGGCCGGTCGGTGACCGTGTCCAACGCCACCCCGGGCCAGGTCGGCCAATGGTCGGCCGTCCAGAATTGGCCGCTGGTGGCCATTCACTCGGTCGTGTTAAAGGACGGCCGGGTTCTGGTGTGGGACGGCGGGCCGGATTGCCTCGGGTCGACGACTCCCCGCGTCTGGGACCCGGTGAACAACTCCTTCACCCCCGTGCCCCTGCCGTACTTCCAGCACCAGGACGACGATATTTGGTGCTCCGGACAGGCCTTGATGGCCGACGGCCGCGTGCTCGTCGCGGGCGGGCACAGCTGCGACGGGCCGGCACTCGGTATCAAGATGATCAACATCTTCGATCCGGCCACCATGACCTGGACGCGCGGCCCGGACATGGCCTACGCCCGCTGGTACCCGACGACCACGACCTTGGCGGACGGCCGCGTGCTGATCACCGCCGGGTCGGTCAACACGACCGTCGATTACGTGCCGATCCCGGAGGTTTACGACCCGGTTACTAACACAGTCTCTCTCCTCAGCGCGGCCAACCGGACCATTCCAAACTACGCGTTCGTATTCGTCCTCCCGGACGGCCGGGTGGTGGCGGCCGGATCGGATGAGGCCAAGATGGCTACCTCGGTGCTGAACGTGTCGACCCAGACGTGGGCCACCCTCGACCCGACCGTCCTGGACGCCGGCAGCGCGGTCATGTACCAGCCCGGCAAGATCCTGAAGGCCGGGAGCTCGTACCTGTCCCCGCCGGCGGACAACGGCGGGGGTGTGCCGTCGCTCGCCACCACCTACGTATTGGACACGACCGCAGCGTCGCCGGCCTGGCAGCAGACAGCGGCGATGGCGAACAGGCGGACCCACCTGAACCTGACGGTCCTGCCCGACGGCAACGTGCTGGCGACCGGCGGGTCAACGGACATCGGCGGCGTCAACACGGCCAACGCGGTGTACGCCACCGAGCTGTGGTCCCCGGCCACAAGCACCTGGGCCCCGATGGCGACCGCGGCCCGGCCCCGGCTGTACCACTCGACCGCCGTCCTGCTCCCCGATGGGCGGGTGCTGTCGGCCGGCGGCGGGCACAACTTCGCGAACAGCCACGCCGAGTTCAGCGCCGAAATCTACTCGCCGCCCTACCTGTTCAAGGGGGCCCGCCCGACCATCACCTCGTCCCCGGGAACTCTCGCCTACGGGTCGAGCTTCTTCGTCGGAACGCTGGACGGGGCGGGCGTCGCCTCGGTTTCGCTGATCCGCAACGGGTCGGTCACCCACTCGTTCAATATGGACCAGCGGCGCGTCCCGCTCAGCTTCACCCAGACGGCCGGCGGACTCACGGTGCAGGCCCCGCCCGACGCGAACACCGCCCCGCCGGGCTACTACATGCTGTTCATCGTCAATAGCGACGGGGTGCCGTCGGTAGCCCCGCTCGTCCGGCTGCCGGCGGGGTACGAGGACACCCAGCCGCCGTCCGCACCGGCGGCCCTTGCGGCCACCGCCCTTTCCGACATGACCATCGGCCTGAACTGGGGTGCCGCGAACGACAACGTCGGCGTGGTCGGGTACAACGTCTATCGCTCGACCACACAGGGATTCACGCCGTCGTCCGCCAACCTGATCGGGCAGACCGCCGGCACGAGCTATTCGGACAACGGTTTGCCCCCGGGCACCTTTTACTATCGGGTGATCGCTCGGGACGCGGCCGCGAATGTCGGCCCGCCCTCGAACGAGGCGTTCGCCACGGTAACCGGTGACGTCACACCGCCAACGGTGTCACTCACCACTCCGGCGAACAATGCGACCGTGTCCGGAAGTGTGGCAGTATCTGCCACCGCGAGTGACGACGTGGGAGTGGTGGGAGTGCAGTTCCGGCTCGACGGGACTAACCTGGGGTCGGAGGACACGACCAGTCCGTACTCGGTGAATTGGGCGACGACGACCGCAGCGAACGGAAACCACACTCTTAGCGCGGTCGCCCGCGACGCGGCCGGGCACACGACCACATCGACGGCGGTCACGGTGACGGTAAACAACACGGCCACCGGCCTGGTCGGGGCGTGGGGGTTCGAAGAGGGTTCCGGGTCGACCACCGCCGACGTGTCCGGGCACGGTCTGTCCGGGACGATTGCCAACGCCACTTGGACGACGGCCGGCAAGTACGGCGACGCCCTGTCGTTTAACGGCTCCAACGCCTGGGTGACGGTGGCTGACAATACGCTGTTGCACCTGACCACCGGGATGACGGTCGAGGCATGGGTCAAGCCGGCGGCCGCGAGCACCGACTGGACGGCGGCCGTGATCAAGGAGCGCGGCACGAGCGGCCTGGCGTACGCCCTGTACGCCACCGACGGGGCGAACCGCCCGCCCGCCGGGTACGTCAACATCGGCGGGAGCGACCGGGCCGCCGCCGGTACGTCGGTCCTCCCCCTCAACACCTGGAGCCACCTGGCCGCGACGTACGACGGGACGACGATCCGGCTGTACGTCAACGGCGTCCAGGTCGGGTCGCGGGCCCAGACGGGGACGATCAACTCGTCCACGGCCCCGCTGCGGTTCGGCGGGGACAGCGTCTGGGGCGAGTACTTCAACGGCCTCATGGACGAGGTCCGCGTGTACAACACGGCCCTGACGGCGGGCCAGATTCAGGCCGACATGAACACCCCGATCGGCGGCGGGGGTGGGGCCCAACTGGCCGACCGGCCGACCGCCGCCCCGGGGGCGGCAAAGGAGGCCCTGACTGTTGACCAAGTCGCCCGGGCAATGGGGGCCGCGGTGGACCTGTGGCGGGTGGCCGGGCTACCCACCGGCCTGCTGCCGGCGGCGGAATCGCTCCGAATCTACATCTCAGACCTGCCGGGCTCTGGACTCGGGTTCACCGACGTGCCGACCGGGCGCATTTGGCTGGACGCCACGGCCGCCGGGTACGGGTGGGGTCCGGGCGGGTTTGACCTGCAAACTGTTCTGGCCCACGAGGTCGGGCACCTGCTCGGCATCGCCGACCTGACCATTAGCCCCGGCAGCCCGGCCGACCTGATGGGTCAGGTGCTCGCCCCCGACGAGGTCCGCACCCCGTCGGGCCTCGATGTCCGCCTAGCCACGGCGGATGCCCCGAAGGG
>Ga0075428_100006623_pt1 | contig 12884 bp, 9 predicted proteins | sample RhiMetdeltSRZDD2_FD_75291 | JGI IMG/M metagenome (GOLD analysis project Ga0075428, IMG submission 75291) | Populus rhizosphere microbial communities from Tennessee, USA - Rhizosphere MetaG P. deltoides SRZDD2 | ecosystem: Host-associated > Plants > Roots > Rhizosphere > Soil | place: USA...
GGCCAGGGAATCAGCCTCGACATACTTGCGAATCTCGTCGATGGTGTGCGTCGCGGCGATTAGCTCCGAACGGCTGGGAGTGTCGACGCCGTAGAAACACGGCGAAATCGTCGGGGGACAGCTGATCCGCAAGTGCACTTCGCTGGCGCCCGCAGCCTTGACCATCTTGACGATCTTGCGGCTGGTCGTCCCGCGCACGATCGAGTCATCCAGCAGAACCACCCGCTTGCCCTCCAGGATGCTGCGGACCGGATTCAGCTTCACACGGACGCTGAAGTGGCGAATTGACTGCTGCGGTTGAATGAACGTGCGGCCGACATAGTGGTTGCGGATAAGGCCCATCTTCATCGGCAAGCCGGCCTCTTCAGCAAAGCCAATTGCCGCGCACACGCCAGAGTCAGGAATCGGCACGACGACGTCGGCCGGCGCCGGCGCCTCGCGCGCCAGGATCCGTCCGAACTCGGAACGGACCTCGTTGACGCTGCGGCCAAAAACGTAGCTGTCCGGCCGGGAAAAATACACGTGCTCGAACACGCAATGGGAAAGTTGCTGCTTCGGGAAGGGCTTGATCGAGCGCAGCCCGCCGTCGCTGATCACCAGCAGCTCGCCCGGCTCGACGTCGCGAACGTACTGTGCGCCAATGAGATCCAAGGCGCAGGTTTCCGAGCAGACGATCCAGGCATCGCCGAGCTTGCCGAGCGCAAGAGGACGGAAGCCGTGCGGGTCGCGAGCGGCGATCAACCGGTTCTTGGTCAACAGCGCGATCGAGTACGCGCCCCGGACCTGCGCGATCGATTCGACGAGCGCCTCCTCGACGGACGTCGCTTTCGAGCGGGCGTAGAGGTGCAGGATGACTTCGGTGTCGCTTCCGGTCTGGAAAATCGAGCCGTTGCACACCAGTTCGTCGCGCAGCTCTCGAGCGTTCACGAGGTTGCCGTTGTGCGCGACGGCAATCTGCCCATGCGCGCAGTCGATCAGAAACGGCTGCGCGTTTTCGATCTTGCTCTCACCGGCCGTCGAGTAGCGGGTGTGGCCGATCGCGATGTGCCCAGGCAGTGTGGCGAGCAGCTCTTCGTCGAACGCCTCCGCCACCTGCCCCATCGCGCGCGACACGCGAAGCTTCTCGCCGTCCCCGCTGGCAATGCCCGCGCTCTCCTGGCCGCGGTGCTGCAGCGCGTAAAGGCCAAGATAGGTCAGGTTGGCTGCTTCGGGATGGCCAAAGATGCCAAACACGCCGCACTCGTCTTTATAAGGCATTTTGCTCGCGCCCCCGGCGACTCCCGACAATGGTGGTTAGCAACATTCTACGCCGCTCGCCCGGCGAAGTAACGCGCGAGCGACCCGCTCCAGATCTGTTCAGCTTCTCCTAACGCACACTCGACAACCGGGGTCCCTTCAATCGAGATCGAAATCCGCGATCCGCCAGTCTGCCCAATCGCTGCCGCCGGCACGCCATGCTGCGCCGCCACGTGGAGCAACGCAGGTAGATCGGCGGCAGCAACCGACACGACGGCGCGCGACGCCGACTCACCAAACAGCGTTCCGGCGTGTGACGTGAACTCGGCACGCGCCGGCCGAGGCACATCCACCTCGAAGCCGATGCCGTTCGTGTCGAACGCGCATTCGGCCAGCGCGATCGCAAGCCCGCCGTCCGAGCAATCGTGCGCGGACTTCACCAGCCCGGCAGCCGCCGCGGCCGTCAGCAGCGCAATCAGCGCGCGCTCTTTGTCGAGATCGAGTTGCGGCGGACGACCTCGGACGAGCCCATGCACGGTTTTCAAGTACTCGGAACCGCCAAGCTCGCCGAAGCTTTCCCCAAGCAACACAATCTGGTCGCCCGCCTTCTTGAAGACACGAGAGACGACCTTCGACGCGTCGTCGATCAAACCAACGACGCCAATGATTGGCGTCGGATAAATCGCCTGACCATCGGTCTCGTTGTAGAGGCTCACATTGCCGCCGGTGATCGGCACGTCGAGCGCGCGGCACGCGTCAGCAAGCCCTTCGACGGCCTCGACGAACTGCCACATGATCTCGGGCCGCTCCGGATTGCCGAAGTTGAGGCAGTTTGTCGCGCCAATCGGCACGGCACCCGCACACGCGACGTTTCGAGCAGCTTCAGCGAGCGCGTGCATCGCGCCGCGGCGGGGATCGAGATAGGTATAGCGTCCGTTTCCATCAGTTGACATGGCCAGGGCGCGGCTCGTGCCTTTGACGCGAACGACACCAGCTCCCATGCCGGCAAGCACGAGCGTGTTGGTGCGGACCATGTGGTCGTACTGACGGTACACCCAGCGCTTGCTCGCAACCGTCGGCGACGCGAGGATCGCCTTCAGCGCCCCCGTGGGCGGCAGCTGCTCGACAACTGATGCCGGATCCAAACGTGCCACTTCATCCAGATACGAAGGCCTCGCCGTGGGACGGTTGTAGACGGGGGCCTGATCCACGAGCGCGGTATTGGGAATCTCTGCCACCACCACGCCACGTTCCTTGACGCGGAGGATGCCGTCCGTCATCACATCGCCGATGTGAGATGCGTGCAGATCCCACTTCTCGAAGATCGCTTCGACCTCGGCCTCGCGGCCCTTCTTCACGACGAGCAGCATGCGCTCTTGCGATTCCGAGAGCATGATCTCGTACGGTGTCATCCCTGTCTCGCGCTGCGGCACGTGCGTCACGTCGATCTGGATGCCGCTTCCACCGCGTGAGCCCATCTCGGACGTCGAACACGTCAGGCCCGCTGCACCCATGTCCTGAACCCCGATGAGCGCGTCGGTCTTCATCAACTCGAGGCACGCCTCGAGGAGGAGCTTCTCCATGAACGGATCGCCAACCTGCACCGCAGGCCGCTTTTCCGCCGACTTCTCGTCAAACTCCGCCGACGCCATCGTCGCGCCATGGATGCCGTCGCGGCCGGTCTTTGCGCCGACGTAGTAGACCGGATTGCCGCTGCCGGCGGCGCTGCCCTTGACGATCGCGTCCGCGTCGACAATGCCGAGGCAAAACACGTTGACCAGCGGATTTCCGGCGTACGAATCGTCGAACGCGATCTCTCCGCCGATGGTCGGGATCCCGATGCTGTTGCCGTAGCCGGCAATGCCCGCGACGACCCCTTCGACGATGCGGCGGGTGCGCGCGCCGGTTGGTCCATCGAGTGCGCCGAACCGCAGCGAGTTCATCAGCGCGATCGGACGCGCGCCCATCGTGAAGATGTCGCGAATGATGCCGCCGACGCCGGTGGCCGCGCCTTGGTAGGGCTCGATGAACGACGGATGGTTGTGCGATTCGATCTTGAAGACCGCCGCAAGCCCGTCGCCGATGTCCACAGCGCCGGCGTTCTCGCCCGGCCCCTGCAGGACACGTGGGCCGGTGGTCGGCAGCTTGCGGAGGTGAATGCGAGAGCTCTTGTAGCTGCAGTGCTCCGACCACATCACCGAAAAGATCCCGAGCTCGGTCAGCGTCGGCTCGCGTTTGAGTGCGCTGACGATGCGCTCGTACTCCTCGGGTTTCAGACCGTGACGTTCAAGGACAGCTGGATCAATAGCGCTCATGTTTCTTTTACGGGCTCAGGGCTCAAGGCTCAGGTCGGGGCTCAGGCTCATGCGGTGCGAACGGCACCCTGACCGACGAACGCACCGGCGGTAGCGATCACGGACTCGAAGAGAACGAGGCCATCGGCGCTACCCAGCACGCTCTCACACGCTCGTTCCGGATGCGGCATCAGCCCGACGACGTTCCGGCCTTCGCTGCAGATGCCGGCAATGTTGTTGAGCGAACCGTTCGGGTTGGCCGCCTCCGAGATCTCGCCGTCGGCCGTGCAGTAGCGGAAGACGATCCGTCCGCTGGACTCGAGATCGCGCACGACGTCGGGATCGGCGTAGTAGTTGCCTTCGCCGTGAGCGATGGGCAATTCCAGCACCTGGCCACGGGTAGCGCGCGCCGTGAACGGCGTATCGACCTGTTCGACGCGGACTCGCACGTGCTCGCAATGAAACTTGAGATCGCGGTTGCGCAGCATCGCGCCGGGCAGCAATCCCGACTCGAGCAGAATCTGAAACCCGTTGCAGATGCCGAGCACGGGTCCGCCCGTGCGCGCGAACTCCGCGACGGCGGTCATCACCGGTGAGAAGCGAGCAATCGCGCCGGTGCGGAGGTAGTCGCCGTGCGAGAAACCTCCCGGCAGAATGACGACGTCAGCGCCCTTCAGCGCCGTTTCCTTGTGCCAGATGAACTGCGCGTTCTGGCCGAGGACGTGCTTGGCGGCGTGATACGCGTCGTGATCGCAGTTGGACCCGGGGAAGACGATGACTGCGAAAGTCACTGATCCACCTCTACCCTGTAGCTCTCGATCACCGGATTGGCGAGCAGTTTGTCGGCGACCTCCGCGGCGAGGCTGCGCGCCTGGTCGGCGGACGAGGAGCGCAGTTCCAGCTCGAAGTACTTGCCCTGGCGAACGTCGCCGACGGTTTCGTACCCCATCGAGTGCAGGGCGTCGGCAATCGTCTGCCCTTGTGGGTCGAAGACCGACGGTTTCAGCAGGACAAAAACGCGAGCTCTCATCGTTGACTACACCGTAACGGGAACGGGTTTGAAGACCCGATCGAAAATGGCGTCCACGTTTCGTAGCTGGTCGTCGAGATCGAACGCCTTCTCGATCTCGGCGGCATGGAGCACCCTGGTGAGATCCGGATCCGCCAGGAGCAGCTGCTTGAAATCCTTGTGCTCGTGAAACGCCCGCATGGCGTTTCGTTGCACCCACTCGTACGCCTGTTCGCGTGACACGCCGCGCTTCGCCAATTCGAGCAGGACCGTGCCCGAGAACACCACGCCGCGCGATCGCTCGAGGTTCTCTCGCATCCGCTCCGGGTAGACGACCATGCCGCGGACGATTCGAGTGAAGCGCCGCAGCATGTGATCGAGCGCGATGAAGCTGTCGGGCAGGATCACCCGCTCGACGGACGAGTGCGAGATGTCACGCTCGTGCCACAGCGCAATATTCTCGAGAGCGGCCATCGCGTTGCCGCGAATCAACCTCGCCAGGCCGGTAATCTGCTCGCATCCAATCGGATTGCGCTTGTGCGGCATCGCCGACGAGCCCTTTTGCCCCTTCCCGAACGGCTCCTCGACTTCGCCGATCTCGGTCTTCTGCAGCCCGCGGATCTCGAGCGCGAACTTCTCGAGCGATGCGGCGGTGATCGCGAGCGCCATCAACAGCTCGGCATGGCGATCGCGCTGAATCACCTGTGATGCGACCGGAGCCGGCTCGAGGCCGAGCCGTTCGCACACGCGAGCTTCAATCGACGGATCCAGGTGCGCGAAGGTGCCGACCGCGCCGGACAGCTTGCCGACCGACACGATCGACCGGGCGCGCAAGACGCGATCGAGATCGCGCTGAAGCTCGGCATGCCAGAGCGCAAGCTTGATCCCGAACGTCATCGGCTCAGCATGAACGCCGTGCGTGCGGCCGATCATCGGCGTCCGCCGGTGCTCTTCAGCACGCAGCCGAACCGCTTCCATCAGCCCTGCGATGCCCTTGACGATCAACGCCGACGCGTCGCGCATCTGCAGCGCTTGCGCCGTGTCGATGACGTCAGACGATGTGAGACCGAAGTGGAGCCAGCGCGCAGCGGGGCCGACCTTCTCCGCAACCGCCGTTGTGAACGCAATCACATCGTGCTGAGTGGTTTGCTCGATCTCTTCGATGCGGGCGACGTCGAACGCCGCGCGGGCGCGCAGCTCGCGGGCCGCATCAGCAGGGACGAGCCCCGCGTCGGCCATGGCATCAGTCGCGGCCAGCTCGACTTCCAACCAGGTCTGGTAGCGTCGCTCTTCGCTCCAGATGGCGCCCATCTCGGGATGGGTATAACGCCTGATCATCAGCCCAGATCCAGTTCTGCGCGCGTGAGCGCGGGTGCCTTCGGGCCAAGCACGGTCGCGGCAAGCGAGCCATTCGCAAACAAGTCGCACGCGACCCGCTGAATGTCGGCGGACGTCACCCGCTGGACGCCGGCCAGCGTTTCGTCGAGGCCGAAGTGCCGATCGAAATAGATCTCCTGCCGCGCCAGATGCGACATGCGGCTGGCAGTGTTCTCAAGGCTGAGCATGAGGCTGCCCTTGAGATGATCCTTCGCCCGCTTCAACTCCGATTCGGGCACCGGCGTTCGCTTCAACCCGCGCAGTTCCTCGACGCAGAGCGCCACCACTTCTTCGACGGCTTCGGCGGCGCAGCCCGCGTAGATCGTGATGTTGCCGGCGTCACGATACGCGCTCAAGCCGCTGAACACCGAGTAGGCGAGGCCGCGTTTCTCGCGGATGTTCTGGAACAACCGCGAGCTCATGGATCCGCCAAGCAGCGAGTTCAGAATGTAGCTGACGTAGCGATCGTCGTGATTCTGCGGATAGCTGTTCGTGCCAAGGCAGATATGACTCTGCTCGAGATCCTTGGTCCGTGTGATCACCGTCGGGTTCACGAGCGGTGCGGCTTCCGTGAACGGCGCGCCGGCGTTCGGCAGGTTGGCAAAGGCTTTCGACACGAGTTCGCGAACGTTCGCGTGGTCGAGGTTCCCGGCGGCCGACACGATCATGTTCGGCGCCACGTACGCGTCGTGGAAGTACTCGCGAAGTGATTGGCTGTTGAACGCCTCGACCGTCTCAGGCGATCCCAGAATCGGCCGGCCCAGCGGGTGCCGGTCCCAGAAGTGCTGCGTGAAGAGCTCGTGCACGAGATCGTCGGGCGTATCCTCGACCATCTTGATCTCTTCGAGGATCACTTTCTTCTCGCGGACGACTTCCTCGTCCACGAACGCCGGACGCATCACGATGTCGGACAAAAGCTCGACGGCCAGCGGCAGATGCTCGTCGAGCACTTTGATGTAGTAGCTGGCGTATTCCTTCGCGGTAAACGCATCGAGCTGCCCGCCAATGGAATCGATCGCCTGGGCGAGGTCTTCCGCCGAGCGCGTGTCCGTGCCCTTGAACAGCATGTGCTCGACGAAATGCGCAATGCCGCTCTGCGCGTCCGACTCGTGCCGCGATCCACGCATCAGCCAGACGCCGATCGTCACCGATCGCACCTGGGGCATCGTCTCGGTGATGAGCCGAAGACCCGTATCCAACACCTCGCGGACCACCATCGGATTCGTTGTTGCGCTCAAGTGTCTCTCTGTGTTCGGCTCGCCGGTCGCCCCCGCGCGATTACGACGCGAGGGGACCTCTGGCGGCAACTTGCAATTACTCTCGCTATAGAGCTACGCAAGTACTTGATTCGGAAGGGCTTATGTGTCGTCTGCGAAAAGTTGATGATATCACGCGGAGTCTGTGCAGTTCAAGGCAGAATTCGCCGAAAACTCGAACGCCGTGACGGATCGGGGCGGGTTGTAAAATAGGAGATCCGATCCCGCGCGGCACCAGAGACCACCATGGCTACTGCCCTTCGTACAGACGCCGCCGAGTTGGAGCTGGCTGAGCTTGAGGACTATCTCACCGCCGCCAGCGTCCCCAAGTTCCACGCACGACAGATCTTCCAATGGATTTACGCGCGCGGCGTCACCGACTTCGACGCCATGACGGATCTCGGGCGCGATCTCAGGGCACAGCTGGCTCGCGATCTCGACGTCTCGACGCCGGCCGTCGCGCGTCACGAACGCTCGTCCGACGGGACAACGAAGTTCTTGCTTCAGCTTGCCGACGACCACCTGATCGAATCGGTCTTCATACCGGATACCCCATCACAGACCTTCTGCATCTCCACCCAGGTCGGCTGCGCCATGCGTTGCGCGTTCTGCCTCACGGGAAAGATGGGGATCGTTCGCAACCTCACCGCCGGTGAGATCGCCGGCCAGGTGCGCGTGCTTCTGCGCGAGCTGAACATGCTCGATCAGCGCTTCAACATCGTCTTGATGGGGATGGGTGAGCCCCTGCACAACTACGACGCGACGATGAAGGCGTTGAGGATTCTCGGCGAGGAGCATGGGCTGGCCGTGGCGCCGCGGCGCATCACGCTGTCGACGGTTGGTGTGCTACCCGCCCTCGAGCGACTCGCGACCGAGCCGTTCATGCCCAACCTCGCGATCTCGCTCCACTCGACGACCGAGGATCAGCGCGACATGCTCGTGCCGATCAATCGCAAATACGGGTTGAAGGAACTGCTCGACGCGTGCCGGAAGTTTCCACTCAAGCGACGCAGCCGCATCACGTTCGAGTACGTCCTGCTCGACAGCGTCAACGACACCCCAGAGGACGCACGCCGCCTCGTTAAGCTGCTGCACGGCATCAAGGCGAAAGTCAACTTGTTGCCACTGAATGAAGCGCCGGGAATTCCGTTCACGCGGCCGTCTGACACCCGCGTCAATCGCTTCGCGCAGGTGCTGGCCGATCATGGCGTCACCGTGTCGGTGCGGCGATCGCGCGGTCGTGATATCCGCGCCGCGTGCGGTCAGTTGATCACCGAATCGTCGCGCAGACTCGCGCCGGGCGCTCAGCTCGCGCAGTTGATGGAAGAGAGCTGATCGCGCGACGGCTCCTCGACGACCGCGGTCGAGTCGTCGAGCAGGCGAACGAACACGCGACGGTTTCGCTCGAAACCCGCAGGAATCCGCACTTTCAGAAAATTATCGGTCACCACCAACGTCCCGTCGTCCAGCGTGAGACCTGGACGGACTGAGCCAACGTGCGCCCGGCGAAAGCGAGCGTTCAACGCACTGCCGATATCTCTCAGCCGCATCGATCGCTCCCGGATCAATTTGCCTGGGACTTTCGCGTTGAGCGCGCTCGCCGCCGTGCCGGGGCGATCCGAGTACGGAAACACATGAAGGTGCGACAAGGGCGAGGTCGGGAGGTACGCCAGATTCGCCTCGAAGTCGTCATCCGTCTCGCCGGGAAAGCCGGCAATCAGATCGCTGCCGATCGACGCGTGCGGCAGACGATCGGCGATCGAGTCCGCGAGATCGCGATAGTAGGACAACGAATACGGCCGGCGCATGAGAGACAGGATCCGGTCGCTCGCGTGCTGCAGCGGAAGGTGGAAATGCGGCGCGAACCGGCCTTCGCTCTCCGCGACGAGCTGCACGATGTCTGGTGTGCAATCCATCGGTTCGAGCGAGCTGATTCGAAACGTGACGTCTACGGCGGACCGCTCGATCGCCCGCAGAAGATCGAGAAGCGAGCTCGGCGAGGGTAGATCGCGCCCGTACGATCCAAGGTGCACGCCGGTCAACGCGATTTCCTTGAAGCCCGCGCGTGCTACTCTCTCGACGTCCCGCAGGACCTGCGGTAGCGGCACGCTTCGTCCGCGGCCACGCGTCGTTGGGATGATGCAGTAGCTGCACTGCTCTTCGCAGCCGGTTTGCACTCGCAGTGTGAACGCCGTGCGCCCGGCGATTCCTGGTTCAATTGACGCGCCGCACGCGCCCTCACCGTTGCCGAATCGCTCGGCAGTATTCGGCAGAATTCCCGAAACCTGCAGCAGCCGATCCTTGTCGTCGTTCGCAACGACGCGAAGGACATTCGGCAAGCCTTCGAGCTCGCGAGGGTTGCGCGTCGCGTAGCAACCCGTCACGACGATCCGCGCAGCGGGGTTGTCGCGAGCCACACGCCGGATCGTTTGACGAGCGCCTTGATCGGCGCTCGCGGTCACCGAACAGGTGTTGACGATCACAATCTCCGCAGCGTCCGTGGCCGCAGGAACACCGCCGTGCAAGCGCAGGCTTTCTTCGATGCTCAGCGCGTCGGCCTGATTGACCCTGCAGCCGAAGGTGACGATGGAGTACTTCACGGCGACTTCAGGCTTGCGTCGCCGCGCTGGCGAGTTTGGCGGCAGCCTTCTCCACCTTCTCCGCGAGTCCTTGCTTGTACCGCTGCAGCTGCTCAGCAATGCCCTTGTCGCTGAGCGCCAGGATCTGCGCGGCCAATACGCCGGCATTGGTCGCGCCCGGTTTTCCAATGGACACCGTCGCGACGGGCACTCCCGGCGGCATCTGCACGGTGGAGAGCAGCGCGTCCATCCCCTTCAGCGCCGAGGAATCGATGGGAACGCCGATGACCGGCGCAGTGGTGTGTGCCGCGACCACTCCCGCGAGATGCGCGGCGGCGCCGGCGCCGACGATGTATACCTTGACGCCGCGGCCTGGCGCTTCACGGACGAGTCGCATCACGCGTTCAGGTGATCGATGCGCCGACGCGACGGTCATCTCGCTTGAGATACCGAGTTCCGTCAGAACATCTACCGCCGCCTGCATAACCGGCGCGTCCGAGTCGGAACCCATCAGAATCAGTACGGAAATCGCCATAATCAAGTAGTCGTTAGTCGTTGGTGGTTAGTTATTAGTCTTGATCGTCAAGGCTCTTTTTCCGATGTCCTGCCGAAAGTGCATACCGTCGAAGGAAATCCGATTCACGCCGGCATAGGCGCGCTCGATGGCTTCGTCGAACGTCGGCGCGCGGCCCACGACGGTCAGCACGCGGCCGCCGGATGTCACGAGACGGCCGTCGCGCACCGCTGTCGCGGCGTGAAATACCTCAACGCCAGGAACCTGCGCGGCTTCCTCAATGCCCTCGATTGGTACGCCAGTCTTCACCGCACCGGGATAGCCGCCCGACGCGAGCACGACACCAACTGACGCGCCATCAGCGACGGTCACGCGCTCACTCGCCACTCGTCCTTCGCCAGCGGCGATCAACAGCGCCGGCAGATTCCCGTCGAGCATCGGCAGCACGACTTGCGCTTCCGGGTCGCCGAAGCGGACGTTGAACTCGATCACCTTCGGCCCGTTGCAGGTGAGGATCAAACCCACGTACAGGAAGCCGCGGTATTCGTGCCCCTCGTCGCGCATCCCACGGACAACGGGCTCGACGATCTCTCGCATCACGCGCGCGTTCAGCTCGTCATCCGCAAGCGGACTCGGCGCGAACGCTCCCATCCCACCGGTGTTCGGCCCACGATCGTCGTCGTACGCGCGCTTGTGATCCTGCGCGGTGCCAATCGGAATCGCGGTCGTGCCATCGCACAACGCAAAGAACGATACTTCGGGCCCGCTCAAGCATTCTTCGATGACCACGCGCGCGCCAGCGTCGCCAAACTGGCGATCCTCCATGGCGCCGCGCACCGCTGCCTCAGCTTCCGCACGCGTTGAGGCGACGACAACGCCTTTGCCTGCTGCAAGCCCATCGGCCTTGATGACGACGGGCACGCCGAATTCACCGCCTGCGAGGATCGACTGCGCTTCCTGCGCGGATGCGCACACGCGATAGCGCGCCGTCGGAATGCCGTGCCGCGCCATGAAGTCCTTCGCAAACGCCTTGCTGCACTCCAGCCGCGCAGCAGCGGCGCTCGGACCAAAAATTCGATGGCTCGCGGCACGAAAGCGATCGACGATGCCACGATCCAGAGGCAACTCTGGCCCGACGACGGTCAGATCGAATCCTTCGCGGTCGGCAAGCGCAAGGAGCCCCTCGACGTCGCCAGCATCGACGGGGAAGAGGCGGGCGTCGCGGCCGATGCCGGCGTTCCCGGGAGCGCACGTGACTTCACAGTTTGGCGCGGTGCGCGCCAAGGCTCGAACCAGGGCGTGCTCGCGCCCGCCGGATCCCACAACCAGAAGCTTCATCGGGTCCAATGGCTTTGTTTGCAGTAGTTTGGGGCCGTGAAAAAAATTTCGTGGTTCTCGCCAGCCAGTTGAGCTTTCTCCCTTAAAAGGAGCGGAGTCTTGTGATAGCCTAGCGCATTCCGTTGAACTCTATGGGCCTTACAGGGGACACAGGGGCGAGACCAACCTTGGGAGGGGCTGTTCGCTACCGTCGTTCGTGGGCCGCGAGTGAAGGAGGTGTAACACAGTTTGGCTGAAGTGAAGATTCAGGAAGGCGAGTCGATCGAAAGCGCGCTTCGTCGCTTCAAGCGGAAAGTGCAGCAGGAAGATATCATCAAAGATATCAAGAAGCATTCGTTCTACTTGAAGCCAGGCGATCGCCGGCGAGCCAAGCAAGCCTTGGCGCGCAAGCGGACGCGGAAGAAGCAGCGACGCGAATCGGACTAAGCTGCTGGGCTGATATTCGGTCCGCTCGGGACTGGGTCGATGAAGACTCGGTGCGGGCGGACCGTTCCCATCACGAGCAACGCCGTACTCGTGATGGGCGGGCTCGAGTTGGTGAGAGGTAGGACCGATGGAGTTCCAGGATAAGTCGCTCACATGCGTGGATTGCGGAACGGAGTTCATTTGGACGGCGGGCGAGCAACTTTTCTTCGCCGACAAGAATTTCAAGAACGAACCAAAGCGCTGTAAGAGCTGCAAGGCCAAACGCGCATCCCGCCCAGCACCCGGCGCCTCGGCTTCCCGAGAACGGGTGGAAACAACAACAAACTGTTCGGCCTGCGGAAAGGAAACGACCGTACCTTTCCGTCCGACTCAGGGGCGGCCGGTGTTCTGTCGGGAGTGCTTCCAGCAGCGCAAGTTTGCAGGAGCCACAGGCGCCTGAGAACAAGCTCGACGCGCCTCGCGCCTCGAGTTCTGAGTCCTCTTAGAAACCAGTAGAATAAAGAGGCCACGCGTGACGTGGCCTTTTCGTTTTCTGCCACGGATAACACGGAAGACCCGGGATTGTTTCCTGTTCGCGGCCAAACCCCCCATGTATTCCCACAGATTTTTCGTCTCGACCGCCGTTTTTCTTACGATGAGCCTCGCGGCATTCAGCACGGCCTGTCGCGGAGGCGCGCCGGCACAAGGTGCGCAGCAAGGACCGCCGCCGGCCGCTGTCAAACTGCTCAAGCTCACCCCAGCGCCGATTGAAGACGCGTCCGAATTCATCGCAACTCTGCGGTCGCGCCGCTCGACTACGGTTCAGCCGGAAGTCGAGGGCCAGATCACGAGAATCTTCGTGAAGTCCGGAGACGT
>Ga0075428_100006628_pt1 | contig 12880 bp, 10 predicted proteins | sample RhiMetdeltSRZDD2_FD_75291 | JGI IMG/M metagenome (GOLD analysis project Ga0075428, IMG submission 75291) | Populus rhizosphere microbial communities from Tennessee, USA - Rhizosphere MetaG P. deltoides SRZDD2 | ecosystem: Host-associated > Plants > Roots > Rhizosphere > Soil | place: USA...
TTCGCGAACGTCATCGCCTCGACGACCGATCTTCGCAAGCGCATCCGCGGAATCATCGATGCGAAGTTCGCGCAGTTCGAAGAGCATCGCAGTCTGCTGACGGCGCTCCTGAAAGCGGGAGTGGATCCGCGCGATCCGCTTTCTCCGTTCGGCGACGAGACGAAACAGGTCCGCGACGATCACATCGCCTGGTACTCGCGCGCGCTCGAGGGATCGAACGTCAGCGTTCCGAAAGATCTTCAGCCGCATCTTCCGCGGCTGCTCTGGCTCTATCACATGGGCCTGATCTACTACTGGATCACCGACGAATCACCGGGACAGGTGCGCACGCAGCGGCTCGTCGACGCCACGCTCGATCTGCTCATTCAGCTGCTGCGCGTTTCGTCACTTCCGTTCATGGGACCTTTACGAAAGCGGGCACTGAAAGTGCTGCGCGCCGTAGAGGAATAGTGATCTACTCTGGCCCGCCATGATGGAACCGAAAAAAAGCGTCGACGGCGTTCTGCTCGTCGACAAGAAATCCGGACTCACGTCGCATGACGTGGTCGAGCGTTTTCGCCGCAAAGCGAAGGTCAAGAAGGCCGGTCACACCGGCACGCTCGATCCCATGGCGACGGGGCTGCTCGTGTTGTGCGTCGGCCGCGCCACGCGTCTGCAGGCGTATTTGATGGGAATGGAAAAGACGTACGAGGGAACGATCCAGTTCGGCTGGGCGACCGACACCTACGACGCGACGGGCGAGCCGGTGGGCGAGCCGGTCGAGCGAAAGATCTCGCACATTTACTTCAAACCGTATCTCGACAAGTTCACCGGCGAGATCGAGCAGATGCCGCCCGCGTTCTCGGCGAAGAAGATCGACGGCGTTCGCGCCTACGAGCTCGCGCGCAAAGGCGAAGAGGTGAAGCTGCAACCGAAGCGCGTGACCGTCTACGAATTCGAGATCACGTCGGTGACCGGATCGACCGCGAATTTTCGCGTGCGCTCTTCCGCCGGCACGTACATGCGCTCGCTCGCCTACGACCTCGGCCAGGCGGTCGGAATTCCCGCGCATCTCAAATCGCTGCGCCGCATCGCCATCGGAAACTTTCACGTCGACAAAGCGCTGTCGTTCGACAAGCTCGCGGAAGGAGCTCCCGAGACCATTCTCATCCCGCCGCATTTTCAATCTCTGTCCGACATCGAGCTGCCGCTCGAGCGTCTGCGCATCGACTGGGCGCAGCAGGGAAAGATGATGCAGGGCCAGGGCGTGATCATGGTGCCGCGCGTTCCGGTGCGCAAAGGCGATCTCCTCGCGCTCGGCAATCCCCACGATCAGCTCATCGCCATCGGTGAAGTCGTGAACGTGCTGCGCGAAGGCGGGCCGGTGGAAGTGAAGCCGAAGGTCGTGCTGGCGGGATGAAAGCGCTCGTCGCTGCACCGCATACCGACGCGAAGCTCGAGATCCGCGACGTCGCCGATCCGCAGCCGCTCTCGAACGAAGCGCTCGTGCGCGTGCGCGCGTTCTCACTCAATCGCGGCGAGCTCAAAGCGATCACGAGCGCCGCGGATGGGTTTCGTCCCGGATGGGATGTTGCCGGAGTCGTCGAGCGCGCGGCGTCCGATGGCAGCGGGCCCGCGGAAGGATCGCGCGTCGTGGGGATGGTGCGCAGCGGCGCATGGGCGGAGCTCGTCGCGGTTCCAACACGCGCGCTCGCTGTGTTGCCGGATCCTGTCTCGTTCGAAGACGCATCCACTTTGCCCATCGCAGGACTCACCGCGCTGCGCTGTCTCGAGCTTGGCGGTCCGCTCCTCGGGCGGCGCGTGCTGATCACCGGAGCCGCGGGCGGCGTCGGACGTTTCGCAATTCAGCTCGCGCATCGCGCGGGTGCACACGTCACCGGTGTGATCGGGAGTGCGGAGCGCGCCGCAGGATTGCGCGAGCTCGGATGCGACGCGCTCGTGGAGCAATTCGAAAACGACGGCCCGCACTTCGACCTGATTCTCGAGTCGGTGGGCGGCTCATCGCTCGCAGCGGCATTGAATCGCGTCGCGACCGGCGGGACGATCGTGAGCTTCGGCAACTCATCGAGCGAGCAGACGACCTTCGACGTCCGCCCATTTTTCCTCCGCAGCCGCGTGAAGCTCTGCGGGTTCATCATCTTCGAAGAGATCGAGCACACGCGGTTCGCGCCGCGCGCGCTCGGCGATCTCGCATCGCTGGCCGGAAGCGGCGCGCTGCGCACGGAGGTGGCGAGCGTGCGCGGATGGCACGAAGCGGCGCTGTCGCTCGCCGAATTGCGCGATCGGAAGATCAACGGCAAAGCCGTGCTCACCGTCCCGGCGGGCGGTGCTTGAGCGGCAGATCTTTGTCGATCTTCAACACGGTTTCATCCGCGGTGATGAGGCAGCGCTGTCCGGGCAGGCGCTGATCGGCGATCGACTCGCGGATCATGCGGTTCTGGCTGAGATACTGAATCCATGCGCGCTGCTCGCCGTCGAGGAAGCGATATCGATAAGTGAGCGCGCCATGGCAGTAGACCACCGCGCAATCCGCCGCGCGCACGCGGGCGAGCAGAGGCAGCGGATCGGGCTCGGCGAGAAGATCGCGATGCCGCTGCTGCGCGCGCATTCCGATCGACAGCATGGCAGCGATGCCGATCGCGACGAGCACCATGCGCGCAGGCCATCTCCACGCGTCCCACAGATCCGTCGCCGCGATCGCGGCGACGGCGAACAGCATTCCCACCGATGAGATGAGGTAGTGCGATTTCACGGAATCCGCGAGGAGGTAGAAGATCACGTTCGCGAGCGGGATGAGCAAGAGGAGCATCCGCGCCTCGCTGCGTGCGCGCAATGCGAAGACGATGACGAGCGCGCACGCGGCGATCGCGAAGAGCACGCCAATTGGATGATCTGCGATTCCCAGCCAGAACGGTCCGTCTTCTCGTGCGAGTGTGCGCACGTGCGCCACGACTTGCGACGAACGATTTGCGCTGAACCAGAACACGTAGGTCCGCTCGTACCACCCCGCAATTCGTCCGAGCCACACCGGTGCATACCCAAGCGCGAATCCTCCCGCGAAACAAAGCGCAGCGGCAATCTCGCGTCGCACGCCGGCGTTAGGCGGGCGAACGCCCCACGCGCGCCATTCACCGAAGAGCAGAGGAAGAAGGATCTGCGGCGTGAGGATGAGGATCAGCGCATCGGTCGTCGGGCCGAACACGAGCAGCGGCATGCGGGAGCCCGCGATATCGAGAACGACATATGCGAAGAGGATCAGCCATCCGCTCGCGCTCATGATCCATGCGAGCGCTTCGATGGTGCCCGGAATCGACCTCCATCCCAGCGACGCACCGCGGAGAAGCAGACGGTCGCGAAGCCGGACTCTCGGCAAGATCGCGGCCCCGATCTTCGATCGCATGGCGAACACGATCGCGGCCGCGATCAGCGTGAACACGACCTGCTGATTCATCCACCACGCGATTCCCGTGAGCACGCCGAACGCGATCTGTCCGCGACGACGCGAAAGCCATCCGGCACCGGGCGGCGCGGTGAAGTGCTGGACCAGCACCATCAGCAGCGCTGCGGAGAAGAAGAACGCCATCTCCGCGCCGAGGGGCGTCTCCATCATGCGGAGCACGACCGGCGGCGTGATGAGGAGCGCGATCGCGGTGACGATCGCAGCGCGCCGATCGATCCGCGCCACCGCCCACGCGATCATCACGATTCCGGCGAACACTTCCGTAAAGACGCCCAGCCGCAGGGCGAGAGGGACGACCCCACCCAGGATCGGGCCCCAGGCCGCAATCAGGATCGACGTGAAGGGGCCGACGTAGTTCTGCCCCCAGAAAAAGATGTCGAACCCGCGGCCGTCGAAGATCTTCTTGCCCATCAGGGCGATGACCCCCGAGTCGGACGTCAGGCCGGCGACCCGTCCCGCGGGGGTGAGCAGCGGGAAGTGCCAGAGAACAAAGGATGTTGCGCCGGCGAGCATCAGCCCGAAAAAGGCGAGAGAACGGCGCATGAGCGGCGGGAGTATAGCCGGGATTGATTTCACCCCTTGCCGCTGTTATCGTGGCGCGTCTCAATCGAGAGATACGTGTATTCAGTTCAGGGTTCTAACCATTTTAAGGAGCAGCTTTTGACCACGAAGGAACAGAAGTCCAATCTCATCAACCAGTATCGCGTCCATGACGCCGATACCGGGTCGCCAGAAGTGCAGATCGCACTCCTCTCGAACCGCATTAGCTATCTGACCGAGCACTTCAAGTCGCACGCGAAGGATCATCACTCGCGCCGCGGCCTTTTGAAGCTCGTCGGTCGCCGTCGCCGTCTTCTCGACTACCTCAAGAAGACCGACGCCGAGCGCTACCGCTCGATCATCGATAAGCTCGGCATTCGTAAATAACGCGACCCAATTCAGGGCGGGCGACGAGCCCGCCCTTCGTGTTTTCGGCTTGCCCTGAGCTTGTCGAATGGGCCTAAAGCCTGCACGAAAACTCCTCCCGGCCGGATCCCATCGTTCGGCCAACAGCGGATCAAATCTACAGCGTCGAGGTGATGAGTGGCCTCGCGCATCTAAAGGAAAAAATGAGCTTCAAGAGAGAAATGCAGATCGGCGGGAAAACCCTGTCGCTGGAGACGGGTGCGATCGCCAAGCAGGCACATGGTGCGTGCGTCGTTCGCTACGGGGACACCGTGGTGCTCGCAACCGCCTGCTACAAAGACGGCAACGTGATCGGCGACTTCATGCCGCTCACCGTTGACTACAAGGAGTACACCTACGCCGGCGGCCGTATCCCGGGTGGCTTCTTCAAACGCGAAGGCCGTCCGACCGAAAAAGAAATCCTCACCTCCCGCCTCATCGATCGTCCGCTTCGTCCCTCGTTCCAGAAAGGCTATCGCCAGGAAACGCAGATCATCGCCCTCGTGCTCTCCGCCGACGGCGAGAACGATCCCGACGTTCTCGCGATCAACGCCGCCTCCGCGGCGCTGACGATCTCCGAGATTCCGTTCCTCGAGCCGATCGGTGCGGTACGCGTCGGTTACGTCGACGGCGAGATCGTCATCAATCCGACGAACGCGCAGCGCGATCTTTCCGATCTCGATCTCGTGGTCGCGGGCACGCATGACGCGATCGTGATGGTCGAAGCAGGTGCGCGCGAAGTGTCGGAGCAGGTCGTGCTCGATGCGTTCGAAGCCGCACACGCCGAGATCCGCCGCATCTGCGGACTGCAGAAGCAGCTCCGCGAGGATGTCGGCAAAGAGAAGCTTCCCGTCGAGTACAAGCCGAAGTTCACCGATGAATTGTTGCAGGAGCTGATGGGTCAGCACGGCGCCGCGCTCAAGCAGGCGATGCTCACCACCGGCAAGCACGCGCGCTACGACGCGATCAAAGCTGCGCGCGCGCAAATCGTCGCCGGCATTCCCGTGGAAGACACCGAGCGCCTCGCGTCGGTCACCGCGGCGATCGGCGAAATGGAAGTGCAGATCTTCCGCAACCTCATGCTCGAAGAGAGCACGCGCGTCGATGGCCGCCGCTTCGACGAGATCCGTCCGATCTCGATCGACCTCGGCGTTCTGCCGCGCACGCACGGCTCCGCGATCTTCACGCGCGGCGAGACCCAGGCGCTCGTCACCGTGACCCTCGGCACCCCGCGCGAAGCGCAGAAGATCGAAGACTTCGAAGGGGAGACCTTCCAGCGCTTCATGCTTCACTACAACTTCCCCCCGTTCTCGGTGGGTGAAGTGAAGTTCCTCCGCGGTCCCGCGCGTCGCGAGATCGGCCACGGCAATCTCGCCCGCCGCGCGCTCGCGCCGCTCCTGCCGCCGGAAGACGAGTTCGCGTACGCGATCCGCATCGTGTCCGACATTCTCGAGTCGAACGGCTCGTCGTCGATGGCTTCGGTCTGCGGCGGCTCGCTGGCGATGATGCAGGCGGGCGTTCCGCTTCGGGCCTCCGTCGGCGGCGTGGCCATGGGTCTCGTCTCCAGCGCGGACAACAGCAAGCACGCGATCCTCACCGACATCGCCGGCATGGAAGACCACGAAGGCGACATGGACTTCAAAGTCGCCGGCACGCGCACCGGGATCACGGCGCTGCAGATGGACATCAAGGTCAGCGGCCTGTCGCGCGAAGTGATGGCGAAGGCGCTCGAACAGGCCAAGGCCGGACGTCTCTTCATCCTCGATCGGATGGAAGAGGCGATCGCGACGCCGAAGGCCGAGCTCTCCGAGTTCGCGCCGCGTCTGTACACGATCATGATTCCGAAGGACCGCATCCGCGACGTCATCGGATCGGGCGGCAAGACCATTCGCTGGATCGTCGAAGAGACCGGCACCAAGATCGATGTCGAGGACGACGGCAAGGTCACGATCGCATCGATGGATGCGAAGGCGGCCGAGCGCGCGATCGAAATCATCAAGGGACTCACCGCGTCGCCGGAAGTGGGGAAGAACTACAAAGGAACGGTCAAGCGCATCGAGCCGTACGGAGCGTTCGTCGAGATCCTCCCGGGTCAGGACGGACTGCTGCACATCTCCGAGATGGCGCACACGCGTGTCGCGCAAGTGACCGACATCTTGCAACTCGGCGACGAGATCGAAGTGCAGGTCGTCGGCATTGATCCCGACAGCGGCAAGATCCGTCTGTCGCGCAAGCCGTTGCTTCCGCCTCCGACCGAAGAAGAGCTGGCGGCCGCGGCACAGGCGCGCGCCAATCGTCCGCCGCGTGAAGGCGGAGATCGCGAGCGCGGCGGTGGCGGTGGTGGATTCCGCGATCGCGGGCCGCGCCGCGAAGGTGGGGCGGGTGGTGGTGCTGGTGGCGGCGATCGTCATCGCGACCGCGGACCTCGCCGGGAAGGCGACCGCGGACCGCGACCCCCGAGACGCGAAGGCGGCGGCGGTCACCGCGAAGGCGGCGGCGAGTCGCAGGGATAACAAAAACGACGAACGGCCGGGCATCCAGCCCGGCCTTTTTTATCCGCGTCATGTTGCGGACCAAGGCGGTGCGCGAGCACGGCTCCTTCGGCAGTTTTTCCACATGGTCGGCGGGCCTGAATGAAGTCAATATGCGCGGCCGGACGTCCATCGCCTAGGGACATTTCGTGAGAAGTGCGCACGCTGGTGCTGGGTATTGGGTGCTGGGTGTTCGCGGTTTTGCGGCTGGCGGCATGAGTCTCAGCGAGTGCGCCGGAACTGATCCGGCGACATCCCGGTCTCGCGACGGAACGCGCGATAGAACGTCCGGCGAGTGCCGAAGCCGGAGAGGTATCCGATGCGCGTCGTCGAGAGCCGTGAAGTGGAGAGAAGGCGTTTGGCATGCACGAGCTGGCAGCGCTTGAGATAAGACGACAGCGAGGCGCCGTACTGTGAGACGAACTCACGGCTGAGCCTCTCTCGCGACAGGCCCAGCACCGAGGCCAGCTCGGAGACACGCGGGGTCTCTTCGCGCGCGAAGCAGCGAAAGAGGTACCGATCGACAGCCCGACGCAGATCCGGCATGACCAGAAAGTACGTGCGTAACAGGCGCGGCGTCGAATGGCGAACGGTCCCCCGACAGGGCGCGCGACGAAACTCTTGGCCCTGTAGATACCACAAGTGCCGTTAGACTGCGCGTCACATGAGGCGGGCGCTACTGACAATTCTCGGTGGACTCGCGGTGACTTATGCAGTGTTGGTCACGTGGCGTCAGAACGAGCGCGCAGCCGGGCTCGACTTCTACATCTACTTCGTCGCCGGCCAACTCGCTGGACGCGCGGACGTCGACAACATCTACGCACCCGAGGTGCAGGCGCGCATCGGCGAGGAGTACTACGAGCGCGCGCAGCACAGCGGCTCCGAATTGCGAAAGTACGACGCGCAACGACGGAGGCGTCTGGACAATGTGTCCAGTCCCTTTCTCTACTCGACCTTGCGGTGGGTGAGCCGCGACTACGAGCGCGCGCTCACGCAGTACCACGCGCTGGTGATGTTCGCATTCATCGCGGGATTCCTGTTGATCGCGCGGGTGGTGCGGCTCTCGTGGGCGTCGTCGTTGTTTTTGCTCGCCGCATTGCTTCTCTACTACCGCGGCTTCGAGGCCGATCTTCGCGTCGGCAACGTGAACTCGCTGCAGCTGATGATGATCGGAGTCGCGTTGTCGGTGCCTCCGATCCTCGCAGGCGTCGTCGCCGGAATGCTGCTCTGTTTCAAACCGAACTTCATGTTCGTTCCGCTGCTGATCGTGTTCGCGCGCATCGCATCGCGCGACTGGAAGCGGCTGCGGCTCGAGAGCGCGGGAGCCGTGTTAGGCGGGGCCGTCGCGATCGCGATCGGTGCGGTGACGTATGGCTGGCGCGTTTGGATCCAGTGGATCTCCGCGGCGAATCAGTTCTATCACCGCCTGCAGACGCGCGCGGAGCGGAACGTGACGCCTGCGCTGCCGTGGTTCCAGGAGTGCGGCGAGTGGGTGGGCTACGCGATCGCCGCGGCGTTGATCGTGATCGCGTGCATCGCGATCTGGATCGGGAGGCGGCGGGGAGAGGGGAATGTGGATCCGCTCATCGCCGGCGTCGCGATTCTCATCTATCTCATGTCCGCAAACGTCGTGTGGCTGCACTACATGGTGCTCGTGATTCCGATCGCACTCGCGCTGAGCGACTGGCGAACGACCGCGATCGTTGCGCTCCTGGCGCTTGCGGCGATCGCCGAAGAACCGTTCGAGATGCTCATTGGAGTGCCGGCCGCGCCGATCGAGTCGATGCTGATCACGCCCGCGTTCGTCGCGCTGTTCATCTGCGCGATCTGGAAGCTGGCCTCACACCGAGACCCAGCCGCCCTCCGATCCTGATCGCCGCACCGCATCGAGCACGCGTTGCTGCATCAGACCATCCTCGAACGTCGCCGCGGGTGCGAGCGCGTTGTGATCGCCGTCGTCGATCGCCGCGCGCAATGCGCGGCCGAGGTGCAGCGTGCCGCTGCCGAACGCCCCGCCGGGAGAATTGCCGGGACGCTTGGCCATCGGTTCGCCGGACATCACCGCGAACGGCGATCCGCCGCGCGAGAGAAATACTTCTTCGCCGATGAAGCGCATCGCGCCGTTCTCACCATAGATCGTGATCGCGCTCGCCTCGTCCGGACCCGAGGCCACGGCGCTGAAGAACATGGTCGCCACCTCGCCGCCGCGCATGCGAAAGTGAATCGACGTCCAGTCGTCGGCGGTCACGTCGCGTTTGGAGTCGCCGAACGGACGCTCGCGGATGATCGTGTGCACCATCGCCTGTGCCGACTCGAACTCCATTCCGAAGTAGCGCAGCGCGTCGACGACGTGCGAGCCGACGGCGCCCCAGATGCCGCCGCCGCGCGACGTGTCGCTCCACCAGTTCCACGCGCGCGCGCGATCACCGCGCGCGGGACTCGAGTAGCGCGTCTCCGCGTAGCGAATCGCGCCGATCTCGCCGATGCGCGCGCGTGCCTCGCGCCAGGAGGGGAGGAAGCGCAGCTCGTGATCGATGATCGCGATCCGCTCCGCGTGCTGCGTTGCGCTCGCGACCAGCTCCTCGGCCTCGCGCGCGTCGAGCGCCGTCGGCTTCTCGCAGATCACGTGCTTTCCGGCGTCGAGCGCGGCGATCGCCATCTCGCGATGTTCCGACGGCGGTGTCACGATCGAGACGAGGTCGACGTCCGATGCGGCGATCACCTCGCGCCAATCATCGTGCGGCCTAACATCGAGCTCGTCCGCGAGCTCGCGCGTCTTCTGGCGATGGAAGCCGGCGATCGCAACAACGTCGAGGCCGGCTTCGCGAAACGTCGGCACCTGCACGCGCGCTCCCCAACCGGTCCCGACGATTCCGATTCGTGCCATGTCCCGTCTCCTTGGCAGCGCCCTTGAAGAGGAAGGGCGTATGCGCAGACGCGATCTTATCGTTCCGATTCATGACCGCCGGAAGGGAAGGCGGATTCTCACGCTGAGGAACTTCGGCATCGCGATGGCGGTGTGCTTCGTCGCGTTCATCGCCATCACCCTGCATTCCGAGATGCGCGGCCGCGGTCCGAACGAATACGCGCGCTACGAGCGCAAGCCTGCGACGCCTCCGAAACCGAAGCCGGTCGAGGTCGTGCAGGAAGAAGAGGTGGCGCCGGTGACGCCTTTGTACGTCGGATCCGCGCCGCTTCCGCCCGCGATTCCCGAGTACACGCCGCCGCCGGCGACGATCCCCGCGAATGCGGCGCAGGAGGGCGATGTGAAGCTCGTCGGCGGCCCCGAGGGCGTGACGATTGTGCGCCAGAAACGCGAGCGGCCCGTTCTCTCCGGCGGATTCGGCAGAGAGTAATCGTGGGGCCGGCCGCTGGCCGGCCGTATCGCCGGCTGCCAGCCGGCGCGTCGCCACGGGCCAGCGGCCCGCGGCACGGCGGGCCAGCGGCCCGCCCCACGACCGTTACCGAACCGCTCGTCGTTTTCCCGGCGCCGCGATGGCGATGTTCGAATACGGACCCGTTCCGCCCGCGCTCCACGCGCGTACGCGGAAGGCGTACGCCACGCCGCTGCGAAGTCCCTCCAGCGTCGCCGTGCGCTCGTTCGGATCGAACCACTGATCGATCTCGATCCACGGTCCATCGCCGGCGCGGTATTCGACGCGGTAGCCGTCGACGATCTGTGTTAGGCCGTTCCAGTCGACGACCGCGCGTCCGCTCGAGAGGTGTGCTTTCGCGGCCGGCGCCTGCGTCACGCGCGGCACGGGAAGATCGTCGCCGATGGCCATCACGATGTGCGCGCTTCCGTGATGCGGTGCGTCCGTCAGCATCTGCGCGCCGATGTATCCCACCACTCCATCGGCAAGCGCGACGACCTGCGGCGCGGTCGGAAGAATCGATCGGAACGACGCCGAGATGTATGACGTCTTGAGCCGGTGAACCGCGCCGCCGTGGCTGAGGCTGAACGAATCCAGCCACATCACCACGGAGTCGTTGCCGGCGACGACCGTCTGCACATCCATCTGATCGTGGCTTCCCGTGAACACGAGGCTCGTGGGTCCGAGCACGCCTTCGGTGATCGATCGCTCGAAGACCGAAGGCCCCCAGTTCACGTACGCGATCTGATAGACGCCGTTGCGGACCGTGACCGCCGCAGAGCGGCCGAGTCCCTGCGAGATGTCGAGATCGACGGCGTTGATGCGCACGAGCTTGTCGGTGAGCAGCGCGCCGCCGATCGTCGTACCGATCACGTTGTTCGGCTCGACGTCTGCCTCCTCCGGCTGTTCCCACAACACGAGGAGCTCATGTCCGTCCCACGCGATGACGGAGCGCACCATCGCATGCGCGTTGTCGGGCTCCTTGACGAGAACCGTATTTCCCGTGATGCCCGACGCGGTGAGAGGCATCACCATCACGCCTGCCGGCGCAACACCGGTGACGATGTACTCGATGCCGGTCCACACCGCATCGGTCGGCGTGAACGGCATCGCCGTGTACGGAGTGAACGGCTCACCATTCGCATCGAGACGAATCGCGACCGCCTTCGATGCATCCGTCGCGGTCGGAGCAAAGACGACGAATCCGCTGCCGTCGCTCTCCGCGGCCGCGTAGAGTCCCTGTACTCCGTCGAGCGCGCGCTCCGACCACTGTCCATTGGTCTTGCGGACTCCCACGCGCAAGGCGCCCGCTTCCTCCCACGCGATCAGCGTCGCGTTCGACGACGTCGCTGTCGCGAGCAATCGTTGATTCACGGGCGCGAACGTGGCAGGCACCGACTCGTGGGATGCAAACGGCAGTTCGTTGACGAGCACCGGATCGGTTCCGTACGCGACGAAGGCGCGGCCGGCGCGCGTCGCGAGGCTCGGCTCCGACTCCTCGAGCAGCGCTTTCGATTGCACGCTGACGACCCGCGGTTCGCGGTCGACGCGCAGCACGCGCAGCTCGCGCGGAAACGCGGCGACGAACGCCACGACATAGTCGTTGCCATCCCACACCACCGAAGGGGACGCCAGGGCGGTCGCATTGAGCGAAGCCGTCGCGCCGAGCGTTGCGTTTGCGTGGATGATGACTGCGTCCGTCGCGTTGTTCGTCGCCGTGACGAGCAGATACTCGTTGCCGTTGCTGCCGAGGGCGAAATACTGATCGTTCACGGTCATCGACGACTGCGCGGTGATCGTGCCGTTCCGATCGAGCATCGTGATGGACCGCTGACCGAAGCCGCTGGTGACGATCGCGAATCCGTTCGCATTGCCCGCGACCGCGTGGAATGCGGGCGTCGCATCCATGATCGTCCGATCGACGCCGATCGGTGTGCCGCTCGTCGTGAGCATGCGCACGCGCTCGCGGCCCGCGGAGTAGACGAGCGCGATCGACGACGAGCTCACCGCGAGACTCGGCGTCGTTCCCGTTTCGACGAGCAGAAACGGCGCACCCACCGGCTCCGCATTGGCATCGAGAAGCTGTCCGAGGATCGAGTTCGTTATGCCGTCGTAGCGGGTAGCGGCAACGAGAAAGTACGTGCCCGTCCAGATGACATCGAAGACGCGTCCCTCGATCTCGAGCGGACGCAGCGCTTCGAGCACCAGATGCCCGACGCGATTCTCGCCGGGAGTGAGCTTCGTCGCGCGCACGCCTTCGGCCGTCAGCCAGAAGAGAAAGGTTCCGCTGTCGTTCGCCGCGAGCACCGATTCTTCGGCGGCGGCTTGCGCGTAGCGCGTATTGGTCAGGGGAAACGTCTGTCCGAATTGCAGGTTCCAGCTCTGCGCGAGAGCGAAGGGAGCAACCAGCAGACAGACGAAGATCACGAGAGGCCGAATGGGCAGGCGCATACGGAAGTTATTATACGCGGCGCATGTCCGACCCCATCACCTTCGGTACCGACGGCTGGCGTGCCGTCATCGCCGAGCACTACACCTTCGACAATGTCCGCAGAGTCGCCGATGCGATC
>Ga0075428_100006632_pt1 | contig 12875 bp, 10 predicted proteins | sample RhiMetdeltSRZDD2_FD_75291 | JGI IMG/M metagenome (GOLD analysis project Ga0075428, IMG submission 75291) | Populus rhizosphere microbial communities from Tennessee, USA - Rhizosphere MetaG P. deltoides SRZDD2 | ecosystem: Host-associated > Plants > Roots > Rhizosphere > Soil | place: USA...
GACTCCGCCAGGAGCTGCGAGGCCAGCGTCCAGTAGAGACCGAGACAGAGCGCGCCCAACACGCCCTGGCCAATGATCCACACCGCAATCAGACGCCCCGGGATGCCCTGGCGCAGACGAAGCAGAAAGTAGAGCGCGGCACCGCCGACGAAGAACGCCGCCGAATACTCCGTCAAGACGGCGAGGCCGCCACAGACGGCCGACACGATCACGCGGCCGGCCGAGCGCCGGGCAATACCGGTGTCCAGACAGTACAGAGAGCAGGAGGCGAGCAACAGCACGAGGGTGTAGCCTCGGGCCTGGGCGCCGAGGGACACCAGCGGGGGTGAGAGTGTCAGAATCACCAGCGCCGCCAACCCGGCCGTGCGGCTCCAGACCATCCCCAGCCACTTGAAGACCACCCACGGAAACAGGCTTCCGGCCGCCAGCGGCACGAGGCGCAGGGCCATCTCCGACGAGCTGATCTGCTGGACGAAATGAAGCAACAGGGTGAAGAGCGGCGCATGCTGCGACCGGAAGATGTTGCCGCGCAACTCGTCGAGGGTATCGGCTGACCCGGCGAAGAAGAGAATGGCTTCGTCCGGATTCAGGTAGGTGCCGCTTGCCTGTATCCACCGCAGCCAGATGCCGATCGCGACCGCGCTCAGCGCACAGACGCCGACAAGAGGTCCCGCCGCCGTGTCGTCGGCCGCGTTTCCGTTCACGCCGCGGCCGACAGATGCTGAATCCGATCGCTGACTTCCTCAACAGTCTGACCCTGAACGAACAGGCGCCCCCAGATCTCGAGCGCCAGGAGATTGAAGAACCCGTGGACGTTGCGGTCCCATGTGGCGATCGCCTCGAGCAGGCCTCTCCTGTGCATGCCGAGCGCATCGACGCAGTAGCCGCCGATAAAGAAATCCTGGCGCGCCAGCGGCGCGAGATAGTCTTTGACCGGCAGCGGGAAGCCGACCTTCCGGCGATAGACGACCTGCCGCGGGAGGTACTTCGCCGCGATCTCCTTCAGCACCCATTTGTCGGTTCGCCCGTGCAGCCGGTACGACAGCGGCAGGTTGAGCGCCGTGCGCACCAGTCGATGATCGAGAAACGGCGTGCGGCACTCGACCGAAGCGGCCATGCTCATGCGATCCAGACGACGCAGGAGCGGCGACAGGAAGTTGGTGACGTCGGCGAGCATGGCCCCGAGCACGGCGCGATCACCCTCGTCGGCGACGAACTGGTAGGCCTCCTCGCAGCGCAAGCGCAGGTCGTCGCGCGCGAACTTGTCGAGGAAGCCGGTCGTGTGGGCGAGAAGGCCGGGGTACTCCGAGAACGCGGTGGCCGGGATGCGCTCGGCAGCGTAACCTGCCAGCGCGATCGCTTTTCGGAGGCGAGCGGGCAGCCGTGCGAGGACGCGCTGCGCCAGCAGGAAATGCCGGTACTGGCGATACCGCTGCATGTACCCGCCAAAGAGCTCGTCGGCCGCTTCTCCGCTGAGAAGGATCGTGACGCCGCGCGCGCGCGCGAACTCCGAGATGAGCAGAAAGGCGACCGAGTTCGGGTGCGTCAGCGGAAAGTCGCTGTGGTAGATCGCGCGCGGCAGGTTCCGGCGGAACGTCTCCGCCGTGAGCGAGAGGGTGTGCAGCGTCAACCCGAGCGCGTCGGTCACCTGTTTGGCGTACCGGCTCTCATCGAGCGCGTGATAGCCGGAGACCGACACGTGAAATGCCGCGACGCCGGGCATATGACGCGCGCACAAGGCCGTGATGAGGCTCGAGTCGATGCCTCCGCTGCACAACGTGCCGAGCGGCACGTCGCTGACCAGCCGCGCCCGGACGCTCTCCTGCAGCAGCGAATCGACCTCCGCCACCACGTCCTCCGGCCGCTCGCGGCCGAAGCGCTCGTACAGCGCCGGGTCGACCTGGGACTCGGGCGAGTAATAGGCGCGCGGGCGTTCCAGACGGCCGTTGCGGACGTGCAGCACCTGTCCGGCAGCCAGCGAAAAAATGCCCTCGATCATCGTGTTCGCCGACCCGATCTCGGCGTTTCGATAGAGCGACCACTCGATCAGGCGCTGAAAGTCCGGCCGTACGTCGTCGCACAGGCGCAGGAGCGCCTTCACCTCTGATGCGAAATAGAGATGCCCCGCCCGCTGCATGTAGTAGAGCGGCTTCTTCCCGAACCTGTCGCGTGCGAGGGTGACGGTGTTCGTCTGCCGATCCAGAACCGCGAAGGCGAACATGCCGATCAGGCGGTTGAGACACTCGTCGCCCCATTGCATGAACGCCCGCAGCACGACCTCGGTGTCGCTGCCCGACACGAAGGCATGGCCGAGGCCGAGCAGTTCCTCACGCAGTTGTTGAAAGTTGTAGGTCTCGCCGTTGTAGACGATCCACCACCGCCCGGACGGGTCGGACATCGGCATGTGTCCGGCGCGCGAGAGATCGAGGATGCTCAGGCGGTTCGATCCGAGGCAGACCGGACCGTGTTCGGACACGCCCTGATCGTCCGGTCCGCGGTGTGACTGGAGATCGCAGATGGTCCGTACGCTCGCGGCGTGATCCCGGAACTCGCAGTTCGGCCTCGAGCAGATCAGTCCGGCAATGGCACACATCGAAACAGGGTCTCTCCTAACGGAGGTACTTCCGATCGATCAGGTCGCGCAGCGCGACGTCGACAGACTGCCCCACCACCGGAAGGTGCAGGGAGAGCATCGCGTCGGCGGCGGGCGGAGTCGGATCGCGCAGCTCGAAGATGGCGAGGCTGGTGCCGCGCAGCCGCGGATCGGTCGTGCGGATCGGAATTCGCCGTCGCTCGATGAAACGCGGCGACTTCAGCTCCTCCCGCAGCCACTCGAGCACGCGCGCCTTGCTCGGTCGATCCTCGATCACGACATAGCGCGTTCCATATCGGTGCAGCGTCTCGTAGATCTGATCGGGCCGCTCGATCCGCTCCTCGACGCTGGGCTTTCCCATCAGCGAGGTCGTCAGGATCTTGTCGGAGCGCAGGACGACCAGGCGGCGTTCCGGGTCGTGTTTGCGGACGAAGAACGTGAAGAAGCCCGTGTCGATGTCGCCGCTGAAGAGCACGGTCGGCCCCGGATCGCCTGCCAGGACGAACTGCGCGGCCTCCTCGTAGCCGCCGGCCTGCTCCATTCGCTCGGCGATGGTCTGCTTGTCGGCGATCTGCATCGCGACGCCGACGACCAATACCGCACCCACCAGCAGCCGGACGCCCCGGAACCGCTGTTCGGCGAGCAGTGAGCCCGCGAGCGCGCAGATCGCCGGCACCCAGAAGAGCGTGTATCGCGGCGCGACACCATTGGCGCCGTGAAAGAAGAGCAGAGCAGGCGCGACGCACACCACCCAGAGCAGAAGGAGGAGCGACCGGGCATCCCGTCGCACGATGGCCCACACCGCGCCGGCAGCCGCGACGATCATCACCGGCCATGCGAACTGAGGGTACAGCGCCTCGTGGAGCAGGCCGAGGACCTCCGATTGCGTCTGCGACTTCCCCGCGGACATCACCCCTTCCACGTTCGAGGGCGAGAGCGCCAGGGGCAGCGCGACGGCAGGGGCCGAGAGGATGACGACTGCGGCAACCGCCGTGAGGACGTCGCGCTTCAGAAGCCTGTCGAAGGGGATCGTCACGAGGGCGGCGATCGCCAGCGCCGGAGTGACGAGCACCGCCATCGGCCTCGCATACAGAGCGAGGATCGCGGTGACGGCGCAGGCCACCAGCGCCCGACGGCGTCCAGTTTCACTGAAGCGCTCGAGGTAGTACGCACACGCCAGCAGCAGCGCTATCGACGGCAACTCGGCCATGACGGCTCGTGTCGACGCCACCACCATCGGGCTCGAGACGAACAGCGCTCCCGCCGCCGTTGCGGCCAGGGGACCGAACCGGCGGTTGACGATCGCGCACAGGAATACGGCGGCGATGACAAGCGAGGCGAGCGGGACGAGGCGGGCGGCAAACACCGACACGCCCAGCAGCCCGAACAGCGGCGCCTCGAAGATCGGCAGCAGCACCGGATGATGTCCGAGCGACAGCGCCGGGTACCGCGCGTAGTAGTGACGGGTGTAATCGAGCAGCTGGAACGGGCTCATGAAGGCGCCATCCGCGACGACGTCGCGGATGTAGGCGCCGTCCATCAGATAACGGGCCATGTCGCCGCCCGTCGAGGCGTAGCCCTCGTCGTTCAGCCCGACGCCGCCCACGACGAGGGCGAGCGCGCAGACGAGGCCGCAGCCGATTCGCAGGCGCCACGTCGGAGTCCCCCATGACGACGGGAGCGCGCCGGCGTGGGACGTCTCCGGCAACCGTTGGTCGGAAATGGAGTTGACGCCGATCCTCTCGGTGTGGAGACTCAAGCGAATCGAGCGCTCCCGCGGCCGGGCGGCTCTCATCGCTCGCCCTGGGTCCCTGCGGGCGGCCTGCTGAGGCCTCGCGCGGGCCTGATGTCAGTCGTCACCATGGATGTGGACAGCGCCAGTCACGTGCAAACAGGCAAGAACGCAGCCAGTTATCCGTCTGGATATCCACAGATTAACCCCGATGTGCAGAACCTAGTCTGCCGTTCGAGGGTCTTTATTCTGTCCGCGGCAAGGCTACGGAAGGCCGCCCTGCCCATTTCTCCGAGGTCCTGGCAGGCGTTCCGCGTCGTGCGCCTGATGCGGGCCGGTGGCTTGTGCTTTGCTGCACGCCTTGCCGCTGCCGCTCGCGAAACGAGCGCGTGCAACGATGACCACTGCCAATCCGCATTGCTGTGAGCGGACCTTCGGGTTCCGCCGCGCGCGACTGTTGGGCCACTGATGCCAGCCCGACCGACCGCGCGGCTCCTGCCCGGTCAGCACGTCGTCGTGGTCGGCGCCGGGCCCGCGGGCCTCACTGCGGCCTATCTGCTGTCGAAAGACGGCGTGCGGACCACGGTGCTCGAAGCTTCCGACACCGTCGGCGGCATCTCGCAGACCGCGCAGTACAAGGGCTTCAGGTTCGACATCGGCGGCCACCGCTTCTTCACCAAGATCGAGCCGGTGCAGGAGCTGTGGGAGGAGATCCTCGGCGACGAGTTCATCAGCGTGCCGCGCCTCTCCCGCATTTATTACGGCGGCAAGTTCTTCGACTACCCGCTGAAGGCTGGGAACGCCTTGCGCGGGCTCGGAGCGATCAACGCCGCGCTGATCGTCATCAGCTGGATGAAATGGCGCTTCAAGCCGTATCCGGTCGAAGAGACGTTCGAGCAGTGGGTCACCAACCGTTTCGGGAAGCGCCTGTTCGAGATCTTCTTCAAGACGTACACGGAGAAGGTGTGGGGCATTCCCTGTTCCGAAATTCGCGCGGAGTGGGCGGCGCAGCGCATTCAGAACCTCTCGCTCGAGAAAGCGATTCTCGCCGCGGCATCGCTCAACAAGCGGTCCACCGCCATCAAGACGCTGATCAACGAATTCAAGTATCCGCGGCTCGGGCCGGGACAGATGTGGGAGATGTGCCGCGATCGTATCGTCGAGCTCGGCAACGAGGTCCGGCTCCAGCACCGCGTGGCGGCCATCGAGCATGCCGGAGGGCGCGTCACGGCCGTGCGCGTCCAGACCCCCGAGGGCGAGAAGCGGATCGCCGCCGACCACGTGATCTCCACGGCGCCGCTGCGCTCGCTGGTGAGGTCGCTCGATCCGCCGGCCGATGCGCCAACGCAGGAGGCCGCGGGCGGGCTGCGCTACCGCGATTTCCTGGTCGTCGCCCTCATCCTGAAGCGCGCCGACATCTTCCCCGACAACTGGATCTACGTGCACTCGTCGGGCGTGAAAGTGGGGCGCATCCAGAACTTCAACAACTGGAGCCAGGCACTCGTTCCGGAGCCGGGGAAGACGTGCCTCGGGCTCGAGTACTTCTGCTTCGAGGGTGACGGCCTGTGGACGAGCTCCGATGCCGATCTGCAGGCGCTCGCGAGGAAGGAGCTCGAGGAGATCGGCCTGGCGCGTGCGAGCGACGTCGTGGACGGCACGGTCATCCGCATGCCCAAGGCCTATCCGATCTACGACGCGGTGTACCGCGACCACCTCGACAAGGTTCGCGAGTTCATCGATCCGATCGCGAACCTCCACACCGTTGGCCGCAACGGGATGCACAAGTACAATAACCAGGATCATTCGATGCTCACGGCGATGATGACGCTCTCCAACATGCGGGGCGCGTCGCACGATGTCTGGGCCGTGAACACCGACTTCGATTACCACGAGGAACAGAAGGTCGCGGAAGAATCAGGGCGCAACGGGAGAACCGCGGATCCCGTCGCCGAACGGGGGAGGGCGGCTCGCACGGGCTGAGCCCCGTGAGCGCCGACGATCGAGGCTGACCACGTGACGACTCCTACGCCAATGCGTGCGCATCGGCCTTCCAGCACGGCGAGCGACTCTTCGCGCCAGAGGGCGTCGGCGCTGCCGCACGCCTTTGCGCCGCTGCACAAGCTGGCGCTCGGCGTGGCCGTCGGAACCGTCGTCGGGCTCACATTCTTTGCGATGACGGCGTTTCACCTCATGCTGAGGCCGGCCAACGCCCCTCCCATCCAGCTGCTCAGCCAGTACTTCTACGGATACGAGGTGTCGTGGTGGGGCGCGGTGGTCGGCCTGTTCTGGGGATTCTTCACCGGCTTCGTCGCCGGCTGGTTCGTGGCGTTCGTCCGTAACCTCGTCACCGCGGTCACAGTCTTCATTTTCAAGACGCGGGGCGAACTGGCGCAGACGAAAGACTTCCTGGATCACATCTGAGCCGTTCCATGAAAGCCGGATTGAGCAACGAAGAACAGCGCATTCTCGCCACCGCGATCACGCAGGCGCACGAGCAGAGCTGGGGGATCGCCATCGGGCTGCTCTTCGGCCTGGGACTGCTGATCGCCACGAACGTGCTCGTGCTCAAGGGGGGAGAAACCGTCGGGCCGCACCTCGGATTGCTGGCCGCGTATTTCCCGGGCTACAGCGTGACCTTCCTCGGCAGCCTCGTCGGGTTCGTCTACACGTTCGTCATCGGCTACGGCATCGGCCGCATCATCGTCACCATCTACAACCGCCTCAACGCGAAGATGCGCGGCTAGCGCCGTTCGCGCGCGCCCAGACAGCATGAAAGCTCTGGACTACATCGCGCTCTATCGAGAGGCGACGAACGGGACGAGAAAGGGGCTGCGGCCGCTCGCTGTCAATCTCATTACCAACTTTACTGACGATATCCTGGCAAAGATTCTTGGCGGTGTCTGTGTCGAGGCCGGGTTCCACCCGGTCATTACGCGAGCGCCTTATAAGCAATACCACCTCGTGCTCTCGGACGCAGGGCATCCGGTGCAGACGGCCAAGCCGGACATCTCCTTTTTCTTTTTCGACATTACCGCGCATCTGCACTCCGAATTCCATTCCCGCGAACATCTCGACGAGACAGTGGAACACGTACGGCGGTATTGCAAGGGCGTCGGCAAGCCCGTGGTATTCAGTCTGCCGCTTCTGCCATATACCGGTCCGTACGGACATCTTCATCACGAGGATCCGGTGTTCGTCATGGTCGAGGAGTGTGGCAGGCAGCTGAGGCAGCTGGCTGCGGAATTGCCCAATCTCTCCATCTTCGACACGAACAAGATTGCGCATGCACTCGGCGAGACGGCGATCCGGGATATGCGCGGCCTCTATGCGTTCGACATTCCGTTCACCAGCGACTTTTTCACCGCGCTCGCCCTGGAATGGCTGGCGGTCGTTGTCGCCCTCACAGGGCGGTCCCGTAAATGTATTGTCGTGGATCTGGACAATACGCTATGGGGAGGCGTGCTCGGCGAGGCGGGACCACTCGGCATTGCGCTCGGGCCGGGGTATCCGGGGCTGGCCTATCAGAATTTCCAGCGCGCTCTTCTCTCGTTCCTGAAGCGGGGCGTCGTCCTCGCGATCGCGAGCAAGAACAATCTCGCCGACGTCAAAGAGGTGTTCGAAGCGAATCCACACATGATCCTCAAGGAGGAGCACTTCGCTTCCATGCAAGTGAATTGGAAGGACAAAAGCGAGAGTCTGAAGACGATTGCCCGGGAACTGAACATCGGCACGGACAGCCTGGTGTTCGTCGACGATTCTCCGCTTGAACGCGGGCTCGTCGCGCAGGCTCTCCCTGAAGTGCTGGTTCCTGATTTTTCCATCCAGCCGGAGCAGTATTCACAGAAGCTGTTCTCTCTCAACGTGTTTCATCAGATGTCCCTCACGGAGGAGGACAAGCGCAAGGGCGCGATGTACGCGGAGGAGAACAGGAGAAGGGCGGAAGAACGAACGGCTGCGACCAAAGAAGAGTACATCGCGAAGCTCGAGATCAAGCTCAAGATCAGCCAGAACGGCGACATGGATCTTCCGCGCGTGGCGCAGCTGACACAAAAGACCAATCAATTCAATCTCACGACGCGGCGCTACAGCACGAGCGACGTTCAAGCGCTGCTCGCCGAAGGAGGACTGGGTTTCTCCGGAGACGTGACCGACAGATTCGGCCACTACGGGACGGTCATCGTCGCCCTCGTCCGTCTGAAGAGCGAGGCGGCGATCCTCGACACGTTCCTCATGAGTTGCCGGGCCATGGGCCGCACCGTCGAGCAGGCGTTTCTCCGGCACATCGTCGGTGAGCTGGCCCGCAGGGGGTTCCGTACCCTGCACGCTGCGTTCATCCCGACCGCCAAAAACGAGCCCGCTTCGGGATTCCTCGCTGAGATGGGTTTCGATCTGACCCGAAGGTGTGACAACGGCACGGAGGAGTACCTGTTCGGTATCTCTCCGCCGGTGACCGAAGAGCGCGATGCCGAAGGCACGCCTTTAATCACAGTCATATGAACAAACTGGCAAAGATCTTTTCGGCCGTGCTCGACATCCCTGAGGGCGATATCACCGATGCTCTTTCGCCCGAGACCGCCTCGAACTGGGATTCTCTGAACGCCATCATCCTCCTGACGGAGATCGAGAAGCAGTTCAACGTCCAATTCACCTACGATGAGGCCATGGGGATCAAGAACTTCGGCGAAGCCGTCGCACTCGTCCGCTCGAAAGGCGGTACTGTCTAGATGACGGCAAAGACATTCGCCGAAGTGAGCGTCGGTCAGCGGGCCGAGTTCGAGACTTCGATCGACGAAGCACTCGTCGATGCCTTTGTGGCGCTCTCCGGGGACACGAACCCGCTCCACACCGATGAGGCGTACGCCGCGGGAACCGCGTTCGGAAGGCGCTTGCCGCACGGTATGATTGGCGGCGCCCTCTTTTCACGATTCGTCGGTGTTCATCTGCCCGGGCGCTACTCGCTCTATCTGTCACAATCACTTCTCTTCAAGAAGCCTCTGCCGCTCGATACCGCAATCATCGTGTCTGGGGAAATCGTGCAGAAAATCGAGTCCGCTCGAGCAATTCGCATGACGACGACGATCACGGACAAATCGTCCGGCGCCACGCTGATCGATGGCGAGGCGATGGTCCAATTGCTCCAATGAGCAATGTCTACGAAGGTGGCGGTTATATCGGGTGGTGTGGGCGCCGTGGGCCAGGCTCTTGCGCTGGCTCTGGCGCGAGAGGGTTATGCGATCGGCATCCTCTACAGAGGGCTTCATGAACCGGAAGTGTCTGCGCTCAAAAGCGCTCTAGGCGACGACGCACTGTTCCTCGCGGTCGATGTCAATCATCCCGAAGCAACCTCGAAGGCAATCACAGAAGTCGCCAGTGTGTATGGTCGCATCGACGTCGCGATCCACGCCGCAACCAGCAGGATCCTGCGCAAGAGAGTCTTCGATCTCGATGCGGCCTCGTTCCAGAGCCAGCTCGAAACGAGCGTTCTCGGCGCATTCAATTTCTTCAAGCCTGTTGCCGAGATCATGAAGAGGCAGAAGGAGGGAGTGATTGTCGGTATCACCTCGGCGGTGGTCGAGCCCGGTGCTCAGGCGGCCCGGATGGGCGCCTACGCGGTCGGCAAGTTCGCGTTGCGTGGTCTTTTGCGCGAGCTCCATCGAGAGCTCGCGCAGGACGGGATACGTGTTCTGGCTGTCGCTCCCGACCTCATGAAAACCGCGCTCAATTCCGACCTGCCCGACAAGTACTTTGAGTTTTCCGTGCAACGGAGCCAGGGCGAGAAGCTCATGACTCCACAGGACGTCGCTGCTTCCGTGCTCTTTCTCGTGTCCGGCGAGGGGAGCACGCTGCGCGGAACCTCGCTTCTGGTGTCGTCCGGTGCGCTTTCCAATCTCTAGGCTCGATTTGTAATCTGCAGCGATGGTCTTCAACTCGTTAAGTTTTCTCGTCTTTTTTCCGCTCGTCTTCTTCCTCTATTTCGCATTGCCCGGGCGGGCGCGGCCATGGCTCCTTCTCGTCGCGAGCTGCTATTTCTACATGGCGTTCGTGCCGAAGTACATCCTCATCCTCTTCTTCCTGATCATCGTCGACTACACGCTCGGTCTGGCGATCGAGCGCTTCCCCGAAAGGAAGCGGTTCTTCTTTGTTCTGAGCCTGGCGTCCAACCTCGGCATGCTCTTCCTGTTCAAATACTTCAATTTCGTCAATGCGAATCTCGAGGCATTGGCGTCGCTGCTGAATTGGAATTATTCCCTCGGCGCGCTGAAGCTCGCGTTGCCGCTCGGCCTGTCATTTCATATATTCCAGAGCCTCTCGTACATCATCGAGGTGTACAAAGGGCGTTACAAGGCCGAGCGCGATTTTCCCATCTATGCCCTCTACGTGATGTTCTTTCCGCAGCTCGTGGCGGGGCCCATCGAGCGCCCGCAGCACCTGCTGCCGCAGCTGAAGGCTCATCACACCTTCGACTACGCGCGCGTCGTCAGCGGCATGAAGCTCATGCTCTGGGGGTTCTTCAAGAAGATCGTCATCGCCAATCCGCTGGCGCTGTCCGTCGATTTCATCTATGCGCATCTCGACAGCGCTGACGCTTCGATCATTCTGGTTGCCGCCATTGCGTTCTCGTTCGTGCTCTATGCGGACTTTTCCGGCTACTCCGACATTGCGATTGGCGCCGCCCGGGTGCTCGGGATCGATCTGTCGCCGAATTTTACGCGGCCGTACTTGTCGAAATCGATTCCCGAGCTCTGGCGGCGCTGGCACATCTCGCTCTCATCGTGGTTTCGCGATTATGTGTATTTCCCGCTGGCCTGGACCGGCAACAAGCGCGGCGCATGGTGGCTCTATGTGAGTGTCTTCATCACCTTCGCCCTGACTGGCGTGTGGCATGGGGCAGGGTGGAATTTCCTGCTCATGGGGGCTCTCTTCGGCATCTATATCTCGCTCAGCCTCTGGACCAAGAAGTGGCGCGACTCGCTGAGGAAGGCAGTCGGTCTTCCCGGTCCGGTCCTCGCCGTGATCCAGATCGCCATCACGTTCGCGCTCACGAGCGTGGCGTGGGTCTTTTTCCGCGCGCCTGATGCCGGCAAGGCATTCGAGGTCGTCGGCAAGTTGTTTACCTCCTGGAACAGGGACGCGTTCAGGTTTGTCTACTGCGCCGATTGCTCATTCACGACCATCGGCATCACGCGGACCGATTTCGGACTGGTGTCGCTGTCGATCGCGCTGCTCCTGGCATACGAATATGCGGAGGAGAAGAAGATATCGCTGCCGGCGTTCACGAGGCGGCGATGGGTGCAGTGGCCCGTGTATTACATGTTCGTCCTCTGGATTCTATTTGTCGGCGATTTCGCGCCGAAAACATTCATCTACTTCCAATTTTGAGCGCCATGCGCAGGCTGTTGAAGAATCTCACGCTGTTCCTTTTGCCGCTTGTGCTTTTGCTGATGCCAGGTTTCATCGTGCTCCATGCGGCTGGGGAGTTGATCGCGCCCAGGAACGTTGGGCGCCTGTCACGCGACTCTCGACCAATGCTGGCCGGAAATGCCTATACAAACTATGTGCGTGAGTTGAAGATGTATGAGGCGAAGGCTCGACATCCGAGAGTGCTCGCACTCGGCAGTTCCCGTGTCGGTCAGTTCCGGTCAGGATTCTTCAAAGATTCACGTATCTTCTATAACGCGTCGATGGGCGGCACCTCATTCACCAGCTATCGCTATTTTATCGAGGAACTGGGATCCTCCCTCCCCGATATCGTCATCGTCGATATGCTTCAGCCCTTCTTTGGTCCAGCCAATCCGAGATTTCCTGTCGTTGCGCCGAATCCCTTCAGGGCCAATATCGATACATTCAGCATCGCAGAGTCTGTCCGAGAGAGCAGTTGGGGAGAGGTCTACTACGATTATGTCGATGGGTTCAACAGCATAATGGGGACATATTTTCGCGATGGCGCCTGGTGGAAGGTCTATACCGATTACGCCAGTGGTAAGTTCACGCTCGAGGACGTGTTCGATAGACGCGATCCCGGTATCGCTGTGGTTGGACTGCGTGCGATTACGACAGATGATGGCACCCTGAACGATGGTAGCGATCGCTATGGAAAAATCGTGAGGAGTACTCATGAGCAGGAGAGAGTGAAGCGCGACATTGCAGCTAGGGCAGCTGACGTCACCGACGAAGGCGTGGCCTATGATTACGGTCCCGATATCTCCTCAGATGCCATCGAAGTACTGAAGCAGTTGCTGCAGAGCTGCAAGGAGAGGGATGTGTTTGTCATAGGATTTCTCCCTCCCATGCCGCATGCAGTGTACGAGGCGATGCAAGCGCACCCGAATGCAACGTATGCTGAATCATTCCGAACACTGTCAGAAACACTGAAGGATATCTACGCTACATACGGTTTTGATTTTTATGACTTTGAAGACGTGAGTGCATTTGGCGGCTCTGACAGGGAGATGGTCAATAGCACGCATGGCTCGGAAAAGATGTATCTGAGACTGTTTATCAAGATGGCCGAAAACAGTCTGCCGCTCAGTCCTCTTGTCGATGTGTCCT
>Ga0075428_100006634_pt1 | contig 12872 bp, 14 predicted proteins | sample RhiMetdeltSRZDD2_FD_75291 | JGI IMG/M metagenome (GOLD analysis project Ga0075428, IMG submission 75291) | Populus rhizosphere microbial communities from Tennessee, USA - Rhizosphere MetaG P. deltoides SRZDD2 | ecosystem: Host-associated > Plants > Roots > Rhizosphere > Soil | place: USA...
CGCCCACAGCATCATGGACCGCGAGGTCCTCGCGTCGCTGAGCAAGGCGTTCGACGCGCGGATGATCGAGGAGGCCGTCGAGCGGGCGCTCGCGCGGCTCCGGGAGCGGCGCGCGCAGAGCCTTGACCGCCGGCCGACGCTGGAGCGCGAGCTGGCGCAGATCGAGAAGCAGATCGGCCACCTGGGCGACGCCGTTAAGCGCGGGCGCGCCACCGACGGAGCTTCTGGCGATGCTGGAGACCGAGAGCGACCGGAAGAAGGCCCTCGCCGGGAGTTGGCGGGGCTGGACGACGTGGCGCGCGTGTCGTCGTTAGACACCGCCCGGGTGACCAAGCTCCTGCGGGCCGGCGCGGCCGACGTCCAGACGCTCCTGGGACAGAGCATCCCGCAGGCTCGACAGATGCTCCGGAAGGTCTTGGTCGGGCGGCTACCCTGCGAGGGGTTCGCCGAGGGCGCGCGGCGCGGCTACCGGTTCAAGGGCACCGGCACGTATGGGCGACTTCTGGCCGGGGTCGCCTCCGTTACTAGTGGTGGTGACCCCGGCGGGATTCGAACCCGCGATCTCGACCTTGAAAGGGTCGCGTCCTAGGCCAGGCTAGACGACGGGGTCAACGACGCCTGTCAGTATACCTGAGCTCGGCTGCGTCTCAGGTTCAGATGCCGCAGCCAGAAATAGCCGCGGGCCGACGGCAGCAGCTGCCGCCCTCCCCGGCGCGAGTCACGGCGCGTCGCGACCGAACGCGAACCGGAAGCTGTTGATGCCAACCTTGTAGCTCGTCGTACCGGGGACGACGGGCACGCGGGCTTTGAACGGAGCGCTGCCGCGCGCTGGCACCATGCCGACGTACGGAATGCCTTGCGCAAGCACCTTGCCCGCTTGATCGACGGCCGACACGTTCACGTACACGTCGATGACGTCGACGGATCCGTCATTATAAACGCGGCCCGACAGCTCGGCCGTGGGCGGCGTCGTCTTATCGACCGTATGCAGGACGCGGAGTGACGATGGAATTTGCGCCGTCGCTGGAGCGACAGCGGCAACGACGACGAGCGAGCCGAGCAGAACGCGACACCACCTTGCCGTCGACACGATAGACAGCATCTTACGTCAGACTCGTCCCTTCTGGCGCGTGACGATCACGCTTCCAGGCATGATAGCGCAGGTCGCGCTGCGGTCGCCGTGGTAGGCTTTGGGCGAATCGCATCGCGCACAAGCCGTCCCACGAGGAGAACGCAATGAGCAACGGAGACCCCGAAATCCTGATGCCGCCTGGTGAACGTGGCTCAGGCGGCGAGTACGTGTCTCAACCCGCGAAGCTCTTGCGCATCGCCGCGATGATCCGCGAGCTTCTTGAAGAGGTCCGCAAGTCGTCTCCCGATGAAGGCGGACGCCGGCGCCTGCGCTCGATCTACGAAAAGGCGCTCGCCACGCTGAAGGAAGGCCTGTCGGACGATCTACAGAGAGAGCTCGAGACGCTCACCTTGCCCCTCGACGGCACGCCGAGCGAATCCGAGATTCGCCTTGCGCAGGCGCAGCTGGTGGGCTGGCTCGAGGGGTTGTTCCACGGCATCCAGGCCGCGCTCTGGGCGCAATCGGCGCAGGCGCGCTCGCAACTCGAAGAGATGCGCCGTCGGGGCCTACCTCCAGGGCCGCCGGACGCTTCCGACGAGCGACGCGGGCACGGGCAATATCTTTAGTTCCCACGCAGACGAGACGGATCAGCGACTGCTTGGCGCCATGGTCGCTGAATCGCTTCGGAGAACGGCGGCGTTTCTCCCCGTACTCTCCTTTGCTAGACTGGCCCCACGCTGTTTTCGACCAAGGTGTCAATCCAAAACAATTTTCGTTGACGGTCCTGGCTCTGGCCTTGACGTCTGTCGCTCCTAATGCAGAGTCGGGTCGCAGACCAGGTCAGAGAGTCACGGTTTTCAGGGAAGTGAGTCAAGCTGCCTTGGAAGCGCCACCGTGTGCCGGCGTTACTTCGCCAGCCCCTGCCTTGGGACATAGAGAATTTCGTCGCGAGGTACTTCCCGAAGTGGACCGGCCGCGATGCGGCGCGGCCTTGCGGCGGTTTGTCGAACGCTTTCGAATCAACTTGTCCCGGCTTCTCTTGGGGATCGAGTCGATGCGCTTGAGCTATTTGCGGCGCTGCAGCGAAACGTATCTGAGCGGCTATTGTTTTCACGATGCCGGTGTGCCGACTGCGTCGCTGGCGGCGCAAAGATGAGGCCGTCTGGCGCGCGTCAAGCGACTCGTGGAGTCCAAGGTACGAGCGCAAGTTTCGACAGGATGGCGGGATTCCTCGTCGCTCATTTGGTGACACCGTCCCCCACGGACGGCGAACGACTCGCGCTAGTCGATTAGGGCATCGGCGGGAAATTCTCGCACCAAGTTGGAGCCCACTTACCGTTCCGTCTGCTGTTCCACGACGATCCATCCAAGCTGATGCAGGAGAGCATCGATGTCCGCGACCCGCCGTTCCCGCTGTCGACGATTACGTTCAATTGGGACGGTCTGCCAACGCCGCTCCCGGCGTCGTCGATCGAAAACTACTCGAATGCCGGCGTGACCAGCAAAACTCTGCTTCAAGTTCTCGTACATTGCCGACTCACGACGCGCAATGATAAACAGATGCTGCCGCATAGTCTGAGAGTTCTAATCCTCCCGGAAGAAACGGCCGACCGAACTCGGTCTGCCTTGAGGTTAACTTTAAAACTTAGGGCCTCTAAGGCGCCAAGCTCTTGGACCGCGAGCGTCACCACACATTGTGTGCGCACCTCGCGCAGGAACAAACGATGTGCCCGGAATACGGCCCGACATCGAGACGAGTGCGAATACCAAACGCCATCGACCCGGAAATCCAGGCGCGAGGCTAGACTAGCATCCATCCATCCCAAGAGGCGCCACGAATGGTGGTCGAAAATGTCTGTCCCACGTCTTGTGGAAACCAGCAGAGTCTCGCCCTGAGCCCTTCGCCAATGCGTCGGGGTTGATCGAGGTCAAAGCTTGACTCCGGCGAGTGATCAGGGGATCAAATAGTCGTGCGCGAACGGTCGAGCACCACCCGCGGCTCCTGCTCCGCGTACACGAGACAGGACCACGCCGAACGCCCCACGCGCCCCGCGGACTCACGCGAAACCACCCAGTCTCAGTCGGAGCTCCTCGATGGCCTCTTTCCACAAACAATCACGGTGGCCGTATATCTGGCGAACGACAAATAGCCTAAGGCGCGTCCGCTGAAGTGCCGTCAGCGGGGCGCGCCACACAGCCGCCATCAGCCCCAGGCGCGCGCGCCACAAAGGAAAGGACGCGCCATGCCGGCGCAATGGGTCATTGAAGTACCGCACTTCGGCCGGCGTCTGCAGCAAAGTAGTAGCCCCAGGAGCCACGCGGCGGTAGAAGAGTACTTCGGGCACCTGCACGAAGGTGCCGTGGAGGGCAAGTTCGGCCAGAAGCGTGATGTCGCTGGCGCGGTAGGGCGCTTCGAGACCTGTTTGAAGCAGCGCCGATGTTCTGATCAGCCCGTGCTGCGCGTTGTTCAGCCCGATCCGGGTGAGCAATTGCACGAAACGCTTACACGGGTCAGGATCGATCAGCTCCAAGACGTCGTCGTAAACTTCTGCGGGTTGCCCCATTTCGTTGATGATCTGAGTACGAGGAAACACCAGCACGGCGTTCGGTTGCGCGTCCAGGGCCCACTTACACTTCAATAGCATGTCCCTATGGCAAACGTCATTGGCCGCAGCCCACTTGAAGTAATGACCCTGGGCTTGGCGGGCCAGGAAGCTCCAGTTTCGGGGGCCTCCGATGTTCTGCGTCTGCCGGACATACCGAATGCGACGATCACGCCGGACGAACTCCGCACAGATTTCCGGGGTGTCGTCGGTGGACGCGTTGTCGGAAATAGTCAGGTCGAAGTCATCAAATGACTGCGCCAAGAGCGACTCGACGGCCGACCTCAAGTATCGAGTGCCGTTGTACACCGGCACGCCGACACTGATCGCCGGCCGCGTCAAGGCGTTTGGCGTGGCGGCAGGCGGTTCGAGGCACTCCGGCGACCAATCCATATGAACCGCTGGATGGCGAGACGACCGACGAAATCACGCCGCTCCTGCTCGCTCAAACCGACGCTCCAGGCGCCTACCGCCGCGAGCACTAGAGCGACCGATACCTGTGCGAAGAACAGCATGAGACCGTCCGCCGGCCATAACCGATCGGTCACAGCGGTGGCCAGGGCAAAAGGCACCATCGCGGCCAGTGGGCGTAACCAGAAGTGGATCACATAATCACTCACCGCGATCTGCAGCGTTCGCCGCGTGTACCACGGCATGAAAAGTAGCGAGACAATAAGATTCGGTAATGTGGTGCCCCAGGCGACCCCTTCGATACCGAGCGGGCCGGCCAATGCGACGCTGAGCGCAACATTGATCACACCTTCACCGAAATAGACCGGAATGAAGCCCCGGTGCCGGTCGAGCCCGATCAGGGCGGACACCACCACATGGCGGGCCACCGCAAATGCGAGCGCGATGCTCAGAATGGTCAAGACGCGACCTGAGGGTATTGCAAAGCGAGGTCCCATCCAGAGGCCGATGAACGAACCGCCACGAATTGCGAAGGTGATCACGATCGGCAGAATGACCAGCGTGGCCAGCCGCCCGCTCGAGAGCAATACGCGGCGGACGGCGGCCGGGTCGCCGACCTGCTCCAGGAAGCTGGATCTCGGCGAGATCACCTGAGAAATCCCCCCGGTCAGCGCGCGCGCGTACTGCGTCAGGCCTGCCCCGTTTTGGAAGAACGTCACCATCGCGACCGGCAAGAAGGCGGCGATGACAACCGCATCACTGTAGAAGGCAAGCACCGAAGCGACGTGGAGGGCAGTAACCGACAGCCCGAGCGAGAGGATGGTGCAGGTGTCGGCACGGGTACGCAGCCCCAGACGGATCCGTAGTGCAGGATAGAGTCGTCGGACCAACTGAGCCTGTATCAGACCCCGGACCATGCAGCATCCCAGCTGAACCATGGCGAGCGTCGCGAGCCCCCCGCCATTCACCAGAGCCCACCACACCAAGGCGGCGCGCAGCAATTCCACGGTGACCTCGGTCGTGTTGAGCAGATCGAAGCGCTCGAGTCCCACGACGACGCCCCCGAACACTCCGCTGACGAGAGAGAAGGCGATGGTCACGCCGCTCAGCAGCAGCGCAATGCGCGCGTTTTGGAGCAGGTCTGGTGGTACATCGAAGAGATGTTCGAGCACCAGACTCAGCAGGCCGGCCGCCGCCACCGCGGTCATCGCGGTGGTCGCGAATACAAAGAGCGCGCTGGAGACTATCCGACTCGCGGCACCGTGATCACCGGCGCCGTGATGACGAGCCACATATCGCGTGACGGCTCCCCGGACGCCAAGGTCAAGCAGGCCCAGGTATCCCGTCAGCGAGCCCACCATCACCCACAGGCCATACTGGCTGTCACCGAGACGGTTCACCATGTATGGAGCCAGGACGAAGCTCACCGCCGACGTCACGGCCAAGGCCAGCCAGTTCGAAGCGACGCTCAGAGCCAGGCTCGGCCGAGACGGCCGATTGTGGCGTACGAGCTGCTCGGACGGCACGCCTGTGGACTGGATCGGGCCGCTGACCATTTCTGACCGGTCCGTCAGTTGAATGTTCGCATGACTGGTCTTACGGGACGCCCGTTCAGCTGACTCAAGATGCCATGGTCGAGCGCCCGTCGATAGACGGCGAGGGCGGCATCGACAGCTTCGATCGTGACATCGATGTCTGCGTCGGCGTGAGCAGCACTGACGACGAAGGAGGGCGCCAAAATACCATGCCGGATCAGCTCTCTCATGAACAGAGTCCGGAACTGCTGTGACGGCTGACGCTCAGCATCTCGGGTCGCGTAAACCAGATTGCACGGCCGACCGACAACTTCGACGTAGCCATCGAGTCCGTGCCGTCCGATAGCCGCGCGGAGACCAACGCCCAGCCGCTCGCCCTGTCGGTACATCGTGCCGATCGGGTCCTCTCGCTGGTAGGCTTGCATCACCGCCATCGCGGCGGCCAGTGCCGAAGACTCCGCTCCATGCGTCGTGGATAGCAGGAATACCCGTTCCCGACTATGGTGAAGCCCGCCGAGCTCCATGATTTCACGACGGCCGAGCAAAGCTGAGATCGCAAAACCGTTGCCGAGAGCCTTGCCGAACGTGGAGAGATCCGGCACCACGCCATAGATGTGCTGAGCTCCACGCACATCCCAGCGAAAGCCTGTGATCATCTCGTCGAAGATGAGCAGGGCTCCCTCTTCCTCGCAGACACGCTTTGTTCGAGCCAGGAAGTCATTGGCTGGTTCTGCCGCGGCGGTCGCGGGCTCCATCATGACGCAGGCGATACGGCCTGGATGTGCGTCGAACAACGCCCGAAGACTGTCGACGTCGTTATAGCTAAATTTCAATGTCAACTCTTGCAGGGCCTTCGGCACGCCGGCCCGCATCGGGGTCACGCCGATGAACCAGTCATCGACAGAGAAGAACGGTTGCTGGGCGCAGACCGCCACGAGATCACGCCCGGTATACGCACGCGCCAGCTTGACAGCTGCCGTGGTGATGTCCGATCCGTTCTTGGCAAACTTCACCATGTCGGCGCCGTTGATAAGCCCAAGCAGTGCCTCGGCGCATTCCAGTTCGAGCAGCGTCGGCCGCGTGAAGTTCATGCCGAGTGCCATCTGGCGCGTCGCCGCGTCGATGACGGGTTGGTACGCATGCCCCAGTGTGACGGCCCGAAGCCCCATTCCGTACTCGATGAACTGGTTGCCATCGACATCCCAGACGCGGCAGCCTCTTCCTCGCACCAGATATGGGGCCGCGTGCTCGGGGTACTGATCGTCGCCCTTGGCGTAGGTGTGACTACCGCCGGGGATCGCCGCGTGAAACCGCGCCCGCAAGGAGTTCGATCGTTCGAAGCTCATTGCGCTCATCCGACCACAACCTTCCGGCAATAGAAGGCTTCCGCGTACCCATCGGCGGCTTTGCATTCCAAACCGCGCACGGCGAGGAGCCCCAGAAACACGCGGTCCGTGAACCAGCGTCGCGTCGCCTGAGATGGAAAGTGAGCGCGCAAGTGCTCGACCTTGCGGCGGGCCAGAGCACTGTTGAGCGGCACAAAAAAGTTCGGGGCAGCCAGATCGCCGTCGTACTTGGGCACTTCGTACTCGAGAATGAGGTGGTCCCGGAAAGTGTTCCAGGTCAGCTCAGCAACCAGCCGATGATCCTGATGGAGGTCGCCGCGATACGGAGTCAGCACCAGATCCGGCGACACGGTCGCCTTGAGCTCCTCGAAGGCGTCCTTTACCAGCGCCCCCTCGTAGGGCAGGTAGCCGTCACGGAACTTCTTGACAACAATTCGAGTTGACGCGGCCCGTTGCAGCAAGGCCTCGGCACTCCGCAGCGCCTCCACTTCCCGGACGGCGTTGGCGCTCAGGACGACCCACGTGACCGAGGGGGGATTCGGACTCTCCATCAGCCGTAGAATCGTGCCGCCACACCCGATCTCGAGGTCGTCGGAGTGGGCACCCAGGCACAGGACGTGACGGACGCCGAGCTGTTCGAGGCCGACGGTCAGCATGCCGCTCAGGCGGTGCCGTTCGTCGCGTTCCACACCGCCCATGGCTGGTCGCCCCGGGCGTACATCGCGTCGAAGATCTGCTTGTCCTTGGGCGTGTCCATCGCCGCCCAGAAGCCCTTGTGGACATAACCGACCAGCTGGCGGTCGGCGATGAGCCTCCTGAACGGGGCTTCGACGAGCTCCTCGCCGTCCTCGAGGTAGTCGAATATTCGCCGCTTGAAGGCGAAGAAACCGCCGTTAATCTGCAGCCCGGATCCACTTACGGGCTGGATATCTCGGACGAGGCTGTCCTCGGCCACTGAAACGACATGGAAGCTTTGACTCGTACCGGCATGCGGGCTGACACAGACGAAGCTCGCTAGCTTGTCGTGTCGGTGAAAGTGGTCCAGATAGTCGTCGAGCGGAAGATTTGAAAGGCCATCGCTATAGTTCGCCATGAACTCGGCATCGTCGCCGAGATAGCGCTGGACCGCCTTCAACCGCTGGCCAATATTCGCCTGTTCTCCAGTGTCAGCGAACGTGATCTTCCAGCCATCGATGTCGCGGCCAAGCGCGCGGATCATCTTACCGCCTTCGGACAACTCGAAGTCTGAGGGAAGGCACTCGTCGTAGTTCAAGAAGTACTTCTTGATCTGGTCCCCTAGATATCCGAGGCAGAGGATGAATTCTGTATGCCCGTAGTGGGCGTAGTACCGCATCAGATGCCAGATGATCGGGCGATTTCCGATCGTTACCATGGGCTTCGGGATCGTTTCCGCGTGTTCGCGGAGCCGGGTGCCAAGCCCCCCGCAGAACAACACCACTTTCATGTGTCACGTCCTGTCCGGCCGCTGGCCACCCAACGCTCGCCAATCGATGTCTCCTTCAAAAGATTGTGGCGGGCCAGGAGTTCCGCCGCTTTGCGCACGGACTCGAACTTGAGCTCGGACCGTTCGGCAATGTCGAGGAGGCTATGCCGGCCATCAGATTGATTCAGCACCCAGAGCATCGCCATCTCGTCGGCGCCGATCTCTCGATAGAGACCGCGCCGCCCGAGCTGCGGCTCACACTTCGGATTCTGATTGATATAGGTACGATCATCCTCGAGCACATCGATGATCGCTCGGCACGCGGCGAACGAATCGGCCAGCCGATCGGCACGAATCACTGTGAGGTCGTCCGCGGAGCTGTGGTATTCGGGAAAACATTCGTGCGGCGTGCGCGATAACCGCCCAACGGGCAAGTTGAACCCAGGAGAGCAGTATTGCCGCTCCGCGTATCCGTAGGGCGAGAATCGCTGAATCTCGTGCTCGCCGGCGTGGCGCAGGACGTGTGCTGCGGCCCGGTCGATCGGTGCGTCGCCACGCCGGCTCTGCTTGTACGTCAGCCGTCCGGCGTCGCCGAGACATACGAGGACGAGACCATGTCTGATCCGGGTCACCACGTCCTCATTCCGGGAGAGCCACGTGATCGGCCCTATCGTTCCCGGAAGGAAGACGAAGCGGTATGAGTATCGACGCGACTTCGACATCAGAACGCGACCCAGGTGCGCCGCAATGGCGATTCCCGACAGGTTGTCGTTGGCCAGCGAAGGGTGACAGACGTGGCACGAGATCAGGACCTCATCGCACAATTCGCCGGGAACAAACAGCTCGCCGTACGTGAGGGAGCCAGGCTCGAGCGTGGAGTCGATGCAGACCTCATAGTCGCCGTCCTCCAGACTGTCTAGCTGCCGCTGGCTCAAGCAGAAACCCCAAGTCTCAGAGTAAAAGGAGGCGCGATATGGTATCCATTCTGGGCTATCAGGCAGGGTGTGGAGGTGCGGTCTGAGCTCGGCGAGGGACATGCGCCGATGCACAGGGGTACTGTAGCTGACCACGTGAAGGTTCGAGCGCTGAAAGTCGATTACTCTCTGGCCGCGGGCGTTCTTCACCCAGGCATCGCGAATGTTCCACTCCTTGGGCACCGTCCAGTCGAACACGGCCGTCCCGGTCGTGACCTCGTGCAGCGTCAGAGGGACCAGCCGTTGCAGGCGCCGCAAAGTCTCCCGCAAGCCGTCGCCGGTCAGGCTGCGGCACAGTGGATACAGATCGGCAGCGCACTCGTACAACTTCGTCCCTATGTTTTCGGTATCCAAATCGTCACGCACGTCCGGCATGGTCAGTGCACGCCAATCCAAGGTGAGAGGTCCGGATACGTACGATCGCGGTCGCAGATTGTTCGATCGTCTTCTGGCCACGGGATCCGGAAGGAGGGGTCGTCCCATCGAACGCCGTGCGAGTGCTCCGGTGAGTAGAATTCCGAGATCTGGTAAAAAGCCTCGGTGTCGTTCTCCAGAGTCTGGAACCCATGGGCGAATCCCACCGGCACATACATCATCTTCCGGTTCTCAGCGCTCAGGACAGCGGCGAAATGCCCCGCGAAGGTAGGTGATTGTGGTCTAAGGTCGATGATGACGTCGAATATCGAACCGCGTGTACATCTCACCAGCTTCGTCTCGGCGAACGGTGCGCTCTGGTAGTGCATGCCACGCAAGGTGCCCTTGCGCTTGTTGAACGACGTAACACATTGAGCGATGCGCGTCTCCAGTCCACGGGCGTCGAACTCTCGGCGACACCATGTGCGAGCGAACAATCCGCGGTGGTCGATGGCCGGCTCGGGTTCGAGGAGGAACGCGCCTGCGAGGGGCGTGGAAGTGAAGATCACGAGTAGACCTTGACATCCGGGATCGGCACGATGAACTGCGCGCCCCAGCTGCGGATATGCGAGAGCTGCTCCATGATCTCGTCCTTTAAGTTCCAGGGCAGGATCAAGACGTAGTCGGGACGGGTCTCGAAGATCCGTTGGGGCGCGAAGATCGGGATGTGCGTTCCGGGCAGGAACTTGCCTTGCTTGTACGGATTGCGGTCCACGGTGTATTCGAGGAAATCCGTCCGGATACCGCAGTAATTGAGAAGCGTGTTGCCCTTCCCTGGTGCGCCGTATCCGGCGATGCGCTTGCCCTGGCGCCGGGCGCCGATAAGGAACTCGAGCAGGCGACGCTTGGCCTGGTGAACCTGTTCGCTGAACGACGTGTACGTCTCGAGACGACCGAAGCCGGCGGCCAGTTCGCGCTTCCGTAACCTGACAGCACGCTCCTCCACCGGTCGCGCGTCACCTGCGTGGCTTGCGTAGATCCGCAGCGAGCCGCCATGAGTCGCCAGCTCGTCGACGTCGAAAAGTCTCAGCCCATGTGCGCTGAAAATAGCCTCGACGCTCAGGAAGGAGAAGTATGAAAAGTGCTCATGATAGATCGTGTCGAACTGAGTCTCCGCCATCAAGCGCATCAGATGGGGGAACTCGATAGTTACGGTGCCGCCCGGTTTCAACAACAGCTTGATGCCGGCGACGAAGTCGTTGACGTCGGCCACCTGAGCCAGCACGTTGGCGCCGCAGACGAGGTCCGCCTGCGTGCCGGTCGTGACGAGATCGCTCGCTGTTTCACGGCCAAACAGCTTCGTGAGTGTCGGCACGCCCCGGGCAAGCGCCATCTCGGTGACGTTCCTCGCGGGGTCGATGCCGAGGACTGGGATACCCTTGGCAATGAAATACTGCAAGAGGTAGCCATCGTTGCTGCCGAGCTCTATCACGCGACTGCCGGGTCCCAGACCGAGACGCGCGCTGATCAGTTCTACATATGTTCTGGCATGGGCAAGCCAGCTATCCGAATACGATGAGAAATACGCGTATTCGGCAAAGATACTTTCGGGTGATACGTACTTCTCGGCCTGGACGAGGAAGCAGCGCGCGCAGACCCAGACGCGCAGCGGATAAAACGGCTCCATCTGGTTGAGCTGTTCAGCCACAAGATAGGTCTCGCACAACGGCGACATCCCCAGATCGACAAACGTGTGGCGCAGCGGAGCAGCGCAGAACGAGCACTGCGCCATTCTAGGCTGTCCTCCACCGCAGGGTCGCGTCGATTCGCCCCGTAGCCAACAACTGTTCGAGATGGTCGATTCGCTTGAACCGCCGACCCTCGCAGTCGTCGATGACGAGGCGAGCGCGACGATAGGCGTCGTAGAGCTCCTCGACACCGCGCCGCGCATTCCACCTTGGCTCGAAGCTCGGCAAGAGCCTTCCAATCTTGCCAAAGTCGACTCGATAGCAGCGAACATCTGGGCCACCGTCTTTCGCGTAGTCGATGCGGGAGCCATGGACGACATCTTTGACAATGTCGGCAAGCTGTCGGATACGGTAGTTCTCCTCCGTTTGCCCTACGTTCAACGCCTGATTATGGATGACCTGGCGGGGCGCCTCGAGGACGGCCAGAAACGCGCGGGCGATGTCTTCGACGTGCACAATAGGACGCCACGGCGTGCCATCGCTCTTGATATGCACTCGGCCCTTGGCGTACGCCCAAGCGGTCAGGTTGTTGAGCACGAGGTCAAAGCGTAGACGCGGGGATACGCCGTACGCGGTAGCGTTCCGCAGAAACGTTGGGCTGAAGGAATCATCAGCAAGTTCGGCGACGTCCCGTTCCACCCGAACCTTCGAAATTGCATATGGAGTTATTGGATGCAGTGGAGTCGTCTCGTCCACGAACTCATCACCCGCTTGACCGTAGCTGCTGCAGGACGATGAGTAGAGGAAGCGCGGCACGCCGGCTTGCTTGGCGAGTCGCGCGAGGCGGACCGCGGCGGCGTGATTGATATCGTATGTGATGGTTGGGTTGAGGTCACTCAGAGGATCATTGGACAGGGCCGCCAGATGGATGACCGCATCGAAGCCGTTGAGCTCTCTGGTCTGAATATCGCGGACATCGGTGCGCATCTCCGGGATTTCAAAAAGACCCGGACAGAATGTGCAATCCCGGAAGAGATCACTATCGAGCCCGATGACGGTGTGTCCCGCCTGTGCGAGCATCGGTACCATCACCGCGCCGATGTAACCCCTATGCCCGGTCATGAGCACGCGCATTATTGAAGGCTTTCTGTTGGGCGCCGCTACGATTGCATGCTATGTGCCACACAATCGCACTGGCGTTCGGCGTTGGCGACGTACGCGACATTCACAAGTTACAAATCGAAGTGGCATGGCCGAGACTCATTGAGTCCTGGACTCGTATGCAAGAGTGGATCGGCGAACGGAGCCCCCTCGCGAACTCAGTCAAGATCCGCCGAAATCGCGCGGTTGTGGCCCGCCTTAGCGGCATCCACAAATGAATAAGGCGGTTTGATCGCTCAGCGCAGCCCTACGCGTGGTCGAAGCTTTCCCGAGTCAATCGGCCG
>Ga0075428_100006636_pt1 | contig 12868 bp, 11 predicted proteins | sample RhiMetdeltSRZDD2_FD_75291 | JGI IMG/M metagenome (GOLD analysis project Ga0075428, IMG submission 75291) | Populus rhizosphere microbial communities from Tennessee, USA - Rhizosphere MetaG P. deltoides SRZDD2 | ecosystem: Host-associated > Plants > Roots > Rhizosphere > Soil | place: USA...
GGAGATAAATGCGATATCGCTGGCGCGTGGCTGCAGTCCTGAAAGCGACGCGCGCAATGTCTCGCGCAACTCGTCCACATAGGCAGAATGCGAGGCGTAGTCGACGGGAATCCTCGTTGCCGGCACGCCATCTCGCTCGCATGCGGCCATGAGCTCGTCCAACGCCGCTGCGTTACCCGTGACTACGGTCGAAGACGGGCCGTTGTGCGCGGCAATGGAGATCAATTCACTCCATGGTTCGATCAACCTGCAGACCTGCTCAACAGGCCGCGGAATCGAGACCATGCCGCCGGTTCCCGCGATTGCGGTTATCGCCCTGCTACGCAAAGTGACGACCTTCGCGGCCTCCCGCAAAGACAGGGCGCCCGCGACGTAGGCGGCGGCGATCTCGCCCTGCGAATGGCCGATGACGGCATCGGGCTGGATTCCTAGCGCTCGCCATTGCGCCGCCAGCGACACCATCACCGCGAAAAGCACGGGCTGCACCACATCCACCCGGTCGAGGCTCGGAGAGCCGATCTCGCCACGCAAAGCCTCGAGCAGCGACCAATCGACAAACTCGGCGAAAGCGGCCACGCAGAGCTGCATTTGATCGGCGAACACCGGAGCAGAGTCCAGGAGTTCCACCGCCATGCCCGCCCACTGCGACCCCTGGCCGGGAAAGACGAAGACCGTCCCCCCGGTGGCAGCGGCCTTACCAGTAACTACATTCGGTGCCGGTGTGCCGGTGGCAATCGCCGCCAATCCGCTCAACAACTCGTCACGGTCGGTTCCGACCGCAACCGCGCGGTAGTCGAATAGTGTCCGAGTGGCGGCGAGTGAGTACGCCAGGTCATGCAGATCGAGGTCGCTGCGTTGCTCGACGAATTGCCGCAACCGGGCCGCTTGATCAGCCACCGCCTGCACCGACTTGGCTGACAACACCCACGGCATCGCTGCGGGGGGATGAGGGGCCGACTCCACAGTCGGACGCTTCGCCGGCGCCTCTTCGATAATGACGTGAGCATTCGTCCCGCTGATGCCGAACGACGACACCCCGGCACGCCGCGGTCGACCGGCTTGGTCGGGCCACGGGCATGCGGTACCGACCAACTTGATAGTTCCGGACGACCAATCCACCTGCGGCGTAGGTGAATCCAGATTCAAGGTCGCAGGCACCACGCCGTGCCGAATCGACTGTATGACCTTGATCATCCCGGCGACGCCGGCCGCCCACTGTGTATGACCGATGTTCGACTTGACCGAGCCGACCAGCAGTGGCCGGGCCGAGGAGTGGGCCTCGCCGTAGGTTTCCTGCAACGCTTTTGCTTCGATCGGATCGCCGACTCGAGTGCCAGTCCCGTGCCCCTCGACCACGTCGATGTCACCTGCAGTCAGGTCCGCTGCCCTCAGGGCTTGACGAATTACCCGCTGCTGGGCTGGACCGCTGGGGGCCGACAGCACATTGGAGGCCCCATCCTGTCCGACCGCGGTGCCCCGGACGAGCGCAAGTACTGGATATCCGAGTGCGCGCGCATGCGACAGTCGGGCCAGCACCAGCACCGCGGCGCCTTCGGCGAGGCCGAACCCGTCCGCCGATGCAGCGAACGGCTTGGATCGGCCGTCCTGCGCGAGCGCGCCCTGTCGGCCGAGTCCGACAACACTGCTGGGCGAGCACACCACCGTTGCACCGCCCGCAACCGCCAAGTGACATTCACCCGAGAGCAACGACTGCACGGCAAGATGTACTGCGACCAAAGATGACGAGCACCCGGTGTCGACCGACAGCGCTGGGCCCTGTAGCCCAAGCGTGTAGGCAACTCGTCCCGATGCGACGCAGACCGAAGTACCCGTTGCAAGATGCCCGGAAAATCCCCCGGCCTCCTCGTAGATGCGGGGGCCGTACTCCTGTGCAGTCACACCGATGAACACGGCGGTGTCACTGCCATGAAGCGAAGTCGGATCGATGCTCGCCCGCTCCAATGCTTCCCACGTTATTTCGAGAAGCAACCGCTGCTGCGGGTCCATGGCTTGGGCCTCACGCGGACCAATCCCGAAGAACGCCGCGTCGAAATCACCGACATTCGACAGAAACGACCCCGCGCGCACGTATGTAGCGCCGGGCGCATCGGGGTCAGGCCCGAATAGCACATCGAGATTCCACCCGCGGTCGGTGGGAAACTCCGAGACGGCGTCACGTTCCTCGGATAGCAGCTGCCACAGGTCATCCGGTGAGCTGACGCCGCCCGGTAAGCGACATCCGATGCCCAGAATGGCGATCGGCTCGTTGGGCTGATGCGCGCGCTTGTGCTCGCTGAGCTCAACGGCCATCGGTGCCGCATCGAACATCACTGCGACGCGCTTCGCGTTGCCGATTGATCGTGTCCGGGCTCTTGCTCTCCTTTGGCCGCGGCGCGTTTCGGTTTCTTGTCGACTTGGCCGGGGGGATGCTGCTCGACGGTGGACGCGTTGTCAGCCGACGTCTCCACCGACGTTCGGACCGCCGCGCTGGCGTCGGCGACACCAGCGGTGAGATACGGGCTAACAGACGGATGCGTGACGGACCCCGTCGTGCGATGGCGCGGCCCCGCAGATGTGCTTCCATTACTCATCGCCGTGCCCTCCACTCCGTCTTAGCGAAACGACGGCCACCGCATCCGGGTGTCGCGCTCCGCGAGGGAATCGTCGCTCCGATGCGCTATGACGGATGCAGTAGTGGAGCACTGCACTCTCCGCGGCCTCGGGCCGTACTACTGCAGTGCGTCGTGGCGGGGTAGCAGGGCGACGAGTTCGTCGCGGGTGGCCGTTCCGGTCTTCAACATGGCGCGGTACATGTGACTCTCGACAGTACGGACGGAAAGGGTCAGTCGCTCGGCAACCGCTCGATACGACAATCCCTCACTCATGAGCATCACGATCTCTGCTTCGCGGTCGGTCAGCGGCAAGGCCTCGCTGGCGCGACGAAGCGCCGGCGTGCAGGCGCCGCCGCACCTGACAGCTAGGGCGTCTGCACTCGTCGAGCATGCCAGTGCGGACCCTCGTTTGCCTTGGCGACGATATGTCATGGCGGCGTGGGCGGCGGCGTCCGCGGCGGCAATGAGATCACCCATGCGCTCGAATTCTTCTGACACCGAACGTAACTCAGCCGCATCACTGTCGCACAGCGCAGCGGCAAAGCGCGCGGCTAGCGCTGCTCGTGGCCCTTCGACGATCGATTCGAGCTCGCGCAACCTAGGCGCGCCTGTGCGATCGCCAAACTGGGTAGCGGTCTGCAGGCATAGCACCTCCGCCGCGAATCGCCCTGTTGCTCTGGCTCTTTCGGCAGCCGATAATAGGACGGCGATCGCCTCGCTGACGGCGCCCTCGCTGGCGGCCACCCAGGCCTGCGCCAGGCTTCGTTCATAGTCCAGAGACCGGTATTTACGTTGGACCTTGTCGAGCGCGGCAAGCGCCGCGACGGCATTATCAGTCAGACCACGTATCGCGAGTGCCGTCACATGGGGTATGCGATAACGGTATCCCCAGCCGATGGCATGAGATACAGACAGCCCGTCTGCCGCTTGCTCCAGCAGCGAGCATGCGCTATCCAAATTTCCGGCCCCAAGAGCAGCCCGACCCGCGACGGCAGCACCGAGTAATTGGGCCGCTCCCGGAAGATCGGCTGCCTGCTGGCGTATGCGCTCGGCTCCGTCCAAAGCCCCTGGGATCTGGCCCGATAACAGCAGTGCGCCGACTTCTGCGTCAGCGATGTTGAACCTCATGTGTGGAGCGTCAAGACAACGTGTCGCGACGGTATACCCCGCTTGCGCGGCCGAAACGGCATCGGTTGTGTGCCCGGCGTCCCCGAATATCTGGGCGAGCGCCCAGGCTATCTCCGCGCCAACGACAGGCACAGCGTCCAACGCAATATTCTTCGACGCCTGCATCGCCGCAGCCGGCTGATCCATCGCGAACCAATACACGGTCAGGAAGGCATCGATATAGGTGCGCGCACGGGCAGGTGCGACGCGCGACGCCTCGTCGATGAATTCTTTGGCCCTCACCGGATCACCAAGAGCCCACATCAAGTTGCTGGACCGCAGGAACGCGAATCTGGCGCGGTCCTCATCAGATAACTGGTCGGTGCGGACGTCTGCGAGCACAGCCTCAGCCTCCTCGCCGCGGCCTAGCCACGACAAGGCATGGGCGCGAAGGAGATTGGGCTCCGGTCCCGCTCCGGCATCGATTGCCGCTTCCGCGAGACGATCCGCGAGTGGCAGGTCTGCCAGCCAGACCGCGCCATGAGCTGCTCGCACTAACAAATCGGCGTCTGGGGTGAGGTCGGAGTCCAGACTCAACGTCGCGCGGCGCACGACGACTCGTATGTCGTCGCGGTCAGTGGATGCAGCGAGTTCGGTGGCAATCAATCCCCGCAGCCGTCGTAACCTGATGTGCGCTGCCCGCTTGCGGCGTACCTGTCCGTAAAGCGGATGCGCCACCCGCACCTCGATGCTGCGACGGGCAGGCTCCAGCTTGATAACACCGCGGGTTTCGGCCTCCTCCACCGCCGCTTCATCGGTAATCCGCGTCAGGACCTCAAGGTCGATCGGCTCGCCGACAGCCAACACGTCGATCACATCACTGACCGGCGTGGGCAGGTCACCGATGCGCGATTCGATGAGTTCGACCAGGCCGGGCGGCATGATCGGATCACCCACCCAACGCCAGTACCCGCGCTCGTGCACGATCCGGCCGTCGGCAACTTCCTGCTCGACAATGTTACGCAGATACAGAACATTGCCTTGAGTCAGCTTCCATAGTCGCTGTGCCGCATCGGAATCCACCGGACCTTCCAATGCTGCCGACAGCAGCGCGGCGGTTTCGTCGAGCGACAGTTGCTTGAGGTCGAGTCGATCGAATCGGCCAGCCGTCCATAGCTCCTGTATCGCAGGAGGCATCGGCGCACCGTCTCGGACGGTGAGTATCACTTTCGCCGCGCCCCGCTGCACGATCTGATGCACCACAAAAGTCGACAGTTCGTCGAGCATGTGTACGTCGTCGACACCCAGGATCACGTTGCTGGCAGAAGATGCGGCGGACAGCGAGTCGATCACACCCCGCAGCAACTGAAACGTATCCGTGACACCCGTTGGCGCCCACGCGGTGAAAGCGCCCAGCGGAATAGCCCGCGCAGACGCGCTGCCCGCCGTCCATCGGGTTTCACAGCCCTGCGCAGCGGCGGCAGCCAACGCCTCATAGGCGATCCGACTCTTCCCCACACCCGCCGCCCCGCAAACAAGGACGCCAGAGACAGCCGAGGCGGAGATGGCGGCCTCGATGGTTCGCATCTCCTCGGTGCGGCCAATTAACGGCCACGACAAACGCACCTTAAAGAGCCTAAGAGGCCTGGGCTCGCGAACGTGCAGTTATGGCGACTTCGCCCTAGTCAGCTGCAGTAGTCGGGCGATTGCCTTCGCAAAGTGCAGGGCTCGACTACTGAATCCAGCTCATCGGCAGACCCTGACGATCGCTGACGTGAGCACTCGCGCTCGCAGTTATCGAGAGGAGGAGCCATGCTCAAGAAACTGTTCGTCACCGCCGCCGCAGCAGCGGCCGTGTCTGTTCCCCTCGCCGGAATGGCATGGGCAGACCCGCCCGACGACACGGGCAAGGATGGCGGAATAGGCCAAGGGGGTATGCCACAGAGGATCAACGAGATAGCCGCAAATCAGGGAATTCCGGACCCAAACGGCCCTCTCGAGCCGAATCCTCCCGGGTCGATAACCAGTCAACTAAAGGATACTGTTTGCACCACGCATTGCAGCATTCCTCAGGCCTACGGGACCTTGTTGGATGTCTTCTATCCGGATGTATACCCGGACAAGACCCCTGTAGGAATGGGCGTCAAGGCTTCCGGACCTGGGTGCAACCGCGGGCACACCGCCGCCACCGACCCAAGCTCCCCGAACTTCCCGGGAAACTGCCCCCGCTAAAGAAGGGGCGATTCGTGGCGCCCGCATCGCGTTTCGTACGGTGCGGGCGGTCCACTGTCGAATTACTTGCCGTCTTTCTTGACCTTCAGCACCTGCTTGCGCAGCCCGTCGGTGGCGGTTTCCATCGCCCCCTTCATCGCCCGCTTGAGCACGAATCCCGGCAGCGGCACCGATAGGTCGATCGTGATGTCGAACTTGACCTTGGTTTTGTCCCCCTCCGGGGTCAGCGTGTAGCTGGCGTCCTGCGACTTCAGCTGACCCGCGGAGATCAGGGTCCAACTCGCTTTGTTGTCCGTCCATGTGTACTCGACAACCTGTTCGTCCGAGATGCCCGCGGATTTGACCTTCATCTTGACTCGCTTGGGCCTGCCATCGTCGTAGGCCTCGAGGACCTCGGCACTCTGGTACTGCGGAGACCACGTCGGTGTCGACTCGACGTCGGCGATGACGTCGAGAATCTCGTCGGGACTTGCCTCGATCACGACCTCACGGGAATCGCTGGTAGCCATGGCGCGACCTTAGCTGGTTTACGGTTTGCGTCATGGAGCTTTGGGAGCTGGCGGCCCGTGAACGCATCAGGGACACACTGGCCCGGTACAACTGGTCGGGCGACGCACTGCGACTCGACGCGCTTGCTCAAAGTTTCAGCGAGGACGGCGAGCTGGAGCTGCGCGGCGGCGAACACGTACGTGGACGCGCCGCGATCGTCGAGCTTCTAAGTGGCGTCGTCGCCGCACCGAAGCCGACCGCGCAAGCGGCGGGAGTGAAGCGGATCGTGCGCCACAACGTCACAAACATCCGCTTCACCGAGATACGCCCGGACGAGGCGCGAGTCGCCTGCTACTTCACGGTCTTCACTGAGATCGGCCTCGATCACTACGGGCGCTACCGAGACGTCTTCGTACCCGTGGGCAACGACTGGCTGATCCGCCATCGCTTCGTCTCGACCGACTGGAGCGCACCCGATTCGACGATGGCTAGGACGCATTGACTATGCGTTAATGGCGACAAAGTGCGAGTACGCGCCACCATACGCGCGGAGTCAACGGCACACGCTAAGGCGCCGCGGACCCAGTTGGCGAGCGCGCTCTTCACCCCCCAGATTCACAAACGAAACCCTCAACTGAGGGAATTCGCTGGTTGCCCCAACGCATTTGGTTTCGCTCATATCGATGAAATCGTGTTAATTTTGGTCTTGCGAGCACGCTGCGACCGCCTCGGTAGGCTCGTCACATGAGCGCCGACATCGATCCCAGGGTTCCACCGAGCGGCACCGGTTGCGTCGAATGCGATGCGGTCGGGGGCTGGTGGGTCCACCTTCGCCGCTGCGCCGCGTGCGGCCACGTCGGCTGCTGCGACGACTCGCTAGCGCGGCACGCGTCGGCGCATTGGCGCGAAACCGGGCATCCGATCATCCGGTCCTTCGAACCGGGCGAAGACTGGTTCTGGAATTTCGCAACGAACGAGTATGACGACGGGCCCGAACTCGCCGCGCCCGAATGCCATCCGGTCGATCAGCCGGCACCCGGGCCGAGCGACAGGGTGCCCGCGGATTGGGTCCAGCAACTGCGTAGCCGCTGAGCGCTCGTGGTCAAGGCCGGCAGCGAAAGCACACTGACTGTCCTCGTCGCGTTCGGTGCAAATTTCGCGATCGCGGCCGCCAAAACCGCTGCCGCCGCGGTGTCCGGTTCGGCGTCGATGGTGGCCGAAGCGGCGCATTCCTGGGCCGACACCGGCAACGAAGTGCTGCTACTGGTTGCGAACCGGCGCAGTGCGCGTCCCGCCGACGATCGCCGACCACTTGGCTATGGCCGCGAGGTTTACGTGTGGTCGTTGCTCGCCGCCATTGGCCTGTTCGTCGTCGGCGCGTCGGTGTCGATCTGGCACGGCGTCAGCGAGCTCGTCGGTGGTGAGCAGGCCCACGGCCGTGACTACGCGCTGGCCTACGTCGTGTTAGCCATTTCCTTTGTACTGGAAGGAATCTCGTTCTTCCAGGCCGTCAGGCAACTGCGGGCCGAGGCACACCGTCTCGATCGTGACCTGCTCACGCACGCGCTGGAGACGTCGGATCCGACCACGCGCGCGGTGTTCGCCGAGGACGCCGCTGCACTCATCGGCATCGTCATCGCCCTTGGCGGCATCGGGCTGCACGAACTCACCGGGGTGGCAGCGTGGGATGCGGTGGGCTCGATCCTTGTGGGCGTGCTGCTCGGCGTGGTCGCGGTACTGCTGATCGACCGCAACCGCCGGTTCCTGACCGGTGAACCCGGTTCCGCTGACCTACGGAATGCGGCCATAACTCGGGTTCAACAGCTACCCGACGTGGCTGAGGTGCGGTACCTCCGGCTGGAATTCATTGGCCCCAAACAGCTTTTCCTCGTCGCCAGCGTGGACCTCACTGGCGACGATGCGGAGTCGTCGGTCGCGCGTCGGCTGCGCCGCTTGGAGCGCGAATTGGAAACCGACCCGTATGTGGTCGATGCCGTCCTGACGGTTTCCGAGCCCGACGACGCGGGTAGTCAGAGCAGGTGAACACGAAGAAGCCCAAGACCGCCGAATCGGACGTCGGCGCACAGGGCGCGGACGACGACGTCGAGAGCGATCCCGCCAAGGGATCCGACGATCGCGTCGACTGGTCCGACGAAGGTGGCGCCACGCCGAGCGGCCCCGCAGGGGATACCGACGACCGCTAGATCGCGGCACCTAAGGCCGCCAGTGTCTCGGCGGCAGAGTATTTCGGTGTCCACCCGAGCTGTGACTTTGCCTTGGCGGTGTCCATCACCACAGACGTGCGGCCCACATGCAACCACTCCAACGCCGACGGTACAAACGGCAGACGCGCGATGACCTCCGACGCGGCCGACGCCGCCGCCCGGGGAAGCCGGAACGGCCTCGCGCCAAGTGTCTCGGCCACGTCAGACATTGACAGCACTCCGTCGGCTGCGATGTTGTAGGCACCTGGTGGAGCGGAAGTCGTTGCCGCCAAGGCGATTGCGGCAGCCACGTCGTCGTGGTGCACCAGCTGCAGCGGCGTACCGGGATCGGGGAACGGCGGCTTGAGCAACGGCAGCGCCTGCGCGACCCGCTTCACCGGACCGGGCAGCTGGTTCCATGGCATCGCCTCGGCGAGCGCGGGCGCCTTCGGTCCGGCGACGATGCACGGCCGCAGCACATAGACATCAAGCGATGAGTCGGCCGTGACTTCGACAAGTGCGGATTCGCAGGCGGCCTTCTGCTCGGAGTAGTAGTGCTCGGGTGAGCCGCGGGTCGGTACATCCTCGGTGATCGGCATCGGATTGTCGGCGTGGTAGCCGTACGCCGCCACCGACGAGGTGTACACCAGGCGACAGGGCCGGTCAGCTGCCACCGTCGCTTCGAAGACGTTGCGGGTGCCCTCGAGGTTGACGCGCGCGCTTTCCTCACGCGAGCCCATGATGATGAAGGCCAGATGGACCACCACGTCGGCGTCAGCGACCAACGCGTCGACCGCGGCGCGGTCCAGGATGTCGCCCTGTAGATATTCTGTTCGGGTCCACCCGTGCGCAGCCGGATCGAAGGGACGCCGGGCCATCCCGATGATTCGCTCGACTTCAGGCGCATGTTCGAGCGCCTCGACCGCTGAGATCCCGATGTCGCCGGTTGGACCCGTGACGGCAACTGTGAGAGCCATACTCGTCGGCGTTCCCCGCCGCCGAGATCTTGAAACGCGTCAGGTCGCGTCGGCGAGTACCGCCTGTGCGGCGTTGTAGCCGGGGATGAACGTGATCCCTGGCCCGCCGTGGCACCCGGCACTCCCGAGGTACAGCCCGTCGATCGGAATCGGTTGGTCGACATAGCCTTTCGGCCCTGGCCGGTTGGTCCCGATCTGGTCGGGATGAATCAGCCCGTGACAGTAGTCGCCGCCAGGTGCGCCGAACATGGTGCCCATGTGCTTAGGCGTGAATGTGGTGTGCCTGAGGATCAGGCTTTCGAAGTTGGGCGCGAGCCGGGTGATCTTGTCGATGACCCGTTGCCCCATCTCCACTTTCATCTCGCCGTAACCTGCGTCGCCCTCCTCGATCGGGAACCACAGCGAAAACGCCGACGCCGCGTGCTTGCCGGGCGGTGCCAGGTCGGGGTCGTTGACGGACGGAATCTGCACGGCGATGGACGGGTCGGCCGGCACAATGCCGCGTCGGCAATCCTCCCACTGTTGTTGCAGCTCCTCAGGCGTGCTGAAAATCCCGATGTTCGACTGCATCGCGGGGTCGTTGAGCAATTCGTAGGGCGATGCGAATTCCGGTATGCCGTCGAGTGCGAAGTGCATCTGCAGGTAGCTGCCGCGGTGGTCGACGCGCGAGAACCGCTCCCTGATGTCTGCTGGCACGGCGGCGCCGTCGACCAATCCGTTGATCGTGAGGTCGGGTGCGATGCCCGAAACGACGACCGGTGTAGTGAATGTCGTGCCGTCTTCGAGGCGGACCCCGGTAATACGCCCGTCGGCGACCAGGATCTCGTCGACCTTGCTGCGCAGCCGTAGTTCACCGCCGTTCGCGGTGAAGACGTCGCACAGGTGCGACGTGAGCGCCCCGATACCGCCTCGCACCTTCTTGACCAACAGCGCGTTCTCGTCCGGGACAGCGAATCCGTACGCGAGCGCCGCCGCGGTGCCGGGAGTCGCTGGCCCGCGGTAGGTGGTATTGCACGCCAGCAGCGACAGCATGCCTCGCAGCGCGCCGTGCTTCTCCTTGTCTGGCAGGTACCGGTCGAGCACGTCGGTGACCGAGCCGAACAGCAGGTCGGTGATCGTCGAGCGCTCGAATTCGGTTGTCGCGCAGGCGTACATCTCGTCGAGGGTTTTCGGGGGCTTGCCGGCGTCGAAACGTCCCAGCGCCCGCGTCGGCGCTTGGCACCAGGCCAACAGGCCGGCCATCCCGTTGACGGCCTCCGCACCGTGCACGTCGTTGATGTGCGTCATCAGCTTCATCGGGTCGGTGTAGTAGATGAGGGGATCGTCGCCGACGCCGCGCAGGGATACCGACATCACATCGAGCTCGACGTTCGGCAGCTCGTCGAGCCCGAGTTCGCGGCTCACCGCTACCGACGTCGGAATCTGCACCGAGCCGGCGATCTCGAACTTGTAGCCGTCGAACAGTTCCACCGTCGACGCCATCCCGCCGGCGTACAGCTTGGAGTCGAGGCAGAGCGTGCGTAACCCCGCACGCTGCAGAAGTGTGGCCGCAGTCAGTCCGTTGTGGCCCGCGCCGATGACAATCGCGTCGTAGTCCGCCATCGGCTGAGGCTGACACGCACGGCGTAGTTTTGTCAATATTGACGAAACTACGCGTTAGTCCGTGTCGCCAAGCCCCGTCCTCAACGATTTCAGCGCGGCGCGGCAGAGCCGGTCGAGCTCCGGCAGTGACCGGTCGTTGCCGAGCATCCAGACCTCCATCGCGCCGAACACCGCGGCGGCGATGCAACGTGCGGTGACCGTGATGAGCATCCGCTCGTCGGTGCCGGCCTGCGGCGGATTGTCACCGGCAAGCCGATCCTCGATCGCGTCGGCGAAATCGGCCTCCAGCTGGCGGATATGCCGCACGATCCGACCGGGATCGAGTTCCTGGGCACGCAACGAGGCGATCTGAGTGACTGCCCAATCGTCATACGGCGCAGCCATGATCGCCGCCTGCACGGATTCGATGATCGGCTCATCGGCTGGGCGATCCGCCAGCGCGACGCGGAACCAGTGGACGCCCGCGTCGTAGTCGGCGAACAACAGATCGTGCTTCGACGCGAAGTGGCGATAGAAAGTGCGCAGCGAGACGCCGGCGTCGCCCGCGATCTGTTCGGCCGACGTCTCGTCGACCCCCTGCGCGATGAACCGCACCAGCGCTGCGCGCCGCAAAGCCTCGCGCGTACGCTCGCTGCGCGCCGTTTGGGCAGGCCGGACCATGTGCGTAAGGTACCCCAACTCGGTTGTGTCAATATTGACAAAACTCAGATCGGTGGCGAGACTCCGGGAATGGTCTCCCTCGTCGTGCACGCGCTCCTCGGCATCGCCGTCGTCTGGTTCACCGTCGCATCGAATCCGAAGATCTTTTCCCGCCCCCCGGACGGTCCGCGGTTCTCCGCCCTGGAAATTGCGTTCTGGGCGATCGGTCTCGCGTCGCTCCCGCTGTGCTGGTATTTCAACATCAACTATGTGTACGAGTACTCGGCGAACCCGTTCTGGGGCGAGGGGGCCGACTGGTCCCAATTCATTTCGCTGGGTTACGCCAATCCCGCCGCAGCTTCGGCCAGCGCGGACTACACGATCGTCAATGTTCTTCTGCTGCCGTTGTACACCATCCTCGACGGGCGGCGGCGTAACATCCGCCGCCCGTGGTTGTTCTTCGTATCGAGCCTCTTCACCAGCTGCGCATTCGCGTACGCCTTCTACTTCGCGACCATTGAGCGGCAGCGTCGGCACAAAATTGCCGACATCGAGGTGCCGTCTGGCGTGTGACACTGCACGTGTGAAGGTTCACCACCTCAACTGCGGGACGATGCACCCGATTCTGTGCGGCAAGACGGTGTGCCACGTCCTTCTCGTCGAGACCGACAATGATCTGGTGCTCATCGACGCTGGCTTCGGGTCGAAGGACTGCGCCGATCCCGCGCGCCGCCTGGGTCCGGCGAGGCGAATTCTTCGCCCGGCGCTCGATCATCAGGAGGCCGCCATCAATCAGGTTGAGCGGCTTGGCTTTCGCCGCGAGGACGTGCGCCACATCGTCATCACCCATTTCGACCCCGACCACATCGGCGGCATCTCCGATTTCCCCGAAGCCCAGATACACGTCACCACTGCGGAGGCGGACAGCATGCTGCGCGCCCCGTCCCTCAACGAGCGGATCCGCTTCCGCGCGGTGCAATGGGCGCACGGCCCCAAGGTCATCGAG
>Ga0075428_100006637_pt1 | contig 12868 bp, 10 predicted proteins | sample RhiMetdeltSRZDD2_FD_75291 | JGI IMG/M metagenome (GOLD analysis project Ga0075428, IMG submission 75291) | Populus rhizosphere microbial communities from Tennessee, USA - Rhizosphere MetaG P. deltoides SRZDD2 | ecosystem: Host-associated > Plants > Roots > Rhizosphere > Soil | place: USA...
GGCGGGTTGGTGGCCGGCTGGCAACGCTACCTCGCCACACGGTCCCCCGTGCTGGCAGTGCCCGCTAAGCCCTCCATTGCCGTGCTGCCCTTTGCCAACCTGAGTGGCGACCCAGCACAGGACTATTTCAGCGATGGCATGACCGAGGTACTCATTACCGATCTCTCCAAGGTTGCGGACCTGTTTGTCATCGCTCGCAACTCTGTCTTCACTTACAAGGGCAAGGCCGTGGAGGTCAGCAGAGTCGGCAAGGAGCTGGGGGTGCGCTATGTGCTGGAGGGCAGCGTGCTCAAGGCCGGAGACAAGGTGCGGATCACGGCTCAGCTGGTGGATGCTACCACAGCCTATCATCTGTGGTCGGAGCGCTATGACCGTGACCTGCAAAACATTTTTGCCCTGCAGGATGAGCTGGCGCAGAAGATCCTGCTCGCGTTGCGCGTCAAGCTCACACCCGCGGAGCAAGCGCGGTTTCGGCGCGCTCCGACCGCCAATCTGGAGGCCTATGACTACTTTTTGCGCGGGCGGGAGTCGTATTGGCGCTTCACGAAAGAGGCGAATGTCCAGGCGCAGCAGATGTTCGAGCGCGCCATCAGCCTGGACCCGCAGTATGCGGCGGCGTACGCGGCCCTCAGTACAAGCCGCTTCCAGGATTGGCGCAATGGGTGGTCCCCGCAGTCTGCGCTGGAGCAGGTCTTGGCCCTGGCGCAGAAAGCGGTCGAACTGGACGACTCCCTCCCCCTCGCCCAGCGGGCGTTGAGCTTTGTCTATCTGTGGAAGAAGCAGCATGACCGGGCCATGGCTGCGGCTGAGCGGTCCCTCGCCCTTGATCCCAACGATGCGGATAGTCATCTCACCTTGGCGGGGGTGCTGAACTTTGCGGGGCGACCGGAGGAAGCCATTGGCGTGATGGCGCAGGCGATGCGTCTCAACCCCGCGTACCCGGTCCAATACCTTGTCAGATTGGGTACTGCCTATCACCTGACAGGACGATATGAGGAGGCCATTACCGCGGCGCAGAGAGCCCTCGCCCGTAACCCAAATGTGTTTGGCGCCCACGAGCTCCTGGCGCTCAGCGCGAGCGAGTTAGGGCGGGAGAAGGAGGCGCGGGCTGCTGTGGCAGAACTCCTGAAGCTCGCGCCCAATTTCCCTCTTCTGGAGACTCAGAAGCTCACGTTACCGTATAAAGATCCAGCGATCGTAGAGCGCCATCTTGACCTCCTGCACCGGGCGGGGGTGCAATGGCGCTGGCACACCGCCAACCACGAGGCCCTCGGCCACGTGTGGTCGGGGCTGGAGTCATTGTCGCGCTACACGCAAGCCGAGACGACACAGGCGCGGCAGAGGTTTGAGCGCGCCATCGCGCTGGACCCGCAGTATGCCGGGGCGCACGCCTTCCTGGGCTGGACCTACTTGCAGGAATGGATCTGGCAATGGAGTGCAGATCCCCAGGCTTTGGATCGGGCTGTAACACTGATCCAACAGGCCCTCGCCCTGGATGCCTCTCTGCCCTCAGTTCACGGGCGCTTAAGCCTGGTCTATGTGTGGAAGAAGCAGCATGAGCAAGCCATCGCCCAGGCCGAGCAGGCGGTCGCCCTCGATCCCAACGATACGGAGGGCTACCTGAGGCTGGCGGAGGTGTTGAACTTTGCCGGGCAGCCGGAGAAAGCCCTGGGGTGGGCGGAGAAGGCGCTGCGCCTCCGCGCTCCGTTTCCGGGCGGCGAGTACTTAGCCGTCGTCGGCTGGACCTATCAATTACTGAGGCGGTATGAGAAGGCGATTGCCTTACTGCAGCAAGCAATCGGCTATGCGCCCCAGCATCCGGGTTTCCGCGCCCTCCTGGCCGTCAGCTATAGTGAGGTGGGGCGGGAAGAGGAGGCCCGGGCGGCGGCCGCAACACTCCTACGGCTCAATCCCCACTACTCCGTGGAGGTTGACAGGCAGCGGCTCCCCTATACAGATCTAGCAGTATTAGACCGTTATCTAGCCGCCCTGCGCAAGGCTGGGCTGCAGTGACGGGTAGAGACACCACAGCAGGGCAGTCCTGCACCTAACACCCATGCGAGGTGGGCACGATAGCCAACGAGGCGCACCTATATGTCCCTCACTGCCCCTCTACCTGAGATTCGATCCCGCGGCCTTACGCCTGCCGTTTGAAGGCGCGATACGACACTCGCCCCTGGCGTTGGAGCATGGCGATCGCCTGCTGCAGGACCTCCTCGAACGTCACGGTGTCCCCTCCGCGTCTCTGATGGGGATGGCAGGCGCAACCCTAGGGCTGCCGGGCGAGAGCCTCTTTCACCGCCTCGGGATTGTGGGCAATGACCTTAAGCAGGGTGCGGGCGGCCCGATCGGGTACGAAGCGCCCCTGTTCCCAGTCGCGTACCGCGCTGAGAGACAAATGAAACGTCGCCGCAAATTCCTTCTGGGTGAGCCCGAGCTTTTCCCGGATCGCCTTGAGGTTTGGCACCCGCTCTAGGTGCTGTAGTTCTTCCTCAGTCAAGGGCGGATTGTCCGGATCGGCCAGTGCTGCGGCATGCATCTCCGCCTCAGTCATCGCGTCGAGCCGCGCCCGCTCCTCGTCGCTCAGCTTCGGGAGGTTATCCGGATCAAGTTCAAATCTCGTGATAGTGCCGTCGCTCATACGGTTCTGCTTGTCGTGCGGAGATCAGGCGAATGTTGCCATGACGCATGGTGTAGACCACTACCAGCACCCGGTTATCCACCATCCCTATGGTCTTAAAGCGCACTTCTCTATAGTCTTCACGGTCATCAACGAGCTCGAGTCGGTACGGGTCATCAAACACCCGCGCGGCATACGCGAAACGCACGCCGTGTTTCGCCACGTTCTCGGCGGCTTTGGTCTCGTCCCATTCGAAAACCATACCTTACAGTACGGGATACCCGGATCTCTGTCAATGGCATGTTGCACCACTGCTTCACTCTAACTTGGCCAACGCCGCCTCGGCCTGGGGCAGCCAGAAGGTCATGTCCATGGCGCGGTACAGGTCGATGGCCGTCACCAGTGCGGCGCGGGCTTGCTCCCACTGGCCGCCCTTGCCATACAGGGTGCCGAGGCCGTGGTGGCAGTGGGCCTGCAGCGGGCGCATGCCGAGTTCCTCGGCCAACGCCAGCGCCTCCCGGTACCGTGCCTCGCTCTGGGCCACCTCCGGCGGGTCTGCCTGAGCATGGACAGCGCCCAGCTGGTAGAGCGCTTCCGCCTCGAACCCGCGCTCCCTGAGCTGCCGACTCAGGGCGAGTGCTTGGTGCGCATGCTGCCCTGCCTCGTCGACGCGGCCCGCCAGAAGACAGACCGCGCTGAGCCACGCGACCCAGAGGGATTGAGCGCTCAGCGTGCCGATACGGCGACTTTCCCGGAGCGCCTCTTCAAGGAGAGCACGCCCCTCGGCAGTGCGCCCCGCAAGCGCAGATGCATAGCCGAGGGGCGCCGCGGTGGATAGTCCTATCTCCCGGTTGGCGGTGGCACGACAGAGGGTCAGGCCCCGGTCGAGCACGCGGATCGCAGCCTCCAGGTCCCCTTGGACGAGGTACAGGCGGCCGAGGCAAAAATGGGCTGTCATAGATCCCATCCCGATGCCCGCCACTGTAGCACGGCGGAGTGCCTCTTCGCCATGGCGCTGGCCCTCGGCGAACTGCCCGAGTCGGCTCAAGAGAAGCGCCAGCCATGCCTGAGATTGAATCCACCGAAGGTCTGGACACCCCGTGTCGGGGTCTCGCGCCTCCACGTTCCACCGGATTAGCTCGGCCGCCCGTCCATAGTCGCCTATGCCATAGTAGGCATGCCCCAGGAAATAGGACGCTTGCGTCTGCAGGGAGAGGTCGCCGAGCCCAGTCGCAAGGGCGAGGGACTGCTGACCCGCTGCCAGGGCGCCCGCGTAGTCCGCCCTCATCCTAAGCACTAGGCTCAGATAGGCCAGCACCTGGGCCAGCCGGGCCCGGTCGTCGCGTGCCCGGGCCCGAGCCTCGGCCTCCCGCAGCAGGGCGAGAGACCTCTCGTACTCGCCCAGCGAGTTCAATGAGCGCACGAGGCCAAGGCGGATCTCGATGGCCAGCCCCCAGGTGTCGGGGGTGTCAGGCACGTGTCCGAGCGCTGCAAGAGCCTGTTCGAAATACGTCGCTGCCTGGCGGTACGCCGCGCGGTCGCGGGCCCTGGCCCCGGACTGCCGGCCGTAAGTCACGGCCTTGTCCCACACCGCACCCCGGAAGGCGTGCCAGGCCAGGGACTCGACCTGGTCCGGGCTTCGCCTAGAAGTCACCTCGGCCGGGCGGTCCACGTGGCGCTGTTCGAGCGCTTCGACAATGCGAGCGTGCAGCAGACGGCGGCGCTCCTGCAACAGGTCGTGTAGCAAACGTGGAGATGACGACTCCTATAACCTTTGATCTGCAAGGCGTTATTTCCATCTATATCCACGTTTGAAACACCACCCTGCAACAGACTCCCATAGGCCACCTCGTGCGTCAGGGCGTGCTTGAAGGTATACACGCGCTCGGGGAAGAGGCTGGTCTCGTAGAGAAATTCTGCGACCTGTATGTGGGCGAGACTGCTGTGCAGCGTGGTCTCAGGCATCTCGGCAATGGCTTGGAGGAGGAGAAACGGCACGTCGGTGCCAATAGCCGCCGCTATCTGCAAAAGCCACTTCTCTTCCGGTGGCAGCCGGTCGATACGCGCCGCCAGCACCGCTTGTACAGTGGCCGGTACCTGGATGGACTGGAGGGGTTGCGCCAGGCGATAGGCGCCTGGCTCCCCCGCAAGCACGCCGGTCTCGACCAGGGTGCGCACACTCTCCTCCAGGAAGAAGGGGTTGCCCTCGGTGCGGGCGATGAGGAGTTGCGTGAGCGGCACCAGACTGGGATCGTCTCCCCACAGGGCCTGGAGGACTTCCACCGCGCTGGCGGGCGGCAGCGGATCGAGCCGCAGTTGCGTGTAATAGGTCTTGCTGCCCCAGCCGTGCTGGTATTCCGGGCGGTAGTTGACCAGCAGCAGTAGCCGGGCCGTGGGCAGGCTCTCCAGCAGCGTCTCGAGGAGCGCCTGGGTCTCGGAATCGATCCAGTGCAGGTCCTCAAAGACCAGCAGCAGCGGCTGCACCTGGCTTTCGCGCAGCAGCACGCGCTTGAGGGCCTCCAGCGTGCGCTGGCGCCGTTGTGGCGGCTCGAGCTGCTGGAACGGACTGTTCTCCGGGAGGACGTCTAGCAGGGCGAGGAGCGCGGGGAGCGTCTCCTGCAGCGTCTCGTCGAGCGTCAGCACCTGCCCGGTGACCTTGGCCCGGATGGCGCGCGGCTCATCTCCGTCCTCGACATGCGCGTAGCGCTTGAGCAGGTCAATGACCGGGAAGTACGGTGTGGCTTTGCCATAGGACACCGAGGCACTTTCGAGCACCAGCCAGCCCTGGGTGTGGTGAGCATGGACAAACTCATAGGCCAGACGGGACTTCCCCACACCCGCCTCGCCAACCACCGCCACCACCTGGCCGTGGCCTGCGCCGGCGCGTGCGAGGGTGTGCCGGAGCGTACCGATTTCCGTCTCCCGCCCGACAAAACGCGTCAGCCCCCGTGCCACCGCCGCCTGCAAACGCCGACGGATGCCGCTGGCGCCGACCAGTTCAAATACCTCCACCGGCTCCACCAGCCCTCTGACCGGGATCGGCCCCAGCGCGGTGACCCGGACCAAGCCCTCCACCAGCCGCAGGGTCGCTGCGGTCATACGAATACTCCCAGGTGTCGCCAGCTGTTCCATGCGCGCCGCCAGGTGTGTGGTCTGGCCGATGGCCGAGTAGTCCATGTGCAGATCGTTGCCGATCGAACGCACCACCACCTCCCCGGAGTTGAGGCCCACCCGGATCTGCACCTCGATCCCATGGGCACGGCGCACCTGCGCACTGTAGCGCTGGATGGCCTCCTGCATGGCCAGCGCCGCATAACAGGCCCGCAGGGCATGGTCCTCATGGGCGATGGGGGCTCCAAACAGCGCCATAATGCCATCGCCCAGCACCTGGTTGACGGTCCCCTCGAAGCGATGCACAGCGGCCATGAGGCGTTCGAGCACCGGGTCGAGGAGTTGCCGTGCTTCCTCGGGGTCGCGCTCGGCGAGCAACTCCATGGAACCCTTCAGGTCGGCGAAGAGGACGGTGACCTGCTTGCGCTCCCCTTCGAGGGCGCGCCGGGAAGTGAGGATCTTTTCGGCCAGGTGGTGCGGGGTGTAGGTGAAAGGCGTCTGGGGCTGCGGTGCCAGGGATGCAGGGACGGGGGCTGGCGGCTGACCGGTAAGCGCGGCCCCACATTTGCCGCAAAACGCAAACCCAGGTGGATTCTCAAAACCACAGTGCGGGCAGCCAGCGCTCAGTCCTGTGCCGCAGTGACCACAAAAATTCATGCCCTCTGGATTCGCAAAGCCACAGCGCGGGCAGTGCATAGGCACACCCTCATGGACTTCGTGCAGCGCTACCGGCGCCAGCGCGAGAGCAGCGCCACCCCCACGCTCCCTGAGCTGCGTAGGAACATAGCGTGTCAATACTCCAGGTGCGGCGCGGTGTCAAGAGGCGTTGGCAAGCCTGGCGTGCGACGAGCCAGGAGACGCGCCGGACATTTTCCGACGCTTGCGCCTGGAAGGCTAAATTTTCCTTGCCAAAGAGAGACAAGGAGAGTAGAGGAGTCACAACAGAAGCAAAGGAGGAAAATTATGGCAGCCACACCCGCATCGAAGTCCGCGGCCGTGCGCGCCCGGCTCAATCATCCTGTCATTGACTCGGATGGACACACCGTCGAATTTTTGCCTGCTGTCTTCGACTACCTGGAACAGACTGGAGGGACAAAGGTAGTCGAGCACTTCAAGGCTGGCGCAAGGAGTGGCGGCGTTTTTGGGCCCTGGTATCGTATGTCTCCTGAAGAACGCCGTGAGTGGAGAGCCGCACGTCCGCCGTGGTGGGCACTCCCGACCAAAAACACCCTCGATCGGGCGACCGCGCTCTTCCCCAAACTGCTCTATGAACGGCTTGATGAGATCGGCATTGACTTCACTGTGCTCTATCCGACCCTTGGGCTCTTCCCACCGCATTTTGAAGACGAAGAACTGCGTCGGGCCGGCTGTCGGGCGTTCAATATGTTTCATGCTGATCTGTTGCACGAATACGCCGACCGTATAATGCCAGTCGCCGTCATTCCTATGCACACGCCGCAGGAGGCCCTCGAAGAACTGGAATACGCGGTGCAGCAGTTGGGGATGCGGGCGATCATGATGGCTGGGCGTGTGCGCCGCCCGATTCCGGCCCTTGCCGAGATCGCACCACAGGCCAACCGTGCCTCGGGGTGGTTCGATACGTTTGGTCTCGACAGTGCGTATGACTACGATCCAGTGTGGGCCAAATGTGTCGAGTTGAAAGTCGCACCAACCTTTCACTCTGGGGGGATAGGTTGGGGGAGCCGTAGGTCCATTTCAAACTTTATGTACAACCACATTGGGCACTTTGCCGCCGCCGGAGAAGCGGTCTGTAAAGCGTTATTCATGGGGGGAGTGACGCGGCGTTTCCCCACGTTACGCTGCGCCTTTTTGGAAGGTGGGGTGGGCTGGGCGTGTAATCTGTACGCCGACCTGGTTGGCCATTGGGAGAAGCGGAATCCGCAAGCCTTGGAGAACTACAACCCGGCCAATCTGAATCGCCAGCAGTTGGCCGACCTGTACTGGCGCTATGGCGGGAAGCTCGCCACCGAACGCTTCGCGCAAATGGCCCGGAGTTTCACACCACCTGGGGGGCCTGAAGATGGCGTGGACGATTGGGCCGCCTGTCACATTGAACGAGCCGAAGATATCCGCGATCTGTTCATCCCGCACTTCTATTTTGGCTGTGAGGCCGACGATCCGATGAACGCCTGGGCCTTCAACACCAAAGTGAATCCCTTCGGCGCTCGCCTGAAGGCGATCTTCAGTTCCGATATTGGTCATTGGGACGTGCCGGATATGACGGAGGTCGTGGCGGAGGCGCATGAGCTGGTAGACAAAGGCGTGCTCAGCGCCGAAGACTTCCGCGACTTTGTGTTCACCAACCCGGTCACGCTGTGGACTGCGATGAATCCGGATTTCTTCAAAGGCACGGTGGTCGAAGGTGCAGTGGAGAAGTTGATGGCGCGGTGAAGATGTGCATAGCGGTAAACGGCCATCGGCGGGTGGCGTGGTGGCGGTGCTACGTGTGGCAGATATGAGGAGGAGAGCCGATGCGCTGGAGACTATGTCTTACAAGGAGACAGTGGTCAGATCCTTTGGGAGACCGATTTGGCGTTAGACTGCTCCCGGAAGGAAGGCTCAAAAGCTGAGGAGACCGCCGATGCGTTTCGGAATCTATACGGAAATGCAGACGCCCCTGGACAAGCCACATGCGGCTCTGACCTGGGAGATCATGCGCCAGATCGAGCATGCGGATGCCGTAGGATTCGATACCTATTCGGTTATCGAGCATCACTTTTTCCAGCAATTTGGCATCTCGGCGAACCCGCTGGCGATGTTCACGGCGGCCGCCCAACGCACCCATCGGATTCGCTTCCGTACGCTCTGTCATACGCTCCCATTACACAATCCCCTGATACTGGCAGGAGAGATTGCGGAGGCGGATATCCTCACGCATGGCAGACTGGAATGCGGGATCGGGCGCGGACATGCGTGGCTCTATGAGCCCGCGTGTGTGGCGATGGAAGAGAGCCAACCACGCTTTGACGAGGCCATTGAGATCCTGCGGCGTGCCTGGAGCCAAGAACGGTTCTCCTTCGAGGGCAAGTTCTACACGGTGCAGGACGTGGCGGTCGTGCCCAAACCCGTGCAAAAGCCCCATCCACAACTCTACGTGGTGGGTACCAGCGACAACAGTTTTCGTATGGCTGGAGAGCGGGGCTTCAGTGTGGCTACTGGCGGACCTGTCCCCTGGACGGTCGCGGCGCTCGGTATCGAAACCTACAAGAAAACCTGTGCCGCCCATGGACATACGCCGAATGTCACGTTTATTCGCCCGGTGTACTTTGGCGACGACAAGCAGCACATCAGGCAAGAGATGGAAGGATTCTTCCGCAACTACCTCGACTTCAATGCTTCGGCCATGGACGCATTGGTGAGTGAGGACAAGAAGGTCGAATTGCGTGCAAAAGGCTTCGGTTTCTACGCCAGCGGAGTCGTCGAGCAGTTTCGCACGATGACGTATGAACAGGTCCTCGACAATGGTCTCGCCTTCGTTGGCACTCCCACGGAGATCATTGAGCAAATCAACGCCGTGGACCAGCAGATCGGTGGGCTCAATGAGTTCGTCATCATGAGTAATCTTGGAGGTATTGAACACTGGCGGGCGATCAGGACGCAGGAACTGTTTGCCAAACATGTGATACCAGCATTTGCGCCATCGTTCCCGTCAGGGCCGTGCGGAGTCGGGGGTAGCGAGGACGCAGGCCGCGGGACAGGCGGTGGTGGAAGGCCGGAGGGGCACCGACAATTGGCATACTGTCGTGACGCATAGACTCGCGGAACAATGGGCGTATAATGTGGGCAAAGAGCACTTCACCACAGGAGGGCAAGACCATGGAGTACAAGGTAATCTCCGGTGATGGCCACATTGACCTGCGCTGGCTGCCGCACGATTTATTTGTGTCGCACGCCCCGGCGCAGTGGAAAGACCAGGTGCCCCACGTGCGCGACACCCCGACCGGCAAACACTGGTTCGCCGAGGGGCGAGACCTGACAACCCGACCGTTTGGCACACTGGCCAACACAGAGCTTCCCAAGCGCGGGGAGTCGAAGCACGTCGACCGCATGTACGAATTGGGTTTCTACGATGGTCAGTCCCACCCCACCACGCCGGCACTGCGCCTCAAAGACCAGGAGATCGATGGCATCGACGCTGAGGTGATGTACGGTGTCCTGGGGATCAGCCGACTCCTGGAGAGTCGTGAGTTGCTACACGTGGTGTATGAGATCTACAACACCTGGGCGGCGGAGTTCTGCCAGGCGAACCCTGCACGTCTCGTGGCCCTCGCCTGTATCCCCAACGATGACCCAGCCCTGGCCGCAGCAGAACTGCGCCGCTCCGCCAAGCTCGGCCTCAAAGGCGCTGACTTCGCCGTCTCCACAGCGGTGAAACCGATCTGGCATCGCGACTGGGACCCTCTGTGGGCCGCGGCCCAGGAGTGCCATGTCCCAATCTCGTTCCACACCACCGGCTATGCTGTGCGCCAGCCCACGGATGAGCAGATGGCTCAGGAGTATGCCTCCGAGCGGCGCGCTACCGGACTCACCCTGTTTCAGCTCGCCGGTGCCGAATTCCTGGCCAGCATCGTCTTCTCGGGCGCGCTGGAGCGTTACCCTGGTATGAAGTTCGTGCTCGGCGAGTGTGGTGCGAGCTGGATTCCATACGTCCTGGGGCGCATGGACGAAGAGTACGAGGACCAGTTTCAACACCTCAACTTCTCGCTCAAACCCAGTGAGTACTGGCGGCGCCAGGGCTATACCACCTTCCAGCACGAAACCACCATCGCTGACATGGCGCATCTGGTGGGTGAAGACAACATCATCTGGGGTTCGGACTACCCGCACCCAGATGGCATCTGGCCTGACTCGCTCAAGGTGATCGAGGAGGACCTAGATCGTCTGGACGCGCGTGTGCGGCGCAAGATCACGTGTGAGAATGCTGGGAAGCTGTATGGGTTGATGTAGCAGCATAGGAGACATGCCTTAGTCGCCTATGGTCGGAGGGAGTGGGACTGCAACTCGCTTCTCTCCGGCCTTGGACAGGGGAGCTTCGTATAGCAGCCTGAGCCCATGTCTGGGTGGATAGGAATCGTCTCTACTCAGGAAATATCGTATCCAGATATCGGGTAACAGTTATCTGATCTTCAAGATTTTTTATCTGTTGCTTCTGTTCTGGGGTTAACGGCAGTTGCGTTTCAAAGGTGTTCGACTTAAAGACAAGAAGCGCAATGACGTTTCGGAGTTCCTTAGTTTGTCGTTCCAAGGTGACTACCCGCTCTTCAAGTTCTTTCTTTCCCGTTCCTTTATTGGGAGTGGAGTACCAATATACGATCATACTGATGAGACACACCAACAGGACACCTTCTAAAAGCGTCAGCATATATTCTCCTGGGGTTGGGAGTGATCAACGCGAACCCATCTCAAAAAGAATAGTGTAGCAAAATGATAATACAGACAAAGAGACGAAGGTGAGGAAATTCTGCTTCCAGGTTGCGGTCTATCATGAGGGCCCTGGAGCGGGAGCCTGAAGGGTCGTGAGGCCCACCTCTGGCTTAGGCAGACACGCGACCATCAACTCCTGAAGCATATGGGTATGGAACGCAGGCTTGCGACGATGTTCAGCACCGATGTCCAGGGGTACAGCCGCCTCATGGGCGAGGATGAGGCGGCGACCGCGGCGGAGGCCGTGGTGCTGGGAGTCACAGGCCTGGAGCGCACCTTCTCGGGTGTGATAGCCGCGGCAACCACGCAGCCGCCGCAGGCCTTGGCCCGCCTGCTGGCGGCAAGGGCGTCTTTGTGGTACCGACCTTGGTAAACAACGAGCAACTCTCCCGGCTCCTGGACCCAGCCCTGCGCCAGGAGCCCCTGCTGCAGCACGTGCCGCTTGCCTGGTTCGGCTGGTGGGCTGCCTCCTATGGGGTGGGGCGGTGGACTGAGGCCAACTCGACACGGCACCGGGACTTCCTGGCCCGGAAAAAAGTGCTGCTCGAGGAGGTCGCCAAGGCCAATGGCCGCGTCGTGGCTGGGAGCACTACCCCCCATCCCTACGTCCTCCCCGATGCCGGGCTGCAGCGGGAGCTAGAACTGCTCGTGGAGGCTGGATTGACGCCAATGCAGGCGATTAGCGCCGCCACGCGGGTGGCGGCGGAGTTTCCTCGGCCAGGACACCCATCTCGGGACACTGGAGGTGGGAAAACAGGCCGACCTGGTGATCCTCGGGGGGAACCCCCTGACAGACATCCGCTAGGTGCGGCAAGTCGAGATCGTCCTGCGGGACGGACAAACCGTTTGGAAGAAGTAGGCGTGGCCCTCTTGGTAGGGACTTTCCGGGGTAACAGCCGCTCCTCAACCGCAAGGAGGGACTATGCGTGAGGCTCATACGAAGCATCGTGAGGCCGTGGTGGACGATCACCAGTTTGACTGGGTTGTGGCGGGGCTATCAGCCTGGTTAATAGGTGGAGCGTTCGTCGACGGCTGGGCGCACACCCATGGGAAAGTCGATACGACCTTTTTCACCCCCTGGCATGCCATCTTCTACACCGGGTTTCTAGCCGTAGCCGGCGCCCTCGTCGGGGCCCTCGTGCACCAGAGAGTACGTCGCGGGACGTGGCAGCACGCACTCCCCCCAGGCTACAACCTCGCCTTGCTGGGAGCCGTGATCTTTGGCTGCGGCGGGGTAGGCGATATGCTCTGGCATACCTTCTTTGGGATCGAAAAGGATGTCGAGGCGCTGTTCAGCCCCACGCACCTCATGCTGGGCTGTGGCGCCTGGCTCATGGTCGGGGGGCCATTCCACGCCGCCTGGCAACGCCTGACGCCTCCTAAGGAGCGCTGGCACCAGCACTTGCCGTGGCTGCTCTCCCTCACCTGGATGCTGTCCACGGGCACGTTTCTGACCCAGATTGCCCATCCTGTCGTCTATCTCTGGGGGGGCGGCACAGTTCCCGGAACGCCCGGCTGGATGTGGCAGGCACGGGGTGTGGTCAGCATGCTGTGGGATACCGCTTTCCTGATGGGGTTTCTCCTGCTGACCATGCGGCGGTGGGCTCTCCCAGCAGGCGCCCTGACGCTCGTCATCGGCCTCAACGCAGTGGCCATGGGCTTTCTGCATCGTGGCGCCTATCCCTTCCTCCC